>Ga0307517_10002525_pt1 | contig 29173 bp, 21 predicted proteins | sample 23_EM_MG_FD_194515 | JGI IMG/M metagenome (GOLD analysis project Ga0307517, IMG submission 194515) | Populus trichocarpa ectomycorrhiza microbial communities from riparian zone in the Pacific Northwest, United States - 23_EM | ecosystem: Host-associated > Plants > Roots > Unclassified | place... | reverse complement strand
CGCATCAGGAGAAAGAAGAGATGAGAGAAAGAGTCTGGGGTAGTCCAGACGTAGGGAGGGCGCCAGGTTGCGTCAGGACGCAAGGAACGTTGCCAGGTAGCATCTGGAAGCGTGGGATGTGGCGGGGTGTTGCAACGCAAGTCAGGACGCACAGGACGCATGGGACGCAGGAGATGCGTCGCTTGCGTCAGGACGCAACGCCGACGGATCAGACGCAGGGTCCGTTTTTGCTGATGCACCTCGGCTTCTATGAGGCTTCTTTAATTTTCACCCTTGGCATAGCCTAAAGAAAATTAACTAATATCTGGTTTTAGTATCATTGGCACTTGAACATACGATAAAGGTTATAATAATTGTGGAGGATGTTTTTTTGGGACATTATATCAAGATCTTTGATCAGAGGGTGACCTCCTTTTTAGTATACGTACACGGACCTCTGCACATTTTCTACCCCCCAGCAACCCATGACAAGGACCCTCTGTTTCCGAATACTTCTTGCCTGGGACAAGTACAATGCAATTAGCACACTACCTTTCCCATACCATTGTTGCCTGAGATATACCATCCAAAAGTTTTCACATAGCCACAAAAGCAAACTCCGAGTCTCCATTCAGTATGAGTGGTGTCTTTATTCTTTAAGTAGGCCAAATAATTTTATTAAAAAATAAAACATATCCCAAATAACCTGAAGCCTCTGGCTATTGCCCCCAATTTTTCCATAATTTTCGTAAATCAACTGAGGCCTGGGGTGAGGGTTTTAGTGATTTTCTTTGAATTCTTGGCATAAGTTACTACCCAAGCACCACATTTACATGAGGACAGACCAGCCCATCGATATCCTGCCTAACTATAAGAAAGATTAAAAATTAAAGAATCAATTAGGGTTATTTTCACTTGTGTCGGTGTATTTTTTGCCTTTTTCTTTGCCATTTTATGATGGGCCAAAGGTGAGGCAATTCTTTGCAAAGGTTTCACTTTTTCGATGGCACATTTCCCGGCTAATGGTATCCGAAAGGCAGGGCGCTAATTGCATGGTATTTAAAAGGTTTACCCTCAGGACGGCCGTCTTTGTGCCCGACAGCGGGCCCTGCAAGGTAAGGCATTTTAGTGTCGGGGATGACAGGCGACGGCAGGGGACTTTGGGGGACTGCGGGGGACGACCAGGGGCTGCGAGTGACTGTGGGTTACGGCGGGTGACTGCAGGGACTATGAATCCTATCAACAGCATTTCATGACACCGTTCTCGAGCAAATACAGAAATTCATCTAATAAAATTAAAAGAAACATAAGGCTATCTAGGAGAGATAAATAGGTGTAGAATATATCCCATAATATACCGCTAGGGCCAGGCATCGGACATATGGCTTAATCCAGAAATCGTACCTACCTACCATTCTCTTATTGCAACGTTTCTTACTTCTCTTGCATCATTAAGCCCTGATCCAATCTAGGAAAACATGTCGGACAAAGACGCAGAGTCTGCATCACAAGAAACCATCTAAGATTTATGAGAGAAGGCTTAAGATGAGAAAGAGTTGCGTCTGTTCTGAAAATGGTTCGGAGTATACAACTTCTGATGGAAAAACCTGGTGGCGTTGTGCTCGTTGTATGTTCCCCTGTCTCTATTTTTCTATCATATACTCGCACTCGGATTCCCGCTATAAGAATAATAAGAATATTCCCGCCTCCTGGCACTCTGGGCCTAGCCACTGCACGCCCAAGCGCATATGCCATAACCGCATGTCTTCCGAGACATATGCGATTGATAATTCAACGACTCCGGCCGCACACTAAGTCTGGGGGTTGCTTCCTGAGATCCCGGTTGGACCCTCCAATGGGTGTGTCTTAGCCCTTTTGGCGATAAACGGATATGAAAGTTGCAGGGGTGTGACAAAGTTTGCAAAGGACTCGAAAGGTAACGTTTTTATGTCCCACTACATATTATGTAAGGGTGCCAGTGTGTTCAGCAACTGGTAGAAAGCTCATATATATAATAATATAATATATAGTATATTTATGGTGATATTGTGATAAAAATATATACATGATTCCAGAAACTGCAGAAGAGCTAACTTCGATGGCCACCCTTATCCGTGTGACATACGCTACCCGTGAGCAAAAATTATAAATGAAAAAGTAGCAATACATCTGGCACGCTGCTATGGGAAATTTTATAGTCGTTGTTAGTTTTTTCTTCGCTTTTCCGACGGCCGTGGAATAGGTTCCACTTTGATTTGCCTGGACCTGCGCGATAAAGAGACCTTGTGTGGTGTTCGATCACGCTTATCCGGCCCGTCGGGAGTGACATCGCTACGTGTGGCTGATGGCCTCGCAACTCGTTCATGCCCATCTAGAGGCGAACGGGAGCGGTGTTGGAGTACCGTAAAAATTGGGAAGACACAGAATACGCTAGCAAGGGTAAACAAGGTGTGGCAAATCGCGATACCTTTTAGAGGAAATTAAACTGCCAAAGGAGACGAAATTCTGGGGCTTGGGTGGCGATCATGAAAAATATTATTACCCCTTGAGGCAATTTTTCACTTCCGGCGGCCCTTTCTTACCCTTGCTAGCATATTCTGTGTTTTCCCAATTTTTACCGTATAGTTGTTTGGCTGGTTGGATTGATAGCGCCCTGGGAGATGGGTAGTCTCACAACCCGCGCATGCGGTTGCTAGAAGCGACGGAGAGTGGTTTCATCACTATATATCACTCATAATCTTACCGCAGCCCCCGGCCGTCCTCAGCCATCCCCTGCTGTCCCCCTCATTTTTCTTCTACCTATGCCCAGCCGCCATTCCTAATACCTGCCCTCTGTGGACCCCCCCCCAGCACTCCTTACCCACACCCCACAGTCTTATAACACCCCATATAGTTCTAGCCCACAGCGCAATCCCGACCGTTTTGTCACCTCCCCGGTCCGCCTAAGCAGCCGCTTTTCCGTTCTTCTCACTATACTAATAAAGGCCTAGCAGGTAGGGTCTGGCGGTCCCAGCCCAACCCGGCGGTCCCCCAAGTAATTTTCCTTCCACAGGACCACAGCTAGCGGTCCCGTCCCGTCCTCTTGACATTATCCCCGCCGTCTCCGAGCCCCCGGACAGTTCGGAACACTGGGCTAACTACAGAAATATGATTCCAAGAACCTTTGTCAGTAAGATACATGAAAGAACCGGAGTATTATAGCCTAACTTAAGTCATGACAATAGCGCTCTCTCCTGTGTTGATAAATATCCTAGAGTTCTTTTCTGTAATCATGTTCCGATGGCTGTAATAGAACATAGCACAAGGAGGGCACGCCATTGGTTGTCGTTGATTAATGCTTACAATTTCCCCTGTTTCAAAGCCAGTCCAACTTCTCTATTGGCCTAAGTGTTTAACAGATGTATATGATATCGTTGTTTTTGACTTTGGGCAGGGCGAAAACCCAAGACGTCGGGATAAGTATTAGTTCCTGTAGTGATATGATGTGAAAATTCCTGGCTAGCGCAGTCTCTAATTCCCTGAATATAACATGAGCAGCAGGCCTGAGTTCAACACTATCGGCACACATGTAAGGTTTGCGTGGCTTTTCCGATAAACTGCTCCTGGTTTCCTTACTTTTATTGGATGGATGTGCCTGGATTTGTTACGGGAGTAGGAAGGAGAGTTCAGGAGGCAGGCAAACGGAAGGGATACGGGGGAATGGCCAACAATAGATTTTACCCGCCATATCTTTTCTTTGTTATCACGGGAGTGTACGGAGGAACAAGGGCATGCGGGCAACACAGAGATAGGTGTGGTGATCGACAGAAGGATCAAGAAGTGGTATTTGTGTTCTTTTGAGTTTAGTTAGAGAGTGAAGTGGAGAGCGAGAGAGAGCGAATGAGCGAAGTACGAGCGGTGAAACTTACGTTCCATATACTTCTCCAAAGTGCCTGAGTTCCAAGTGAATTTTCTTAGTCTATCGGCTACTTCTGTGCGACCCTCATTTCCACTCTTTGACAAGAATTCTAGATTCAAAGGTGCAAGAAAGTGTGGTATAATATTATGGGAGAGAGTAGGCCTATACATATAGAGAGGAATAAATCTTTGTAAAGGGTGACATCAAGCCACGATCCCGCGCATTTTGATACAATAGCTTCGCCCTCTACAAAAAAAACCATAGGAAGTATTCGCGGGGTGTAAACGGTAGTATGATATATAACACAGTGGTTTCGTGCGCCATATCTAAAATGAAATAGAAGACCGGAGTTTCAGAAAAACAGAGAGGAATAGCTCGGGGGAGAGTGGGTGGGAAATTGTATGATGACATTGGGGGGCAGGGGGGCAGGGGGGCAGGGGGGCAGGAAACGGCTACGAAGAGAGGGAGAAACCTGTGATGATAACGGGTATTTACAACGAAACTGTTGTGAAAGGGATGTATGTGAATATTGGCAGAGAGGGAATGTACGCAAACCGCCGTTTGAGGCTCTAAGCTTAATCTATGTGAGAGACTAGAGTTATTCGAGGCCGGAGAAGTGATACAATTTGCCAATGTCGCTGCCTAGCAGCGATATCCAGTGGTGTTTGACCGTAGTTGTCCGGCTTGTCAGGATTGACATCGTCCCGTGCGAGTAGTAGTCTCACCACCCCCTCATGCCCATTGAAAGAGGCGCACCAGAGTGGTGTTTCGCCATCATCGTCCGCCTGGTCAGGATCGACATCGTCCCGTGCGAGTAGTAGTCTCACCACCCCCTCATGCCCATTGTAAGAAGCGCCCCAGAGTGGTGTTGCGCCATAATTGTCAGGCTCATCAGGACCAATGTCGTCCCGTGTGAGTAGTAGCGCCACTGCCCCTTGATTCCCCTGCCGAGCAGCCCACGATAGTGGTGTGAATCCTGTGGAATCTCTCTGATTGATATTATAACTCTCCATCTCTATCAAAATAGCTATAACCTCATCAATTCCGAAGTAGGATGCACAGTGTAAACCAGGGAATGGGCGATGGCTAAGTGGGTAAAACCAGTAAGGGCATATCCTCCTCGCGAGTAAGACAGAAGATATATGGTGATCAAATTGGTTTAATAGGTCAAGTACAAGCGATTTTGGGTGGTGTGAGAGTTCGATTTTTCCATGCTTCCCCCAATGCAAGGATGAATATTCCAGGAATGGCATGTTTCCGAGGGTTGAAACATTATCGGCGGGAATCCTCTTGACCTGGTCATAATTTAGATAAGTCAGGCATGTTTGGCCAAGTGTTCTGTGGGCATCAGGCAATACACCGGGCCGGGAAAGGTATTCCTGGAGTGTGTAGTGAATTAACCGAACTTGCGATGTCTCCTTGTCAACAACGGCAAGCCCTAAACATGATCCTAACACTGTATCTTGCGGCCGGATGTTCTCAGGGTCAAGGTCCGTGGCCTCTATCTCTACCGCGAGAGCATGGCAGAGTTCGTCAATCCGCAACGGCCGCTCCGCGTGGGATACCCACATTAGCACCTCCATCCCAAGTCTTGATCGGTCGCCCTTCTGTTCTTTTATTCGCGGAAGTGTTTGGTCGTACACGGTGTCTAGATCTACGCCAGCCGTAGCTACCTTTTGCAACATTTTCTTTCGCCTTGCTAATGAGGTCTCCCCCAAGATTGCGTCGATATTTAAAGCAACGAGGAGAAACCTGAACGGAATGTCAATTACTGGCCGAGAGATTGGATGGGGTTACTCCTATTTACATTTCGGAAGCCTTCTCTAGCATTGTTTTCATTATTTCATTTTTCAAATTTTCCGTCATTAGGTCCGGATCTCGGTCATCGTCATCATCCATCTTCTTGCTCAGGTATTTGGCGATGTCTCCTTGGTCGGGCACAATGTGGATGATATAGGCTCCTTTCGTGAGATGCTTGTCGAGTTCCCCTCGAACATGCGGCCTCCCTGTGAGAAATAATTGCGTATTTGGCGCTTCTTGAATAATCTGCCGTAGTGCGCGGAGGAACTCTGATCGATGTTGTGGCACTAACTCGTCCATTGCATCGACGCAGATATATACTCGATCGCAGGAGCTGATTGTTTTGACGAATAATCCTAGCATCTCCGGCAATCGGAGACTTTTCCCACCTCCTTGCCTTGACCTGTCAAAAGCATCCTTAATTTCGCCTACAATCCCCACTCTTCCTAGGGCCATCTGCTTGAGTAGACTCCCTATCAGATTCACCGCCGATTGGTCCTTCTGCGCCTGGTAATCGCAATAGAGGGACAAAACCGCGATATTCTTCCCAGAAGCTTGCTCGGATAGGGTGTCTATTACTAATGAACTAGTTTAGTTCCCTGTTAGTATCGTCTACCATCTCCGGAAAATACCCCCGTACCTTATATATGTCTTTCCAACTCCTTGATCCCCATAGCATAGGAGAGTAGGATTCATTGAGGCATCCTGACTTTCGCGCCATGACTCGAACTCATTCATCTGTAGAACCCAATCCCCAACACCTTCCAGTCGCCGGTTCCTCACGTCTTGATTCCTAGCATGGGGCTCAAGTGGCGACAACCATGCTTGGATCCGCGAAGATTCCTCACTTAGTCCGACGTGAATGGTGTTATTATAGCTGTTTGACACATTCGCAAAGTTCGTATTCGAGTTACCGTGAACATTATTTGTTGTGGTATTGTCGGCACCGGTGTTGGATATGCCATACGAGCAGGGATCACTGGTGAGACTTGATCCTCCATTCCCGCTCAGTAATGTGTTCATATTGGATAAGGCTCCGTGATAGGTGAGATGATATGGTCGTATAACGGTACGGGGGTGCACTTGTATCGCGGAGGTTGATGGAGTTAAGCGGAGCTGGGGTTGCTTTAAACAATGGGTGATGTGCTTGTTTCAGATCGGAGCGCCAGCCAATGATTTCCATGCCAAGGCAGTCAGTGACCTTGTCTCCAGTGGAACAAGTTTTTTTCACATTGGGCGTTGTTACACAAACGCATGCCAGCCGATTACTGTTCCGTAGAATCTCTTGAAATCCACCACAAGAGATCTCCACCGAATCCGTTTACCAAATCATAGCAGGTTCTGAAAAATGGGCGTAGCGAGCGAACCCAGGGTCCGTAAGTTACTAGTACACGTTATACAAGTCCCTGGCATGAATGGACCGAACAATCACCACGTCTCTTACAACCACAGCGATTGAAATTTCAACTTAGTTGACTTGTCATATTTTTGGTTTTGACCAATCCGATTCCTTGGACCCCTCTTCACGACGGCTTCAAGTCTTTAGTTTAAGAGCATCCTACTCTTGATCTAATTTCATCACTGGAAGATAGATTTATCTCTTCCATCTATTATTTTTACTCCCTCATCTTCCATTAACTACGCGGTATCTGTTAATTATGGTTAAGCGAGGTTCTACTACTTTTTCGCCAACGAAAGTTGCTAAAGCGGGGTTGGCGGCTTCGGCCGCGTTGACCAGGATTTTGGAATTGGAGAAAGAGGTTTCTCGGTTGAGGCACCATGTTTCTGTTTTATCGAAGCGGAATCATGCGTTGCAGAGAGAGGCGGATAGAAGGAGTGAGGAAAATGGTGCCGAGGTGGCTTCGCCCGTGAGGGTTCAGGAGCCTGAGCCACACGTGGTGGTTGTGCCCGAGGTACGGATGAGGGGGATAATTGTGGCGGAGGAAGAGGAAGATATTTGGGTGGCGCCTGTGGCAAAGCCGGCGGTGCCTGAGTCAAGAGTGGCGTTGGAAAATGATGAACCTGAGGTGGCGTTGGTGAGGCTGCCGAAGGGTAAGAGGAGGAGGACGAGTGGTGATGAGGGGGAGAGGGAGGTGGAGGGGAGTGAGGTGGAGGAGGTGGTTGAGGGGGTTATTGTGGCGACCTCGATTCCGAGGAAGCCGAGGGGTATGGTTGTTGTGGCGGGGGCCCCAGTTGGGCCAAGGGGAAATAAGTCAAGTGGGAGGGGAGTTGTCAACCCCAACTTTCCTTTGTTTTTCGACCAATCCCAGCGATTTGCCTGAGACCATGGAAAATGGCCTGTGGGGCGCGGTGGGGGATACAGGTAACCTTGAGTAGCAAGGGTAAACTTAACTAGGGCCGTGTGTTGTCTGTTGCGAATCCTCGTGGTTAGGGCTTACTTTTCCCCTTAACCAGTTGTTGGAGGAACCCGCCTGGTGTGTGAGCACTGGGGTTTCAGATACGTAAGTTCACCTTGTTATTGTTGTTTTACTAAAGATACAGATTCTTCATTCGGCTTGGTGACCCGCTCGGGGTGCGGTTGGCTACGGGGGGAAGTCGGATTGGTGTTTTTGATGTTGATTTAGTGTAAAGGGTTACTTGTTGTTTGTTTGCCGTTGCTGGAGGTGGTGAGGGAGTGTGTTGCGGTAGGCGGTTCCGCGCATCGCTAGTTGGATCCGGTCAACGCTTTAGAGTAGCATAATGGCCGAAGTATGTAGGTTAGAGTCCTAATACGAAAAAGGTTGTTAAAAAAAAAATGGACCGAACACCGCCGGGGTCACGGGAGCTGAAAGCCCTTTGCCAAGCAGCCTCCTGGTGTTCGGTCCATTCATGCCAGGGACGTGTACTATGTCCAGGAGGCATAATTCTGGGAGTATTGTGTCTCGGATCAGAAAGCCTACTCGTAATTTTCTAACTGCTATTGCGTACGGGCAAAAAAACGACCGGAGCCTCAGGATTTTGGTAGTACCAGTCGTGTTCACAAACATTGGACAACTACGAGTCGGCGCCTGACAGCCGATGGTGGTTCCAAGCGATTTTACAGTACTGTACTTCCATTTTCATCGCGTATTCGGAATCAGGTAATATTAAAGATTTATTTCTTAATACTATGACCAACATGGCTAGTAGTAATTTCTACTCCTTACATCATTTATTCTCATACCAGGCCAAGCTTGTTCTCTTTTATTACCTCTTAGTTCACATACAAGTCATTTCCGTACCAAAATTTGTTTCCCATTTTGGAAGAGCCATCACAAACCCATAGAAAATATAGTGTTCATGCTTTTTGAAAGATTGCGGTGAGTGGCGCCAGTAGCTAGTGAAGCCCATGTATGAGAATAGACTAACACTTTAGAATTTATTGCACTGTGCTTGAAAAGCGGCATCAAGGCTACCCTCAACGGTGAATGAACACCTTCCCTCATCCTACCGTCACAGTTGCTGTCACTATTTTCATAATCATCATTATTTTCACTTACCATCGGTTACATTATCCTCTTTGTATTAAAGACATCAGATCTTTGATAATTCAAATAATTCTGACAAACCTTCCTGTACTTTTATAGCAACCGTATTCCGAATACACGATGAGAATAGAAGTACTACCCCAGATAATTTGGGATGGTTAGCGGTCAGGGTTGTCTCTTCACCCCCGAAATTTGCGTTAGTGTCAGCATTCTCAGTTCCGGGGGGATGGACCTGTTGACATCCGCGCAACGCTTGGGTCGCTCTTGAAGAAACAGCAAGAGGACATGGCAATGCGAGTGAGATGATGGTGGAAAAAGCTCGCCAAATAGACCGGAGGGCGATGCGCTGCGCAATTGATGGAGATCCTAGCCATGGGCAGACCAGGGGATACGTCATATCTCCGAATACGTAACGCTCCAGAAAAACAACGAACTCTAAAGAAAGAGGCTATCCTGCACCACCGTGACCCTTTGTGTTCTCAGACAATTAAGAATGATCTTGACCCCCCAAACCCCATGTCTACCTCGCGGCGCGAATAAAGTCCTGAGACAATGGTTGAATACCACAAGAATGATTATAATTACAAACACAACAATAATGACCATTGGTGCTAGGGCCTGTATATTTGTGTCCCTCCTTATCTCTAAGAGCATGGGATCCGGTAATAGTATCTTTGATTTTGACTGTGGTATTGATTTGAGTCATTGTGATGGTTGAGTGCTGGGGGAATGGTGGTCGCGCTCGTTGTCTGGGGACTTATTCTCTCCCTGAGTACTCGAGTACGGATGTCGCATAAACTGCGAAATAGGCTAAATCCACTAGTTAACGACAAATGGGTTGGGGGCGAAAGAAACGATAAACCAAATATCCATGTTCTATCTACCGCCAAAACATGCGGAGAGCGCGATCCACCACTCTGTGCCTAGCCACTGCACGCCCAAGCGCATATGCAATAATTAACTGGATGTCTCCCGAGCCAGATGCCCGATACATGATTCAACGACTCCCGCCGCACACTAAGGGCCCGTTTAGTTTACCAATAGACGGCCGTCAAGCGGCCGGAGACGGTGCCGACCATCAAGGGAGGCTAAACGGTCGAAGAGCAGTAGGGAAAATTGATGAGTGTGTGTTTACATAATAGTGTGTAGTAGTGTGAAAAGTGTGATCCACAAACATGAGGTGTGCAACCAGGTAGCTTTCAATTCTTATAGCAAGGGTATTCAAAGTTCAAAATGTTGTAATTTCTTAGCTTACTTACTTGTTTCATGTAAGCTTGGCACACTCGGAAAAAGCTAGTTTACCATTACTTTACCTTACCATACAATGCTCCAGTTACCGATGTTCTGAGGTCCGTAACAGGTAAGAGTAAAACGTGTAAGCTGTGTAAGCTAAGGGGAACTTGAGGATAACAGGCACAACCACAATTCCCCGTACTCAACTATTGCAATCCTATGGGTAACTCAAATCGAGATAACAGTAAAAATCTAAGGTCAGACTCCATGCTCTTGAAGGGAGGGAGGGACCAAAGTATACAGGGCTCAGAATTAATAGCCATTATAGTTGTGGTCGCAATAGCACTACTACTATTAGTCGCGCGCAAACTAAAGATCCGGAAAGAGTGTTCTGATATATATGCCACCACTATACATTTGGTTTGTCACGCGTTCTTCCGGATTTTTAATTTGGGCCCAAGTCTGAATCTCACGATAGTTGGGGCATGGTGGTTGTGAGGACTTAATCTTGCCACCAGTAGACAACGGGCGCAACTATTTCTTCCACACCCAGCCATTACTATGGTTAAAATGAAAAGCCCTATTAAGAAATTGAATGAGGGAGGAGCTCAAATAGACAGGTAATATTAATAGTGATTATAGTTGTAGTTGCTATCGTAATTGCCATTGTTGTTCTCATGACGATTGAATTTTGTGGGGTATCGTGGTTGCGCCCGTTGTCTGAGAACTTATTCTCACCGCAAGTAAGATTCTGTAAGGCCTCTTTCTTCTCTGAGCCTCTCAAATATGTTACTCAGTTTCTCTCAACACTATTGGCTAATTCTGCAAAGTACCCTAATGCAAGATCCTGCGCTAAATTTCACTCAGAATTCTTGTTTTTAACTTGAATACCCTTAGTACTCGACAACCGAGATATTGGACTGACCAACAATTCTCTCTTACAATCAAACTATGAGAATTTTGTTATTAAACTTGCCCTAAATTATGAGCAATGGAATTGCTGATTGTGCAAGGCAAAGGGAGCTTATTCATAGCTGCTCTTGTTATTGCAGGCATGGAAGGTTGGTGGCATTTATGTGGTACTAGTAGTCGGTGGTTGCAATACCACCTCTTGAGCCGTGTCCTGTTTTGACAGTCTAACACGCAGAATAGAATAATAACCAGTCGAAAACAGTGTAAAGAGTTTTGCCACGCCAATCGGAATATCATGCTGGTTGAGACGCCACCGTCTAGTTTCCCCACCAAAATCTCGAAACGCAACGGATCTGTAAACGGGCCCTGAGTCTCGGGGGTTTCTCGTGAGATCCTAGTCAGACCCTCCAACAGGTGTAACTTAGCGCCGGTAGCGATGGACGGATGAAAGTTGCAGGGGTGTGAAAAAGTTCACACCAAACTTGAGGGGTGCCGTTTTTATGTTTTATTACATATTATGTAAGGGCGCCAGTGTGTTGAGCAACTTGTAGAAAGCTGATATATATAATAAATAATATATACATATTTATCGTGATATAATAAAAATATACATCATGATTCTAGATACTGCAGTAGGGCTGAACTCGATGTATGGCCACCCATTATCTGTGTGATGTGCACTACCGGTGAGCAAAAATTATAAATAAAAACATAGCAATATCTCTGGCACGTCGCTAGGGGAAATTTTATAGCCATTCTTAGTTTTTTCTTCGCTTTTCCGACAGCCGTGGAATGGGTTCCACTTTGATTTGCCTGGACCTGCGCGATAAAGAGATCTTGAGGTGTGTTCGATCGCGGTTATCCGGCCCGTCGGGAGTCGGATCGTTACGTGTAGTGTTGTTCACGAGCCGGCTCGTGGGACCCGTGGACTCGAGGGCTCGAGCCGCCAAGAAACCGCCAAGAAACCGCCAAGAGGCTCGAGTCTAGAGTCGAGTCGGCTGGTGGACCCCTGTCCGAGCCGGCTCGAGCCGCCAAGAGACTCGAGTCCGCTCGTGGACCCTTGTTCGAGCCGCCAAGAGACCGGTTGCCAAGAGACTCGAGCCGGCTCGGCTCGTGGCACCCCCGGGCTCGAGTCCGCTTGGCTCGTGCACAACACTAGTTACGTGTGGCTGATGGTCTCGCCTCTTGTTCATGCCCATCTCTAGAAGCGAACGGGAGCGGTGTTGGAATATTGTAATTTGGCTGGTGGGGATTGATAGCGCCCGGGAGAGGAGTAGTCTTACCACCCTCGCATGCGGTTGCTAGAAGCGGCCGAGAGTGGTCGCATCACTATATATCACTCATAATCTTTCTGCAGCCCGCTGCCGTCCTCAGCCATCCCCTGCTGTCCCCCTCATTTTTCTTCCACCCATGCCCAGCCGTCATTCCTAATATCTTCCCTGGGTGGACCCCTACGCAGTCCTGACCCACACCCTACCGTCTTCCGATGCCCCATATAGTCTCCCGCTAAATCCCGACCGTTCTGATACCTCCCCTGCTTGCACCTAAGTAGCCGCTTTCCCGCTTGGCTCACTATACCCATAAAAGCCTCGCATGTAGCGACCGGCGGTCGCAGCCCAACCCGGTGTTCACCCGGGTAATTTTTTCTACCCAGGACTACGTCTAGCGGTCCTCTCCCGTGTTCCTGACATTATCCCCGCCCTCGGTCTTGCTCCCTGGACGGTTCCGAACACTGGGCCAGCTACACAAATACCATACCAAGAACCTTTTATGAGTAAGATAGATTAAAGACCCAACATATTATTACTTAACTTAAGTTATGACAATGGCCTTCTCTCAGGTGTTGACAAATATCCGAAGGTTCCTTCCTTTAATCATGTTCTAATGGCTAAAATTGCGCGTAGTACAAGGAGGGCCCGCCATTGGCTATCACCGATCAATGCTTACAATTTCCATTGCTTCAAAGCCTGGAAAACCTCTCAAGTGGCTTAAGTGTTTAACAGATATTTTATAAAATTGTTGTTTTTGGCCTTAGGCAGTGCGAAAACCAAAGGCATCGGGATAAGTATTAGTTCCTGTAGTGCTATGATGTGAAAATTCTTAGGTGGCGCAGTGGCTATGTTGGAAAACAATTAACCTCCTGTGCAATATAGCAGGAGCCCAGGAGTTCAATTCCCCTCAAAAGTATTGTGAATCACCGGCGCTCACCTCGAATTCCTCACCGCCAACAACCCCACATTAGAAGTAAGAAGATGCTAGAAGAATCACGGTGAATTTTCCGTTGAGTCTGGAACTCGGTGAAGGAAGCGAAAAGAGGGATAAGACACGTAGCAAAGCGGGGAAGCAAAGAGGGGAATGAGGGGTAATAGGATGGCGTGAGAAGAGGCAGAAATCGTATGATGCTCATCCAAGAGGGGTCAGTATGTTTTGTACTTAAGAAGCTTGGTTTACACTCGATTGTTGGAATAGAAGTCACCGAATAGTCTCTGTCTCTCATGCGCTTTATTCTTCTTGAACTAGTATTCACAAATACGATCGGTATATATCCACAACAAAAGATAAGAAAAAGGAGTTGTTCTCACCTATCGCGTAGGGTAGAGGCCTAGAGGAACCAGGAGGCAGCAGGTGGTAGCATCCGACTCTAGACCTTCACCCTTATACACCCTAGGGGTGAGGTCCACGCTGGGCAAAAAAAGTAGCGATCTCTTTTTTTCTTTTCCTTGCTTGCTTTCAGGTAAATACATGAGCTGCTCTGCCTCCAGTAATTTGGGGGAGATGAGCGACTGTGGATTCTGGGTGCTATAGGAAGTCTCTGATGTTCGGTTGGTTACGATACATACCATCTATCTGGTATAGAGGGGGTATATGCTGGGCTGGAGTGTGCTACCAACCACTGGAGCGGATGAGGGGGGGGGAGGTGATAGATCAATAGGTTTAGACTCCCCGTAACGCACTGTAACATCCGGGCAGACGATACGGGCTCTGGAAGGTGTTGGTACCTTGTAGTATGTTCTACAAGTGCTGGTAGAGACCTACCTCTAGACTTCAGGACGGCTTTCAATGGGATTATCCTTAAGTTAATAGACCTTCGCTGGTTTACAATAGCCTCGCCACATATCGTGTTCGTATTGCAGGAATGCACCACAATGCACTGATCTCAGCGATCAGTTCCTTTATTACTTTTCGTTCACATTTATACCAGCCACCAGCCACCCGTTATGAGGGCGGTTGGACCCATGGGATCACTCGCAAGTATATCCACCCTAACCTGAGTGTTTGAATATTCGCAGACCCAATTTTAAGCCAACATTAGGTAAAGTAGACATTTTCAACTTGATTACCATAGAAACTTCAATAATTGAACTGTGTGCTATGTCATGGACTTTCCTCTCTTAGTAAGGTCAAGATATTTTGTTTGTTATGTGTCTTGGGGTGGGAAAGGGGCGGTGTTTTGGCTCTGTTTTTTACCCCCGTTCTAGACAAGGAAATTCGGGACTTCATACACACGGTGCAATTATGCGAGTTTTATGGCTGAACAAACAGAAGTGTCCCGCTAATAGAGTAGCGTTTCGAAGGAAGCTCCCAGCGCTAGCAGCAACCACAGGACGTACACAGCCGAATCCTTATTTCCCTGCTTGTGCCGAAATTAAATATGCGGAGGGGCGAATACGAGCTACCAACATGTTCAAAATGTGCATGCGGCACAATCTATTCTATGTGGATAATACTTCGCAAGTACAAGGGGGGTTGCGAGGCACGCTTAGCGAGGAGGTGAAGAAGGGATTGGTAGGAGTTCTGGTTCTTAATTCTTCCAAGCCAGGTGGGCGGTAGCACCTTATTTATAGAAAAGTGCGCGTTCATATGCGCAAGAGAAATATAGGGAAAACAATGTAAGAAACATAAGTGCGAACATGTTTGACCCTGAAATCCAACCAAGTAAATCCCAAACAATGTGCATGAAAACAAAAGGGTGTGGAGCGATTATTAGAAATATCATGACCAAGAATGGTGCATAAGAGATGCATAAACAACCGTAAAATCCTAAACACCTGATTGGAAAGCACATGTTAAATCCTGAGATATTATCCTGAAATAAACAATAAAACACCATAATATATATCTTAGCTGTAGTAATGTAAGCGGTGGACAGGCGGAGCCGAAACACAAACTAAGTAAAAGAATACATGGTAGTGTGTTGAATATACATAGGAAATATACAAAGAATTTCAACACAACCCAACCGCACAATGGATGGCTGGGAAGATGTTTTTTTTTAAAAAAGTGGCAATACGGTTCTTGCTAGCAGGGCTGTGAATACAGCTTGTGGAAAGGTTTGTTTAGAGTATTCACCCCCGCGTTTGGACCGCTGCTACTAGCCCCCTATATTTGTTTTTTTGGGGTGTAAGAGTTTACCATTGCAATATGCGATCGGAACTTGGACGAAGAAGTGATAATGGAACGTAGTCAAGATCTCTTATTGTAATAACGCTTGACTATCCCTCAAATAATAAGAAAAACATAGCTCAGCTATATAGTACAGCAGTTCAGTCCAGCCATTACCACCGCATTCCCTCAACAAGGAAAAACTAAGACTATCAAAGAAGTGTCCTGAAAGGAACAATGAAAGAACACATAGTAAACTTCAACTAGTAACGAGTATTAAAATATAAAGAGCGGAAAGCAAGATTTGAGAGGAGAAAGAAACCATATTTGATAGGACGAAGAAACCATATACGAACATTGACACAAGCGACACCTTCGAGTGATGTTCCATGACTACTGTGAACGAAAATTTTATTGGGTGGGAAATCATACTGCTCATTGCAAAACCCCATACTGTATAGCATCTTTCCTCATTACCAGGTGTCAATCCATCTCCCCATCTTTACCACTCAGGTTCAGCTCTCCAGTTCAGTGGGATCCCTCCTTTCTATAAATATGGTAGTTACTGCTCCCCTCACTCAGAGAATTACGAACCAGAACTCCTACCAATCTGGTCTACTACTATCTTCTCGCTTAGCGTCCCATGCAACCACACTCGCATTTGGGTAGTATTTTCCATATCGAATAGATTGTGCCTTTAGCATTCACATTTTGAACATAAGTTCCAAGTGAATTCTCCTAGTCTATTCGCTACTTCAGTGCGACCCCCATTTCCCCTCTTTAGCGAGAATTCTAATTCCAAAGATGGAAGAAAGCGCGGTATAATATTATGGGAAGAGAGTAGGCGTATATATAGAGAGAGGAATAAAACTTTTGAAAGCGTAGCATATAAGACCAGAAGATCTCAGGCATCTTGATACAGTAGCATGGCCCTGTACCGAAAACCAGAGGAAGAAAGTATTCGCGGGGTGCAAGGGGCTGTGTGATACATAAACAGTAGTTTCGTGCGCCATATCTAAAATGAAATGGAACACCGGAGTTTAAGAAAAACGGAGAAGAATAGATTGGGGGGAGAGTGAGTGGGAAATTGAATGAGGACATCGGGGGAGAGAAAAAGGCTACGAAGAGAGGGAGGAACTTGTGCTGATGCCGGGTATGTACAGCGAGACGGAAGGGATGTATGTAAATATTGGCAGAGAGTGAATGTACGCAACCCCCCGGCTGAGGCCGTGAGCTTAAACTATGTGAGAGACAGGAGTTATTAGGGACTGGAGGAGTGCTACAATTGGCCAATGTCGCCGCCTAGCAGCGATATCCAGTGGCTCGACCATCGTTGTCCGGATTGGCAGGATTGACATCACCCCGAGCGAGTAGCAGCATCACCACCCCCTTGTGCCCATTGGAAGAAGCGCCTCGGAGCGGTGTTCAACCATCGTTGTCTGGCTTGTCAGGATCGACATTGTCCCGTGCGAGTAGTAGTCCCACCACCCCCTCACGCCCACAGAAAGAAGCGCGCCAGAGTGGTGTTTCACCATCGTTGTCCGGCTTGTTAGGATCGACATTGTCCCGTGCGAGTAGTAGTCTCACCACCCCCTCATGCCCATAGTAAGAAGCGCGCCAGAGTGGTGTTCTACCTTGGTTGTCTGGCTTGTCAGGATCGACATTGTCCCGTGCGAGTAGTAGTCTCACCACCCCCTCATGCCCATTGGAAGAAGCCCACAAGAGTGGTGTTCTACCATGGTTGTCCGGCTTGTCAGGATTGACATCGCCCCGTGCGAGTAGTAGTCCCACCACCCCCTCACGCCCACAGAAAGAAGCGCGCCAGAGTGGTGTTTCACCATCGTTGTCCGGCTTGTTAGGATCGACATTGTCCCGTGCGAGTAGTAGTCTCACCACCCCCTCATGCCCATAGTAAGAAGCGCGCCAGAGTGGTGTTCTACCTTGGTTGTCTGGCTTGTCAGGATCGACATTGTCCCGTGCGAGTAGTAGTCTCACCACCCCCTCATGCCCATAGTAAGAAGCGCCCCAGAGTGGTGTTCTACCTTGGTTGTCTGGCTTGTCAGGATCGACATCGTCCCGTGCGAGTAGTAGCCCCACCACCCCCTCATGCCCATTGTAAGAAGCGCCCCGGAGTGGTGTTTGACCATCGTTGTCCGGCTTGTTAGGATCGACATCGTCCCGTGCGAGTAGGAGTCTCACCACACCCTCATGCCCATAGTAAGAAGCGCGCCAGAGTGGTGTTGAACCTTGGTTGTCTGGCTTATCAGGATCGACATTGTCCCGTGCGAGTAGTAGCCTCACCACCCCCTCATGCCCATTGTGAGAAGCGCCCCAGAGTGGTGTTTCACCATCGTTGTCCGGCTTGTTAGGATCGACATTGTCCCGTGCGAGTAGTAGCCTCACCACCCCCTCATGCCCATTGAAAGTGGCGCACCAGAGTGGTGTTCTACCTTGGTTGTCTGGCTTGTTAGGATCGACATCGTCCCGTGCGAGTAGTAGCCTCACCACCCCCTCATGCCCATTGTAAGAAGCGCCCCAGAGTGGTGTTGCGCCATGGTTGTCAGGCTCGTCAGGACCAATGTCGTCCCGTGTGAGTAGTAGCGCCACTGCTCCTTGATTCCCCTGCCGAGCAGCCCGCGATAGTGTAGTAAATCCCATAAAATCTCTTTGATTGATATTATAGCTTTCCATCTCTATCCAAGTAGTTATAACCTCATCAACTCCGAAGTAGGATGCACAGTGTAAACCAGGGAATGGGCGATGGCTAAGTGAGCGGAACCAGCGAGGGCAGGGTTCCGAATGGTCCGCGGAAGACCGAACTAGACCAGCCGGTCCGGTCGAAAATCAAGTCTAGTCTAATGGTGGAAATTAGACCGACTGGACAGTCAAGATTATCGGACCCGACTTGGCCAGGACCAGTCCGACCAGGCCCGCCAAGCGATAGCATATGCACGGCCCTTTGACAGAATTACCATCTCGTTTTTCTTTTTACTATTTTTTTGTCACAATATATTGTGTTCGAATAAAGCTTTTCTTAATTAAACTCATTGTTTCCATGGATTATGCTGTGGGGTGGTTGGGATGGAGATAGTGCCTCGTTTAGATTAGGGGCAGCAAAGATAGGTTCACGAGTATTAATTTTTTTCGGTGAACTAAGTGAGTGATATTACATGATTATACAATATTTATACAGACTGGTCTGGGACCAGTCCAGACTAGACTGAACTACCTGAGCTAGTCGGGTCCAGTCATTGACATCAACCTGGACTGGCCAGCCTGGTCCTGTCTCCAAGACTTGACCGGTCGGACTATTCGGAACCCTGAGCGAGGGGGTATCTTCTTGGAGAGTAAGACAGATGATATATGGTCATCGTATCGGTTTAATAGGTTGATTGCAAGCGATTTTGCGAGCTGTGAGAGTTCCATTTTTGCGTGCCTCCCCCAATGCAAGGATGAATATTCGAGGAATGGAAGGTTTTCAAGGTTTGAAACACTATCAGCGGGAATCCTCTTGACCTGTTCATAATTCAGATAAGTCAGGCATGTTTGGCCAAGTGTTCTGTGGGCATCAGGCAATACACCGGGCCGGGAAAGGTATTCCTGAAGTGTGTAGTGAATCAGCCGGACTTGAGATGTCTCCTTGTCAACAACGGCAAGCCCTAAACATGACCCTAACACTGTATCTTGCGGTCGGATATTCTCAGGGTCAAGTTCCGTTCCCTCAACCTCTACCGCGAGAGCATGACAGAGTTCGTCAATCCGCAACGGCCGCTCAGCGTGGGATACCCACATTAGCACCTCCATCCCAAGTCTTGGTCGGTCGCCCTTCTGTTCTCTTATCCGCTGAAGTGTTTGGTCGTACACGGTGTCTAGATCTACGCCAGTCGTAGCCACCTTTCGCAACATTTTCTTTCGCCTTGCTAATGAGGTCTCCCCCAAGATCGCATCGATATTTAAAGCAACGAGCAGAAACCTACACCGAATGTTAATTAGTGATCCAAAAATTGGATAGAGTTACTCTTATTTACATTTCCGAAGCCTTTTCTAACATCGTTTTCTTAATATCATTTTTCAAATTTTCCGTCATCAGGTCCGGATCTCGGTCATCGTCATCGTCCATCTTCTTGCTTAGGTATTTGGCGATGTCTCCTTGGTTGGGCACAATGTGGATGATATAGGCTCCTTTGGTGAGATGCTTGTCGAGTTCCCCTCGAACATGGGGCCTCCCTGTGAGACATAGTCGGGTATTTGGCGCTTCTTGAATAATCTGCCGTAGAGAACGGAGGAACTCTGATCGATCTTGTGGTACTAACTCGTCTATTGCGTCGACGCAGATATATACTCGATCGCAGGAGCTGATTGTTTTGACGAATAATCCAAGCATCTCCGGCAATCGGAGACTTTTCCCGCCTCCTTGCCTTGACCTGTCAAAAGCATCTTTAATTTCGCCTACAATTCCCACTCCTCCGAGGGCAACCTGCTTGAGTAGACTCCCTATCATATTTACTGCTGATTGGTCCTTCTGTGCCTGGTAATCGCAATAGAGGGACAAAACCGAGATATTCTTCCCACAAGCTTGCTCGGATAGGGTGTCTATTATTAATGAACTAGTTTAGTTCCCTGTTAGTATCGTCTGCCATCCCCGGAAAATACCCCCGTACCTTATATATGTCTTTCCAACTCCTTGATCCCCATAGCATAGGATAGTAGGATCAATTGAGGTGTCCTGACTTTCGCGCCATGATTCGAACTCGTTCTTCTGCAGAACCCAATCCCCAACACCTTCCAGTCGCCGGTTCCTCACGTCTTGATTCCTCGCATGAGGCTCAAGTGGCGACAACCATGCTTGGATCCGCGAAGATTCCTCACTTAGTCCGACATTGATGGTGTTATTATAGCTGTTTGACACATTCGCAAAGTTCGTATTCGAGTTACCGTGGACATTATTTGTTGTGTTATTGTCGGCACGGGTATGAGGTATGCCATACGAGCAGGGATCGCCGGTGAGACTTGATCCTCCATTCCCGCTTGGTAATGTGTTCATATTGGATAAGGCTCGGTGGTAGGTGAGATGATATGGTCGTATAACGGTACGGGGGTGCACTTGTATCGCGGAGGTTGATGGAGTTAAGCGGAGCGGGGGTTGCTTTAAACAATGGGTGATGTGCTTGTTTCAGATCGGAGCGCCAGCCAATGATTTCCATGCCAAGGCAATCAGTGACCTTGTCTCCAGTGGAACAAGTTTTCACATCGGGCGTTGTTACACAGACGCATGACAGCCGATTGCTGTTCCGTAGAATCCCTTGAGATCCAGCACAAGAGATCTCCACCGGATTGGTTTACCAAACCATAGCAGGTTCTGAAAAATGGGCTAACAAGGTAGCGAGCGAACCCAGGGTCCGTAAGTTACTAGTACATGTACTCGTATACTATGTCTAGGAGGTATAATTCTTGCAGTATTGTGTCTCGGATCAGGAACCCTACTCTTAATTTTCTAACTGCTATTGGGTACGGGCAAAAAATCGACCGGAGCCTCAGGATTTTGGTAGTAGCAGTCGTGTTCACAAACATCGGAAAACTACCGGTACCAGTCGGCGCCTGACAGCCGATGGCGGTTCCAAGCGATTTTACAGTACTTCCATTTTCATCGCGTATTCGGAATCAGGTAATATTAAAGATTTATGTCTTAATACTATGACCAAACATGGCTTGTATTAATTTCTACTCCTTACATCATTTATTCTCATACCACGCCAAGCTTGTTCTCTTTTATTACCTCTTAGTTCACACACAGGTCATCTCCGCACCAAAATTTGTTTCCCATTTTGGAAGAGCCATCACCAACCCATAGAAAGTATAGTGTTCATGCTCCTTCAAAGATTGCGGTGAGCGGCGCCAGTAGCTAGTGAAGCCCATGTATGAGAATGGACTAACACTTTAGAATTTATTGCACTGTGCTTGAAAAGCGGCATCAAGGCTACCCTCAACGGTGAATGAACCCCTTCCCTCATCCTATCGTCACAGTTGCTGTCACTATTTTCATAATGATCATTATTTTCACTTGCCATCGGTTACATTATCCTCTTTGTATTAAAGACATCAGATCTTCGATAATTCAAATAATTCTGGCACACCTTCCTGTACTTTTATAGCAACCGTATTCCGAATACACGATGAGAATAGAAGTACTGTACTACCCCAGACAATTTGGGACGGCCAGTGGTCAGGGTTGTCTGTCCCCCGAAATTTGCGTTAGTGTCAGCATTCTCGGTTCCGGGGTGATGGACCTGTTGACATCTGCGCAACGCTTGGGTCACTCTTGAAGAAACAGCAAGAGGACATGGCAATGCGAGTGAGATGATGGTGGAAAAAGCTCGCCAAATGGACCGGAGGGCGATGCGCTGCGCAATTGTTAGAGATCCTAGCCATTGGCAGACCAGGGGATACGTCATATCTCCGAATAGGTAACGCTCCAGAAAAACAACAAACTCTAAAGAAACAGGCTATCCTGCACCACCGTGACACTTTGTGTTCTCAGGCAAGAATCATCATGACCCCCCAAACCCGATGTCCTACTCGCGGCGCGAATAAAGTCCTGAGACAATGGCTGGTATCATAACCACAAATGTGATTATAATTATGGTTCCGGCCGTCTATACACAACAGTTCGATTGATGCAACGGGGGACGCTTGGGAATTAGGTATAGGGTTAAAAAGATCACTAACACGGTTCAACTCCTACCTTTAGTAAACTTATTCTGATATTTATTTGACATTTAATTAATAATTTAAGAGTTATAACATCATATTTAAAATGTAACATAATATTAAATAGTATGGATTTATGAAAATAATTTAATTGATAATCACAATTCTTTTTTACTGGTTTTTGAACAGATATCAAGTGATTTTGGAACTGACTGTTACAATTGGCATCTACAGAAACACCAAACTCACATCGTAGTGAATGAAGTGCTGTAATGTCAGTTTCCGTAAATCCATCAACCCTGCGCAGTCGAGCCCGCAGAGAGCGAATCCGTTTAGCTAAACTGGCCTCCGCTGTTCCAGCATTATCAGTGTCTGAACTACCAGTCGAAGCACCCCAGCAGGTAAATGTATCTCCAAGAAACAACTCACTAACTACTGGTATATCCCCTAGCACGATACGATCACGACAATGGCGAGAACGACAATGTCAATCTGCTCTGCTCCAGTCGCTAGCAGTAAGCCCAGTACAACAAGTTCAGCCTAGTGTGCCTAGTAGTATTAGTCTAAGAATAGAAACTACTAGTGCTGATTTCATACCAGGTACTGAGAGTATAGACTCTCCTCAAGTAGTACCAGGGGTAGATAATGAACCTCATCAAAAGGTTCTGATATACTGGCCTCGACGATTGGGAAAGATGGGAGTTCCTTCTCCTGTCAGACTCCGAATCCTGAATGAAGGTATTCAGGATATCAAAAAGATTATTCACCCACGCAGCAAGAGTACTAAGATTTCAGGTAATGCGTTAATGAAGTATATTCAAGTCTTGAACTTTATGAAAGTTCAAGCACTTCAAGAACGTAATTGGTCAATTAGACCTGAATTCATCTTGTTTAAGACAAGAGAACAGCTAGCAAAACAAGTAGCAGATGGTGAGGGAGCAGGTCAGTGGACCTCGCGTGAGATTATGAAAAATGAGGTTACTTGGATCAAGGATAGAGTAATCAAGGTTCCGCAAAGAGGCCAACATCCAAAGATCACCAGTCTTCTTGAGGATGAAAGTACACTCTTGGCAGTACGAGAGTATATCGGAATGGCTGGTGAAGGTAAGTCCTATATAGGTATATCCCTTAAGGTGATAATACTAATAGAATAATAACTGTAGATTCAATGGGTATGGCACAAGCAATTAGCCGCCACCTGGCGGAAATGAATAATTCTGTTGTGCCTCCAGCTACAGGACGAATAGTACGTGAAATCCGCAAAACTATTAGTAGTCGCAGCAGCCGGCGGTGGCTGCGAAAGCTGGCATTTAAGTGGAAAGAGGTACGTAAAGGGGTCTATAATGACGGCCATGAACGTGATGATGTAAAACAGTATTGGAATGAGATCTTTTTACCCTTTCTGAGAGAACTGCAACCAGCTCTGATGAAGTGGGATCAAGATCTCTGTCCAATTAGTAACCAACAACTGCTTTCTGGAGAGTTAGCTCCTGTAGTAATGGTCACTCAAGATGAGTGCACCTTTAATGCTAATGATGGTAGACATTTCATTTGGACACACGAAGATCATCAGCCATTACGTAAGAAAGGTAGAGGTCAAGGACTACATCTTTCCGATCTCCTAACTCCAATTGGAAGACTTGGAGATGGGGCTGCATGTGAGATATTGAAATGCGGAGGAGATATTTGGTGGGATGGGGAGAAGCTTTTAGAGCAGATTAAGACAAAAGCAATACCACTCTTTGAAGCTGAGTTTCCAGGATGCTGAGCCCTCTTTCTTTTTGATAATGCAAAGACACATAGTAAATATGCTGATGATGCATTGCGGGTTTCCAAAATGAATCTGGCAGATGGGGGAAAACATGCAAAGAAAATACGTACAACTTATGTATTGGACAGATCACATCCACAGGGGGGATATTTGCAGTCTATGGTACTTGAAGATAGAACCCCAAAGGGTCTCAAAACAGTACTAACAGAAAGGGGTCTATGGCCAACAACTGGTGAGCGCTTTCTGACGCAATGCAGTATTAAAACTCCAGCAGGAAATACAACACCAAATTCAAGATGCTTAAAAGGAGGAACCTGCTGTGCTCGGGCACTCCTTGCATCTCAACCAGACTTTAAAGCTCAAAGGGGAGAACTTGAAGAAGCTATTGAGGCTGCAGGGCATATGATTCTTTTTTACCCAGCCTTTCACTGCGAGCTCAACTTCATTGAGTATTTCTGGGGTGCAGCCAAAAGGTATACAAGATTGAATTGCGGGTATGACTTCCCCTCCCTTCAGCGCTTAGTTCCCGAAGCCCTAGCACAAGTTCCAAATACTCTTATCTGGAAATATCATACTAAAACACAGAGAATAATTGCTGCTTATGAATCTGGTGAGGTATATGGTTCTCAAAGTTATAAAAACCTGGTTTCTAAAAGGTACAAATCTCATCGGAGATCTGATGTCTCTTGAGCATATTTCTTCCTTTCCTTCACTTTTCCTTTATTTTATTTCCTTTGTCTCCTTTCCTTTGTTCATTTTCCTATGTTTCTTTCTCTCTTCTGCTTCTCTTTATCACATTCCTTTAATTCTTTTCTTTTGTCATTTAATTAAAAATAATATTATAAAATAAGTCTTCCATGATCATGATTTGAACCGAATTAACACTTTTTTAACCCTATACCTAATTCCCAAGCATCCCCCGTTGCATCAATCGAACTGTTGTGTATAGACGGCCGGAACCATACAAACACAACAATAATGACCCTTGGTGCTAGGGCCTGTATATTTGTGTCCCTCCTTATCCCTAAGAGGATGGGATCCGGCAATACATTCTTTTATTTTGATTGTGGTATTGACTTGAGTCGTTGTGGTGGTTGAGTGTTGGGGCAATGGTGGTCTCCCTTTGTATCTTAGGACTTATTCTCGCCGCGAGTACTGAAAACAGGAGATCCGGTGCAATAGTATCTAGTCTACGGAAAGGGGGAAGTACGGGCAAACAACTGTCACTTACAAGAAATCCCAATTGGACAAGAGAATTACACAAGTCACGATCAATTCAAACTCACTAAACTACTGTACTTCGCAAAACCAATTCATCAAACCACACAAAAGAGAGAAAATTCCCGCCGCAAGAAAGCCCAACCTTGCAGGTTGTCCGACTAACTAGGTACAGGCCCAATTTCCCTTCCTCCAACCACAGTCAAAAAGGTTCCTCCGTTGCCCTGTGTTCCTTCCTTACGATCCTGTTGCCGTTGCGGTGGAGGGAGGAGAGCGTGAGAGAAGTCAAAACCCTAACTTACATTGAGTCCCCTGTCTGCCAAGCGTAGGCAACAGCCACCCCTGCAGAAACGTGACATCTCTCCGAGCCAAGATCATAACTAGCTATCTATTTAGTCTATTATTCGCAGATAAGCAAGAAAACTGCAAGTTATGAAGGCCAAATTTAAACCCTAACGGTAGGGCTGTCGCATAAACCGCGAAACGAGCTAAACCAACTACGGTAGTTTACGACAAATAGGTTGGGGTGTTAAAGAAACGATAAACTAAATACCTGTATCTTATGTCTACCGCTATAGCATGTGGAGAGAGCGATTCACTACTCTGGGCCTAGCCACTGCATGCCCAAGCGCATATGCCATAACCGCATGTCTTCTGAGCCATATGCCTGATCGATGATTCAACTACTCCGGCCGCACACTAAGTCTGGGGGTTGCCTCCCGAGATCCCTGTCGGACCCTTCAATGGGTGTGTCTTAGCGCTTTTGGCTATAAACGGATATGAAAGTTGCAGGGGTGTGAAAAAGGTTCCACCGGACTCGAAAGGTAGCGTTTTTATGTCCCACTACATATTATGTAAGGGTGCCAGTGTGTTCAGCAACTGGTATAAAGCTGATATATATAATAATATATATATATTTATCGTGATATTGTGATAAAAATATATACACGATTCTAGAAACTGAGTAGGGCAAAATTCGATGGCCACCCTTATCCGTGTGACATACACTACCCGTGAGCAAAAATTATAAATAAAAAAGTAGCAATACCCCTGGCACGTTGCTATAGGAAATTTTATAGTCGTTCTTAGTTTTTTCTTCGCTTTTCCGACAGCCGTGGAACAGGTTCCGCTTTGATTTGCCTGGACCTGCGCGATAAAGAGATCTTGGGTGGTGTTCGATCACGCTGATCCGGCCCGTCGGGAGTGACATCGCTACGTGTGGCTGAGAGTCTCGCCACTCTTTCATGCCCATCTCTAGAAGCGAACGGGAGCGGTGTTGGAGCACCGTAAAAATTGGGAAGACACAAAATACGCTAGCAAGGGTAAACAAGGTGTGGCAAATCGCGATACCTTTTAGAGGAAATTAAACTGCCAAAGGAGACGAAATTCTGGGGCTTGGGTGGCGATCATGAAAAATATTATTACCCCTTGAGGGAATTTTTCACTTCCGGCGGCCCTTTCTTACCCTTGCTAGCATATTCTGTGTTTTCCCAATTTTTACCGTATAGTTGTTTGGCTGGTTGGGATTGATAGTGCCCCGGGAGATGAGTAGTCTCACCACCCACGCATGCGGGTGCTAGAAGCGACAGAGAGTGGTTGCATCACTATATATCACTCATAATCTTACCGCAGCCCCCGGCCGTCATCCGCCATCCCCTGCTATCCCCCTCATTTTTCTTCTACCTGTGCCTAGCCGCCATTCCTAATACCTGCACTCGGTGACCCCCCCCCCCCCCCCCGCACTCCTTACCCACACCCCACAGTCTTATAACACCCCATATAGTTCCCAGCCCACAGCGCAACCCCGACCGTTTTGTCACCTCCCCCGTCCGCCTAAGCAGCCGCTGTTCCGTTCATCTCACTATACTAACAAAGGCCCAGCGGGTAGGGCCTGGAAGTCCCAGCCCAACCCGGCGGTCCCCCAAGTAATCTTCCTTTCACAGGACCACAGCTAGCGGTCCCGTCCCGTTCTCTTGACATTATCCCCGCCGTCTCCGAGCCCCCGGACAGTTCGGAACACTGGGCTAACTACAGAAATATGATTCCAAGAACCTTTGTCAGTAAGATACATGAAAGAACCGGAGTATTATAGCCTAACTTAAGTCATGACAATAGCGCTCTCTCCTGTGTTGGCAAATATCCGAGAGTTATTTTCTGTAATAATGTTCCGATGGCTGTAATAGCACATAGCACAAGGAGGGCCCGCCATTGGTTGTCGTTGATTAATGCTTACAATTTCCCCTGTTTCAAAGCCAGTCCAACTTCTCTATTGGCCTAAGTGTTTCGCAGATGTATATAATATCGTTGTTTTGGACCTTGGGCAGGGCGAAACCCCAAGACATCGGGATAAGTATTAGTTCCTGTAGTGATATGATGTGAAAATTCCTGGCTAGCGCAGTCTCTAATTCCCTGAATATAACATGATCAGCGGGCCTGAGCCCAACACTATCGGCACACATGTAAGGTTTGCGTGGCTTTTCTGACAAACTGCTGTTGGTTTCCTTACTTACTTTTGTTGGATAAATGTGCCTGGATTTGTTACGGGAGTAGGAAGGAGAGTTCAGGAGGCAGGCAAACGGAAGGGATATGGGAGAATGGTCAACAATAGATTTTACCCGCCGTGTCTTTTCTTTGTTATCACGGGAGTGTACGGAGGAACAAGGGCATGCGGGTAACACGGAGATAGGTGTGGTGATCCATAGAAGGATCAGGAAGTGGTATTTGTGTTCATTTGATTTTGGTTAGAGAGCGAAGTTGAGAGTGAGAGCGAGTGAATGAACGAAGTACGAGCGGTGAAACTTACGTTCCATATCCTTCTCCAAAGCGCCTAAGTTCGAAGTGAATTCTCTTAGTCTATAGGCTAGTTCTGTGGGACCCTCATTTCCCCTCTTTGAGAAGAATTTAGTTGCAAAGGTGGAAGAAAGTGTGGTATAATATTATGGGAGGGGGTCGGCCTATACATGTAGAGAGGAATAAAACTTTGGAAAGGGTGACATATGAAGCCACGATCCCGCGCATTTTGATAAAATAGCTTCGCCCTCTACAGAAAAAAACGATAGAAAGAAAGTATTCGCGGGGTGTAAACGGTCGTATGATACATAACACAGTGGTTTTGTGCGCCATATCTAAAATGAAATAGAAGACTGGACTTTAAGAAAAACGGAGAGGAATAAATCGGGGGGAGAGTGGGTGGGAAATTGTATGGGGATATCGGAGGGGGGGGAGGAAAGGGCTACGAAGAGAGGGGGAATATGTGATGGTAACGGGTATGTACGGCGAAACCTCTGTGGAAGGGATGTATGAAAATATTGGTAGAGAGGGAATATACGCAAACCCCTATCTGAGACTCTGAGCTTAATCCATATGAGAGGATAGAGTTAGTCGAGACTGGAGGAGTGCTATAATCGTCCAAAGTCGGCCAGTAGTAGCAATATCGAGTGGGGTTCGACCATCATTGTCCGGCTTGGCAGGATTCACATCACCCCGTACGAGTAGTAGTCTCACCACCCCCTCATGCCCATAGCAAGAAGCGCGCCAGAGTGGTGTTTCACCATCGTTGTCCTGCTTGTTAGGATCGACATTGTCCCGTGCGAGTAGTAGCCTCACCACCCCCTCATGCCCATTGGAAGAAGCGCCCCAGAGTGGTGTTTGACCAACGTTGTCTGGCTTATCAGGATCGACATTGTCCCGTGCGAGTAGTAGCCTCACCACCCCCTCATGCCCATTGGACGAAGCGCCCCAGAGTGGTGTTTTACCATAGTTGTCTGGCTTGTCAGGATCGACATTGTCCCGTGCGAGTAGTAG
>Ga0307517_10002524_pt1 | contig 29181 bp, 26 predicted proteins | sample 23_EM_MG_FD_194515 | JGI IMG/M metagenome (GOLD analysis project Ga0307517, IMG submission 194515) | Populus trichocarpa ectomycorrhiza microbial communities from riparian zone in the Pacific Northwest, United States - 23_EM | ecosystem: Host-associated > Plants > Roots > Unclassified | place... | reverse complement strand
GTACCCCTAGTCTGATTCATGAATCCTCACGAAACATCTCCGCTGTACCTAACCATTCGTCCTTACATGACATCGCTTCAACTTTCATACTTCCAAACACTTTCCAAACAAAGAACATCCTGATCCAGACCATCCGTGTAGTACCACTGTCGTAGATATGGAACCTTCGTGAATATTCTAACACTATGATGCATAAAATACGAATCAAACCATTTTCGCCGGTCCACGAGCAGGAATACACGCCCTTGTGTAATAGTCCCCGATAAGTTCGGGCTACCCTACTTCACACTAGGCCGTTGGGCGGCGTAGAGATGATCTTTCGGCAATAGCGTCATTGGGTAAAGCTTAACCAACCCGTGACCCACCCTACCGTAGTGCGCCTGCACTGAGGTATGGCGGACCAAAAAAGTAAAGGAATCATTGTAGCAGAAGAAAACCTCCGGCTCCCCCCCACCCCGATAAGGGCTCAGACCACGGGGCCTCAACGTGACGGTCTCAACATGGTGGCCTGGAGAAGTGGTTAGATAGGTGCGCTAGTACAGTACTGCGAGTATTTACCCCGCTCATTTGCGATAGTTTTTTAAGGCACTTCAAACACTATATACCACGATTATAAAGCTCTACCGAGACTTGAGCTAAGAAATTGTAACACAAAAAGCACCATGACGATTCTGACAATATCACGACAAATTATGCTTATCAGACAAGCGCGTTGTAATTGGTGGCATCTCGATGGTCTCCTCGATGCGTTAGTGAACTCACCTCAAAAACCTGACCGCCAGAAACCTAACCCCAACCCACTCAACCACACTCCCCATATAGCCGCCTTCAATTAGAGGCTATTTTCTAAACTGCATCTTTTGGCCCCGAAGTTGCACTTAATAGAAAGGAGTCCCCACCAACAAACGGGTATTGCGGGTGTGTATCCCTTAGTCTGTCGAGCTGCGCCCAAGAAAACCGGTTAAGAACTATACCAAATCCGGCCAAGAAAATAACGGGATTTGGGAAATATCCTTCCCTGACTGGAAATAAATTACTAAGGGTTTCAACCTGAGACCTGTTCAACCAGTTTTCTTGGGCACACTGCAAACTAAGGGATACCACGGTGGAAGGCTCAGCTCTTCTTGGCCATAATGGAAATGAATCACTGATTGGCAACGCTTGACAGCCCATTATTGCACGAGGCTGTGACAAAAATGGTGAGCAGAATAGCATGTAACAACCCAAACCATGCTACTTCACTCTTTCCATTCAACACATTCTGGGTTTGTAAAAAATCTCAAATTTTGATATTCAGGTCTAAAATTCGTTGAAATATCCCCCCAAGCAATTGGAGATTATTAAACAATTATTGGAGGCCTTGGCATGCAATATTGAAAGGGTGAAGTTGAAAACAGCGCCAGCCCTTGCCATTTCCCATACAAAATAGTTAGAAATTGCGCCAAGACCAATGCACCAACTATAGCTCTCTTGACAATTCCTCAACCAGTCTAGATACAGAGTTCTAAAGGGTTGGAAGGTAAATTCTAGGGGGCTGTTTTACAAAGGGGCGAAGATTGAGCCCAAATTGCTTTTCTAAATCAGCGGCTAGAAGGTTGCGAATAGATGGCTATTCTGTGTAGAAAACCCTTACACTGCTCATCAGTTAGTCGAGCCTCTTACAGGTGCGTCCGTAAAGTCCACATATCTCACGAAGTGTTCGAGTACTACGAGCTCTCTCTTTCTATTTCTCGCAAAGAAACAAATGGCGACAGAAGTTTACAATGTCCTTTGACGCGAATCCTGTCCGGATAGGCAGGCCTGGGAATCGAATTCTGTGGGAATCTACTCGAGTACTGTACAAGTATTGAGCACGTCACAGGGAACAGGAGATCAGAACGTCATACAATACCGGTAAAATTTTCTCCGTGCCTCGCTGTTTACACCTAGGACTAATCCTAGTCAGTCGGTTAGCTACGGTACTTGCCTTCATCTTGCGCTGTTGCCTGCAAAGGTTCTAGCACTCGGGTACACAGATTTGTTACTTATCTCTAGAGCCTTGTCTTTATTTTTATCTGTTAGTTCACATACGCAAGTACTCGGGGGTGTCCTTAAAAATCGGAAACTACCCGTGCTGAATCAGGGCCAAAACGATCGAGCGATCACAATGTCTGGAAAACCTAACCTTGTAACTCCATGTAGCTAGGCACCTTAACCAAGGTATGTTGAACTGAATTAATACTTGTACTTAGCAAGAGACAGGGGACCAGTATAAAGTGAACTGAGGGGCAAAAGTGTGGATGCAAGTAAGAAAAAAAGCTGAGGATATTGTTTGCTCCAAGATTGAAAGGTTCTGTCATTGGTATCATTTGAATAGATTTATTCTATTAAATTTATTTCATGGGATTCTGTCCCCCATGCTCTTTTCATTTCAACATACTACGGGTTCTTGGACTGCTGATCCCCAGGGGAGTTTTCCAAGTTTTGTTGCTTTCTGCTCGCCAACCTTGCATGACAAGGATTTGATCTTTCCGATTTTTATGGACACCCCCGAGTACCAGGGAGTAATTTTGCTGGTAAATCAACCCTATCTTGTACTTGTCCCCTGAAAGAAGTGCCGGAAAACAGGGGGGTATATTTTGTATGGGTGCTCAGATGCGCACAGACATTTTATCATATATTTCTTGAATCACTGCTTTAGGGTACTTCTCTCGGGGGACAAGTACGAAAGCAGCTTTATTACCGTAGTGCTTTTGCCGGTTTCTTCCAGTCGTTTGGTCAGACAGCCGTTGACAACCTTCCGGCAGGGCAGTCCCTGACCCAAGGACCTTGCCAACGTCCCAGGCCGGGCAGGTGGCGGTAGTCCCGGCAGTTAGCTGCAGTTGACTACCGGCAAAGCTGACATCCCCAAGGGAACCACACATTTGTACCAAAATGTCCCCCAGCCCGCCGCCAGGATGAAGAGTAAAAGTTACCTGGCAAGAAGTACAGCGCCTGGTAAGCGATGATTGAACAGTTGTTTAAGGTTAACCGGCTAAATATATCCCTGCCTGTTCGGGTTAACTGTTCCCTACCCTTATACCAGAACTTGGAGAGTACAGCATTTCTTTGAGAGTGGATACCATACCCCCAGATGACCGGCCGTATATTTTCCCCCAAGCCTCACGCCTGAGGACCTTTTGATCTTCAAGTTCAGCTTGATAAGGAGGGGTTTCTTGTCTTGTGAACAGGTACCATAATTATAGTGTGGTAAATTGCTAAGCTCTAAGTAATAAAGTACAGAATAGCTAGAAACGAATCTCGCAGATTGGCGACGCGTATTATAGAGGTCAGCTATTATCCCTTAGTCCGCCGGTAAGCCTGAGAAATAAGTAGAATGTGTCTCAATTTGAAACCCTGATTATTTATTTCCAGTTAAGAGAGGATACCTTCCAGATGCCCCCGACCTAGTTTCAATTAAAGGAGGATATTTTCTAGATTAGGTCATTTTCCTAATAGGATCTCTTGGGAATAGAAACCGGCGGACAATGGGATAACATGGGCCTTGACTGCTAAGTAATCCTAATAGATTTTGCCTTTTAATCCCTGTAATCATTTATATGATAATATAACATGGAGGAAGGAATATTTGAATTTTCACTCAATCAAGTTTGGATGGCGTTTTCAGTGGCGGTATCATAGCCAGAATAAACTGAGGTTTTGAGCCCAAAGTAAGGATGGGATATGAATAAGATTTAATTTTTCTTTGGAATTGGAGGAATTTCCTTTCACCAGGGAGCCCCAAATTCAGTCATGATCTTTTGGCTTATGGTATGTAATGTAGGGAACTCCCGGCGGAGATATTTCCACTTTGGTATTTGCCTCTATGGCACGAGTTGTTATAGTTTTGGTTTATTTCTTTTGTTTGAGTTTTGCCTTGGGTTTTCATTTGGCATGAGATTTCTCCCGAATGCACCAGTTGCACCCAGGGGAGTTCTAGTTATGAACAACGGGGACATGAAGGTTACCAGACAATGTTAGAATTAGATCTGCTGCAACAAAGGGAGATTATGGTATGATTGCGGTTGCATCAGAGCATCATTGTAACCTGACCTATCTCCTACTAGGCGATACCACAACAACCCAAAATGCCTACTAGACACTTGTATGATAGTGAAAAAATATGTCTGCTAGTATCCGATTAGTACTTTCTTGCGATTGCACCTAAGATCAAACCACGGATTTAACTAGAGAAAAACTGGGGGTTTGAGCCACTGGCTGGCTGGTTGGTAAGGAGCCGTTGGTTAGATGGGCCAGGGTTCCGGGAACCTGCGGACCCGGGAGCCAGGTGTTGGATATCGATGATCCGATATCACAGGTTGCGCGCTAAAGAGTTGCCGCTCCTCTATGAAGTTGTCCTGGTAGCGGGTCTGACCTCTTTTCAACCCTCTTCTCTCTTAACTTGCATATACCGTATATCAGTCCTTTCATCTTCCGGTATCATAAGCCAAATCAATCCGTCTTGTCCGCCGCAATTCTTATCTCTACTTTCTTTTCTCTTTTGTCCTCATTTTAGCAAAACCACTCCTAACACTTTTTGTACTAATTAGCGGTCGTGCAAACACTCCATTCAGAATTCCTGGAGCGATCTACAGTGTATCTCATGGGAGCCCTCGCTTCGTTATTCAGGCAAGGAAGGAGAAGCAAAAAAGAGCCGGGAAAATAGGAGGGAAACAAATAAAAACAGAAAAAAGACAGCTTGGTGTGTGCAGCACGAGGTCGATCTCCACCAAACCGTTGCTTCTGGGAGGTTACCGGAGGATTGATTGCCGATGGTTGCCCGGTCAACCAACTGCGTTGTTGCGAGGTTGTCTATTTTTTTTCTTTTGTCAATGCTGCGCAGTACTCGAGTACTCGTACTGGTTTAAGTAAAGATGAGATCATTAGCACGTGCAACGATTACCAGTATTCCATCTTCTCCGTTTCTACTCCAGCGGAGCATTTAGCTCCTTAGCTCCTCGTAAGCGGCCATTTCCACCCTTCGAGAAAACAATATGCCTTGCAGAGATACGGGTTTGCGCGCCTGCGAATTTGTAGTAATTAACAAATACCACTTATTAACCTGTGTCTCAGACATCTAGAGGAGTGGCATAAATTTTTCAATCGTTTCAATAGTCTAAGGGATAGAGGCGGATAGCTGGTATAGTATCATATGCGAAATATTAGGCTCGGAGCAAACTGTTCAAAGAGTACTCGCGCGGCTGGATTGAAGGAGTGATAGGACGGTAAAAGTTTTTCCCGTTGCCGCCTTGGCGCCTCAATCAATTTTGGTTTGTCACAATACAGCACTCGACACATGCGAGAGTTTATTTGTGCGAAATAAGAGTCACCGATACTTGCACATGAGAATAGAAGAAAGTATTATATAACAAAATTAAGAACAGAGGGGAAAGGTGAACGAAAAGATGGTGACCCCGGATCAGCCAGCCTTGCCGTGATGCACCTTCCCCTTTCCGATTGCCCAGCCCACCTTGGAAAAAGAAATTGGGACACCGAAATCCATTGGCTAGCTACCAAGAGCCCCAGTCACCCAGAATCCCAGAATCCCTTTGTTTGTTTTTTTACTACAGGCTGCACAAGTAGGAGAACACAAAAGATAGAAAACTCCCTCATCTTCCTCTACTCCCGCTTCCTCTCCTCTTCTTCATCAGCGCCGCTTCCCCCAAACACAGCCGTCCATCGCCATCCCATCCTCTACCACTCACCCCCACAACTGTAGGAACGTGGTGGTGGTGGAAGAATGACTTAGTGTATTTCCTATCTATGACCGAAGGTATATATAGAGATACATGACCGCCAAGAGCCAACAACCGGTTCTACTAACCCTACTGCTCAACCCCAACACATATGAGGATAGCTACCCGTACCTACTGCTAACCTAATATCTAACAACAACGAACCCAGGGTTGATTTGTTTCCTCCACCGCTGGATAAACTCCTCCTAATCGCCCTTTCCGTGCTGCCTCTTGTAGTGGGCCTTAAAGTTATCGGGCCTCGTGAACTTTTCGGTATATCTGCAGCCGCTCTGGGGGCAAGCCGGTCCAGTCGGGTGGGGCGTGTGCCTTTTAGCTGTATTCAGATGGCGTTCCAAGTCCGTTTGGCGTTTAAATCCTCTCCCACATATATGACATACGAGGCCCGAGTTTGAGTTATCGGCCACACTATCTTGTGTGTTATCGTCGCGCACGGGTTGGTTAAGAAGAGGAAGAAAAGGCGTAAAACTGCCGATGCCTGGGCTGGGGTAAAACTCTTGGTTTTGGGGGCCGCTTGCCACCCGCGGTGGTCCCTGCTCAACGGGATATTGCTGATAATTGAGGTAGGAGTCGAAGTAACCACTATGTCGGTTGGCGCTGTGTCTAGCTTGGGTGGGGGAGCCGCTTTGGTAGGGCAAGAGAGCTGGACTGAGAGTTGCAGGGGTCAATTGATCCGGGGAGGCCATGAGTGGTGCATCGGTCAAGTAGGTTTGTTGTTGGTATTCCGAGGGGCTGCTAAATCAAATGGTTGATTGGTGATTAGTTTGCTATTACGGGTACAAGTGTTTGGCAAAAGACGGAAGATAGGAGCTCGCGTGCTTACCTGCTGTGTTGTAAAAGCTGGGGATCGACGCAGCTCGAACCCGCGTTGCTTAGTAGCGAGTAACTAGTGTTGCTGCTACCGGTATTATACGAGTGCAGTCCAAAGCTGCCGGGTGAGTCGGGGTTATTAGACGGGATGTCGTACTCCCGCTTGTAGGAGCAGAGATCACCATCGTTCTGACCATTTGAGTAGGGGTATTGCCGCTGCCACGACGAGTCCCCCTGCCCCAAGGGGGAACCATGATGTTGCTGCTGGACTAGTTCTTGGCTGTCCATTGCGCTCCGGTTTGGTAGATACATTGCGGCAGTAGAGTGACGGCGCCCCACTCAAGAATGCAAGTTGGAAGTTGGAAGTTGGAACTCTTGGCGATTATTTGAGAGGGAAGAAAACTTCTCCACAGCAAGAAGTTTGTGTCATTGCGTATTCGTTGCACTTTTCAGGCGTTGCCTCGGGCATGGCTGCCAAGGCTTAGGACCTGTAACTTCTAACTTTGATTTATGCACGGGGGCGTCACTCTAGTGAGGTCTTGCGCACTCTGTTGAGGCCTAACTTAAATATGCACACAAAAGCCCTTAACCCTGTTCTCAACAGAGTGCATTTCTCGTACCGTATATCAGTCTTTTCATCTTCCGGTGAGCCAAATCAAATCGTCTTGTCCACCGCAGCTCTTATCTCTACTTTCTTTTCTCTTTTGTTCCCATCATTAGCAAAGCCCCTCCTAGCACTTTCTATACCCAACTAGCGGTTGTGCAAACACTCTGATGAAAAAATGAACAATGGCCAAGCTATATACCGGAAAAAATATGAGAGCGAGAGATACTTGAGGATTTCATTCCATCTCAGAGGGCCGGGAAGGCCAACTATTTATGCAGTGAAACGACAACATATAGCGGCAGTGGAGAGGATATAGGAAACAATATAGAAGACAATAGAAAACGAATGAGAACAGAATTGCATATATGGTCGATTGATTGAGCAATAGCGTGAGGGAAAAGATAAATAGGGTAAGTCAAATGCGGAGAGTAGGAAACCGGCGCTAATGGAGAATGACCAGCTTGTCGTGCTCTAGGATGTAGAAAGTACATATCCGAAAGCCCAATTTCAACATACTCCATTCAAAATTCCTCGAGTGATCTACAGTGTATCTCACGGGGGGCCGTCGTTTCGTTGTGCGGGTGAGGAAGGAAGGAAAAAAAAAGAACCGGGAAAACAGGAGGGAAGCAAATAAAACCAGCAAAAAGACAGCTTGGCGCGCGCAGCACAGAGTCGATCTCCATATCAGACGGCCCGCTACGAGACCGTTTCGTTGGGGCAGGGTTACCCGGTCAACCAACTGCGTTGTTGCGACGTTGTGTTGCTTTTTCTTTTTCTTTTTTTCCATGTGTATTTATTTATGGCTAAAATAAATGCATGCGTGTATTTTATTTATGGCTAAAATACTGGGGGCGTGTCAAAAAAGTAGGAAAAATTTAGGTGGCGAGACAAGGATTAGAAGTATTGATCAGGAAGGGGTGGGTGGAAAGGGGGAGACCGTTACATGATGCCATTAAAGAGGAGCAGTTGAACAGAGTGATTGTCCATGTACCTGTTAATCCTGTTAACACTGTGGAGGCGAAAGTTGAGACCAAAGGAGGAAAAGGAAGCAGGGCTTTTAGGATACCCGTATCTCTTTTAAAAGACTCAAATAAATAAATAGAAACTAGTAATCCCATCCTCTATATGGTCATGTACCGGGTGCTAGACACCAACACTTTCAATCCGGATTTCTGGTGTCCCTCAGGACAAGAATTTTTCTTGTCGAAGCAACCTGTCTCCTAACTACCCCACCTGACTGACCCTGCAGATCTTTTTTTTCGACCATTTTGATCCCCCCCCCAGTACTCGAGTACATGCATACAGCTTGCTCTATGGCATAATCTTTTGCCAATGCCGCTTTTTTTTTTAAAAAAAATCCTATGAGTTTATTTTGTATTTAACTACAGGAAAACTCCGGCATGCACCCTAAGGTATGGCCTAGAAAAACCATTAATATAACAAAAGAAACTTCATCACCACCTTATTTGATAAAAATATAATGTGGAACCAAAGTCTACGCAATAACCATAACATAAATCAGAGTCATCAAGTGGTCATCTCCTCCTCACCTTCATCCGGCTTATCATTCTGAGCACTCATAGGGCGGGAGGGGCATCGTATAGTGTGGGCGTCGTGTGGGCCTTTGCAGTTCACACACCTAAGCACGGTGTGGTTGCATGGTCGGCTGCATATATGACAGGTAGCGGTGGGACAGGTGTGATTACCTGTAGGGTGTGGAGAGGCACACCACCGGGACGTGGCTGGATTGGTGCACTTGTTATTGTGGTGTCCGTAGCCATGGCAGTTGGAACACTGAGTATGAGAGTTAAAACGCAATCGGCGCTCGGTTCTATAGGTGGATGAGAAGGCAGCCAGGCGTTTCCCGACATAGTCAGAGGCCCTGGGACCCGTAATGGTGATCACGACTGTGGAGGCGGATTTTCCAGCTCTAGCGTCGTCGGTAGTAAGCCATCTGGGTTGACCGGTGAGGGACAATCCAGTGTTGAAAGTGGTGAGCTCTGTAGCTATTTCTACTAGAGACTTCGAGGTGGGGATGCCGTGCACCAGAACATGTGATACAGGGGTATCCAGAAGAACGCTAACCGTCCCTGGGATCAGGTGGAGGAACGACCCCACCTTGCTGTTAAGCGAAGTGGCCTTGATCGATTCCATCGTGGTGAGGGTGACTGTGTTTCCCCGGATGGAGACAGTCTGTACGTAGGTCGCAGCTAGCGCTAAGTTGATGTCGTCTCTTAGGTCTAGTGCAGAGGTGGGGAGTGGCTCGCCTTCCCATTTGATGATAAGGCGGCGTTCTCTGGCGGTGAGGCCCTTTTTGAGTTGGGGTCTGTTGTTGGTGTTCGGCTTCGCTGGGGTTTGGGCAGCCCTGGCAGCCATGGTGGTTTTCTCTTTTCTTCCTTTCCTAGCCACCGTTGCCCACGATTTGGGCGGGGCAGCCGCAGGGAGGGTTAAAGGGTTGGCGTCGGGGGCAGAGGGCCGTGAAGGGGCCGTTGCTGGGAGTGGGAAGGGTATTGGGGTGGGGGTGTCAGGCCGGGGTGTAGCATCTTTGAGTGTGCTAACTTCCTCGGTAAGGGCTTCGATTTGTTCGCTTAGCGCATCGATGGCCGTCCTGTAGTCTTTATGGATCTGATAGATCATCTCTATCATGAGCACATTCTCTTTGCTGGCTGTGGTAGCCCCGATTTCCTGGTCCTGATTTATCTTGTGGAAAAGGTTCAGGAAGTAGGCGCTTGGAGGGGCGTTTCTCAAGTATCTCTCATCGATATGTGGGAGGCTTGTTATCGTGTTGCTTCTTGGTCGCTTGAGCGAGGGGGGGCCTGCTGGCATGAAAATCGGGGACAGGGTCGGGGCGCCCTCCTGAGTGGAGGAGCTCCTAGCACCTACCGGTGTTGGGGGGGGGTTGGTCTTTTTGCCTTTCCCTTTGTTTCGACGGCTCGAACCAAAAGGCGGGACAGAGGGATCCATATGGTATTCGTGTAACCTGACAGGTCACGTTACGCGGAAATCTCGAGATAGTGTACGTGGTGTTTCTCAAAGTGCAAATTGCACTTGGAGGGAAAATAGAGGGGTTCAATATCTTTTATTTATAACTATATAGCTAATGGAGCGACTACCTATCCGGGCTTGCACAACCATACGGCAGTACGTTCCAAGGAGTACGTCAGTCCCAACCCCGCCTAGTCCGCAGTACATCTGGAAAAGGACCACCCGCGCGATTCGTAGACCGAAGTCCGAGTATCCGGCCAGCACACGGGAATCACAAAATAAACCACCCAACTAGGGTACGAACAAAGTAAATCCACCTCCCATGGCCAACCACCAAATCACTACTGCAAGCGAGGTCATAGCCACAACCAAGCCCACATTCCTGCAAACCGGTCACGCAAACACGACAAAAGAAACCCAACACAATCTTAATGGCGCCCGCCACGCCCCTTCCGACGCCGACCACGGCCGACGGTAATAAAACCAGGATCACGAGCATGACGATCGGATCCTTCACCCCCAGCAGCCGAAGCCACCGGAGAACTGGCACGACCAGCGGGAACCGGGGGAGGCGACGAGGAAACAACCTCAATCACCCGAGCCTTCCGAGAAGCCATGCCAGCCTCATCGTCAACCCAACGCACACGACGCGGGCGACGTTCGGCAACGGTCCCATCAGCCGACGGCGACTGTTCAACCTGTACCACCACCGGTAACACTGGCTCAGCCACACCGGGCCCAGGCTCCTGCGCCATGACAGCGGAAGCCACAGTAGTCACCGTCAACGCCTCCACATGCGCCCCGAGGGACGCCACCGTAAGCGCAGCAGGCTCAGCCACCGGGACGAGCACCGCCACTTCATCAGCCACCTCCTCACGAAGAGGAGAAGAGGCTTCAGCACCGTGACCCTCACGAGAGAGGGGAGGGACCGAACGAAGAGCATCGAGCTCACGGCGGAGGGACTCACTCTCCAAAGCCGACAAATGTAGCCGACGGGAGAGGACGGAAATGTGATGGCGGAGGCGGGAAACCTCGGCTTCGAGAGCAAAAGCTTTCTCGACCCTCCGACCAAGAGCCAGGCCCAATCTTGCGACCGCGGCGGCAGAAAAGGTTGAGGAACCTCACTTAACCATGACGATCAACGTGACCGACTGTCACAAATCGTGACTAAGCAAGGCAGATTTCACATGACTCATAGTTATGAGTCATAAGGTATGTTGAATTTCACACTATGACGTTACTTGACTCATAGCTTTTACATGACTACGCACTTGCAAGTCATCGTTATATTATGATTGGTTAATTGTTTCATGACTCACGATTGTGACGTCATATGATGTAATGACTTTCGCACATGACTCATGTTATGAGTCATGGGTTTTACGCATGTGACTCATTTGAGCACATGACTTGGTTTATGAGTTTTGATTGGTTAACGAGATGTTGCGCGATGACTCATATAAGTCGTCGATGGATTTCGCGCTATGACTCGCTATGAGCCATAGAGTTTTATGTAACGCGAGGTGATGAGTCACCAAGGTTAGGGTTGTGGGAAGAGGCCTATATAAGGAACTTGGGATCGCCCAAGGAGATAGGATCTTCACGCAACCATCTAAGTACTTTTCTATACTCAAGATATTGCAATACAATTACACTTTACTCTCTTTACATACACCCCTCCTCTACGAGAGCCTACGCTCTAAGAACCTGGAGACTATTGTGATAGTCTCGACAGGTTGCCCGACATAGGACTATTAGGATAGTTCTATCACGCACGACAATCCATCCATCTTACTATCTGATAAGATAGTATCGTCTAAACGAATCACTCAAGATAAGCAAGCCAGTTCCGTACTATCTGACAAGATAGAAACGACAGTCGTTGCCTGTTGCATACACGCTCAAACAATAGGATTGTTACACCGACAGAAGACCGACCGTACGACTAACCGACCGATGGGAAGAAAACCACCGACCTTTCGACCAAACCGAAGGGAGGAAACCGCCAGCACTCAACCAAAGGAGGAAGAAGCAGGTGCGCTAACCCCGAAAGGAAGGAAGAAGCAGAGGGCAAGCCGACCGAAGGAAGAAGAAAGCAGAGGGGAAAGATGAGGAACCTCAGGATTCCAACCGAACGTATTCGAGAGGAAAGAATTAAAATCAAGCAGAGCCCACCGGAGTACTTGAAGTTAAAGACTTGAAGCTATCGCGAGAGGGGGCGATAAGGAATCAAGGATGCTAATTCGTTGAAAACCAGAATGTGACGGATCACAAGGAGGTTACGTGGCCAATTTTCAAGCGGACAGGAAAATAGAGGGGAAGAAGCATGCTTTTGCCAATGCCGCGCCTGTACAGTACTAGTACGAGTACTGGCACAAGTAAAGATGAGATCATTAGCACGCGCAACGGTTACCGGTATTCCATCTTCTCCATTTCTACTCCAGCAAAGCATTTAGCTCCTCGTAAGCGGTTATTTCCCCCCTTCGAGAAAACAATATGCCGTGCTGAGATACGGGTTTTCTCGCCTGCGAATTTGTAGTAATTAACAAAAATTACTTATTAACCTGTGTCTCAGACATCTAGAAGGGTGGCGTAAATGTTTCCATCGTTTCAACAGTCTAAGAGATAGAGGCGGATACCGGTAGCTGATATGCGAAATATTAGACTCAGAGTGACAGGGCGGTAGAATTTTTTCCCGTTGCCGCCTTGGCGCGCTCAGTTGATTTTGGTTCGTCACAATGCCATACAGTACTCGACAGATACAGGGGTTAATTTGTGCGAAATAAGAGCTATCGGTACTTGCACATGAGAATAGAAGAAAAAGTATTATATAACAAAATTAAGAACAGAAGAGGAAAGGTGAATGAAAAGATGCTGATTCCGGATCAGCCAGCCTTGTTGTGATGCACCCTTCCCTTTCCAATTGCCCAGCTTACATTGGAAAAGAAAAAGAATTTGGACACCGAAATCCATTGGCTAGCTACCAAGCACTCCACAGAATCCCTTTGTTTTTTTTACTGCAGGCTGCACAACTTGGAGAATACTAAAAATAGAAAACTCCTTCATCTTCCCCCGCTCCCGCTTCCTCTCTTCTTCTTCATCAAAACCTGCCCCTCATCGCTATCCCTCCACATTTGGATAATCTTGTCTGCCTCCTCACCGCCCTTTCCATGCTGCTTCTTGTAGTGGACCTTAAAATTATCGGGCCTCGTGAACTTTTCGGTATATCTGCAGCCGCTCTGGGGGCAAGCCGGTCCAGTCGGGTGGGGCGTGTGCCTTTTAGCTGTATTCAGATGGCGTTCCAAGTCCGTTTGACGTTTAAATCCTCTCCCACATATATGACATACGAAGAGGCCCGAGTTTGAGTTATCGGCCACACTATCTTGTGTGTTATCGTCACGCATGGGTTGGTTAAGAAGAGGAAGAAAAGGCGTAAAACTGCCGATGCCTGGGCTGGGGTAAAACTCTTGGTTTTGGGGGCCGCTTGCCACCCGCGGTGGTCCCTGCTCAACGGGATATTGCTGATAATTGAGGTAGGAGTCGAAGTAACCACTATGTCGGTTGGCGCTGTGTCTAGCTTGGGTGGGGGAGCCGCTTTGGTAGGGCAAGAGAGCTGGACTGAGAGTTGCAGGGGTCAATTGATCCGGGGAGGCCATGAGTGGTGCATCGGTCAAGTAGGTTTGTTGTTGGTATTCCGAGGGGCTGCTAAATCAAATGGTTGATTGGTGATTAGTTTGCTATTACGGGTACAAGTGTTTGGCAAAAGACGGAAGATAGGAGCTCGCGTGCTTACCTGCTGTGTTGTAAAAGCTGGGGATCGACGCAGCTCGAACCCGCGTTGCTTAGTAGCGAGTAACTAGTGTTGCTGCTACCGGTATTATACGAGTGCAGTCCAAAGCTGCCGGGTGAGTCGGGGTTATTAGACGGGATGTCGTACTCCCGCTTGTAGGAGTAGAGATCACCATCGTTCTGACCATTTGAGTAGGGGTATTGCTGCTGCCACGACGAGTCCCCCTGCCCCAAGGGGGAACCATGATGTTGCTGCTGGACTAGTTCTTGGCTGTCCATTGCGCTACGGTTTGGTAGATACGTTGCGGCAGTGAGGTCTTGCGCACTCTGTTGAGGCCTATCCCTAGGAGGTGTTCGTGTTTTTGGGGTGACTAGCACAAGAGAGGAACGCGAAGTTTAACGATGGGTTTGGTAACTCTCAGAGTTAAGTTAACTGTAGGGCGGCCGTGTATCCTCCCGGGATAGGTAGTTCTTAGATCGCTAAAGCTTCAACTCAGGACGAGTCCAGGGCTTTTATATCCCATCCCCGCCCAGCACACCACTTAATCCGACAGATGCTAGACGAGAGACAGAGCAGTAGGAGTGCCTGACCACAGGCACAGGCATTAGAAAAGGCAACGCTATCGCACTGACAACTTTCCCCGTCTCCATTTCTCCCTATAGAGTCTTCAAGTGATAAGCCCTATCTAAGCTTGTCCTCTCGGACTCGGATACGGTCCAAGGCACTCTAGTAAGGGAAAAAACCTGGAAGGAACTCTGCGAGCATTGCTCACCGACAACTATATACGGTTCGAATCTCAATTCAACGACACACTTTACAGCGCACAAGAGCACGAGGTAACATGACCCCCCTTGACTGCAATTCATAAAACTAACAGCGACAACACGGGGGGCGGCCTCTAAGCGGCGCTGGAAAGGCCTTGGACTGAAACTCTTTTTCTAGTGCCAAAGGTATGCTCCTTAGGCATTCTCCTAATCAAAGGCGCCCAAACACTCGCAAGCAAAGACAGCCAATCGCCCACATCTCCCCACTACGGGGTTATCAAGGGCACCCTCAAACATCTTTTCAGTTGAATGAATGGGTTGCCAGTCCGCCTTTTCCCCCCAGCTGCCAACTCTCACATAGACATTGGGCCCCCTGTGGCCATAGCGGTCCTCGGCAACCCACCTGCCTTTGCGATTTTCCCTCTTTGCGAGATTATTTCGGCCTCCGGCTCCCCTGATACTCTACCATTGGTCAGACTCCTGGCCACTGCAGGCGCGATTGACTACAAATTGCCACCATAAATTGCTATTTTCGTCCCAGAGCGGGGTTCTGGTATGCCGTGCGTCGTGCATGGTAGGCGGCAAAGCAAAGAAGAGGGGGAGGAAGGAGGATAAGATGTTGGGGAAGGGCGTTGTGCTTGTAGGACGCCTTCTTGGGTGCCTGTATTTCCCCGCTAGTCGTTTTAGATAATTATCGTTCTAGGCAAGGAGCACCAGAGCAAAAGGCATCAGAAAAATATATGGCAATCGCCTGTGAGTATTTGTCCTCGTGAACAAGATTCTACCCTCAGCATTCTGGTGCTTCTTGCTGATTGAAGTGAAAGGATCGCTCAGACGTGTTGACGGGAAGAGATATTGAGGTGTGCGTCTATTGGAGGTTGTTAGCTAACGACTACTTACCAAGAGAAAACTTCTGAGTTACATGCATAACCCTGTACATCCGTTCATGCTCCAGCGTGCCCATACACGTCCGCACTTCTGCGCTCCTCCATAATACGTGCGCTCCCTGATATCTGCGCTCCTCGGCGTTCCTGATACTACAGCATTCTACTATTATTGTACCATTTGTCTAAGAAGAGCTTCATATAAAATAAAAAAAGAGAAACTCAGTGTATTATCGGACTCGCACAATTATTTGTAAAAAACCATCGATATGCCCATTACCAAAGCTGCCAACATTTATTCCGCTCGTGTACTCGTTTTTTGTGGGTGTGTGTCCCTCGATCTCAAAGTCTCCATGAATGGTGTGGTGCGATTTCCAGAGGCTTGGCATGCGTCTCCCGAATACCGGTATCCAAGTGCAGTCTGTCGGTTCGCGCCGAACCGTTCGCGCCGCGCATCCCTGTTTTACCGAATCGCATCATAACTTACCCGCGCTTTTTTTTGGAAGTGTGGGGTTAAACAGTTGCGGAACTACCGTAACTCGTTAGATCAACGATCGGCAATCCGAGACGAAACACCCTGGGAAGGAATAGTGTTTCCTAGACGAGGTATGGCTTAGAGAGGCTGAGCTTGTTTGATCTCGTTAACCGGTATTTGTTATTTTGTTAACCTGTTCTGCCAAGCCCGGTTGTGGTTGGTGAAGTGATGCAATTAAGATCCCTGATAGTGGATCTGACGAGTTTTTGCAGTATGGCAGAGGCCAACTGGTTGCATTTATGTGCATACGTCTCGGCGACAGTGGTCACCACTCTCGAGTTCGCGTTGATTTGAAACCCCTTGATATCGGTACTGGTATATTCCATTTCATCCGCTGTACACTTTGATGCCCTGATTGTATGGGAGATGGTAAATAAAAAATATATCATTTCGTCATTTAATTCCTAAAGGGAAAGAAGTATGGGATGTGAGGAGGGCCGAAATTGTTGACGGAAGTTAAGAAGAGATACTTTATCATCAGGCCCTCGCGGTTTAGCGATAGAATCCACTTGCTGTACAAAAGATCAACGTGTGGGAGGCCGCACCAGTGTTCATGAAAACATTTTATTAGTGGACGATAAGCTCTTGCCGGTATAACATCCCGGTAGCAGAAAACCAACGGAGGTTGTAATTGCCAGCACTTGCAAACCATTTGCCTTCAACAGGAGAAGGCACTATTGGCACTAACCTGTGGCCCTGAAGAATAGCTCTAACTTTTTTAGGATAACTAATCCTCATACGCTACAGGCACTCACTTGTATGAGCAATCCCGTGAATACAATCATTAGATTCTATAGCGATGCTACTGCATCAGCTGAGGGACACCACCACCCCCCGGAGATCTCTAAATATAGTGGTGCTGATGAACTAGAAGCTGATACATGTAATTGCTGAAGGCGTTACCACAACACTTGAATACTTGCATGTAAGAAACGACGCCTTTCGACAGACCAGAAGCGACTCGATAACCACCAGGAGTTCTCCGGTCGGGTTTCTTTCCTGGACATACCGCCTAACAGCACTTGCAGCGCCTTTCTTCCACCCATTAATAGAGTCGAGTGGGGGGAAATTCGAAAGAGTTTCATCTTTGCACGTGCACGAGGGGATCAGGAGTGTGGACGGAAGGGCCACCAAGCAAGAGAAAATAATTGCCTCACATGCTCGTTTTTCGTATTTTCTACCAATTATACAGTAAGGAGCACACTCACGGGGGAGGCATTTGTTCGGGTGAATGTTGGAGTTATGGGGGTAGCTTACGTATGCCACCGGACAGGCGCAAAGAAATTGATCTTGGATCAACCATGCGCCTGTGTGCTGGAGATACCCCTCGCCGCTAGAAGAGACATTGGATTTCCTGAGGAATTGGGATGGCTAGAGTCTCCTCTGAGCTCCGAAGGCCGTTGTTTCATCTTCGCTTTGTGTTCTTTCGTATTAATTTGCTATGGGGGTGGTGTTGGGTCAAGTTAGCAACAACATAATTGAATCTTCAATCATAGCAACTCACTCAGCCGAGTATCCCCATCGCTGTCATGAACAATAATGTATCTTAGGGAACCCCTATAATTCACACTTTAGGTGTACCCCCATCTATTCCTCTTCTTCCCAGTTCCCCCTCCAGCAACTTCTTTCCCAGAGACGGGCGTCTCTTCCACACCCGGCTGCTCAGAACTCCCATAATCCAGCACAAGTTTCCTGATAGAAGGGGAATAACTTCTCGCCAGCGACCGTACGGAGCTCTTACCAGGACGGCAGGCATCAATATCGAGATCGTCCCTTTCAATCAACAACCTAACCACCCTCTCATGTCCCTTATTTGCCGCAACATGCAGCGGTGTATCTCCAGACCCGGACAAGGCATTGATGTCCACCTCTCTATGATCCAGGAGTAACCGCACAGTATGTATTTGGTCCAGAGAAGCCGCCAAGTGCAAGGGGGTCCTCCCATAGCGATCCGGCCCATTTATTTTAAGTCTCGAGTCTTTAACCAGAAGCGGTAACACTCCCCTCCAACCGAGCGAGATAGCGCGGTGAATCGGCTTCTCGCCAGCAGAGTCCCCGGCGTTAATATCGACCGCGTCGGAGGTCAGGAATATCCGGACCGTGGCTTCGCAGCCAAGCTTAACCGCCTCGTAAAATGGTGTTTGACCGCTTTGATTCTTGAGGTTCGGGTCTACCCGCTTATCTGATAGGAGAATTGGGAGGATGTGATTTCGATCTTTGTACCGACAGACAGCCTGATGCAGCGGGGTCTTATTAGACGAACCACGAATGTTAACGTCGAGTCTTTCCTCTGCTAGGAGCAACTGTATCATTCTTTTGTCCGCTAAATCAACGGCTAGGTGTAGTGCTGACGGGGCCGCCGGGTGTGGTTGGTTTAGCTGGGTCCTCTCATCGCGCAATAGCAATCTCACCGTTTCCTCGCTGCCCTTCCTGATAGCATCGCATAGTGGTGTTCGACCATTTCGCTGCGAATTTACGACAATCCCGTCCACCCCTAGGAGTAATTCTACAATTGCAGGGCGGTTCTCGAGGACTGCTGCGTGGAGTGGCGTCAGACGACTCCCCCCCTTGGCTGTTGTGTCAACACCACAGCCTATCAGTGTCCGGATAGTTGTCTCGCTCATTGAGGACACCGCCGTTGTGAGTATCTCCCCTCGGTTCAGAAGTTCGCTGTCCAAGAGCCTTTTGACTGTCGCGTTATCCTGCCGGCCTGCAGCGGAGAACAGCACACTTTGCCCATGGCGCTGTAGTCTTGTGTTGGTTAAGAATAAGTTGTCGATGAGAACGTGAGCGAGGAGTCGGGCGAGACGCCGGTTTGTGCGTAGGAGAGCGTTTGTATCGGGCAGGTCTTGGTCTTTTGCGATCTGAAGGATCACCTCGTTTGGTAAGTCTAAGAAAGACATAATGGAACGGTTTCTTGTTTCGTGGAGTAATGTAGCTGGTGGTGGTGGTGGTGGTGGTGGTGGATGACTTAGCCGAAGCTTCAATGGAGATTTCACGGGGGATTCAGTCGTTATATATGACACTGCTTGGTCGCTGACTTAGTCGGGCGGGGCTGCTCTTGCCTTGGTAACACGAAGTACGGCTGTGCGTTGTTAACGCAGTGGATAGTGCTGCTGATTGCTGGCCTGATATTACTATATGGAATCTTTATCTGTACTGTGCGCAATTCTGCATGGGAATGTGACCCGAGTGAAACAAGGCCCCGCCAGAACTCCAGTATGCTACGCTACTCGAGGGTTCTTGAGGTCTCCAGAACTGCGAATAAGTGATCCACTCACGGTATAATTGATTGGTTCACGGACGGGATCCTGCGGAAGCTTCCATACTTGAACCACCGACACGTAACTCGCTGCGGGACTTTAAAGACGTCGAGTATACTCCCTCAAAGCGCCGAAGAGTCCTTGAGCACCTAGCCACGAAGATCTAAGAGCATTACTAGTTTCTGACTGCCTCCTATCATTTGGCTACAGCAATCTGCGCAGAGTATTGCGGGAAGGTATTGTCGAATAGACTAGATTGCATGCCTATGTACCCAGAAGTGAAAATAAAATGACGGGTTCCCAACTTTCACAGCCACCCTTTGGGGGGTCCGGGGTTCCGGGTCTTTCTGCATTAAAATTATTTCCTTCAACCGATCTTATCCCTAGAAATAGCTATAGAGAGCATGAGCAGACAATGTCGCAGACAGGGTAATGCCGCAGACAGGACAATGTCGCGCGTGGCTAATTCGGCTATAACCACCCAAAGTAAATCTTGTTCATCTACCAATACCGCCCGATTTTCTTAGAGACGCGACACTATCCTGTCGGGGGCATTGTCTGTTCATGCTCTTTAGCACTGGTGCTTAAGTGTTGTGCCACCTACCCTGTCCCTAATAGGCTAGCCGATGTAGCTAAGACGGGTATTACCCGCCTCCCCCTCGCACTCCCGCTCATATCCCTGCAACAACAACCTCGCTTATATCCATTCATCGCCCCATTTCCACCAGGCAAACCTACCAAACACCAACTCTAGCAAAGCCTCGTCGATCAGCTAACTATGCTGTCCACTACTGACCGTCATCCTAACTAACCCTGCCCACGATCACTACCATGCCACGGCACTACCACCGCTTAGATCGATACTCTTGATCTCTCCTGGCAAACAGCGCTCTCATACTCGCGACCTTCCCCAGATCTTCCCACCCCATGCAGTAGCGCATGTTCTCGACTATTCGACCTATTGACATCAACCCTCTCGTCCCCCGCGAGCGCTTTGACTGCGTATTCCCCTCCAAGCCCAACAGCTACATGCGGCAGCGTGATCCCGGTATTATCCACGGGACCAGAACAACCCAAGGACCATCCAGAAAGAGCAGGGCGATAGCGCAGTTGTGCCGGCTGGCGGCTTTGTACCGTACAGCGGGGTTTCGCCCCCGAGGGTGCGCAAGTTTATGGTGAAGCGCGACCTTACAGCCGAAGGCGTCGGCTAGGATCAGTCGTTTGCGGTACCAACACTAGAGCCCGATGACCTCGACCTGTAGGTTGTTTAGCAAGAGGTAGGCTATTGGCGCACCAGTATTTTTCGCGGCTTTATGCAGTGGCGTCTAGTTTGGGCTTTGGAACATTGGTTGGCTGACGTCTATCTGCAGATCTTGGAGCAGCTCCCTAGCGGTGCCCTCATGATCAACCTTTACCGCCGTCATGAGCGGAGCAACGCCATTCTGACCGCCTAGTTCCCATCCCCCTAGTAACCTTATCGCCGCTTCACTGCTACACGCGTGCACGGCGCTTTGCAGCGCAGCACCCCCTGTGATGATCCAAGAAGCTAACGCTTCCCGCTCGTCGTCAGCCAACATCTGCACCAACCCCCCAGTTCCAGAATTGATCCCGGCCGCAATGCCGTAAGGCCACCACTGCCCCGGTGGTCAACATTGATATTCTCGGTTTCCAAAAGTATCCGACCATCTCCGAACGCGCGATCTCTGCCTCGCACAGCGGCGTGCGTGCCGAAGCCCATACATTCGGATCGATCCCGTAGGCAGGTCTTGGGCGGTCCCTACCACTCCCCGCTATTGACCATGGTTCCATCTCACGATCGGTGACGCAGCACAATGCGCGCTTGTAGTAGGCTCTTGAGCGCACCTAGGCCCTATCAGGAGGACGTAGGTAAGGGGTTTTGCCAGGCTCCTGCTGGGGCTGAGAGATTCATTGATACCGGAGGAGGGGGGGGGGGCTGTTGTATAGGACGATTTGGAGGATAAGTTCGTTGGGTAGGGAGAGTAGTAACATTGCGAGATCAGAGCCTAAAATCTTGGGAGGTTATTTGAGGTTGCTTAGGGATAAGTGAGTGCGGAATGTGGTGGGTACACTATTAGAGCACAACACGGGTGTCATTAAGACATTAAAGTTACCTATCCTAGTAAGGTTCATTTCTTTTCACTTGTCTCAGTTGAGGCTAAAGAGAATATTTTTTTCCACACTAATGCAAAGGGGGATTCTAGACATCTTAGCGTCATTTCCGAGAAATTCTAGCTTCTACTATATTAGTTTAGCCCCAAGCGAGTGTGGCTACAAGTCACACAACCTCACTCGGTGGCCAAGACGCTTCCTATCAGAGGTCGAGAGCGCGCGCGGGGTGGGAGCTTGGGACAAATTGGAGTAGAGTAATATAATGTGAAATAATGTTGATAGCCTATCGAGTCAAAAGAGTCTGGTACGCGCAACGCCCCGTATACAAAACCGACAAATCATCTCAGAGCTTGGCACTGGAAGATCACTTTCCATCACGGTGTTGGATGCCCTAGTAATCTACCAAACACAACTGCCCCAAACCGAGCGGAGAACCGCCTCACCAATAAACCATCAAATGAAAGAAAAAGAGAAAACACAACCTCCTCACCCAGTTCTCTTCTTTTTTTTCTCTTCGTTGCCCGTCGTACTGCACGTTACCCCCATGCTCCTTCTCAAGTTCCATATTTCCAAGAAGTACGAAGACGCCACCCAAGCGTGCGCCCCCTATAGAAGGGGGAATACAGAGGAAAGGAGAAGCGCTCTTCGCCAGTGTGTGTACTGATTGACTAGCTGGCTCCTTAACCCCCACTCAATGGACCGCAGGCACACCCGCATCTCAGGCGGAAGCCGTCAAAATCCCGTCTCAACCTCCACCGGCTGCCAACCGTAAATATCCGCAATACTGAGGTATTTAACCACCGTTCATCATAGACAAAAGGCACTTGGCAAACCTTTTAGCGGAGGTCCTTATTTTAATTTTAATTGAACAAGTAGCTACTACTCAGTACGAGTATATGCGGTAGTTGAAAGGAACCATCCAGCCAACCAACCACCGCTCACCCCGATTGCCTGACGCGCGTCGAAGGGTTCCCTGTTTCATAAGATATGCAGGCGCACTAGCTTGGTGTATCGCGGGGCACATGTTCAGCTTTGTTTCGTAGAACGAGCAAATAAATTTCCAATTCCTGTATGGTGTGGAAGCGCCTGGGAGAGCGATATCCCATTCACCGACGCTTAGTGTTTTGCCAGTCCCAACCACCCCAATCCTACCACAACCGCCAGGCGCGACCGGGTTCACCCAGAAGTAGTGCTTGAAACAGGCTGGGTCGAGCCACTTTTGATATCAAACCTGAGTCAGCTGTATCGGAGCCAGTCATCTACCCGAGCAGTTCGAGCTCAAGACTCACCTACCAGGTACTCGTAGTCACGAGTAATCACTCGTATCACATTGATGAGAACGATAAGAGCCTATTTGTAGTCCTTATGGGCATCGCCATTGCCGAACAAAAAGGAAACCCTTCCTTGTCGACTTTATGCCAACTTAGGTATCACAGAGGTGGCATTGAATCCTTTGTGTGCTGGCAATTAACCTGTCACATAAGGCCAACTAACCAACCCGCCAGAGACCCCCTGTTCACAAACAGCCCGGTAACCTCAGCGGGGCGGGCGAGGCGGGGGAGGAGTGGGTGCATCAGGAACTCACCCGGGAAATCACCTAGAAGCAAGACTACGACTATAGTATTCTTATTCTCCACAGCTGGACCCCCTTCTTTTGGATCGGCCGAGGCGAGGTCTGGGTCAGGCTAGGCTGGGAGCTCGCGCCCATTGTTCAAATGCAGTCATTCTCAAATAATTAATTTTCTCCGGATAGTGACAATTGGTTTTTGCGATAGAACGGGTATTGTCCGTTTCTGACCTGATTAGAACACCTGTCTATATCTATAGAGATTTCCTTTGGCTTTTGTTCTTTTAGCAGGAGCTCGAAATACAATGTTTATGTCATTGTAATTACCTTCTCAGCACTACGCACTTGTTGAAACAGCGAGCTTGGAGACGCACTTTGCTACCTACACCAGCCCGGGATCTGGTCTCTCAACCCCCCCCTTAACCTTATGGGGGCCTGGTTAGTGTCCTTTCCCACTTGCCGGAGCCTCCGCTGATATGCGCAGCCGCCCCGTCGCTCAAAACCGAAATCAAGTCAATCCAACTGCCAGTGCTCTCAAAGAAATTGTAGTAATAGGGTTTATAATTACTACTTATAGGGAAGATATCCCTAAAAAGTACTATCTCTGGAAGTGATAGGTGATAATGGGAGGTAAGCTTAATACCTTTGAGCAAAGTGTGGCGGAGTGGTAGATTGGGGGTAGGCTGAGGTCGGGAACTGCCTTTTATTTGACGAGTGCCTGCCGCCTATTTTCCTTCTCATTCCACAATAGCACTAACACCTCCAACCCAAATTGTCGTCCTTCCCTAATGACCGATTAACTATAGGGTCCTTGATGATTTTGAATTTGCCCTTGCTACTCCTCCACCCGTCAGAACCTGACCAGCACTCCCCTAGCTGGCCTCTTGTTGCAGCTATCGATAGCTCAGCAATAATGTGAACTAATTCACTCTGTGCTACCTTATTTTGGCCAGGCTTGAACGAATACCGCCCTGGACAACGCTGTAAATCTAAGGGCACGGACCCCAATCTCCACAGACCAAGCGTGTATTTTCAGAGCCACTCCCGAGATTTAAATATAGTGGGTGGCACATAACTAATGGCCAACTCTAGGAATGTTGTAACAGGTTTATTCCTGTCTAACGAAAATACAAACGACCAGCGGTAGACCTGCTAGCGCTGGTGCTAAGGGAGGCTTCAAGAGACCGGAGGTAAGAGATAATAGTTGGAGGACAAATTGGACTCAGGGATTGCTGTTCAACCAAGTGTATTCTTAGACTGAAGGTCTGTCGAAGTCTGCTGTCTCCTGCTAGCCAGGAGACTGGTTTAAATACAAAACCCAAGAGCGATAACCTTCCTGCAATCACGATCATTACCAGTAGCTGCGCACATACCGGAATCCTGTAATCCTACTAGACCAAAGAAAGAAACATAGCTCAGCCTTCACCAGTGCTACATGACCATTCGATACACGGAATCCTACATATAAACTTCCAGCAAAGCAAACTAAACATAGCAATACGATAGCATAGCCTATCTGACTCAGAGACAGTGGCAGAGCTGAAATCAAATCAAACAAACCAAATATAAAACAACTAAACATAGGAGATCCTGAACTGCGAGATCCTGTGTACCGTTACCGGAACATGTACACATGTTACAAATGTAAACAGGAATGCCAGGGTACTTTCTATTGGGTGGATTGGTTTGAACTGGAGATTATCAGTCTATATTATGGCGTGCGGGGGAAGGTGATCTATATATAATCTATAAGCAGATAGTTTAAGACATTTGTCACTTTAAAGTCTTCTCATTGGCTGAGTATCAGATTTGGTTTTTGAGGGCTAGGTATCGGCCAAATCCTATGACTCTGATTGGTTGAAAGGTTGCAGGATAGATCAAATGTAATATCAATATTGAGAGAGGTCAATGATATCATACGTGGTACTAGATCTTATCGAAAGGTCAATGATATCATACATAGTACTATATGTTATCGGAAGGGTAATAACATCATATATGGCACTAGATCTTGCTGAAGGGTTGATAATATGATACATAGTACTATATCTTATTGAAAGGGTTGAGTCAATCATACCATACATAGTGCTATGGCTTATCGAACGGGTAATGACATCATATATGATACTACTATATCTTATGAAAAGGGTATTAATACCATACATCATACTACATCTTATTGAAAGGTCTGAGTCAATTAGATCATACATGTACTATATCTTATCAAAAGGGTAATGACATCATATATGGTACTATATCTTACGGAAGGGTTGATAATATGATACATAGTACTATACCTTATTGAAAAATCCAAGTCAATCATATCATACATAGTACTATGGCTTATCGAAAGGGTAATGACATCATATATGGTACGGTATCTTGCAGAAAAGGTTAATAATACCATACATAGTAACATATCTTATTGGAAGGTCTGAGTCAATTATATCATATATAGTGCTATATCTTATCGAAAGATCAATGATACAATGCAGTGCCTCATCAGGAGTGTTCGTGATCTGAGAGATGTGTAATTTCGGTGGCGCCATGGCCCGGAAGGGCAATGTGGTAGGGTTGTCGACAGCGTGCGCGCGCGAGTGTACGATCATCGCTCAACTATCATCACTCAACGATCGCCTCTCAATGATCAACAGTCAATACTCAATGATCTACTATGTATATTTTAGAGTAACAAAATAATAAATAATACTAGCTAATACCTTGTATAACCTCCCCTTGCTTCCAATACTGCAGCTACTCTATCAGTGTAACATGTGTACATGATCCGGTAACGGTACACAGGAGCGCGTAGTAGAGGATCTCCCATGTTTAGTTGATTTATATTTGGTTTATTTGATTTGATGTCAGCTCTGCCACTGTCTCTGAGTCAGATAGGCTATGCTATCATATAGCTATGTTTAGTTTGCTTTGATGAATGTTTATATTTAGGATTCCGGGTATGGAATGGTCATGTAACACTGATGAGGGCTGAGCTTTGTTTGTTTCTTTCTTTGGTCTTGCAGGATTACCGGATTGCGGTATGTGCACAGCTACTGGTAATGATCATGATTGCAGGAAGGCTATTGCTCTTGGGTTTTGTATTTAAACCAGTCTCCTGGCTAGCAGGAGACAGCAGACTTCGACAGACCCTCAGTCTAAGAATACACTTGGTTGAACGGCAATCCCTGAGTCCAATTAGTCCGTCAACTATTATCTCTTACGTCCGGTCTCTTGAAGCCTCTCTTAGCACCCGCGCTATCAGGTCTATCGCCAGTCCTACTGTATTTTCGTTAGACAGGAATTAACCTGTTACAATTAGGCATTGATTTCCATAACTTTTCAAAAAACTCCGCAGGAATTGTCTTCCAAACCCAAGATAAGACTTGTGCAAGCCTCCTCTTAACAGCTTCTTTTCCTCCTGTGGTATCTCCAGTCCTTGGATACTGCTAGTGTAATTGCTTTTTAAGCTCAACCCATATATGCTGAATAGGATTTAAATCAGGGGAGTAAGGGGGGTGTTCCACCAACTCAATACAATTTCTCTCAAACCAATCCATACACTATAAGCCTTGTGAACAGGAGCATTGTCTCGCTGAAAAAGAATATCTTCAAGTTGCATACCAAAGGAAATCATCTGATGAATAACAGGAAAAAGATGTCTTCTCAAGAGCCTAACATAGCTGGTTATATTGATAGTTTGAGTGATAGGAACCAAAGGACCTTTGCTTTTCCCCCAAAAGCACCCCCATATCATTAGCGAAATTCCCTTATCCTTTTCCTTTGGATGAACACAATCTGCAAGCCACTGCTCCCCAGGTTCTCTGAAAACCCACTGCTGCCTAGAATCCCTGAATTTCTCCACACTGCCCTCATCACTCAAAATAACTTTCTCAAAATCCTCAGCAGTCCAATCTCTATGAGCTCTAGCCCAGTCCAATCTTTTAGCAATATCCACTGGCTTGAGCTTTGGTCTTGATTTGGCAAGCAATTTCTTAATATTGGCCTCTCTGAGTATGCTATCAACTATAAATTTGTTGGAGAATCATGTCCTATCACTCAAGAGGTACAAGGAGTTGAACGTTACCAGTGGAAAGAGAAACACGCGGCGCATCGAGATCCCTGAAATCTGATTTGGTCATTTTGCGGTTGGCTTTGCCTGCTCGGATGATTGTGGAATACTGTCGCTGGCTTAGGATAGCTGTAGGACCGGGTTAAGGGAGATTATCCAGGGATTGACGCTCGCATGCACGAGCGAGGAAGCATTTAATTGGTGTCTATAGCCGGCCAATAATTTGAGCAACAAGAGCAATGTTCAGGAGGCAGTACAAGAATCCGATGATTATGCCTTTTTCAACATTGGTCATTTCTGTTCTGGAGGCCTTTGAGGTTCGCTTTTGTTTTTTGATGTATATCCGGTTCGGTTAATGATTTGAAATTCAAACTTATTAAAATTGAGGACTCGGAAGTGGTCCAGGGTTCTGAAATTATTGTAGTTGGAGGTACGGTAAAGTCTGGTCGCGATCAACTCTGTCGGTATTTGATGAGATGGCATTTGGCGAGGTTGCTTAGTAAGCCATCACGAACACTTCTGACAAGGCACTGTAGATAGTACTGTATCTGATTAAAAGATCATGATATTATACATGGTAATATATCTTATTGAAAGGTCTGAGTCAATTATATCATACAGGATACTATATCTTATAAAAAGGTTAATAATACTTTACATAGTACTATATCTTATCGAAAGGTCAATGGTACAATAGTTGGTACAATATCTGAGAGGAAGATCAAAGATATCAGACATGGTACTGTATCTTATTAAAAGGTCGGAGTCAATGATATCATACAGGGTACTATATCTTATAGAAAGGTTAATAATACTTTACATAGTACTATATCTTATCGAAAGGTCAATGATACGATAGTTGGTACAATATCTGTTCGCAAGATCAATGATATCATACATAGCACTATATCTTTTCACAAGGTCTAAGTTGATGATATCATACAGCGTACCATATCCTAATGAAAAGTCAATACAATCATATATAGTAATATATCTTATAGAAAGATCAATGATATCATAGTATTACAATTGAGTTTACAATAGAGGCTAATGATATTACAATAGAGGCTAATGATATTACAATAGTACGATTGATAGTACAAGCCCCTTTATGATATCATTCCTCAGACTAATGAATTGATTCAGATAGGTACTCAATATACTTAAAATATTTACTTTTTAACTAATATATATAGGACTAATCATCCCATCAGGTCTTCATAGGTATCAGACTCTTTTGTGCTATCTTTCTCAATCAAAACTACGACAATCCTTTTACAGGATTTCTATATTCCACTTCCGAGTTCATTTTACTACCTAATTCTTTCCAACTTTTCAGATATTCCTGACAATTCTCTTCTCTCTCTCTATGGCTTTCAATTATCGTGAGAATAATATTGCTCATATTTCCTGCCTGCTGGAGCTTACTCAGAAAAATAATATGACCAAATTTCCTAAGATTTTTACATCCTCTCTTAGTTGCAGTGACTCTCTGTTCTCTGTAACAGAGGAGATTGTTGATTTAGATGATCTACGATGCCAGTTGGTTTGCAATATTGGTGATTTGCTTCATCAGCAAAAATTAATCGTGCGTCTGAGGCGCGGGTGCCGTGTCCGGACGCATCCGACATCCTCTTTCTGTCCTCTGCGTCCCCAGCGTCCGGACGCCATTCCCAACGCCGATTGCGTCCTGACATGACGTCGGACCTTACCCACATCCCGCCGCCACCCTACATCTCCTGCTCTTCTCCCCCCCCTTATCTCACGTCCTGACGTCTCTTTTCCTGCCTCGCATCTCCGCAGCGTCCGGACGCCTCCTCAAGGTACCCCCTTTTCCTTCTGCTTCCGGGCGTGCTCATAACAACTTGCCGCCGATATGACCCTAGTCATTCCTGCCGGTGTGCCTCCTACTACTACTATCGTGCATAATTTGTTTGTTTCTAGATGTTTCTATTCCTCTATGTCTATATCTCTACTATATACTTGTCTATTATACACGTTTATCG
>Ga0307517_10002523_pt1 | contig 29196 bp, 16 predicted proteins | sample 23_EM_MG_FD_194515 | JGI IMG/M metagenome (GOLD analysis project Ga0307517, IMG submission 194515) | Populus trichocarpa ectomycorrhiza microbial communities from riparian zone in the Pacific Northwest, United States - 23_EM | ecosystem: Host-associated > Plants > Roots > Unclassified | place... | reverse complement strand
AATACTGTGGATTGCTGCGATGTTTTCCCACATAGTTTTTCTATTTTATTTTTTATTTTTTAAAATTATATTTGTCGATTTTTTTTAATATTAAGCTGATTAAGAATTTAGTTTTGTAATTTTTTTTCTTTAAAACATTGTTGATTGCTACAGTGTTTCTCCGCATGGTTTTTTTTTCCTCTGAAATTATCTTTTTTTTTTTTTAATATTGAGCTGGTTAAAAATTACAGTTACAATATGTGAGGAAAACACTGTAACTTTCTTCGCAAATTACTGTGGATTGCTACAATGTTTTTTCCCACATGGTTTTTTCTGTTTTGTTATGTTTTTCCCTAAAATTATCTGTCAATTTTATTTTTAAAATATTAAGTTGGTTAAGAATTGCAATTACAAGTAAATACAAGTTTTTCCTCACAAAACACTGTGAATTGCTACAGTGTTTCCAACATGATTTTTTTTCTCTTTTTTTGGTGTTTTTATTTTTTTTTCCTCTAGAATTGTCTCTGTCGATTTATTTTTTTAATATTGAGCTAATTAAGAATTTAGCTTTGCAATTTTTTTTCTTTAAAACAATATGAATTGTTGCAGTGTTTTTCCATATGATTTTTTTATTATTTTTTCCAAAATTATCTTTGTCGATTTTTTTTTAATATTGAATTGGTTAAGAATTATAATTACAATAAAGCTAAATCATACGAGGAAAGTGTTGTAATTTTTCTCAAAAACACTGTGGATTGCTACAATATTTCTCTAAATGGTTTTTTATTTTATTTTGTTGGGGAAAACACTGTAGTTTTCCTCACAAAACATTGTCAATTGCTACAACGTTTTTTCTCATGGGTTTTTTCCTTCCAAAATTATCTTTGTTGGTTTTTTTTTAAAATGTTAAGGTTGTAGATAATTTACCTTTGTAATTTTTTTTGCTTTTTAGTAACAGAAAAGCTAAATCATGTGGCGAAAGCACTATATCTTTCCTCACAAAACACTGTAGATTGCTACAAATCATTTTGTTTAGTCTCTAAGTTTTTGATAACCAACACAACTTTTTTTCCGTTATGAAATATTTGCTCCATCATACCTTCAGTTTCTATTACTTATCTAGCGCTGATTCATAATTATAACACTATCAAGTGCATTTGTTTTATAAGTCGCGGCAGCGCGCGGACATGTCATCTCGTATATTTTATTTTATGATATGTTCTTAAGCTTAGTATAGGTATGGTGTCCTCACAACATAGCTCCTGTGTTGCTAGTCACAGACCTGGAATTCAAGTTGTGACAAAGTTGGTATTAGAGCCCTGATTTTATTAAAACCCCTGTAATATGTGGAGCTTAGCAACTGTCTCGTTTTGTTATCATTCCTATTTGAATTCTTCAATTCCATGTTTAGCCTGTTTTCCTCGATTTTTTTTTGTAGTTGTGTTGTTATATATATGTGTGTGTTCTTTTAGGAATATATCGAGAGTCAAACATGTAGTGGATACTGACCATGAAGTGATGATTAGGAGGGCATTTTTATTGTTCAGCTCACGGATGAGAGGTGAAGAAGGAAGGTTTGAAAACTTCTCTTTAGCCTTTGGAGACAGAGTTTTAGGATGATATTGAGTTTGAAGCAGGTATTAGGTTGGATGCTGGTCAAGACGAGGATAAGAAATCCAATGGTATGGTGTCGTATGATGATAGTGCTTTGGATAAGATTGGTCAGCTCATGTTGATCATGACTAATCTTTTAGTTAAGAGAGAAAATGAAAAGGATAAGAATGTGTATTCAACCTCCCATATTGTGCATGGAGTGAATGTGCCTTTGTTAGAGTTTCTTAAGCTGGCACCTCCCATATTTAAGGGAGTTAATAACTCTAAACTCCCATAATATTTTTTGGATGCAGTATGGCATAGGTGTGAAGTCATGGGATGCACGGATCATCATGTAGTGATTTTAGCATCCTTCATGTTAGAAGGCAAGGTGGTTGTGAACTGGTATAAGTCTAAAAGGAATAAAAAAGCAGTTGATTCTTCACTGATGTCATGGAATGAATTTTCTAAGATGTTTTTGGAGCGTTTTTCACCTGAAAATGTGAGAGATGACAGGTCATATGAGTTTAAGAGGTTGGTTTAGGGTGACTTAACAGTGATGGAGTGTGAGGTTGAGTTCACATGGCTTTCCAAATATATTGGTTATATGATACAGACTATGAGAAGAATAATAAAAGGTTTGTTTGGAGTCTTAATAGCTACCTCATCATATCTATTAGGGCTCGTGAGTTTAAGACATACTCAGTTGTAGTGGATCATGTTTGGGATATTAAGACATAAGAGTTAAAGGATTAAGTATTAGGTGGTTCAACTAAAAGCCCTGGGGTGGTGAGTCGATCCTCTTTTCAACAGCGGTCTAATATAGGTCTTGATAGAGGACGAGAAGGCTGCCAAGAATAATTAGACAGTCAATGATTTCTCGCCAAGGTTTGCTATTAATGGAGCCGGAAATCATGGTATTAGTGAAGGTGGTTAGACTCGAAGTTAGGGTACTATTCAATCAACACTGCAAGGTTCAGACATGAAGCCTTTATGTCAGTCTTTAAATCTAAATATCATGGCCTAATTTGCTATAAGCAGACAGAAGCTTGTTTCGGTTGTGGGCAGATTGGTTGCTTACTAAGGGATTGTCCAAACAGGCAGTTCTTCTTACTTGGTGCATTTGTATCTGTTGCATCTCCTACTCAAACTCAATCAGCTAGTCATCCAGTGTTTTAAGATAGTCATAGAGCTAATGGACATGGTCAGTATGGCCATGGAGCAAGTGGTAGAGGTTTTGTGACAGCAGTTTAGAGACAAGCACGAGATTTTGCTCTCACCCAGCAAGATGCCCAGGTATCTAACATAGTTATCTCAAGTATACTCTATATATGTTCCTTCAAAGCTAAAGTCTTGTTTGACATGAGACCAACCTATTCTTTCGTATCATTGTATTTTTCTTTGAGGTTTGATAAACAACCCATTTTGTTAAAAAGTCCTTAGTGTGTGGCTACCCCTTCGGATGAGGTTATATTTTGGGAATATTTGTATATTGATTGTGAGGTTGAGATACAAGGTAGGAAGTTGCTGAGTGATTTGGTGATCTTGAAGATAATAAGTTTTGATGTGATATTAGGTATAGACTGGTTGTTGAGAAATTATGCCTTAATGGATTATTGGAATCAAAAAATGATTTTCAAGCCTGGTGAGGAGACAAAGTTTGCATACCATAGAGATGGGTTATCATCCTCGTCAGATATTCTCTTATCCATCATGAAAAAGATGGTACAGAAGAGTATACAAGGCTTTTTTAGCTAATGTGAGAATCGAGGTTCTGACAATGGAAAAAGTTCTGATAGTTTAGGAGTTCATCCATGTTTTTCCTGATGACGTGCTTGGACTACCTCATAATAGGGAGATAGATTTCTATATTGTTTTGGTTCTGGAAATAAAACTAATTCTGATGGCACCATATAGGATGACGCTAACAGAATTGAAGGAGTTGAATGACCATATTCATGATTTGTTGGATAAGAGGTTTATCCATCCTAGTGTGTCTCCATGGGGAGCACCTGTTTTGTTTGTAAATAAGAAAGTTTTGATTGGAAAGTGTTTGATTTTTTGAACATGTGGTGTCTAGGAATGGGTAGAGGTTGATCCATAGAAGCTAAAGACAGTTAAGTAGTGGCCGAAACCAATTACAATATTTGAGATTAAGAGTTTCTTATGATTAATAAGATACTATAGGAGGTTCATAGAGAACTTTTCATGAATTACAGCTTTATTAACTAAGTTGACACATAAGAATATCAGGTTTAAGTGGTCTAAAGAGTGAGAAGAGAGTTCCAAAGTTGAAGGATAGGTTGACTATAACTCTGATTTTGAAAGTACCTTCAAGGTCTAGTGGTTTTACTGTGTACTGTGATGCGTCAAAGATTGAATTAGGTTGTGTATTAATGTAGAATGATAATATGATTGCTTATACCTCGAGATAGTTAAAAAAGCATAAGAAAAATTACCTCACACATGATTTAAAGATGGTTACAGTAGTGTTTTTTCTTTTAACATTTGAAGGCACTACTTGTATGGGGAGACATGCGAGATATTTACATATCATAAAAGTCTTTAATATATCTTTCAGCATAAGGATATGAATTTGAGACAATAAAGGTGGATAGAATTATTAATTGATTATGATTGCATGATCTAGTATCACCTAGGCAAGGCAAATGTTATTGTTGATGCATTGAGTAGAAAGTCTATGGATAGTTTGGCTCATATTCAAGAGGTGAGGAGACCTTTGATGAGAGAGTTACACAGATTATTAGATGAGAAAGTCAGTTTTGAGATTGGTGAATCTAAAGCATTGTTGGTTTGCTTTCAAGCTAGATCAGACTCAGTAGACTAAATTAAAGTGGCTCAAATGAAAGATGAATGGTTATGCAAGATTCAAGATGAGTTGGAGTTAGGAAAAGCTTTGGGTTTTGTTATCGATGGGATAGTATGTTAAGATTTGGTTCCAGGTTATATGTGCCTGAAGCGGATGATTTGAAAAAAGATGTGATGAATAAAGCATACCATACTACCTATATAGTACATCCTGGTTCTAACAATATATATATAGACTTGAGAGAGTGTTACTAGTGGAATGGCATGAAGAAGGACATTATAGAGTTTGTATCTGAATGCTTGACTTGCTAAAGGATTAAAGGTGAGCGTAAGAAACCATCAGGGCTTTTGCAATCATTGTTGATTCATAAATGGAAATGGGAGAGAACCACTATGATTTTGTGTCAAGTTTGCCTGGGAGTTAAGAGGGTTATGATTTGCTTTGGGTGATAGTTGATCGTTTAAGCAATTCAGCTCATTTCTTATTAGTAAAGGTAACATATGGGTTTGCAAAACTGGAAAAAATCTATGTTAACGAGATTATAAGGTTGCATGGTGTGTCAATCTCCATTGTGTCTGATAGAGGTCCATAGCTCACTTCTCAGTTTTTGGTGAGGTTTTTCTTTTAGTCTTGATTTGATGTCTTAAACTGCTCTATTATTACATTGTTTTATTTAAAGTTTGGATTTTAATATTGTAATAAGTATTATGGATTATGATTTGTTTATATTGGTCTTGAAGGATATTTGAAATTTTACAAAATGCTACGAGATTTTATATAATTTGTTTTATGATATATATGTTCTGAGACTTAGCGTAGATATGGTGTCCTCACGGCACTGCTCTTGCGTTGCCAGTCACGAACCTGAAATTCATGTTGTGACATGACCATTAAATCGAGCTTAAATTTTGTAAAATGATTCTAAAGTTTTGGTTTTATAGGGTAATCGACGAGCTATTATTAGCCGAGATTAAAAAAAAAAACCTTTAAATTAGGTTTAGAAAATATTGTTTTTGTTGTTTTAATTATTTTTCAAGTTAATTTTAAATTTTATTTTTTTCTGGTTAGGTTGGTTTTAAACCTAAATATAAATGGTTAACGTGCTATTAAATTTTTAATCAGGTTATTAATTTATAGATTTTCAGAAAGTTTTCTGTACCCATTTTACTATCATCTAGAGTTGTAATCTTAGAATTCAAGAACCTTAATTTTTATCCAAACTATACAAAACACAAAAACAATAAGATTACTGCAATATAACACTGTTATCGACATTCCACTGGACATATCTTTAGTTGTCTAAATGAAGAAAAAATTGACACTAATCTTGTCTCCTACGTTGTCGTAAAATTTGAATATTTGCAGCTGCAACAACATCTATCTGTATTGCCAGTCTGGCCTCATTTGCACAGGACATCACAAGCAGCGAAACATAACTACATCTGAGACACCTGTACGAATTGTATAGCATTATGCCATAAAAAAAGATGATTGCAAGAACAAAGCAATGCCGAAGAATGATGCAGCTGCTGCTGGTTCACCATGAACAGCAAAGTTCCCACATTTCCAGTGTTATTCATTTTCTGATTTTATCATGGACCAAATTGTTTTTTTTTTTCTTTCTATTTTTCAGATTTTCTGCTGCAGCAAATTTTACTAGCCAGTTTATGAAGGATTCGGGGATTTTCTAGATTTCATTCGTCACTTGTCAAAGAGAAACGTTCAAAATTCGAGTCGGAGGTTAGAATGACGAGGACTGTTAAATCAAAAATAATGAGGAATTAGACAGGCTGCTTGCAAATCAACATTCTATTTATCATTCTCAATAGATTTCCATACTGTACACTCTTGGATTGGGTTAGCAGCTTGCTACAACACATTCAAATATCCTGGGACTTATGCCCCCGTTGTTTACAGCAACAATTTCAGCAGACAATCAACAGCCAGTCCATTCCTCAAATCCTACGATGATCTTTTGCAAAGAAGGGATGTCTGAGAGCTTCTCGAGCTGTTAACCTGTCCATGGGATCGTACCTGAGCAATCCTTGCAAGAGATGTATAAGATCTCCAGCTGAATGGTCCACATGTTGCATTACTAGATTCTGCCAAAAAAAACATATGCAGACAAGAGATCGTGAGAATAGAACAAAGTAAAAACAAAATCCTCAGCAATAACTGATCTCACAGAAACATAGGGATATCAAAAAAAATACAAACCTGGAGTCGAGGTAGCTTCAAAACAGCTTTGATACTTTCTCTTGAAGCAGCTCCCTCTGGCCAGTCCAATCTACCCCTTCTAACAAACTTCTCTGCATGTCGACTGAGAAAGCACAAGATAGGATTAAGCAAAAGCTGAAATAATAACATATGATTATATATCAATTTGCAGATATGATATATAACTCACTCCACTCTCTTCAGCATATTCTGTGGCATAGGACCAAGCACACGTTCCATCATTGCAAGATGCTCCAAATTTTCATGTGTTTGAAATAAAGCCTCACCCTGTTCAACAGATGCAAAGTTGTACCAAAATCATTTGCATTTTGCTACAGTAAAAAAGTAGAAATGCAAAGTTCAGAAACATACTGTGCACAACTCCACTAAGATGCAACCAACACTCCACACATCACAAGGATAACTCCATCCAAGTCCTGTGTTGAAAATTGAAACTTGTAATCTCCAATTATTTACAAAAAAAAAAGTAATAAAAAAAGGACAACTAACAAAAGTATTACCAAGAATAACTTCTGGTGCCCGGTAATGTCGTGTTGATACAATGTAATTCTGATCTTGACGCTCATAGGTAGTGCTACCAAAATCAATCACCTTGATGGCACTTGATTTTGGGACTCTTTTATAGTAGGAACTGTCCTTTGGAGAGCGAGTCGAGTTCTGCTCAAAGCAACATATGTCAGCGGCCTTAAGAAACCAATTCATCCAGAATGAGTTGACAAGGATAAAGCAAATGCCACATTAAAACCATAAAGCATGGCCAGAGCACAGCATAAATAGCAAGGTAAAAAGCTAAGCATCACCTTGTAATCAGGAACTTTTACATAGTCAGAAGAAACTAGGAGTATGTTCTCAGGCTTCAAATCAGTATGTATCATATGAAGGTCGTGCATAACTGCAAGATTTTAAGTACAGAAGCAACATTAGTAAATGAAATACATGACTACTCTTTACTTAATCTAGCCTAAGAATACAACTACCTACTCTAAAGAGAACTACCAAAACAAAAAATCTCCCTAAAACATATACATTAGCTAATCTCATTATGTATTTCCACGTAGCTAAGAACTTAACATTTGATTAAAAAAAGATAGAAGGGAAAGAAAAAAGATAAAAGATAAAAGCTGCATGAAAAGAGACTAGCTAAAGTAATTACTACACACATGCTACACATTCCAACAGTTGTCTGCCAATCTCACGGACATGATCAATAGGAAATGAGCGATAATTGTTTTTGCGAAGAAAATCGTATAAGCTTGGTCCAAGCTTCTCAAATACCTGTTAAAACCATTTACATTCACCCAGAAGTCTTAACCCCCAAATTATTTGTGAATTGAGGAAATCATTCCATCAGAAACTAATCATATATACTTACAATACAGATATGGTTACGATAGTCAAACCAGTTCCGTATTTGCACACAACTGCAAGGAATAAACCCCATTTAACCATAGACAAAGAGGCATAAACAAGCAGGTCACATGTTTGGCATTGGCAATAAATCAGGTAAGAGGTAGGTCAAGAAAACTCACCGGTTGCCACCTTTATCATGTTTACCAAGCTGTTGCAGCACTTCAATTTCTATCATGGCTGCCTCCTTATATTTCTTGATGCCACGTACAATTTTGATGGCAACCATTTCCTTTCTTTCTCTGTCCCAGCATTCCAAAACCTGACCAAAGGTGCCTATACATAGAGCAAACAGATAAATCCAAGAGGTCAGATGAACAAAAACTAAACCTCACAGCAATGAGGAATGCAAATACGTGACAGGGCATACCTTCTCCCATTTTGTTATGTATCTTATCTGCAACAATAGAAGCAAAAGGAAGAGGGGAAAAAAACTCAGTCAGCAACCATCACGATTAACATGTCAAAAGAAAAACTCAGTCCTATTTTTACTCGTTAATAGGGACTCTAATGCAACAAACAATTCAAAGTCAAATTTAACTGATACACTATTAAATCCATAATTGGTGGAAAAGAATTCTTGAAAGCCCCAGTAGCAAAAGATTTGCAACTTGAGGACCCTATATATAAACCTATTCATTGTTTATAAGGTATGGATGGTAAAGTGTAATTACAGCGAGAAGTTAAATTATCTCCAAGCGCAAACATGTAATGGCCATCCTTGTCATCTTCCCTCCATGGGGGAGAACCATTTTGAGCCACTCCTTTAACAAACAGAGAACTAGTATGGTCTGAGATTGCTCCCGAAGATGCATAGCTTGCTACATTCCCAACCTCTTGTCCACAAAAATTTCCTACCTGAGCCTACACACAGCCACCCATTTATGTACCACTCAAGATATAAAATCAAAATTTTTCACCTGATAGCTTCATATACCCTCGGCATCCCCTTTCTCTTTTCCAAAAACTCATTTGTGAGAAAAACAAAAAATTACAGAATCAAATAATATTGCTAACATTATGAATAGAAGAAATCTTCATTTTTAGCAAAAGATTTAGGTCTGAATTACCTCAACAACTTTCAGCATATCTTATCTAATTATTTTTAAATTAAAATAAAAACTTTAATCTAATTAATTATTTTTCTGCAAATAAAATATTTATTAGCATACATAATATAGTAATAAAAATACAATATTAATCTAGCATCTTGATTTTTGTGAAAAATAATGAAAAAAAAAACTATTCAATTAATTTTATAAACCAACATCAATATAATCCGTATACAAAATAATGATCTGCGAAAGAATAACCATAAACAGATAAGAACTAATCGAAACAGATCTAAAATCAAAAGTCAAGATCCGATATTTAAAAAACAAGAGAACCGGAACTAAATTCAAAACACAATAAAATATTTTAGATCTTTCACGTCAAGAACAAATTGAAAAAAAAGAGCTGATGATACCTGAGGCACGTCCCAGCCGAAACGAGGTCTTTTCCTAGGTCGATCCAGGTGTGTTATGGGAAAGATGGTCACGTGTTCCATCTCCATGATCGAAGGGAAATCCAGAGAAGATTTAGCGATCTTGACAGGAAATAAAAAGGGAGAAATTAGGGATTTTTTTTTTAATTGGTGCGAGGAGAAATCTATCTAGCTAACCCTAGTTTTAAGTAACGTGAACATAATGGGAGGCGAGGCGGTTAGGAAGAGATCTGACCGTCAACGTGGGTTGGTTTTAGCCGTGGATTTGAACCTGACAAGTGTTTGTTAGGGTTTATTCTTTTTGTTGATTCCATGATTCGGTTCGGTTTGTTTGACTACAGTTAGGATTTAACCGTGGTTTAGTTAGCTGTTTTGCGGACCATGGGAACTGTCTAAGCGTGACAACACGCACGTCAAAAGACTTGATCGTAACGGTTATCGATAATGCATATCTATTTGACCCGCGTTATTTTGCGGGTCAAAGTTTTTTTTATTGAGAAAATTATATATAAATGTTTTTTAATGTATTAATATATAACAAAAAGATTATAAGTATATTTTTAAACCCTTAAGCATTTATATAACTAAATAAATTAAAAACTATATGTATTTAAAAATAATAAAATTATTAATAATAAATGAAGACAAAAAAGAAAAAAAATAAGAGACTTATATAAATTAAGATATTTGACATTGCAACAAGGGCATTTAACTCGATTGTGTTGAATGACTTTATTTACAAAAATAAAATTTTTATTTAATCAAGCAATAATAGAAATAAATAAATAAAAAATTTATTAAATAAAAAAATATTATGTAAGGTTACACAAATTAGAAATACTAATTATATGACTCACACTCCGCCGCGGGTCAGATATTTTAATTTCCTATAAAAAAAATTATATATGTAGGTTTTTTCAACTCACTTATGTAGTTTGAAATTTTTTAGTGCAAATCACAAGGTTTATGAATACATGTAATCAAATAAATCGAGAACTATATGTGTTAATAAATAAATAAAAAGCCATTAATAATACCTAAAAATAAAACTTGAAAAATTCAAAGACAAGTGTAGATCAAGATATTTAATCTCGTAAGATGAGACATTTACCCGATTATGTTTGTTACATTTTATTTATTATAATATATTTTTTATTCAATCAAACGATAATAAAAATAGACAAACACATTAAATTGATTGAATAAAATAAAACAAATATTATGCAATGCTAGACATATTAGAAATATTATTTGATAGTAAAAAACAATTATTTTCAAAAATATAGTTCATTCATACAAAAGATTAAAAAATATAGATAAATCAGAAAAACCTTTTCAAAAATTAAATGCATAACCAAAAAATAGTCATCATTTGATAGAGACTCTCTAAACAAAATAAATGAGAGAAGGTATATTAATCTAAATATAAATAATTAGAAAAAAAACATATAAAAAGAAGCATTCATTGAAAAACAATTAGGAAAAAAAAGTCAGTGTTACTAGGCATGGCAAGCCAGGCTAGCTCGCCTAGCCCATTTTGTTAGGTCTTGCGCTACTGCACATGGGGTGGACGACACGTCGCCTACTAAGACAAATAACGTGTCATCTGATCTTGCCTAGATTTTGGCTGCTGTAGTAGCTGGAAAATCAGGGCATAAGGTTTGTTTTAACTATATAAAAAAATTCAATCTATTTTGATCTAAAACACCTTAAGAATCATGATAAACGTATTTGTAGCCTCAAAAAACCATTATAAAAATCGAAATCAATCCTAGCTCAAATCTTTTTCTTTTCACGAACTTTAAAAAGTTTAAAAAAACACTTAATATGAGCTCCCCTCATCAAAAGTAATAATTTGATATAAATATTATCCATTTTGGTGGCCTAAATCGATGTCAACGACATGTCTCTCTCTCAACCATAAAACTTTAGCGACCTCTCTCTCTCTCTCTTTCTCTCTCTCTCTCTCTCTCTCCTCTCAATTAGAGACTAAAAAGTAAAATTTTGTATCAAAATTAAATTTGAGAAATATTGAGGTACCAAAATTGTATAATTTGCATTATTTTTGAAGTTCGAGGACCAAAGTGCATCTTTTTCAAAACTTATGACACGTCACCCATGCTTGACACCTTTTTCATTTATGTCCCTCTTTTTTCAACCCCACCCTTCATAAAAAAAAAAATCAACTAGTCTTCAATTATGACTAAATCGCTAGAAAAAAAGTTTGATAACTAAATTGAAAAAAAAAAAAAAAATTAAAGTCCATCAACAGTAATGTGTGAGATGATGAATAGTGAGATCATGCATAGTGAAAAAACCATGCCTTTTAGTTTTATACTTAATTATCCAAAAATTAATATTTTTTATTTATATCAAACATAAAAAAGATTATAGATGAATTAGAATAATTTCTTCAAAAATTTAATGCATACAAAATAACTAAAACATAATCACCACTTGAAAGAAGCTATATAAAAAAAATAAAAAAGAGAAGGTGTATTAATTTAAATATAAATTAAAAAATTATTTTGAAAAAATACATATAAAAAAGTATCAATTAAAAAATAAAAAAATAAAAATGTTAGGCCCATACGCCTCGTCCATTTAGTAAGGGCTTGTGTGTTTGAGCCCTTATTTTTTATTACGAATGGGGGACAATTGTTTTTGAAAAAAGATTAAATCATATGACACGTCGTCTAATTTTACTCAAATTTTAGCCATTATGATATCCAAAAAATCAAAATTTAAGCTTTTCAGACCTAAAACACCTAGAAAATACTCTGACATCTTGATAAACCCAAATAGGTCCCATAACCTGAAAGCAACCCAAAACCAAAAAATCTTTCCGAGTTTAGATATATATATTTTTAGGCACTTTTAAGGTAGAAAAAAAAAACGTAAATTTAGTTGTCAATAAAAAAAAAATTCATTTGAATCGAAATTTAATTGTTTCAATAAGTAAGTATATTACACTGTCTTGTTTTAAGTTTTGATACTTACTATAGATTTCATTAGCTTTTTGATCCGCGCTTCGCTGCTGATCAAATTTTTTTTCCTAAGAAATAAATATGCATGCTTTTAATGTGTTTTTTATAGATTAAAAAAAAAACTTATGCATACATTTAATAGCATAAATTGAGAATTATGTGTGTTAATAAATAAATAAAAGTCATTAATAATAAATAAAGATGGAAATTAACAAAATGTGAGTTATATAGAACAAGATATTTGGCCATACAACTTGGATCTTTGACATTATTATGCTTAATAAGTTTGTTAAAAAAGATTTTTTTATTTAATTAAATGAGAATAAAAATAGACAAACATGAAATTGATTAAATCAAGTATCAGGCAAGAAAATATTATACAATGTTAAATGTATTAAAAATATTTTATGAAAATAGATATCTTGAACATGCAACCTTTCTCAGCATGTTTTTTTACATAAAAAAATTAAGTGTAAATAAAAAAGTTTATGAACCCATCTAATTAACTAAATCGAGAATAATTTGTGTCAATAAATAGAAAAAAAAGTCAATAACAATAATTAAATACGTATATGGAAAAGTCGAGAAGCGAATGTAAATCAAGATATTTGATCATATAATACAGATCATTTATCCAATTATGTTCAATGACTATGTTTATTAAAACTAATTTTTTATTTAATAAAATGATAGTGAAAATAAACACACATATAAAATTGATTAAATAAAATCAAAGGGAAAAAATGTCTTGCAAAGTTGCACTTATTAGAAATACTATAAAAAATTATTTTTTATTTTTAAAAATAAATTTCAATTATATATAACAAAAGAAAATTATAGATGAATTAGAATAACTTCTTTAAAAATTAAATAAATACAAAATAATAAAAAATCAACCACTATTTAAAAAAAATTACTAATTACACACAAAAAATGAAAAATTAGAGAGAAGGGATATTAATTGAAATATAATTTAAAAATTATTAAAAAACACATATAAAAAAGCATGATTTTTTTTTAAAGAAAAAATTACAAAAAATATTAAGGGACTATATTAATTGCCACCATCTTATATCTTAACAATAATTGTGTCAGTTCTATGTGCATAGTGATGAACGGCAACCCTAAAATTTGAAAGAAATAAAGTTGTTTAATGATTTATATAAATTATATATTAAAATGTTTTTAATAGTTTAAGTTATTGGATTGAATTAATTTTTTGATATGATATTAGAATTTTATTAACTAATTAAATAATCACGAATTCAAATCTTACTATCTTCATTCTATTTAATAAAAAAAATTAAGTATTAAATATATTAAAAAATTATGTAAATTATACTTTATACCTTCGTTTGCTGAAAAGATAGATAGCAAAAGAACAAAACTACTAGAATCAGGGTACTGTGAGAGCCACTCATTTGTAGTCCACCAATCTCTTGGTATAAAAATTGAATTTGGTCACCCAAGATAAGAGGTTATGACATGATCTCATCTGTCTATCCAGAATATAGTTCTAAATTTGTGAAAATGTTAGAGGTTCATGCAATGATATTGCATCCATACTCTCTTGCCTGCCTTCTTTTTATTTTTGTTACCAAATGGTTCTTCTTCAATTCTGCACGGAATAAAAACTTACCACCTTCACCATTAAAGATTCCTGTTGTGGGCAATCTCCTTCAGTTAGGCTTGTATCCCCATCGCTCTCTGCAATCTTTGGCTAAACGCCATGGTCCACTCATGCTCTTGCACCTTGGCAACGCTCCTACACTTGTGGTCTCGTCTGCTGATGGAGCTCATGAGATCTTGAGAACTCATGACGTCATATTTTCAAATAGGCCTGATTCAAGCATTGCAAGAAGACTTTTGTATGACTACAAGGACCTGTCCTTGGCCCCTTATGGCGAGTATTGGAGGCAAATGAGAAGCATATGTGTCGCGCAGCTACTTAGCTCTAAAAGGGTTAAGTTATTCCAATCCATAAGAGAAGAGGAAACAGCTTTGCTAGTCCAAAACGTCGAGCTGTTTTCTTCAAGATCATTACAAGTTGATCTAAGTGAACTGTTTTCTGAATTAACAAATGATGTGGTGTGTAGGGTTAGTTTTGGCAAGAAGTACAGAGAGGGGGGTAGTGGGAGAAAATTTAAGAAACTATTGGAAGAGTTTGGTGCGGTATTAGGCGTTTTCAATGTTCGAGATTTCATTCCCTGGCTTGGTTGGATAAATTATCTGACAGGTTTGAATGTTAGAGTGGAATGGGTTTTTAAAGAATTTGATCGCTTTCTTGATGAAGTTATTGAAGAATTTAAGGCAAATAGGGTAGGTGTGAATGAGGATAAAATGAACTTTGTGGATGTTCTGCTTGAAATCCAAAAAAATAGCACAGATGGTGCTTCGATAGGCAGCGACAGCATAAAAGCCATCATTTTGGTAAGAAAACTGACTAGCCTAATTTGAATATATCTATGATACTGCTATGTTAATGTTGGTTTAAATTTTCTTCCACTTACAAAGTGATTTCTCTCTTATATCTATGATACTGCTATGTTAATGTTAGTTTAAATTTTCTTCCACTTACAAGGTGATTTCAATCTCATATTGGTTTCCATTAGAAAGGAAAACGGCAAGTTAAAATAATTTGGATGTCTGATGTGTTTATACCCTCTTGTAGGATATGTTTGCAGCAGGAACTGATACAACACATACCGCCTTGGAATGGACAATGACGGAGTTGCTAAAACACCCCGAAGTTATGAAGAAAGCACAGGATGAGATTAGAAGGATCACCGGAAGCAAAATTAGTGTAACCCAGGATGATGTAGAGAAAACGCTATACTTGAAAGCAGTTATCAAGGAATCTCTTCGTTTACACCCACCAATTCCCACGCTTATTCCGCGAGAGTCAACCAAGGATGTTAAGGTACAGGGCTATGATATTCTAGCCAAAACCAGAGTAATCATCAATGCTTGGGCAATTGGGAGAGATCCTTCATCGTGGGAAAATCCAGATGAATTTAGACCAGAAAGGTTCTTAGAGGGTGCTATAGATTTCAAGGGAAATGACTTCCAATTCATTCCTTTTGGAGCTGGAAGAAGAGGCTGCCCAGGAACAACATTTGCTTCTTCTGTGATTGAGATTACGTTGGCTAGTCTTTTGCACAAGTTCAATTGGGCATTGCCTGGTGGAGCAAAACCTGAAGACTTGGATATAACAGAAGCTCCAGGGCTAGCCATCCATAGGAAATTCCCACTTGTTGTTATTGCAACTCCTCACTCTTTCTAGAGTGGAGAGGTCCTACTGTTACCATTGTGCTTAATTGGTATCCAAATATTCTACCTTCTACAGGAATAATTGTTTTGATCTTTATTTCCTTCCTTCACCAATGAGGATCTCATAGTAATATTGTCACTTTTTCTGTAATAGAATAGAACTTGTTCTCCCAATGGTGAATGATGTTTTAGGATGATCTTATTGTTACAGTTACAGAGTAATATAAAACTATTCTTAAGACCTTATATAACAATTTAAGCTTTTGGGTGAGATGACTCGTTAATATGATATCAAAATTTCAATGACCAAGTGGTTACAAATTTGAATCGCAAATCTGACATGTTAGAGAATTATATAAATCATTCTCTTTCAAATTGAGGTAATTCTTTAACATAGTATCAGAGCCTTATTGACCAAATGATCACGAGTTCTAATTGATAGAAACTAAGCATAAAGTAGTATGAGCTCGCGCATATTTCAAGTTCAAAGGGCTTTTACTTGAGGGAGTGTATTAGAGAGTAATATAAAACATATCTTGGAGTCTCATCTAATAGCTTAAGTTATTGGGTTGAGATTGTTTCTTGACATGATATCAGAGCCTTGATAACCAAATAATTACGAGTTTGAATCTCAACACATTCATTTTCTTAATTAATTAAGTACAAGGTAATGTGAGCATGTACAAATTTCAAGCTCAAAGGGCTTTCACTTGAAAAAGTGTATTAGAGAATTATATAAATCATATTCTGAAGCTTGAATCGAGATGGTTCTTTGACACTTATAATATTTTAGGGGATGTACTAAAAAGGTTAACTCAATTTGAAATCTTTACATTAATGTCATGTCATCCCTTCCTCACCAGATCACAAAAGCCCATTTTTTTTTTATAACAAAGTCAGTATTAATTAAGCAATTTATATGTAAGAGATTGGTTAGAAATGGCTAAAACAACAGCAAGAGGAACAATGCAAACACAAGTGGTGATTACATAGGTTGAGATAACATTAAAGCTACCATATTCTATTTAGCCTCATTTTCTTTAGATAAATCGGAAACTTATTAAAGAAAACAACTCACAAATCTACATGAATAAAGCTACATATCTAGAAGGTGTAGAAGAAAAACACTCGCATAAAAAGAATAAGGAACATATTTGGAGTATCTATACAACAAGTTCAATAATTCACTTCAAAAGCATAATGGCCTAAACTTGCTTTTGTTTTATTGACACATTTTTTTGGCCTGGTAGCATCTAGAAAATAAATTTTGGCCTGCTAATCAGAGACAAAGAATAGAATCAAGTACTTCTATTTAGTAGATTTTTATTACCAGTCCTCATTATATTCAAAATCACAATAGAAAAATAAATGAACCATTTATATAGCTTAGAAGTAAACAATACTTGATATTTAGTTTATCAGGTGTCCAAAGAACTCTCAATCTCATAGGTCACATCTGTAGTCTCTAAAATTTTAGGCAAAAAAATTAAAATTGAATAGGAAAGATCATCGCTCAAGTTAACGTGTTAGGGTTTCAGCTTCAGAAAATTTCAACATGTATCAGGAAAGCCAAACCTATAGCTTTAATTTTGATAAGTCAACATTTTTTTGTTATAAATTTTTATTAATAGAAATAATCTTAAAAACATAATGGGTCTACTAAACATGTCACACCCGAAGGACTTGAGCTTGACAGACAGTCAAGCTCAAGGTAGCGTAGGTCTGTCAAACATGTTAGACCCTAAGGACTTGAGCTTGGTAGTTGACCAAGTCCAAGATAGTGTGGGTCTAGCAAACATATCATACTCAAAGTACTTGGATTCACTAGTAAGCCATTTGGGTTCAACCATTACCAAGCTTTGAGGCTATATGCATGATCATAGATGATCCCCTACATTAAAAGTATTAAAGACATGATAAACCGTCATGTCTCTCCTTCTAGAATAATTATGTGAGCCATTCATATTTGATATATTGATTTTTCTATACTCATAGGTGTACACAAGATCTCTCAAGGGACTTACCATACCTACTATCTTATTAATGATATGTAAGAGATATTTATTCTCCATTACTATCACAAAAAATAGAGGATTTTTCAGTCATTCTTTTCTTTAAAAATGACAAGGTTCAAGGGGTATAAATATCTTTTCAACCATCTAGATAAGAGTTCATAACTTTTTATCTCTTAAAATAAACTTATATAAATTTCAGAGCATTAACCATCTTAAAACTCAAGAACAAACATCTTTATTTCTTGAATTTAAAGCTATTTTAAGTCATTTAATTTTTTTTCCCATAAATATATAGTTTTTATCATTAAAGGATCTTTAAGTTCCCGTGATTGGAATTTTTTTTACAGGTACTAAACCTCTTACCACTAGCCTGGAATTCCTTGGTATAAAGAGAAGAAATCTAATTATATAAACATATTGATTAACCACTGTTTCAAATACTAAATAACCTATTATTTATACATCTTGGATTTTAGGATATCATCATTGACACCGTTTGTGGGGAGACTTCCAAAAAATCATATATAACTCTATTGTTTTAGTTTTTTCCCTAACTATCATCATCAATGACAGATAATTAGGACACTCTAAGAATAGAACAAGTTATTGACCTCTCTGCCACAATAGATACTCTAGCCCTCGCATAGCCAATCCTTCAATAACTTATGAACAGATACAACTCCTTACCCAAACAATAATGAGAAATCAACAAATAAGAGAAAATCCAACTTAACGAATCTTAACTCCTTTTCAGTAAGTTAATGCATCTCTCTACTTACCTCCTCGGTAGCAGGCCCCACTTAGTGTCCATGGACGGTTACACTATCTAGAAGAATGTGGACAAAATGATCCAGTAGAGGATTTTCAATCTTAGGGGTCATCGATTCATTTCAAGGAACATAAACACCCTCCTAACGCTCGGGTGCGAAGTGGTTTTTCCAGGCATCCATTTATGCAGCTTAAGAAAGAGGTTATTCGTGTATCATGCTATCCTACACTATAAACTTCAAGTTCCCCTGAACCCAGATGTAGAAGTGGCAAATAGTTAGAAGAAGGATTCATCTAGGAGGATGTCTACACTCATTAGATCAAAAATTCTCCTTTATTCAGAAGTATGTTGAACACTCGTATACCTAGAGACTACATCGCCACTAAAATGACCCTAGATAACTATGATGAGTTCACAAATCATAGGGAGCATGTACAAAATATGCATGATGGTCTGGAGCTAGTCATTCGGGACAACCATGCCATATGCAAGACCCTCCCTATGACTTTTAGAGGTTCAATAAAAGCATGGTTCAACAACCTGGAGATAGGTTCAGTCACCAGTTTCAGTGTGTCAAGCTAATGGCATGTTTGAGTATAAGTATTCTAGCCAAAAAGAGTTCCACTAAACTCTTTAGAATCACTCAAATAAAGGATGAGTCTACAAGAGTATACCTGAAGAGATTCGATGAGGAAATGCTTAAGGTTGAAGATTTAATCAAACTTATAGCTTCAGAAGCCCTTATTAGTGGATAGAAGGAAAAAAAAAACCTTATAGAGGGAGTTGTACGCCTTATCGGAAAGGTTGCTAAAAATAAAGCAAACCATATAGAGCCATATTTGGGTAGAGGAGGCAAGTACGCTGTATTATGGTCCTCTCCATTTTTCTAGGGATAAACAGACATAAAGATCCCTTAAATGGGGTTGCTCGCCTAAACGAGACCGCTCTCCCAAAAGGGACAACAATCTCAAAAGGAGTCAGAAGAAACCACTGAGAGAATGCCTAGGTTATCCTCAAGCATGTGTTTCTTCATTGAACACCACCCTTACTGAAGTCTTTGCGGCCATCCAATGCAAAAAATTGTCTGATATCCATCACCCATGAAGTCTCCTCTCAACACACGCACATCTAAAAAATATTGCCCTTTTCCCAAAGAAAAAGGACATGAAATTAAAGACTATTATGTCTTGAAAAAGAAGATTGAATGGCTGATAGTTAAGGGCTACATTCGTTAGTATCTAAAGAAGGATTTTCACCCCAAGCAGAACAAAGATGAGCCTGGTTAATCTGCTAGAGCTTTACTCGAGATCAATATAATCTTAGATGAGCCTCTGCAAGGGGGATTATAATAATTGAAAGAGGAAGTATGAGAAACAAGTCCTCACAAGTCACAACTACTAGATCATTGAGTCAATGGTATGAGCCAATAGTTTTTACTCTTAAAGATGAAGAAGGAATGACTTTTGCACATGAGGACGCCCTTGTTATTTCCACTGTTATCTTCAATCACAAAATACATCGGGTACTAGTAGATGATGACAGTACAACTAACATCCTCTCCGTAGAAGTTATGGTTTAAATAGGAATCCCCTCTTTAAAACTAAAACCTGTAAAAACTCCCTTCATTAGGATAGAGGGTTCGAGCATACCGGTAAAGGGTGCCTTAGAGTTACCTGTTGTAATGGGCACCCCTTCGAAATGTGTCTCACTTCAACAAAGATTCATAATGATTGATATGACATTGGCTTATAATTTCATTCTAGGAAGACCCCTTCTACATCAAATCAATGTCATCATCAATAACAAAATGCTTTTGGAAGCAAAAAATAAAATATAAATGCCCTCAATAGGCTTTTTAGTTTTTTCACAATGGTTTTTCATAATTATTAAGTAAGCCGAGGGGCAATTTAGTATTTGACTAAATAAAAAAAAATAAAACACACAGTAAAATGACCAAAATTCTCTTAGGATCCAAAAATTTAAAATTGGCCTCAAGGGTTTTTTTTTTTGTATTTTTCACAATGGTTTTTTATTATTATTAGGTCAACTGATGGGCAATTTGGTATTTGACCAGATATAGAAAAAAAAACAAAAAGTGGTTGTGCACGCGCCAACTTGTGGGAGGCATTAGTGCCCTTCAAGAAGCACATGCAACACCTCCTAAAAAATGATAGTGGGTCGATGATTTATCACTAGTGAGACTTTTTTTCTCTTCTTCCTAAAAAATGATAGTTTGGTCTTTTTATGTTGATATTTCAACTTTAGTCCTTATTCTTTTTATTTCTTTTTTTTTGTTCTTTTGTAAAAGTTTTATTTGTTTCCGGTTTCAAATCCAAATTTATGGTTTATTATTTTTATTAATTTGATCCTCATTCTTTTGATTTTTTTTTATTTTATGAAAGTTTTTTTTTGTCAATTTCACCTTTCAATAATTTTTTTATTATTTTTATGTCAATTACGATCCTCATTTTTTTTATTGTTTTTTTAGTTCTTTTGCTAAATTTATTTTTCTTTTCGATTTCACCCTTTAATCAAATATAAAATTTATTTTGTACTTAAATTTTGATCCTTGTTCTATTTTTTTTTTAATTTTTAATCCTTTTGTATAATTGAGATTTTGTTTTTAATTTTATCTTTCAAAATTTGATTGAGAATCGAGCTTCATGTTTTTTCAGATATGATGCTTCAAATCTAATGACTCGGCCATGAGTTTGAAATGCTAATGTAGGCTGACATTTAAAAACAAAATGGGCCTTGTGATTTTCTTTACTTTTTCTCTATCAAATTAGTCTGATCTCATGATTTGGGCTTGGCAGAATAACCAGAGTTGGCTCAACACTGATTTCCAGGGTTAAAGGTTTGTCGTGTTAACTTGAGTTGACCACTATTGAGTTTTGAGTTTTTTTTTTATCTAATTTTATCCTTTTATATTTAATGATATGAGAATTGAGCTATTGTTGTTTTCTTTTAAAAAAAAACTAATTTTCCTAGGTTATTGTAATTACTTTTATAACAAATTCTGTCAAAATGCTATAGTTGTTTAATTTTTTATTATTTTATTAAAATTAAATTAATTTATTTAATCCAATCAAATTTGCAACCAGATTGATAAATTTTATTTATTTTTTAAAATATATTTATAATAACTAGATGTTATTTTTATATATATAAAAAATAGTTTGCCCTGCCGCGTAGTGCAGTACCACACCTGATTACATATCTGAATCAGCAGGTTCAAACATTCATAATTAAATTTCAGCTCCTATTTTTATAACATTGTTAGTAGGGAATCTCGTGTGCATCATATTAGCTGAGGTGTGCGTCAAAGTTTCACGTGTAAGATTAATTGGCTTTATATATATATATTTTGGAAGTATTTTGTTTTACTTGTTTGTTCTTTTGTTTCTTTATTCAATATGGTTGTTTCCCTTTAGAAATTAATTAGGTTACTTTCCATTATATTGCGAGTTGAATTAAATCTTCTTAAAATAAAAAAAAATGTTTAGGCTTTGAGGAATACTTAGGCAATGTCATTAAATTTATTTTTGTTTTGTAAAATTTAAAAACTCTCTACTTGATTCTATATATAAAATAGCTTCAAATTAAATTTTGTAAGGGTTATTCTAATATAATTCAGATGACTTGGTAGGTTCAAAAATAAAAAAACAAAAATCATAATAATAATAATCAAAGGACAAAGAAAATGGTAAGAAAAAAAGATTAGGCTGGTGGGTCTAAATGCAACTTGGATGACCAGTAAAAAGTGTTTTGGCTTTGATTTTTTTTCAAGATGACATGTGTTTTTTTAAAAAACTATTTAGACAATGAGTTATTGAATCAACTCAAGTTAATTGGGTTAACTCGCCAAACTCATGACTTGAGTTATAGACTCTAATGAGTTTAATAATATTTTTTATTTAATTACATGATAAAAAAAATTAATTAATTCAATATCAACCAAATATTGAAAGCTGAAATTAAAAAAAAACTAAAAAAAAAATTCAACGAAAATCAATATCAAAAATTGAAATGAAAAAAAAACATATTATGCCAAACGCGCAAGTCTGGGTGACCTAGCGTTTCAGAAACTTAAAAAAAAAAAAAAGAAGCTCATGTGCATAGACCAAAGGCAGCCCGTGTGCCTAGGCCATATTTCTTTTTTTCTTTTATAAAGGTGGGCAGCCCCTTATTTTTTTTAAGAAAAAAAAACATAGACAAGCAACGTGATGCCTGCAGATGCGTAGCTCAGAATCAGGCCATTACCGTGGTGGTCAAAATACGAAGGTTAGAGGGTTTTTTAGGTTGAAAATCTATTTTTAAACCTATTTTCATCTAAAAATATCTAATAAGCACCATATAAATCTCCTGAACAACCTACCAACCCCAAAACACTTCAAAATTGCTAAAAAAAAATGAAATTCCAAATAAAAAAAATAAGAAGGAAGTCGATCTTCTTTTTTCAGGCATATTTATAGAAAAAACCCATTAAAATCGAACCCTTCATTGAATAGAATCTATAAACACTAAGAATAACAAATTTTTTCATATAAAAAGACAACTTTTTATTAACTCCAAAAGGCATGAGTGTTGTTGAAGGAAAGCAATGAAAAAAAAATCATTAGATAAAGTATAGGAGACAAGGATAGTACTTTTAACCACCAAAACCATTGGTTTGAGATTCATAAATGTTGAAATCAGAACAAAAGAAATATCAAGAAATTAAATAATTATATGTGGGATCTTTAGTATTGGAAATATATATTTCCAGCATTTGGGGGACTATTCTAAAAAGAAAAAAAAAGTGAGGGTTTAAGCATAGCTATAGATTCATTTAGGTTGGGTTTAGCTTAGTATTTTATGATAAAAAAAAATATGTTTAGTAAAAGAGATAAATTGGTTTCTCAGATAATTTTAAAATTAATTTTTATATTTTCAAAATAAAAAATAAAAAATAAATAAAAACATATTTCTTTCTATTCTCTCGATCTTTCCTGTTCACGAATGCACTTTCCGCTTGTATGAAGCTGTTTTCCACCATTAAAAGGGTCATTTAAGCATCCATATCAATTAGGAAGCGTTGCTTCAATTAAAAATAAACCTATTGAAAGAAAGAAAACTTAATAAAAAGAAAGACAGTAGCTTAACTGTCACGAACACTCCATAATAATACCACATTTCTCAACACCTGAGCAGCAAGGTCAGGGATGGAGGGTCTTTACCTAATAACTACAAGACAAAATACCTCCACCCTCAAACTGATCTTCAAAAGATACAGCTATATTGTATTTGCAAATCTCTTGAGTGACGAGCAATCTTCTCCACACAGTCCACATTACTATGCGCGCATTGCTTGTTTCGAGAGATACAGCTATAATATGTGCATATTCTAATCTGCAGGCAAAAAAATTCATAAATTAATGCACTATGTCTGAGCTTCCATCCTGAGAAAGTCGGAATTACTATAAAAGTAAAAACCAAACCAAACAAAAAATGATCGCCTCTAGTACGTAGGAAATCAAGCTAAAATAATAAAGCCATCTTATAATCTACTAGAAAAATTACTAGTGGGTATGTAACAATATTTCTCAACCTCTAGAAGATAATAAACAACCTATAAACATCCTGCTTTGTTCTTCTATAGTAGCATGCTGCCAATCACTCCTTACATAGCTAAAATATATAGCCTTAAAGGCTTTAAGGTTCTGATGGAGCCAATACTAGAGGTTTGTCTAGATAAGTCCTTATTTGCTCGAAGGTAGCTTGATGCTCTTTAGTTCATGGAAACATATATGCGTTACTTCCTTTCAGGAGTTTACTAAATGGGATCAGAAACTATCATATTTTCGGGGTTTTTTATAAAAAAGCATTTTCTAAGCAACTCAAAGAATTCGTAGAGTGATATGGTATTCATTTGATGTCAACATTGACGTGAATAAATTGGAATATGTGGCTATACGACAAAATTGGAAATTTTGAGCTCTAATTTCCACCACAAGTGAGAATTTGAATTTGAATAGAATTCTATTTCACACTATTAAAGTGGGATAAGGTTTTCATATATATGATAAGGTAAAAATCACTGAAGATTTTTATATTGATATAAAAATTATTGGACAAGAATAGCCAAGTTGAGACGGATAAAGGTCACAACAGTACACAGAAGACAAGAAAGATGGAAAATAGTATAGATACATGAAAAGCTTAGGCTTGCTTTGATAATAATTTCTTGATTTATTCTGATTTTTCCATAACATCTAGCTTAATAGGCTAAACATCAATATCCCATTCAACAAATCTCATCCACCTCCTTAGGTTACGCTAGAAAAACAAAAAACTCTACACCCACTGCTTGAGGATTCGTTCGATCTTACTTTGTAGCAATAGTACTTTAATTTCAGTCACATTACTTCCTTTATAAAGGTGTGTCTGGCTTAATTTGTGGTGTCAACACTGTAAACCCACTCAATCCACTTAGAATTGTCCAGGGGGAAGATCCATTAATGGCTTTTCTACAATGGCTGAAAGAAAGCTCCAGTCCTACCTTGCTCTTTGTAACTATTTTTCTTTTAGTAGCGCTCAAGTTTCTCTTGAAGGGGAAACTGAAAAACAGAAAGCTCAATCTCCCACCAAGCCCTGCGAAGTTGCCAATCATTGGCAACCTTCACCAGCTTGGTAACATGCCTCACATATCTCTCCGATGGCTTGCCAAGAAGTATGGTCCAATCATATTTTTACAACTTGGGGAGATCCCAACTGTAGTGATTTCATCAGTGCGATTGGCAAAAGAAGTTCTGAAAACCCATGATCTTGTACTCTCTAGCCGTCCTCAGCTCTTCTCGGCCAAACACTTGTTCTATGGTTGCACTGATATTGCTTTTGCTCCATATGGTGCTTACTGGAGGAATATAAGGAAAATTTGCATACTTGAGCTTCTTAGTGCCAAGCGTGTCCAATGGTACAGCTTTGTTAGAGAAGAAGAAGTTGCTCGCTTGATTCATCGGATTGCAGAATCTTATCCTGGCACTACCAACCTTAGCAAGATGATTGGACTATATGCCAATGATGTCCTTTGTCGGGTTGCGTTAGGAAGGGATTTCTCTGGAGGAGGAGAGTATGATCGGCACGGGTTCCAGAAGATGCTTGATGATTATCAAGCATTGCTTGGAGGATTCAGTCTTGGAGACTATTTTCCTTCAATGGAGTTTGTGCACAGTCTAACTGGAATGAAATCGAAACTCCAGCACACCGTCAGACGGTTTGATCAGTTCTTCGATAAGGTAATAACCGAGCACCAAAATTCTGAGGGGAAACAAGAGGAGAAGAAGGACCTTGTTGACGTTCTACTCGATATTCAAAAGGATGGATCTTCTGAAATGCCTCTCACCATGGATAATATTAAAGCTGTCATCTTGGTCAGTGAACATTTCATTGGTTTAGTTGTACCTTCAATTCCAATGTTCCAAACATCAAATTACTTGTAGACTGAGTCATTCGCACATAATTTACAACTCATGAATATAATTATTGTTCTGTTGTTTCAGGACATGTTTGCTGCAGGAACTGATACAACCTTCATAACCCTTGATTGGACAATGACAGAGCTTATCATGAATCCTCAAGTCATGGAGAAAGCACAAGCTGAAGTGCGAAGTGTTGTCGGAGACAGAATAGTTGTACAAGAGAGTGATCTGCCCCGACTGCACTACATGAAAGCTGTTATCAAAGAGATCTTTCGATTACATCCTGCGGTTCCAGTTTTAGTCCCAAGAGAATCTTTAGAAGATGTTATCATTGATGGGTACAACATTCCAGCTAAAACACGGATTTATGTCAATGTCTGGGGAATGGGGAGGGATCCAGAACTGTGGGAAAATCCTGAAACATTTGAACCAGAAAGATTTATGGGCAGCAGTATAGACTTCAAGGGGCAAGATTTTGAGCTAATACCATTTGGAGCTGGTAGAAGAAGCTGCCCAGCAATCACATTTGGAATAGCAACTGTTGAAATTGCTTTAGCTCAACTCCTCCACAGCTTTGATTGGGAGCTTCCCCCTGGTATCAAAGCTCAGGATATAGATAATACAGAAGCTTTCGGCATCTCAATGCACAGGACAGTTCCGCTACATGTCATTGCCAAACCACACTTCAACTAACGCAAGTGTCTAGATTTTTATTTGTCAGTCAACTTGAAAAATAATTTTCTTCTAAATAAAAGTTGCCAGTTATGGTTTGCTTGTAAAAGAAATTGAACTTATTATTAACTCCGTGACATAGGAGTGTCACCTAATGATTACTCGAGTTTGGTTCCTAATGCAAATTGGTCGGCCAAAGAATCAACTTTGAGCTTGAATTTTCATGTTTTCATTGCATGATAAAATAAGCTTATCCTATGTGAGTTCAGAATATTATCTTTCTAGATTGTCCAACCATATATGCATTAGAGTTTTCTACAAGAATTTATGTCTGTTTTAATTTTTAAGATTTCTAAGTGTTTGTTTGTGTTTTTAAGAGAGAAAAAATGTGTGATAATTGTTATTTACCTAATTTTCTATCAAAGTAATTTATTTAGGTCTCAATTATGATATTTTGGTGTTTTTCTAAACTTAGAGGGTTGTTCCAAATATATAATGTTGAATCAAATCATGTATTCAAATCTTTTGGCATAATTTGAATTGAGAAGGTTTTGACTTATTCTTTTAGCAATCCCATAAGTTATGTATCCTCTTTTTGAGTGGTGGACTTATTCCTTTAACTTTGTATCTCTAAACTAGTGAGTGATCTGTATCTTTAGAGTGGTGAGTTTATTCGTTATTGTATCTCTTTAGTTTTGTACCTTAAGGTGATGAGCGGAAATTATTATTTGTGTGAGTGACCTATTACATTTCTATATTCATACCATCCCGATATCATGTTGGTATCAGAGTTTAGAATTTACAATTATGGTTGTTAATGGATGTCACATGCAAAACTTCGAAAGGGACATCCATATTCTTGAAATGGATGAAATAAAAAGGTAAATCCAACAACTCTAGAAGCGTCTTAAATGATATGAGAATTGAGATGATGACGACGACGACGATGATGATGAGAATAACACTGGAATTGGTTCCTTTAACAATAATAATGAGGATGTTAATCCTTTCGATCGCAGACCACACCATGATGCTAGTGACAATTCTTCTTCACAACATCAAAGAAGAAGGAATAAAAAAACCTTATCAAGATTTTGATATGAGAGTTGATATTCCTGAATTCAAATGGAAAATGTAACCTGAGGATTTCATTGATTGAGTTCAAATTGTTAAAAGGATTTCTTATTTCAAAAAGTATCATGATGATAGAAAAGTGAAGCTAGTGGCTCTTAAACTCAAAAAATATGCTTTCTTATGGTAGGAGAATCTTAAAAAACAAAGGGCTTGTGAGGGTAGAAGAAGATTAAGTCTTAGGAGAGGATGAAAAGAGAGCTTAAAAAAAGATTCTTACCTAAACATTATTGACAAGAGACTTTTCTCAAGTTTTATAATCTGAAGCAATTTGGACTGATCGTTAAAGAGTATACGATGAAATTTGAATTGTTCATGTTTAAATTCAATATTGTTGAGCCTGAAAAGCAAACAATAACCTAATACTTGGGTGGGTTAAGAGAATAAATTTTTAATGTGGTTAAGTAGTAGCCTTATTGGACATTCAATGATGTTAGAAAAATTTATTTGAATGTGAAAAAACAACAGAAAGAGGTTAAAAAGACTAGCTGAAAATCGGTATCTATGAAGAGTTCTTTCAATCGAGAGAGTAATTCATTCTCAAATAGTACTACAACAATAAAGTCTTTTTTTAAGGCTCCAAATAAGGGAAGTATTAGGGTTGGTCCTAAAGCAAATGGTTCCTCAAGTTATAATTCTAAGAAGTATTTTAAGTGTAGAAAACTTGTCGAATAAATCAAATTAAGAAGATGAAGTGAGTTATGTTGATCAAGGTGAGTTACTTATCATTCAACAAAGTTTGAGTGTTGTTCATGATGAGACTAAAGAATGGGTTTGTTGCAACATTTTTTACATATGTTATAGTGCAAATGGGAGAGTTTGTGATGTGATCATTAATAGTGGTGTTTGTGATAATGTTGTATTTAATGATATGGTAATCAAATTACAGCTCAAAATGAAAGCACACCTTTAACCCTACAAATTAAGGTGGGTGGAAAAGAAGCATGAACGGAAGATAATGAATAGATGTTTTGTTTCATTTTCTATTGGGAAAAGGTATTATGATCAGGTCTGGTGTGATGTAATACTAATGAATGCATGTAGTTTTTTACTTATTCATCCATTGAAATATGATAGGAATGTTCAGCATAATGGCTTTAAGAATACCTTTTCTTTTATGAAAGATGGTGTAAAGATTATTTTAGGTTCTTCAAAACATAGAATTACTTCCAAACCTTCTAAATAAACGAAAACATTTTGGTTACTTGTTCTTAGCAAAGAGAGAAAACCTATTGTTTTTTATAGTAAGAATCTCAATTATTTATAGAGAAAATATTCAGTATATGACAAGGAGTTTTATGTCATTGTTTGCATTTTAGACCATTAGTGTCAATACTTGCACCCAAAACTATTTATGTT
>Ga0307517_10002522_pt1 | contig 29196 bp, 44 predicted proteins | sample 23_EM_MG_FD_194515 | JGI IMG/M metagenome (GOLD analysis project Ga0307517, IMG submission 194515) | Populus trichocarpa ectomycorrhiza microbial communities from riparian zone in the Pacific Northwest, United States - 23_EM | ecosystem: Host-associated > Plants > Roots > Unclassified | place... | reverse complement strand
GTGGATCCGGGCCACCGCCAGATTTGCAGGATGTCCCTGAAGAGGTTCAAGTAGTCCTACGAAATGAAAAAACTCTGCTGGGGTTGTGTGTCAGGAACTAGAGCGCTTCCGTCAAGAAGATCTTAAGCACTGCCGGGACGGCGCTGTCCGGTGCCTCGAGTTTTGAGTGAGTGGGCTTGTTGATGCTGTCCGGCGGCGCGAGTATTAGGTGGGTGGGCTTGTTGATGCTGTCCAGAAGCTTCGCATGAATGATCAGTCACGTTGGGAGTTGCGCGGTGGTTACGAACTTACGGAGATTTTTCCTGTCGCATAAACCCTGTCTCTCCTGAATATAGGTGCCCGGAGGAGCACTTCGACGGAGACAAACTGTTCGTGATTCAGTTTATCGGTTTCGATTAGCCAGGTTTCCGGGCAGTTCCTGTTTTGGGCTTAATGGCAGTAGCGAGGGTAGATATAAACGAGACACAAACCATGTGTGTTCATTACCACGCACGACCTGCGTGGTCGGCGAAGTTGTGTGGTCCTTGTCCCCGTACTTAAGCTTCACAGAAAAGTGCCGCCCCGATTCATTCGGTGGAATTTTGATGCCTGGAACCAGTAACCTCAATTTCCCTGGTAGCTCTCCTGTCGCTGGTCGTTCCCTAACGGTGTGTGTGGCCCGGGGAAGGTTACGGAATCGTGAGAAGGCATCGCAAACTTGGATGGTTGACGGGCGTCTCCTAATGTCCCTGTTCCAGCATTCCTCGAGGAACTCCCAAACTGGATTCGCAATACCGTTGGAGGGTCGGTGAGGTATTTTCCCGGCACGTATATTTGAGGGTGCGGTGATATTGTTGCACTCGGAGTACGGCTTGTTCCCCGTCAAAACCTAGGAGATTAATGTGAGATTTGGCCCGTGGGTCGGGTGGTGCAGGACAACCGCAACTTGCCTCATAGACGACCATACCCATTCCGTACACGTCACTCTCTGTCGTGAGAAGGATTTTACCCAAGCCACGGTCTTCAGGCCACTGAATTTCCGGTGCCCAATATCGGTAGTCGTCGATCCTTCCGTCTCCCGCGGATTGCGTACGACCGGCAATTGAAGTATCTGGTACGACCACAATTGAGCTGCGACCTCCGGTAGCTAATCGAGCAGTGCCGTTGTCATCGACTAATATGTGACTCTGTTGATAGCGTTAAATCTCATCAATAAGAATGGTGCTTCGCATACTGGTTTCAAGGCACTGTGAACTAGATAATTTTCATGCAGGAAGCGCAATCCGCTGGCCGCATTTGATAACTACTCGTGGGTGCGAATAAGCGTCAGGATTGCGCAGTTTGCCTGAATGCACTGACCAAACCAAATCGATTGATATCTGGCTTCCTCTTCAGATAGTCCATGATGTTTCCGTTTTCATACCAGGGAAACACCAGGCAAAAGTCGGAGACGGTTGTCGAGACCCCGTAGAAAGGGAGAATATTGTCATGCTTGAGCTGCTTCATTAGCACAACCTCCTTGCAAAATCGCTATGACGTCTGTCAGAACAATGACGAGAAAACCCCCGCATGGGGAGTGCGCAACAGGCTTACACTTCTCGTTTTCTGTACGTGAGGGTCGTCTCGGGGCACCCTGAGAACCTTGAGCGCAACCATCTTATCGTTGTACCTACCCCTCCAAATTTCGGTTGGCTGCGAGATCCATTGCGCGCAATCTCCCTCCTTCATGACGCCCTCAAGGTGATATGATGTTGGGATGGTGAAATGTAGACCACACAATCTCCGAAGTTCGTGGACGCTTCTCCATCTTGACCTTGGATTCCCATGCAGGAGGTCCTGGAATGAAAGTCAAGGTCAAACTGGGAGGAGAGGTAGCGCGTTGTGTTACCTCGGAGATCTCATCGATCCGCCTTGCGGCTCCATCGTCAGCAAACCTCCCAGTTTCTGGATGGTCATTGGTGCGGACTGTGGGTGTACTGTTAACAATAGAAAGTATAAAATCACGGTTAGAATGTCCGGAGTTAAAAGGGGAACGAGGTTCAACGCACAGCGGTTCGCCGGATGAACCAAATGAGGTACGGGAAACAGGGGAATGGGCGATGTCGAATATCGAACCTAGTTCCGAGATCTCTTCAGTCTGAAAGTTTAGTTGGCTGGAGTATGGTGAGGTTTCAAAGGGTTGGGTTGGAGTTAGATTTGCATCTGTGGGTATTGGGGAGATGGGCGCGTAATCCGTTCCATCATCTACATTTCCCGTCGGTTGCCATGGAGCCAGAGCGAGCGAAGACGGGTCCGCAGCACGTAGTGTGTTGCTGCAGCGAGTGTCAGGATATTTGTTTTATGGAAAGAAAAAAAAACGCTAGCCATTTGCGTAGAAATATAACCACCTCCGCCCCCGTTGGCCGGTGGGCGGGGTTTTGGTGCCAACAGTTGAGCGTCATGTCCCATACTGAGTCCACTAGACCCAGGTTATGTGCGTCCAATGGACGGACTGGCCGCTCCCCGTCTGCAATCTTGAACATAGCTGTCAAATAGGGCAAGGTACCAAATGGTTGCTCTCCCGTAAAGACCTAATGCAGTGTTCGGGTATTGGGTGAAATGTTAGTCCCTCCACCCCCGACGCTAGGCACAGAGGCGTAGGGACCTACCTCTATCACAACCATGCCAAAAGAAAAGATGTCTGCTTCTCTCGTGACATTATTGCCCCCCATGAGGATCTCCGGTGCAGTCCACCTTGCAGTATATCCTTGTCCCCTACTCGTAGAAATGGAGCTGGCCCCATGGACGATTGAGGCAAGCCCAAAATCCACCAAACGGGCACGACCATTGTGGTCAATGAGAATGTTGGGCTGGTTAGGAGTAAGTAGCGCTACCTGGTAGGGTTTAGAGAAAGAACCTGCCCCTTTCAGATCTCCATGTATCGTATGGTTTGCGTGAAGATAGTTGAGGCCTTCCGCCACATCTAACAACTTGGGAAGATATTGTTATCAACCAAGTGCGGCTACAAGGGGAAGGCTTACCAGGCCAATCCGGTTCGCATCCGGGTTCTTCTCAACGTAGCTCGTCAGAGTTCCGTTTGGCATCCACTCCGACACAATTTGCAAAGGTCTCATTGTAGCACCGATGAAAGGAACGACATTTGGGTGCTTTAACCTTTTCCATATAACGACCTCTTTGAAGAATGCCTACAGCGCCCACATGTTTTCTTCAACAGGCACGAAAAATATGTGCTGAGGCCGAACACGAACCTTCTTAAGGATCCTGTCGCCGTCCGGGTGAACCCTCAGCCGCTTGATACAAACTTCCCTGCCTCTATGAGTGCCTTTCCATACATCGGCAAAGCCACTAGAGGTGGGCGGGTCATCAATTCTGGCGAGAGTACCGGATATGATGTACGAGGACGGCAGAATCATATGGTGTTCACAGAGGACTTGTAGCTTGCGTAAACATTGTCGGGAAATATCATCGGCGGTAGGAATGGCATCTATGACCTGCAGAGTCTGTTTCGTAACCAAGCGAACAACGGGAGGGAGAGCACGTACTTCATCAAGGAAATCCAACAACCGAGTCAACTCCGATCCCTGAAGGTTGAGCAAATACGCGTCATACTGAAACAAGTTATGGAGGAGTTCCGGTGTAGCAGGGGAAGAAACGCCGAGCGAGTAGAGGCTTTCTAAGACTTGAGAGACGGACATTGTAGGCGGATCGGCCTCCGAGATTGCAGCTGAGGCAGCACGCGAAGGTCGTCGAGGGCAATGTAACGATCCCAGCCTTACCACGAGGCGAGGTCACCACCGCTGGGCGAAATGCGTCTAACTTACTTAGCATTTGAGAGAGAACTATCCGGAGTCCCGGTGAGTCAGGCCATGCTAAATGGCAGCACAGCTGGCAATCACCGGATCGGCGGAAGGTGGGCTACCGGACGCCTGCTCTTCCTCTCTCATCCTCGTAATGTGCATCTCTCAAAAAAGTATACAACAAACGATCACTCGTACCCCAGGTCTCCTCCCTCCTTATCTACGCAAGACCGTCAGGTGCGACACGGTGAACGAATAAACAAAAGATAATATTTTCCAGCCGCAAACCGTCGGAACGGGATCCACGATTGACCCAGTGGCAAGTTCGCGACCGGTCACATTCGAGACTGGCCGGCGGTCCTCGGGCTTCAAGCTTTGAGCTTCACGTATCATGGGTCATAAGATATCCTTCTGGTTTCAAGTTGTCTGGCGTCCATCCAGACCAGAAACTGGTTCGTACATCTAGCTCGCTTTACAACCTTGACACACTAATCACATGATGTCCCCCCGCAGCAACCGTAGGCCCACAGAGAGAGGGGGGAGGTTTTACCTACCGTTACACATTTCCCCTTCTGTGGATATCGTACACCCCAAATTCTACCATTTGCGTCAAGGGTCATGATCGCGTTAGACCAAATGAGAGTTTGGGGGTGTTCTGGGTGGGCACTTGCGGTGGTATGGGTGGAACCGATGTAGCGGCAAAGGCGCTGCCGATCACCGTTTTGTTGAATGGGGAGGGGTTGGGAGTGTACTGGGTGGGCACTTGCGGTGGTATGGGTGGAACCGATGTAACGGCACCAAAGCCAAAGGTGCTGCCGGTCACCCGGGACGGGGGTGGCTGTGCGAAAGGCATTGTGAAGAAAGGTTGTGGTGGTTGGACCTCTGGGGTTTGCGACGGTTGTATTTTCGGTAAGACTGGCTCTGTTCGCAAGGGTTGTATTTGGACTGGTTGTACTGCGACGGAACTAGATTGCGTTGTAGGAGGTGGAGGTTGTGCTGTGGTGGGTTGTGGAACTGCAGTGAACGTGGACGTCACAACTGCTCTCCTGCAGCTATCTGGCTGGACTGCAGGATCTACCTGCGAAGATTTCTTCGCTTGAGCGAGCATCCTTTCCTGGCAGTCATCGATTGTCCTCTCGAAGATCAGCTCCATAGCTGTCGCGCGGTGTGGGTTTTCGCCCAAGGGAGAATCTTTGATGGTGTCAAGAAGTAAAGAACGCTCAACCGAAGGCTTGAACTTGGAATGGAAAAGCTCGTGTTGTATCTCCATGATGCGCTCGTGACTACGTAGAAAGATTGTTTGGAATGCAAATTGCCACGAGATGCAAAACGACTTGCTTGGCGGTGAATAGAGAGAATAACTCTTTGACAATGTTCTTCTCGCACAGTTGGGACTTTATGTTATCGAAGGCGAGATCACACAGGCTCGCGAGGCCGATCTGCCAAGGTGTTAACAGCAATTCTACCATCAACATGCAGGCACTGAGCGAACCTTGTCCGCAAGGGCGTAAACGGATTTAGGTGAGCATGGCCCAACAGCTGCAACTCCGGAGGAGGAAGGACCGGTCGCCTCTGGGTTTTGTGGAGCGCTCGCTTTGATTGAGGACGAACTATCGGAGATTTCTTTTCCTCGACTCTCGGTTGTTGCTTCAGGTGATCCAATAGTTGAAAACGCAATCCGGGAGGTGTATACGTAGAAGAATATTGCTCTCCAGCTGAAGCGTGGCACGTTGAGAACGAAGGTATGTTCCATCCCAAAAGGTCACTTACGTCTTCGCTGTCCCGGACTTCAGAACGTGAGCTGGCCCCAGAGGTTCGTAGGCCGACAAGGGGTCCTCGGGGATGCTACAATGGGCGAAGTGAGTTTATGGTCACAAACCGGGAATACAATCAATGCACCACGCTGAACGTGGGTATGCGTCCACAGGGATTCCCATGTCCGAAGCTTCATCGTCGGCGTCGCTGTCATAGTCATCCGCAGACTGAAGAAGAGTCTTAGCAGATGGCCCGAGTCTTGACGAATCTAACGGAAGCATCAACAACACTCCCACAGCCCCGGACTGAGGCGAATAACCTACACTTTAAAAGCTTGGGTAGAAAGGCGCCACCCGCTGTGCTGCAGAAATAGACCGGTCGAATCCTAGGTGTGTCGGGCCACGATTTGGAATCAAGTGCATAGAACTGCGAATCAAGGAACGCGCCGGAAGTCAGTGACCAGGTGAGCGCATCCCTCAGACCTTTCCAGTCTCTACCGGCGACGCCTTGGTTGGATGCTGCAGGTGGCTGGGCCGGCATCACTTTAAACGCTTCGTCGGTTTCCATAAGCTCATACAGAGCTGGGAGGACGTCTTTCGCATGGGGTAACTGGCCACGGCTGTAAGCCTTGATCATATCTTTCAATGCGCGCCGCGCAGGACCCGATTCTGTGGACAGTAACGTCCGCGCCAACTGCTTTAGTTCCAGTTTTCTCAGCGGCGGATACCTGTGGCGCGGTGAGGACTTGGACTACTGGGGCAGAGCTGGATGACCAACCGAGAGGTGTACCTGCTAAACACCTCCTCCACAATGTCGCACTTAGAGAGATCACGCTGAATCTGTTGTAACGCGAGTTCCTTCAGTTCCGGAATGTCATACTAGCTGGGGGTCAGCTCCAGGATATGGCGGCGATATGATTTGTCACAACCTTGTCGGCCAGTCGGTACACGGATTTCGGTGAGGGTTTCTGGGTTCTATGCAGTTTAGACGTCTCCTCAAGAGCTCGTGCCTTGCGTCTTTCTTCGGATCCCCACGGTGCAAATTCGATCTTGTTTGTATACAAATAACGGAGTAGCGCCCGGAATCTGTCGCGCAAGCCCAAGGTTGGAAATTCCACAGTACAAAAACAAGAAACAGGCTTACGTTACGAAGGCGACATCCTCGATGACAACAACAGTCCCAATGTGAGCGGGAGTGGGGGTGGCTACCATCTCGGCTTCACTCTTCGTTCCGGGTGTTTCCGAGAACAGTGAATCTACGTCGGAGATAGAGATAACATCCGGAGATGAATTTCCCTTCCTGTCCGAAGTTTGGATGCATCCGGTGCCAGAGTCGGACTCGTCGCTTTTCACCTTCTTTGGTGCAACTTGGGAATCCTCAACATCGAAGAAATCACAGTCATCAGCTTCCTCAAGGTCGCTGTCAGCATCGTAGTCGTAATCGCCAGTGTAGGGCTTCCTATCAGCCGGGAATTGGGCTCTCAGGTTCTCCTTGGTCTCTTTCTGGCCAAGCACTGCGAACCAGTGAGATAAGAACCAACAGCGACCGAAGGAGGCGAACGTACGAGCACTGAGCCGTGGAACGCTCCTTACGACGTGTCCGTTCACAAACAATGCCTTCGGTTCCCCAACGCGCCCTCCTTTCAAACTGCGTTTGGAGAAGACCCAGAACTTTGTGTCGATAAATGTTCCGGAAGTGATCGAATCTCTCAGAGCCTCTTGCAACGGGATTGGGATGTCCATGACCGACTCGGTTGTGATGTATACGTTGCGTGAGCCGTTTGGATTGTGAACTGGGGTCGGTAGTTACACGCGGGTCGGGTGAGGCTGGTTATCTTTAGCGTCTATGTTACATCTGCACTCCCAGAGCGTTCGTGGCATTGAAATAGATCGGCAAATCCCTTGGACGCTGCGAAAGTTTTTCTGGAAGGATCGAGGCCAGGGGTCCGTCCTGCGTTGCGGAGCCGATGATCGATTCCCTCGGATTTGGAACGAGAGAACCAAAGCCACTAACTTAGGGGCCATGGATAATGTAGGGGAAATGAGAATGAGGGGGTGAGCACCCTCCCGAACTCTCCAGTCACACTATGCTGCGCACTCCACCGGACGGGCCCCCGTCCGGCGATCACCAAGGTCCCCGGATATCTTGAAGTTCGATGTCCTGAGCGTACGGGGGGATTCCACATGGGTCCCGTGGGACGTCCGTCTACCAACGGATCACATCGCATACACGGCCACTGAAGTAGCGCTGTTGTTTTTCACCAACGCCTTGCAACGAGCGAGCAGGAAATTGTGTTCAGAAGTGATGTGTGGTCGGTAATGGCGTTGAAGAGCCCCGAACAAGCGATTCCATGATAAGCTGGAGAGATGGTCGTGGTCGAGTGTGATGCCACACACCCAATCCCGTCTTTCATGTCTTGTGGGGACAGCACCTTGCGAACGTAAACTGGTACCCCCAACGGCACTCGTGCCGTTCGCGAGTAGATCTTCGACAAAGGCTTTCCATTTCGGGCAAAACGCATACGGGTATGACTGCTCACTTCGCAACCGTTTCTCCAGAGAGCTCTTCAAGGAGCGTTGACGGGGTGCCATGTAACAGATCCAGCGTCACCCCTATCAAGGGAGTCCAAATCGGCCATATCCTCCTTGTCCAACTCAAAGTCATAAACAGCCATATTTGAGATGATTCGTTTTTGGTCAGAGCTCTTGGGGAGGGTCACCCATCTGTGAAGTCACCGCGGTCAATAAATAACGCGGCTCAGCCCAAAACAAGAGAGAAACCGTACCCCTTTTGCAAAGTCCAACGAATGAGTACCTGAGCGTTATCCTTTCCATGTTTGTTCGCAATGGCCGTGATGACGGGGTGATCAAACATCCCCTTCTGAGCCCGGACGAGCGGACTGTAAGCCTGCACGATGATGTCGTTCTTTTGACAATAATCCACGATCTCTCGTTGTTGACAGAACGGATGGAGCTGACCGAAGCGAAGAAGTTCGAAATGAGTTGAGAACGGGTAGCCTGGGAGCGGAACCAAGGGTGTTACCTGGATCTGGTTCACGGCTGGGGGCCCGAACCCCGCCTCAGTAATTTCTTTGAGGTGACGAATGCCGCTACATAGACCATTCGTTCAATGTTTCTGTGGTGGTTCTCAGGGTGGAAAAACCCACTAGTTTGACACACCAATGTTGCGGATCTTTCCCTCATTGCGAGCTTCCAATAACGCCTTGTACGTCTCAAGGCGCTTGGTCTTGCCAGGATATGGGTCGTGAATTAGAAACAGGTCGATATAGTCTACGCGCGCATCAAGTTTTCAGCCCGCATTCATCGCACTGAGGAGCAGCAAGACGAGTAAGGTGAAAGCAAAACGTTTCTCACCAAATCCAAATTTCTCGAGGCTCCTGTCGATGGTTCGCAGTGCCGATTGGTATCCTTGACTCCTCCCCATGACCTTGCTCGCTACCGAAGAAAAGGAAAACCCGGAGGTAGAGGGGTTGCGATAAGTTTCTTCCGAAGTCTCCGCAGACTCTGCGATCCCGCGGAATATTCCTTACTGACGAAGATATCTCCCCGTTTGACGCTGCTTTGCGCGATGCCTTGGCCCACAGCCTCCTCATTGCGGTAAGCCTGGGCCGAGTCGATATGCCTGTAGCCCGCTTCCAGTGCTTGCAATACAGAAGTCCTCGCGTCGTAGTTCTGATACACGCCTAGCCCGAGCAATGGGATCTGATGCCCGCCGGGTAACCTAGCCGCAGACTTAAGCGTGAAAGCCATTGTGGTCGTCGTAGTCCAGTCTTATTCAAGGTGCAGCACACCAGTCTAGATCCCGACGGTGAGAAGTGCAGGCAAGGTGCGGGTCTGCGCACTGGACGGTGTAACCCCGGAGGCCGTCACCAATTATGATTACATCACGCAAACTTCGAATACGTAAGTACCGCCGTGCCACCCCAACCTCAACCGGGGGTCCCTGCAGATGCGAGATTTAGACCTCAGGATGGCCCCAACTCAGAATCCAAGCGACTTTCATATAGGGTCCTGGTGCCGTTTGAAATCCGATTTACGACACCAGAGTTATATCGCTCTCTAGATCTGGGAACCGAGGTTTGTCCGGTTCCCACTCTCGACGCAACTCCACCCAGAGATGTGTTGGAGCTTATCCCACGTCTGAGGGGAATCGTGATGGACGTGGGACGAAAGGGGCACCTGCGTCTCGCGCGGGAAGCTGGCGGTTACCCATTGGCCGCAGGCGGTACGAGGAACTGACGTCGATTCCACGTTCCAACAACCGAGGTGCATCGCAACCGTGCAGAAGCACCCCACCCAGTGGATTTCTCCAACGATCAGAACTCAAGATGCTCCTCCTACGGGGATAACCGAGTGACATAAATTGGAGACTCTGGTGGAGTGTGATGTGACCGTAGTTGTAACCATGAATTGTCCCCATCTGCTATACTGGAACAGCCACGTCCGATTGTGAACGCCAGCAGCGCAAGAGACAGACCGTGAAATCTGAGGGGCTCAATCCTCATCCATAGCCTCCCCCTTCGCTTTTGCCTTCTCACGACGTTCGGTCATCTTTGTGTTCGCACCCTCTTTTGCAGCGTCGAGTTTGTTTGTCTTGGCGAGCAATTTGAGCAGGGCGTGCATCAGACCCATATGATTATGGCGTCGCAGAGCGTTCTCAAACTGAAAGGGTGTTAGCCGAGGGTAATGAATGTGCAATATAACCACTGACAGCCCAACTCTCTCGCTTCGCGTTTTCGTCGGAGACTTTCTGCATCAACTCCACGACCAGCAACTGATCCCCTGCGGTCTGCGCAACAACCAGCTGCTCCTGTAGAGCTGGTAACGGGTCGTCGTGGAGAGCGAGCAACGAAAACTCGAGAGATCCAGGTGGGTAGGTGGCTATCCGGCTCTCAATGACCTCCCTGAGAAAACGCTGTCAGACCAGAACGGTTGTGTGTGTGGGGGTGGGATCGGTGCGAACCTCGCTTTTCCCGCCCAACCTTCGCCCTTCTCCTCATAAACACCATGCCTGATCGGCGAAGCCTTCAAACCGTCCAGTTCGTACACGCATCCCATAAATGGCAGGTAAACGATAAAATGGTATGCGTCTTCCGAGGTTTTTGGGAGACCCAAGCCATCGAGAGAGATCACTGATGGCGGTGTCAGGGAGTTGTGACACTCTCGAAGCCAATCCGCGCTGGTAACGACCATGCCTCGAGTTTGCGGATCCATTCCCTGAGTGAAGTTGAACAATTCTTCAAGTGGCTGACCGGACTTGAGGGAGGGGACGTTGCCCAAGGCGTTTAACACAGCCAAAGTAGCACAGGCATTGTTTACGACTTGATGCGCGAAGAAACCCGGGAAATCGGAATCGTAGCTTCCGCCGGAGGTTGGGTCCGGTGAATCCGATGTCCACTTAAAAAGGAAGATCAAGGCATGCAGTGGCTGGTGGGCCGCTAAAGTGGATGGATCCAGAGAGTACAAGTCATCAAAGACCATGGGTACTCCCAGAGACTTGAGAAGCTCCCTGTGTATCAGCTGATGCTCAGCATCACAGGGAGACCAAGATGATGAGTGTCCTCACGTGAACACGTTAGGGTCTAAAACGGCTTAAGGTCAGTGATGCGTTCAGGCACTAGAAGAGAGGGATCAGATACCAGACTCTGTCAAATACCAACCGCTGTTTTCTTCTCCGGTGCTCATGGTGGGTGTGGAAACGAGTGCGAGAAAGTTTGAGCACGCATGACATATGGAACGCGTGACATTCCTTTTTTGGGTCCCGTATGTAACGTTCCAATGGAAACTACCACCACCACAGGCTGAGACCGTAAGTAAGGCGAACGGGAGTGGGATCGCCAAGTACCGACGTTTACTTCGCATATACAGGCCAAATGTCTCAAGTGTCCGTTGACGAGCCCAAGACATCGAACCGCGTTCGCTTCGAGCTTGAGCTGGAATTCGTCCAAGCTCTCGCAAACCCATACTATTTGCATTCCTTGGCGCAGCAGGGCATCCTGAACCAACCTGCGTTTGTGAACTATCTGCAGTACCTTCTCTACTGGAAGGAGAAGGAATACGCACGATTCGTACAGTGCGTCTCCTTGAATCGGCACCCTGTCGATCTGAGTTCGTGATTGTCACTTCTCACCAGGTACCCCCACGCTCTCCATCATCTTGAGCTGCTCCAACATGCGCAGTTCCGTTCTGAAATTGCCAAAGACGAATGGCGAGATTTCTTGAACCAGAAGCAGTTTGACCACTGGCGAACGTGGTTCGTGTTTCGCCGTTCGCCCCTTTATTTTAACGGAACCCGCTGACCAACACCACGTTCGTCGCTAACACCTAGGCGAGACCCTCCGAAATCAGAAGCTCCAAAGACCGAGAATGTAGATATAAGCCAGTAGAGTTGCCTAGACTAAACTTCACTCACGGCGGGGACTGCGGCATGAGGCGGGCCGACCACCCGTGTGGAATGCACGTGTTCTGGTTCGCCTGATCATGGCCAGTCTCGTCGATGGCGTCCTCAAATCCCCAACAATATACCCTCCTGAGCTCTGAGCCTGAGAGGGAACGCACATCGGCAGACGAAGGTCGTGAATCCTACGGCCCCACCCTCGACAATGAGCCGTGGCACCATACCCAAGCTGCCCATTTTGCCACGGAGGCAGAAAAGAAACGACTCTGGTGGAGAAATGCTATAATAAACACTCTCTTTATTGCCTCGTGGTGAGTACCAGGTCGTTCCTGTTCCGCATGAATTACTAACGGTTCAACTAGGTATCTGTTTGCCACTATATTATCTGTGTACAACAAATGGATGTTCTCTCCGGATCTCTTTGGTTTTCCCGCACCCCTCTTCGTCACCACGTTACACATGTTCGTCCAGTTCTCGCTGGCGGCATTAATCCGAGCGCTGTGGCCGCATCATTTCAAGCCAAAGGCTCGACCGACACCAAATGATTACGCGTAAGTCGCAGCTATTCTGTGAGCACTCTGCACGCCTGGGAGCGGTGAAGAGTATGCCCCTCAGGTTTCGAGATTTCATTACGTTTTCCGCATTGTACATGTACTCGGATTCGTGCTTCCCTCTTTCCGACCAGTATTTCAGATGCAAGAGCTGACATTCACTTGATTTTGCAGGAAGAAGGCCGTCCCTACGGCTGTCACCACGAGCCTTGATATCGGCTTCTCAAACCTATCGATGAAGACAATCACCCTATCATTTTACAGTAAGAGAGCTTTGGGATACAAATCCGAGGAAACCCTTCTAACCGATCTGTTTAGCTATGTGCAAATCGTCATCATTAATTTTCGTCCTTATCTTTGCATTCTTATTCCGCCTGGAGACCTTTTCGTTCCGCCTTATCGGAGTGATACTCCTGATATTCTCCGGGGTACTGTTGATGGTCGCGACTGAGACTCACTTCGTGCTTGGTGGATTCATCTTGGTCATCAGTGCAAGCGCGCTTAGCGGTTTGCGGTGGAGTTTGACGCATTTGTTGCTCAAGAACAAAGAACTCGGCATGGACAACCCAGCTGCAACAGTATTCTGGCTTTCCCCAACCATGGGACTTACATTGGGGGTGATCAGTTTTGGAATCGAGTCTTGGTCTACGATCACCAGGGACTTCTATGGTTCATTTTGGGATGCAAGCAAGACCACTCTCTACTTGATCTCCCCGGGCGTTGTGGCGTTTTGCATGGTGCTCAGCGAGTTCTAGTGAGTTCTTGATCATGTTCGCAACTCACCTTTCCAACTTCTATGCAACCAACCAGCATCATTAAACGGGCAGGAGTTGTTCCGATGTCCATCGCTGGTATTGCGAAGGAGGTTACCACTATCATGGTCTCTGCGATAGTATTTGGCGACAAATTGACCCCATTGAACATTACTGGTGTGGGCATAACTATCGCCGGTGGGTTCTTTTCGCCGCATGCAACGCTCATCCTGAAGGGAAGGTTGATTCGCGCTGTCTCTTTCAGGTATCTGCTTGTATACATACCACAAATACCGCAAATCAATCGGTTCTCGAGTACCACTGGATCCAGACGGCAATCCGATATCTGGCGAGGATCCAGAGGGTGGTGGCGTTGCCCTTGATCTTGGTTATATTCACAGCAGCGCTCGATCCAGTGCCGAAGAAGCACGGCCACTGGCTCCCTCTCCTCCGCTCTCCTCCGGTGGAGAGCGTGCACATAATGCGGTTCGAGCCTTTTCGTTCAGTGTCCTGGCATTACATAAGGTTGATTTTCTGTTGAACGCAGGCCCCCCGCGATCAGCCAGGTGGCAGCCAGGTTCTCTTTGCCCTGGATGATGAGGAAGACGGTGGTGACTCGGAAGAAACTAGGGAAAGACGGACAGATTGATCAGGACTCCGGGTGGTCTGCCCAACCCATGCAGAGAGCTTCTTTAGGTTGTTGATGGAATGTGTAGGAGCAATTGGTGCTCTCAGATACTTTCCGAAGCACGATTGAGCGTTATCGTCTTTGAAGTTTGATGGTACACGCGCTACGTTGCTGAGTGTGCTGATGGGGTTTGATGGAAAAGTCAAAGCCTTCTGTTCTGTTCGATAATAATCGGAGCACGAATCTCATTCTCAATTGGATTCCAGACCCCATGCCTTCGTGGATCCTGTAATTGGTGGCTGGCCGGCACCCGGCTTCTCGCGCTTTGCCCGCCCAATCGTCGGCAAAATGGTGATGGAAGAGAGCGAAGAGCGGCTGTGGAATCATCGTGAGTTTGCACCTTCCATCCCAGGCGAGGTACAGTCATATTTCACGGTCAAGGCGGTCATCAGTTCCTCTTTTGACCCAACTTCCTTGATCCAATCTGCCTCCTCTCCCAGCCAACGCGGGTCACACGAACTCCGTTGCTGAGGGGAACCAATGATTGTCGGAACGAAAAAGAGATGGGAACCGGCTGCCGGATGACCACTGACCCATGCATTATCAGCCGGAAGGTGTGCCTGGGCGATGAATCGTGTCTTCATCTCAATATCTTCGTCGGTTATTCCGCATCACCACACTGCAGATATTTGGTACCCTGCGTGGGTAAATTTTCGACCAATAACGTATGCATGACCCTGCTCATGGCAATGTCGCTCAAAGGCACGTCCACGGGCCGCTCAATCAGATATCTGTCAACTGAAAACACCTTGGGTTGCTTTACGCCTCACGCTTTTTTTCTCCATATTTCCCTCGTTCCTCCGTTCCTTGAAGAACCCACGGGGATGGGAATGAGGGTTCCTGGATAACATGTGTGTCTATCGTGCGATCTGGCGACAGGAAACAGGGGCACGTTCCGACGCTACGGGGTGGCCTTTCCAAGATCATCATAGGCGCTTCGTGGCTAGTTTTCTTCGTGCAAAGAACCTGATGCAAATTGGTGGACTACTGTAGGCTTTGATCAATGGTATATATACACCACGTCCAAAGCACCACGACCGGTTTGACTCTTCCACCCCCGGACTCAACCCATGTCGGACCTGCACTTCGTTTTGGAACATCCCCAAGACAACAACCGACGCGAACATAAGAAGCGTCCCCGACTGGTGACCTCTTGTGACAATTGGTGCGCCGGACCTCACCCAACCCGATTGATGTTCCGTGCCGATCCCTCATTCCCCCATCTCACATTCTAGTCGGGCGAAAAAGCTCAAGTGCATCAAGGGTGGAGAAAACGCACCTTGTGAATCCTGCACCAATGCTGGAGTAACCTGCGAATTCCGCGACAGGGATCAATATTTTGCCGAACGTTCCGCCAAGTCCGTTAACGCCGCGGGTAGCTCATCGGGCAGCCAACGACCTCAACTCTCACCTCGAGCCCGAAACATCATACCAGATTATACGTCCAGCCATCCCAATCATCGAGGGTCGGAGCCCTCCAAGCGGCCTGGATCAACGCGATCACAGAAATCGACCAAGACTCACTCGTCAGTGCAATTTTATTCGCCCCGTGGATTGAACCTCAACTGTGTGTAAACCAGGAGCTCCCCACCTCTTCCGACTCACTGCCCGCCATCTGTGTATGGCTCGAGGACCCCTGTTCCAGACGATGCCTCCCCGCCATTGTTTGATCCCAACCGATGGCAGAGGCCGAACCCGATACTAATGATCAGCTTTGTGGATGCCTTCTTCCGCACTGGAGGCGAACAGTTTGGGTTCTTGGTCTATGACGAGCTGGTACAGCGTGTGTACGCCGACGACCTCGACTATGTGCTAGCGAACTGCATCGCAGCCTGGGCGACGAGGTGGGTCAGCCTCGTATGAGGCGGCCATTGATTTGGTCTCACTCATATGGGACCCAGGTACGAGAAGATACCAGGACTCGCCAAGCTCGATAAGATGTCTGTTTCGGCACAGTACGTGTCCCGCGCCAAGGTAGTCCATTCGCCCGGGAGCAGTGTTTGTCATGGCGCGGACTGATCGATGTGTCGCTAGGTTCTGTTCTCTTCCCTGCCCCCTGGACCCAATCTGTCTATTCTGCATTCTATAATTGTCCTTGCCTGGTTGCAGTCTGGTCACCTGGACGGTGAGTCTATACCCACTTATCTCCGCCGTCGTCTACTGTCCTGAGGCTTCGATCATAGAATTTTACGCGTTTGCACAGGTGCGTTTCAAGCACGTGGAACCGCGTGGCGAAGAAGGACTTCCGTTGATCACCCCGAGTCTGTAGGCGGCGAACAAGATGTCTTCAGATATGAACATCACTACTGCGATAGGCATGTCGTCTGGGGATCCTGGCCACAGACAGGTGCTGCAGCAGACGTGGTCGAGTGTCAACCATTTGGTGAACGTCTCGGGTGAGGAAGCCAGTTTTCCCGCGCTCCTGACATTTTCTCAGACGCTATCATCAGTGAAGGCTCAATCAAACCTCGGGAACAGAGGAGCTGCTGCCCATCCTTGATGTCAACAACCAAGGGGGTGGCGTTGTCTGCGGTATCGATCTAAAAAACATCAGGCGAGGTCGGATTGTAGCCGACAGTCTGATCTGGGTGCTCAGCTGGTTACAAAGCCATTGGGCTGTGTTGGACAGGTTTTCTCTGTTTTCTTTCTCTTTCCTCTACCGTAATGGCGTTGCAGGTTCACGTTGGACCATGATGACAGTGTACGATATAAATGCATACCCTCACGTTATGTAGTTTGTAATAGCCGGGACGAAGGACCCTTAGAGCTGATCCCACACCTGTCAAATTTGTAGCCGCACACTGGACACTCACCCTTGATCCTCGACAACAGATGCGCTGGCCGCTATCCTTTACCCAACGATTCATTCAATGGATCACGGATAGTCCGTTCCGTCCACGTGATCTATCTTGGCAATGCTGCTCTGACCCTGGTCCACCCTTGCCCCTTTTGCTCCTGAATCTCCACCCCACATCCGTCCCGGTGCAAGAAAGGCGACTCACGGACGCGTCTTTCACCCAGGAGAGTGTATGAACGGCGCGACCAGGAAGATTTGGGCATGAGTGTTTCGGATGGGATCAGGGTCGGGTCGATTGCTGTAGCCACTTACGAGTACGTGGCTCCACCATGACAAGAACAGCTACTGTTTATGTGAGCAACTCACGCGTGTCCCACCGACGACAGTTATCTTCTCACCCTGCCTGCGGAGTGGCGGTTCTGGAAGTCCCAACGCCGGCGAAACCAAATAAGGTTGGCTCCTTATTCCTCCCCACGAGGGTTACGCCCTGATTTCTACTATCTGCCGACCTCGCTCGTGAACCCAGCGTCGGTTTCTGCCTTTTCATCCTCCTCAGGTGAATTCCAAGTTATCTCCGCCGCTCATGTCACCTGAGTCGCTGAGTGGTTTTCTGTCGACAGATATGCCAGCATCGTTACAATAACTATTAGCGGCTACACTTACTTCAGTGGTGGATTCTCGACTGCTGAATGCAACAGATGGTACCTTGCCTGCCCCTCCATGAAAGGTTCGTAACGATGGCGGTGTTCTTCTCCCAATGCTTTTCTAAAGATCTCTCAATACGCAGCCGTCCAACTCCTCATTTCTCAGGCGATTATGGCATGGAGGTACGTTGGGGACCCCGCCGTCTGGCTCGCCATGGGGCTAACGCTCTGCGCATGATGAAAGGTGTCGCAATATCTCCCGCTGCCACCGAGGAATCAGTTGGTTCCTGGGAGTGCTGTTCGTGAGCACATGCATCGTACGCGCAACTCAATTCAGTCAAATTTCGAATAAGGAGGCCAATTGTGATCAACTTAGGGGCAATGCGTCACCAATCTCTACGGTCGTGTTCCCACTCAGTCCAAGGTACGTTGTTGAGGGTGCATTCATCCGATGCAACCGGACATTTTACGACATTCGCAGGGAAAGTCAGTTGATTAGCACCCCCTACGACCGATCTCGTCTCACAGACGCATTTCACTAGCTGTCGCGCCGTGGATGAGCGCAGAGTGGCGTGGATTTACTACGTCTTCGCCGTAGTATTCGATATCATCACCACTGGCATTGCGTTGTTCTATGTGATCCGACTTGACGCCAAGTCTAACTTGTGAGCAATTCGATCGCCCCGTTATTACCAGGTTCTCAGTCACCGACCGCGTGTGCACAGAATGGCTCGGTTAAAGAGATTGTAAGACCGGTTTCGTAACGTGGCTAATGGTCGCGTATTGAGGTTCTGATGGCCAGATTGATCACCCATGGATTGGCATACTTCATCTCTTTGACCGGTGAGTGATCGTATGCGGACGTTTTAGCGTCTTCTCTGAAAAATACCACCAGCTGTCAACTCGCTGAACCTGTCATTATATGTATCCCATGGCGGTGTCAATCAGGTCGGTAGTTCCCCAAACTTCGCGTCTGTTCTTCCATTGATTTTCCTGCTGTGCAGTCTGCAGCGTAAGGGTTCACACCCCTTGGTGGCTTATCCCCAACTCACTCTACTATAGGATCCCACTCGGCCACGTCCTCATTTGGGTTCTTAGCCAACGGATTCTGATCGATCTTCATGGTGAATGATCCCGAGCCCTTTCCTTACATCGCGCCCCTTGCAGCTGACTGGTCATTCATCGATTTTCAAGATCTATCTTTGAAGAGGGATCCTCTTGGCGGATCCGAGGAACCAGAGACCGTTGTGATCTACATCACGGGGTCCGCCACAGGCGACCGAAGTGGAAACGGCCGCACAATTGAACCACAACATGGCAGCCCAAAACTGACTACCGACTCAGAGGTCCAGGTTCGTATACAGCGAAGATCCCGCCAAAGCCGTCATACCAATTCTCACCCCCATACCAACACCCATACCACTCGGGACGGTCCACATGATTCATCTTCGCCCGTGTCATCGATAGCCTGACCCTCATCACCTGACAACATTCGTTCGGTTCATTCATTTTGTCTTTATTTCTTTAGATGCTTGTACGGTGCTTTCCCTGCTTGTTGCTGCCCTACTATCTAATATACAGTGATGGCTGTATTTGAGACGGAAGTGGGACGATTGCTTGGGCGTCTATTTGCAAAGGGCACGTGATTTACACCTTTTATCGGAGGACTCCTCCAATTTTGATCTTTACACAATCTTTCTACAACGTTGTGTCCACGACATTTGTTTTTACAAAACGTCGTGTCGGTGTGACGTTTTTTCTCTTGTAAACTTTCTATCACTTTCCTTCCACACTTCAAAAGACTTTGGATCGCTCATCATGCGTGTACGAGAACGCCGGTCATGGACGAAAGAGGAGGACAGCATGCTCCGAGCCGCGATTAAGCTAGGTGAGAGCATATACCCAGCCATCTCAACCAAGACGCGTCGCTCAATGATTGGTATGGTAGAGGAACCCCACACTGATCGCCCCTCAAAATGGCATTCAATTGCAAGACATGTTCCTGGCCGAACGAACAAAGACTGCAGAAAAAGGTGGTGTGCTACCATGGCGTCGATTGTTTCCAAGGGTGGCTGGTCGTCAGAGGAGGACAGAAAACTGCTAGATGCTGTCGAAAAACACGGGACAAAGTATGTAGCGTCACCGTCTTTTTTTGTCAAGGTCCTGATTATCGACGTCATTCCAGGTGGTCCGTCGTAGCTTCGCTTGTGGAGACCCGCAACAGTGGACGTGAGTTACCGAATTATATACTACGGGAATAATGTTGTCGACGTTGATGCTTGCAGAATGCGCAAAACGCTGGCAAGACACACTGAACCCTGCTATCGACCGGAGGTGAGCGCAACGTCACATAGGCTCCGAGCATGTACTTAATTTACGTCTACCAGTGCTTGGAGCACGGAGGAGGTATGGTGAAACGTTCCCTCGATAAGCGACATCGTGTTCACTGCTCCAACATTAGGATACCAAGCTACTGGATGCTGTTGAGAACATGGGCACGTGTTGGACCAGTATTGTTAAATCTTACTTCCCTGGTCGCACTGCGCTGGCGGCCAAGAACAGGTGGGAATAGTTCTCGCCGTTCCCGCACCCGCGCGTGTTGATCTCGGGATTATTTTAGATACAGTCACCTGAATCGCTCGAGTTCGTCGAAGCGCTGTTCGTCACCATCAGGCTCAACGACTTCTTCGACGCCAAGCGAGGACCCATCATCCCCCGTGGATCCACATGACATTTCATCCACTGACCTAGACCACGCTTCAGTGTTAGATGCCTCACTGTCAACCTCACCTGCTCCATCTCCCGTCGATCCCATCGAAATGGTCAACGATACCCCCGGATCACCCGATTCGCTATCGTCCGCTGGACCTCCAACCCCAAGTGCTGACGCCTTCGACGGAAAGCTTTTGGAGTCACTGCTGCAGGACCTTTCCCCTCACACGGACTTGTCGGACTTCAAGCCTTCAGAATTCCCGTTTTCTTTCGGCTCTGAGGCCACAACGATCGCTGATACTCAGACCGTACCTTCCTTTGACGCTACGAACTTCTCATGTCTAACGCCTCCTGCATTCACTGCTCCTTCCGACCAATGTATGTTGTTCCTCTTAGTATGTGTATGCAAACTCACAATGCAATCCCCCAGTCTCCTCTTGGTATCAACTTAATGATCTCGATATTCCTTCGCTGGAGACTCCAGTCGTTCAGACCCCACCTGATGCATTTCTTAGCAGCCTTCCCGTTTCTCATAGCTCGCAGCCTGATCAACAGGTGGCAGTTGCGGTTGCTATCTGTCGTGCAGACAACCTGCGACCAACTGTGCAAGTGTTGATTCAAAGCCTAGCGGGTGCTTTAACGCTACCTTCCGCTTCTTTCCCATTGGCTGCTCCTCTCACAAAGGTCAGTTCATAAGTGAGTCAAGGCGACGATCAGCGTACTTAGTCCAGGTTAATTCAGACCTGAATACCTTCGATTGTGCCATCACTTCAACTGTGCACTTGGCGTCTTCTTGAAGATGTCACTTCCGCATTCATCTGCGGGAGATCTCACCCTCAGGCTGGTTCTGTCTATCTCTCAACGAGATTATTTGTTCCGGAGTAACTTTACTGGATTCATCATCCTGCTCCGCATCCTAGATACCTGTTTTCCTGCCGCCCATCCAACATGGGCGTGTCAGTCCAAACGGGTTGTTGTCTAGGGTGGACGTCATTCAACAATGACGTCCAGGCGATCTTCTCAACAAAGGCGCCTGAACAAAATAGATATTGTGCCGCGGGTTTTCGGGCTTGTTATTTTACACCCACCGCTCTTCCCCTCACACACACCCTTTCTTTTCGCTTCATCCCCACTTTCGCTATTGGTGTCCCACCCCCCTAACCTGACGCTCGTGATGTTCTTAACGAGGTTATGATTGTGTTGATTTTACGATTGTGTATGTATATATCCCTCCTTCATATACATCCACGATCACTGCGCGAACCCTGATCGGAAGCCCGCCTGATAGTGTCATCTCGGATTATCGATCGACGGTTCTCGAGTTGGGACACCATCTTCTGGAGTCGTTTTCCATCAGGATCTATTGGAGGGATTTCATATTGGCCGTGATAGGATACATAGAGTTACATCGTGGAGTCGAATGATTAGATCGCAGCAGGAGAAGGCGAATAGGGGACGTAGAAGTACGAGGGGTTTCGGGAAAACAGTCCATGGAAAAGAAATTTTCGGAGATATATCATGTGACGAGGGGAGAGAGATCAGTGGGACGGGGTGTCGGATTCGGGGTGGCCACGATGAAAACCGGTATTCAATACTGGTATGACACTTGACGATCGTAAGAGTTCCGCTCAACGTCGTCAAAAGAAATCACCGATACCACGATGGGCTGTCGTCGGGATGGGAATGAAGCTTGGATTAATACTGGAGGTACCCAGCGTCGCTGTGTGATCTGTGACGACGCCGGCTGTCCCTGCTTCCGGATCTGTGCTTGTGGTGACGCCTACGACGTGAGGAGTGCTGAGCGGGTTGTTGGAGGATGATCGTCGAGCCAGGGACCATCGGGACGCTTTGGGACATCCCGGGCTGACCTTGGATGTAGGTCTGTTGAGGATAAGATCCGGTGTTCTGGTAGGGGTACGCTTGATTCGGATCATAGCTGCTCCCGACGACTGGGAGTCCTTGTACACCGCCGGGGTACTGTTGCGGGTAGGTGGTTGCACCGTGGTACGGTGAGGAGCTGGAGTAGGGAGAACCGCCAGGGTTGTATGGAGATCCTCCGTTGTGGCTGTAGGATGAACCATTGCCTGGGATCGGTATACTAGAGACAGGCTGGTAGGGCGAGCCACCTGGAGGCGGCATTATCATCGGGCGAGAGTTGAAAGAGACTGATGAACTGCGACGACGTTGGCGATTCGATCTGTGTGGCATGGCGTTCTCGTCGAAAGCGTAGAGATCGTCAGAAAATTCATCACTCGAAGTAGAACCAGCTCGACGGAATGGGGCAGAAGAAAATTGGCTTCCGCTGGAGTATTCATCATCACTCAACTACGGCGGGGGCAGATCAGATGAGGGACGCAATCACGAGGTGGTGCTTGGGACTCACTGTGTGGAAGATGGTAGAGGCGGTAGCTGCTGCAGTTTCGCATGCTTCCCGGAACTTGCGTCGTTCGTGATGCACTTGACCAATGGGGAATATATGGGAAACTGGATAAAAGAAAACAGTAAGACACCGCGGGACGCGAACTGCAGGTGAGGTGACGTCACGGACCTTCTGCGACGGCGAGGGCGATAAAGGCTTCACGGCGTTGACCAAAGTCGGATCTCGAGTCGCTCATGGAGCGGTTGTGGATCCAGATCCGGTACGCTTCGTAACCCGCTGCATGACCTATCTCGCGGGGAGACAAGGTGCGAATGTCCCCGAAACCTCCGTAGGCTTGCCGGTGCCAGTGCCTGGCTTCGTGAAGCCCGACGCCTTCTGTATCGTATCGACCCTCCCTTATGCGGTGATACATCATACTTTCATAACGGGATTAACGTAAAGATTAAGATAACCACGAGTCTCACTCACGGGTCAGGGTTCACGGCGTGAGCCTGATAGTAGTCTAGCCCGCCCCCTGTGGTAACGTACCCGGTAAGTACGGGAGGATCGTCGATGGATCAGGATCTAATGAGGCTCACATGTGGGTTGGGGTCTAAAGTGAGGTTCTGGGGGATAGCCAAAGCGGTAGTTGGACGTTCCCCATGTACTGGGGGCACTTGAGCGATAATAGTTGTAAGCCATTGCAGGAGGGGGCGGGGGTGGGGGTTAGAGTTTGGGATGGGAGAAGTTGGCCGACCGTTTATATACCCCGGACGGGCTGCAGGCCGTGCACCTCATGTTGGAGTGGTCTCGGAGCCCTTTGGAATAAACCTCGACACATTCACCAATCAAAATTGGTCAAGCACCAAAGGACGAGCGCTGACGTCACACGAGTCAGTTGGCAACGTTGGCTTTATTACCACCTGTTCGGCTTTCAAAGCGCAGCCAACGCGAGTGTCCCTCCACCTCCCGCGAAAAGCGGGGGTTTGGGAGCTGGCTGAATAATCAGAGCGGAACAACCATCCCCGGTCCGTGAGTGAACGTTAAGGGGGGCGAGGCAGTCCAACCCTGATAAAGGTCCATCAGGTGGGGTGTAAAGCAGCCGAGACTGAACCGTAATTGAAGCAAATTGCACCTAGACGCTGCTCGAAATCTTCGCCAGTTCTATATCGGACAGCAAGATTGCTCGATAAGATGGCAGTTAAGCGTCCGTCTCTCAAGTCAGAGGCAAAGCTTCGGGTTCACAGCTGGGTACGTGGTGCGGCTCACTCGGACCATTGACGGCAACTGCCGAACCTCCCATGTTCATCCCAGCCACAATCAAGTTGCCTATCTGAGAGCAACAGCACCGGCCTGAATGTCTGGTGCGTCCCATCATCTACCGACGACGCCGAGGCTGAATCGTGGCCGCGTATCCCAGACTACTCGATATTCGCGAGCCACGATTTCAATCCGAACGACTACGCCCATGCCGTGCTAGCCGGGGAACCGTATCCTTCACAGTCTGCGTCGAGACCCAAGGCAAAGCTATCCGCAGTCGAACCGGCGAAGGAAGATATCTCAGTGGCTATCACGAAACTCAATTCTGGGATCGACGATGTCTCCAAACAGCTCAAGAATGTCGTAAGTCTGTCCCCCCACTAGTGGATCCGTAAGTTCCTCATGTAATGATTACTCTTGTCGTGTCACATCAGGTAACCACACACCACGAACAACTGCTCATCCAAGCGGCAGGAGTAACCAATCTAGAGGATTCATTGCATTCGGTCCGCTCAGGTCTATCAGAGCTCGACGTATCACTTGAGAAGTACTATGATTTGGGCACAGGGCAATGATCGAATGGATCTGATATTCGCACACAGGCTGAGATTGAAAATTCGTGTGCCCTATCAGTCTTTGCAAGGACATGTCAATCGACTGCATAAACTTCAGCAAGCTTCGGACGTTCTGCGTAGGATCTCTCGCTTTTTGATTCTTGCACGCAGGTTGGAATTGCAGATGGCCGAATTGAATAGGCCTTTGGATACCTCGATTGATGCTCCAACAGAGCCCACAAAATCTGTTGGTGTTTCTTACGAGGAGCCCGGGGATGAGAAAGAACGCACAATCGCCAAGGCGGCCCTCACGATCGCGGAACTAAGTTGGTAAGATCTGCCGCCCATTCGGGCTCTATCTGAAACAGCGCACTTAGCCACCCTTTACGAGGACCCAACCGAACCTGTGCACGAGGGCGAAGAGCGGCTATCCCGCGAATTTTCTACCGGCAGGATATCCCTACGATCGATCACCGTAGTGAATAGCCACATCGCTGGTCTAGAAAATGCGAGGCTAACCGTTACCAGCCAAATGGAGACGTTAGTTCTATCCGGCCTGGAAACTCTGGTAGGTGTTTCATGCAATTCCCGTAATCCAATTATTGATTTAGCGCCTCAAGGATCGTTCAGCCCTCGCCTCGTCGTTGCAGACGGCGCATAACCTTCGTGTGCTGCCTGAACTTGTCCAGAGTTTGGTTGTTGGTTTGTCTGATTCGATAGACGAACGTATCAGATATGCGTTTGACACCGCGCGGATCTCTAGAGAGATGGTCGGCAAAGGTACACATCCAACAGATAACCCCCACCTCATGACTGATGTTATCCACAGAACATTCTTCAGCGGGAAGCTTGCTCTACAGGTCAAGGGTTAGGACCGAGCCAACGACAGTCACAGCCCCGCAGTTCACAGCGTTAATATGGGGTAGTCTGGAGAGCCTCGTTGACGAGATGACTATGTGCTGCATCAAGGTACGGCGCGCTATCTGCCTCGTTGCCACATATCGTGTGTTCAATCAATCAATAGGTGTACACCCTGGAAAAGGTCCTAAAACTAAAGAAGGATACAGGGACCGGTACCATGTTTCTGGATGAGGTTATGAAGGTAAGCCTGTTGGTGTATTAGGTTTTGAGAACAATTGAGAATAACGGTAACGAAACGAAAAAGCTCCTAGAAAATAATCCTGCGGCGACGTTCTGGGCCTCTCTGGGCCGTTCCCTCGAAAAATGCGCGAAAGATGCGTCGAAAGGTAATCCAACTTTTCGAACGTGTTCCAAGCACATCTCCTGAGGAAATATAGCCTCTTCTTTTTTGCAAACAACCCTCAGTTCCAATTATCCAAGGTTGCTCCGCCTGATCCACGAGTTCTTCGCGAAGGTTGCGGTGCACACGGATACGGTCTATTCCCAAGCACATCAAAGGTAAGTGGCTCCGGTTTCCACGAGATTCAGCGCTAAGTATCCACAGCCCGGAAACGATTTTGGTTCTTCGGTCGCTCTCAGTGTTTGAGACTTCATTTCTCACCCGATGCTCCAACCGCGTCAATGAGGCGATTGGCCAGGTGTTTTCTGGCGGCATCCGGAGTCCTCCCGGGATGGCCGAAGGCATTGCGATTGGGAGAGCCGTAGCGAATGAACTGGATGCCGCGAAATTTGATCCGTGGCTCTCCAAAGCCGTGGCGAAGGGTGTAGTCACATCTCTCGAGCAGATGACATCCCGGTGGGGCAACCTCGTGAGTCCTATAATTAATGAATGAATTATTGGTGGGCTCCAGTTTAAGTGGATTTTTTTAGGTTATATGGGATCGGACTGTCGCTTTGTTGAGTGGACCGACCGCTACCCCTCAGCAGGTTTCCAACGCTCAGCTGGTTTCGTTTTTATACCAATGCTGGTATCGACTCGTCAAGCTGAAAGATGAGTGCAGCGGGGATGTTTTTGACCTTCTGATGCCAGTGACAGACGTAAGCTCTCTCTGCTCCTTCCCGGGTTTTCATTCATGGATCCACTGTAACAGGCGATGCGAGAGCAATATGAAAAGGTTGTGGACCCTGTACTCTCCGCCGTCAAGCGTGATTGCGGGGCAATTCTCGCCACACTTCACAGGCTTGACTTCGGCAAAAACGGGCCTGCGATCGGGGGTGGTGGGGCGAGTGTGTACGTGGAGGAACTCGCCGCGAAAATGAACTTCGTGAAACAGGAGATCCTGGAGCGGTACGCCGGGATGGACGTGGTTCGCCAGTGGTGCGTACCTGGTGTTATCTCACGCCGACCGCATGACCGCTCACCCCTCTGCCGTCACATCTTGTATCTCGGGCGCTTGGGGTTATCAGGGTAATCTCCATTGTGAAGTACGTGATAAGGACTTTCGTCTTACACGTATCGATTACAAAACCACTTGGCGAAACTGGGAAGCTTCAGTTGACTAGCGATATGACGGAGCTCGAGTTTGCTCTTGGTGCCTTCATGGCGGACAAGAGCCAACCTCGGAGGCGGAGCGGCGGGGATTGGACCGCTGTGGCGGATGACTATCGGGCACTAAGAGCTATGAGGTACGCCCACGGTATTCCCTCAATGGTTAATTGATATGACGTGGGGGTTCTTGGTTGTAGACCTCTCCTGTTCTTGGACAACAGCATGTTGGCTTCCCCACAGCACACTGTGGGGTTGAGACCTCTGATCGTACTTCACCACATTCTCGTCCGATCACCGATTCCCCTACCTCACAGTCTTCATGGATGGGCAGAAGCGGAATACGTTAGATGGGTAGATGAACATTCCGAAGAGGAGTCGTGGACGTTGATCGAGAGTGGACTCTCGCATTGGGAGAAAATGGCGGAACTGGAAGGCAGAGAGGCAGAGGATGCGACCGAGTACGCGAAACTGGCTCGGATGGTTCTGGCAAATGCAGAAGAGCACGCGTCTAGTTGAACTCGATCTGTACTGCGCTTCCGTATTCAACGTGCGTCGGACTGCCTTTGACGCAGATTTACAGGGTGAACAATGTTATGATTCTGGCGCTTGATTTCCCAAAATGGAAATGCGGCTTAAGCTGCTCCGCCTTCACTTCAAACCTTTTCCTTGACTCGATTCGCCTTCCAGGTCCAAATCCTCCCCAACGCCTGTGGTCGACGAACATGACCAGTCTCGTTGCTGCCAGACTGAGAAATGCGGCTTTCAAATCGCGAACGCATAGTCGGTTACGATGTTTTTCTTCATCCTCGACCCGCTTCCAGAGCGATGAAGCACCTGAGGCCCCGCCGAAACCGCCAAAGCCGATTGATGATTCGACCTCGGCATTGGACTACAAAAGCTTTCATAGGGTTCACCCCCCACCTTTGCCTTCGATGGACCTCCCCAGGTCGAGGACAGCGGAGGAGGCCGTGACAAACATTCTTTATAACACACCACCCCCATCCCTACAACCTTTCAAAAAGTGAGTGACATCGCGGAAATATTTGGAATTTTCTTTATTGGGTTTGCAGTCACGTCCTCAATTGCTTGGTGCAAAACGAGCCTGGTGTGCTATCGAGAGTCTCGGGAATTCTTGCCGGAAGGGGTTTCAATATCGAGTCCCTCGTTGTGTGCCGGACGGAGATTAGGGACCTCAGTCGGATGTCTATCGTCCTGAAGGGCCAAGATGGTGTTGTTGAGCAGGCAAGGAGACAGCTCGAGGACTTGGTTAGTCCCCCCCTGGCAACTCGTTGTGACGCAGTGGCCGTATGATCTGGGGCTGACCTTGCGGAATAGGTGCCGGTGTGGGCAGTCTTGGATTACACGGAAACCCGATGCATCGAGCGAGAACTATTGCTCGTGAAGGTCTCTATTCTTGGTCCGGAATATGTCGAAGAACAACTCGCCGGCGGGCCTTCGTTAGCCCCTCGTCAATACCGGCCCAGCAAAATTCAGCAAGAAATGGCACTTGCTGAGCACTTTGAACATGCGGCAGAGCCCGCTGCTCCTTCAGAGATTCCTGTGGCTCTCACCCCGACGGAAACTCTTCATCTGAAGTCCCAGAATTTGCAGTCCGTTAACGTCCTTGCCGCCCAATTTGGTGGCAAGATCGTGGATGTGAGCGAGAACAGTGTCATCGTGGAGTTGTCCGGAAAGTCTTCTCGTATGAACGCGTTCTTGAGTCTGCTGAAACCGTTCGGTATCCTCGAGTCTGCACGAACTGGTGAGTCGTATATGCTCCCACGATCTCGCGTCGTTGAGCTTACATTTTCCCCTCTAGGGTTGATGGTTATGCCAAGGACTCCCATCAGCGCCAATCCAAGCTATGAGGAGACGTCAAGCGAGGGTGGCCCAGTTGATGCAACCTTGCTACCACCGGGGTAGGCGACTGGAACGTATTATCTACTCTACAATCTCCAGGCTTGTACTTTTGTTTCACACATGGGAAAACGTTTTCGACCAAATCCGATCTCACCCGCGAGTGTTACCGACTCAATCATATAATAGGGGGTTTGATCCGACGCATATATTGTCGATCAGCCTGGGCTTAATCGCTCTCAGTCTGAGACCACGAAGAAGCAGTCGCGACTTGGGCTGGACACTGTTGGTTTAAGTCCCTCAGGCTGGGCAATGAGCCACTGCCGCCCTTGCCCCCCGGGATTAGGGGGATGGCTGAGGTATATCAACCGTCTCCTTCGGCGACCCTGATGGTCCCTCCTCGCACCCACCTCACATCCAGTTCATGAAAACAACCATCTTTCTCGTTCTTTACGGTTCCTACCTGGTTGGCCAGACGATCGCTCATCCTGGCCATTATGGGCTGGGAGCTTATCACCATCGCGATCTTCACGATAGAGGTTTCCTGAAAGAACAGCCTTCTCAGCTCGATGACGCTTACGACTTTGTCATTGTCGGTGGTGGGAATGCCGGCCTCGTTCTGGCGAACCGTTTGTCGGAGGATTCGGACCATACGGTCTTGGTG
>Ga0307517_10002521_pt1 | contig 29211 bp, 15 predicted proteins | sample 23_EM_MG_FD_194515 | JGI IMG/M metagenome (GOLD analysis project Ga0307517, IMG submission 194515) | Populus trichocarpa ectomycorrhiza microbial communities from riparian zone in the Pacific Northwest, United States - 23_EM | ecosystem: Host-associated > Plants > Roots > Unclassified | place... | reverse complement strand
CGTGAATACCCCGGGGATTTATATTTGCTGGGGATTTTTATGCGCTTGGAGTGATAAGAAAAATTCAATCCCCTTGTTGGGCTCGAAACGGAAGGATTTCAATGTTCTTTGTGTTTTGTTTTCTGATGTTTTCCTTCTAAAAAAATGGTTTCTGGCTTGCCTTTTTTAAATAAATTACGGTAGGAATTTTTAATGCCCTTTACTGGGGACTTTCACTTGAGTTCTAGGTATAAATTACTGTGGATTGTTATAATCAAATTTACATAATCAAATTTACATAGATAAATTATGTAATTAAAAAGATTATAAAAAATATTATTTTTTTATATTTTAATTATAAAGCTGTTGAAATGTGTTTTACATATTCTAATGAGTGGGTGACATTATATTATTAAGAAGGCATTTGAAACGCTTTCTAGCGGACAAATCTGGTCATCTGTCATATAATTAGATGCGTAAATATATTCTTTTTCACGTGATGCGGCATATATCATAGTTGGATTGTTGTTGTTGATCGATTGTTTATATATTTTTTTTTCTCTCTCATGACAACTAAAATATATAATTATTTTTTGTTTGGTTGTTGTTTGCTTGAGTTTGACATGGATTGCCAGACTCAAGCACCTTGGGTCTGGCAACCATGTTTGGTGGCAGACCCAAGTGTGGTATGACATTCAAGCATGACTGTCAAATCCAAGGAAATTAGGTCTGGTATGTTTGACAAATCCAAGACGCTTAAAACATTTTCTATACGTTTAACATTTTTTTTGTTAAATTTTTTTAATATTGACCTGCTATATAGCACATACTAATATACTAGTTCTATAATAAATCTTGGTGGAATTACTCTAGAGATGACTACATTATCTTAAAATAAAAAAAATGCAATATTTTGTTTTATATTTTTGTTATTTATCCTTTATTATCTAACTTTATGAATAGATATTTTTTGTGTTAAAATTGCTTATTTGTGCTTTTTTTTTCCTTTTATATTGCATTTTGAGTTAATTTGGGATGGATCAACGGAACTTCAAAAATCTATTGAGAGTGTGATGGCTCATGATTTTAATTTGGAACACGATGAAGAAAATGGGCTCAAAAGCCTAATTTAATATTCATCATCATGCCGGGTCTAATGCTTATGCTTTTTAAAGTGAGGATTGAGCTTTAGATTAGACTCTTATCCCAAATCACTTATGTTAAGTTTAGACAAATAATTATTAGAAAAATAATTAGAAAGGTCCAATAAATATATCATCATGAGTTTATAACCTAGAAATAATTTATCTAAGGTAAAATATTTTAGGGTAATAATTTTTTTTTTTAAAAATATAATCAGCCCTTTACTTAAAATTTTTTGAAAATCAATTAAGGTTTTAGTTGTCCTAAACTAGGTAGCCACTCTTTATTTATTTTCTAATTTTACGATGATGTCCGGTGGGACACTAATTTAAGCTTCTTCAAAAAAAAAATTAATATTACTTTAAACTATTTTTAATTACGTATTATATAGCAACGGCTGTCTCTCTCTAAAAAACAATACTAATTATATAGATTATATAATAATATGTATGGATCGCTGTATTTATTTTTAAAATTATTAATATTACCGAGTCCAACAACTGACAAAAAAAAAAAAAAACTTGTATCGTTAAGTCATTATTCAACTTGTGGATTATTGATTGAGTCTCCATCAATCATTATTTATTTATTTATTAAAATATTATCATATTAAGTTAATCGGGTTACAAGTCAATCTTGTCTATAATTAGGTTCCGGGTATGAATTTTTTTAATCAAGTTTTTGATCCAAACCAATCAGAATTTAACAACTGTTTTTTATTGGACTGATAATGGTTTCATCCAATGAAAATTTGCTTCTTGATTGACTTTAAATTTTGGATTAGTTATTCATTATTTAAAATTAAAAGAGATGTTTTTTTCGCTCTTTAGAATGAGGTTAATAGAGTCTATTTTTGGATAGCACTCTCACAGTGTCAAGTGGCAATTTGATATTAAGATAATAATTATTTTTTGAAATATTTTTATCTTAAAAATATTAAATTGATAATTTTTAAGTGATTTTTAATAATTTTAATATGTTTTTGTTAAAAATAAAAAAATTCTAAACAAATATTATTTTGATATATTTTTAATTAAAAAATACTTTTAAAAATTACTCTATATCAAAATACCAAACTCAGAATCGTTGAATTGCTAGCATAAAACAGAATTAAGGACTTGGCATCAAAGTAGGAAAACATTATTGAACATATTCATATTTTCTTTTCGGCCTACAAGGATGTTTATCTACAACTATATATGGCTCGATCGCATCAAAGCCACCTGGGAACTCTACTGCAACATTTTCCCAGTAAATGTTTTTGATATGTGAAGGTTTTTGCACGACTTTACAAAAGGATGGCTCTCATCTATTTGCATAATTAGGTCGCTTTGGCTGGAGTGCTGTTGACATGCTTCGCAGCCTATTTGTTATCTCTGTAAACGATGGTCTGGCTTCTGGATCAGAGGCCCAGCATTCTTCCATCAACTTTCTCCATCCTGTATCGCAGTGTTCTGGTACAGGAGGCCTCAGCGTGCTGCTTACAATTCCACCTTCATTCAGAAATTCCACAATGTGTAAGATCTTTTATCTTTTCAATTTCCTTTCCTCTGTTTTCTCTCTTCCCTGTATTTATCTCTCTTGTGTTGTAATTATTGATAGCTTACGCGTTATAGAGTTTCTGGGTTAAGGGAGGGAAAAAACCTGACCTATTATAGCGCCGAATTGCATGTTGGCATATGGCTCTTCACCAGTCAGGATCTCCCACATTGCGATGCCAAACGAGAAAACATCAACCTGTAAAGGAAGATTTCTCAAATGTTGTTGGAAAATGTGGTTCAAAAACTTTATTAAGAAGTTACAATTTTTATTCTTGATATACTCGAAACTCCATTATACAAGTACTGTGCTAACCTTCTCAGAGACTCGGTTGCTGGTGCCATCCAATAACTCTGGTGCCATCCATGGAAGGGTTCCACGCACACCACCAGATACGAGCGTGTTCCTTTTAATTTTTGACAATCCGAAATCTCCAACCTGGAGAACAGGTGAATTACATGTATGAATGAGACTGATGTAGAGTGAATAAAGCTGAAAGAAACTCTTTTGGAAATTGAAAAGCATGCTTTGATACAGAATCAGAACTAATAGAAGACAATAGAATAAAGGAAGGAGTAAGGAGTAAGGAGTACGGAGTGAGAGGTTTCTGCAAACATTACCTTGCATATGGGGCGTTGGGGATCCCTTAAATTGACAAGCAAATTGTCGCACTTCAAATCAAAATGAATGATATCTCTCAAATGCAGATATTCCATGCCAAAAGCAGCATCGAGAGCGACTATAAGCTTTTTTCGACGATCAAGTGATCTGTGCAACGAAGAAAGATTCTAGCATATTTCATGATAAATGGTACAAGCAAGCAAAGGATTCGCAGGCCACCAACTCACCTATCCTTCTTTTGCAAGACACGCCTCAATGATCCATTTACCATATATTCAGTCACAGTTGCCATTGTTCCCCCAGGGCCGTCAGGGACCACACCATAAAATGCTAACACATTTGGATGATGAAGATCTGATAGGATGCGTGCCTCTCTCCAGAAGTCTCTACTCTGCATAAATAGGAAGGGTTAATTAGATTTTCACTCAGAAAGATTCTAAAGCTTGTCTAAGAAGAAATCCAGTTGCTAAGACTTCTAATTCAACAAAAGGTTATGAGTTGTTTGGTCTTGATTTTTTCACTCATTATTTTATGAAATCTTAGACTACTACATGAATTGTTCTACCATGAACAGCCCACCATTATCAAGTGAAAGAAATTATGATGGAAAGGAATTATTTGTTCTAAAACTGATGATTACAAGGACTAACCAATCGCTCTTGCTCTGATGAGTTGCCTGAAAAACAACTCCTTTTGATCCTTTTAATAGCAACATCAGTACCTCTCCATTTCCCATAATAAACAGTTCCAAATGTGCCAGATCCTAATTCCTGCTCTTCTTCAATATCTGCATTCCTTATGATCTGCAAATCAAGAGTGTGAAGCTTTTAGTTAATTTAATTTATCCCTTTTGAAATGGAAAAAAATGCCATAACCATGTAACATCTAAATGATGGTAGAGAGTTGAAGTCATGAGCACATTTTAATAAAAAAGTAATGAGATCCAGGTCACATTTGAACTAGTAGGGGCTTCCAAGTTCAGACTTCTTTTTCACTGAAATGAAGGTTTGTGTGAAAACAGTTGGAACTGGCATCGGGGACCAAAAGCATTCCCCTACAATTAGCTAAATGAAACATTTGACAGATTTGGCTTGCAGAACAGGCATGGGAGTACTAAAGGATATTTTCTGATTGATGAATAAAAAAAAAAAACCAAAGATTTGAGACTTGTGAGATATTATATCCTAACCTGCAAACGATAGATGCCTGCTTCTATTTCAGCCATCGCAGCATCACTAATGGAATCATTCACGTCTTTGTCATCACCTTCAATATCCTAAAAAACAAGGGGTCAGAGAGGTAAAACAGACCAGAAAATGAAATATCATACACAGAGAATCCAAATCAAAAGGAAACAGGTTACCTCAGATTCATATTCTTGACCCGTACTTTCTACCTCAATATCTCCATCAGATTGAAATCCCTCTGCGAGCTCTTCTTCTACTCGTGGGACAACATTCAAAGAAAAGGGAATATCTGGAGGCGTAGTTCCAGTAACATCCTCAACAATTACCACTGGCTCTGCTATCTTATCATCATGATGGTTATCTAAAGGCTGTGACTGGACATATAGAGCATCTCCATCGATTGATTCCTTATATGATAGTCCCTTGTCATGAATCTTTTCGACCTTTTCATTATAATTCACAGGGTCTTCATGACACAAGGAATCCAATCTACTTGAAGCACTCCTGTTGGATTTCTGAATAGATACTTTGAAATTAGAGGAAATTATTATCTGCAAGTTTTAGTTTAGATCGGAAAAATCTTGCTATGGACAGCTATACTTACAGAGCTGGGGACTTTTGGTCCCTTGTCCCTTGATCCAAGAGATGCAGAAGGTAGATATTCAGGATCCCAATGGAGAATTCGTTGACCATCTTTGCTCTCAGTCATAGTACACTGCTGTTCCTTGGCAACCTTATGGCTCTTAACAAAAAAATCAGGTGCAATAGTGTCTGATTGGTGACTCTTAGGGTGCTCCTTCATAGCATCTGCATAATTTTCGGAAGTGTTAACTCGAGTAGCTGAAACCATCCTTCCATATGCTTGAGAATCTAGAGGATGACGATAAGCACTTGGTGGGAAGTTTAAATTCGGTAAGTTCCTATGCTCCATGGCATTATCATTTAGTGCAACTTCAACGTTTCCTTCATACTGTTGTCTGCCTACATCAGAATAGTTAGCATTCCTGTTCATCCACTTCAGCACCTCTTGCTCTAAGTCAATATAACTCAGCTCTTCATTGCAATGATTCTCGAACTCAATCAATTGGTGTTTCTCATCCATTATATATGGTGCCAGCACTGGCCTTTCTAAGGATGAATTTGACATTTTCAGTGAAGATGATTTTCCCATTCCATCATTCCTGAGGGACAGCAGAATAACTGCTTCTTCCAACCATTTTTCTGCCACCTCACCATTTTCCTGCAACTGCGAGTCAGAAAATGCCCTTTCCATAATCGCAGGCCAGTCCGAATTCATAGAATTTTGAGGACGTTGTTGATAAGAAGGGAAATCTCCGCTCTGGCTACGATTATGAAGATGCATTTCAAGTTGTTTGCTAGTCTGATCAGTTTCCCCTGGATATTGTTGATAACAAACTTGATTCACAGATGGAATCGGCCCATGAGGAAGATTATTATAAAATGCAGTGTCAAATGGAAATTTGTCCGCAGCAAAAGTACCGATATTTTTATTATTGTCAGGGAAAGGTTGATCAACATAAAATAAGCTTTTAGAATTCTTATGACCTCTGTACTGAATGTTAACTGGACTCACAGGAGGAGATTGATTCTTATAATCTGAAGCAGTTCCTAGTTGGCTCGCAGAACTCTGTCCACTAGAGCTCTTCTGGGGACTGTGGTCCAGCATGCCATTAACAGCAACAACATACTGACAATCAGCATTACACTGTTGTGAGGTCTTACCTTCAAAAGAATTTGGGCTGTCAGGTTCACCGGAAGAAACAAGAAATATACGCAGTCTTTGTGAGCCTCCATTTTTTTCAAGCCCTTGATATTCCTCTATCATGTGATGAAGATCTTCATCAGAAGAAACAGAAATAAGTGCATCAAGATCCTCACCAGGGAGCTGGTACTTGATCGTATGAGGTTGGTCACAAATCGCCGAAGTTTTCTTTGCAAGCTCCTCCCATGTAACATTTTTTCTGATGGATATGATCCTTGTTTCTCCACCAACATATCTAAGCTTCCCATCATTTGGCCTTGGCAATATCCTCCCCCCAAAGCTGCATAGAAATTTCATTTTTCCAGAGAAAGCACTTTCTGAAACTCTAGTTCCAAAAGGCTGATATGGCCAAGGGGTTTCCGGAACACAGTTAGGTGAACTGGTCGGACATAAGGTTACTCGACCAGAATTATTTGTTTCGTCAACATAGTTACTTGGTTTTAGTGCATTGGGAACATACTCCCAGTGGTATCTGCCTGCATTATCAGCATAAGCCCTATTTTCTAGTTCAGCGGCAAGTCCTGTGGCTTCTATCCTGGAAACATGATCTGAAGCATCACAATCAGAATCCTTTCTCCTTACCCCATGAGTGCCGGCATGATTTTCAGAACCCATCGGATTGTTCTGATTATAATTGAATCCCATTTGCCCTGGCTGGTTATGATCCAGCACTCTTCTTCGAGCAAACTGGGGAGAAAATTCCTCACCAGTCTGTACAGAAATATTATGTACATTTCCATCTGCAGGAATTCCGTCCCTAGTCACAACTTTCATTTTATCTCCAAAGAACTGCTGGCCTGAGCTACCAGGCGTCTCATGTGTCATGGTCTATAAAAGAAAATTCACTTTAAATACAGCTGCATATGAACATTCACTAGCCTGTCGAGCCTTGTTTTCTCCATGCTCTTCCAAATTCCCACCGCACTCGAAATTGGACCAGATCATAGCACTCACAGCCCCTATGCACAAAATCAATAACATTCAGCGCTTATTTTCTCAATAGCAACTGCTGTCATCTTAAATGGGGGAAAAAAGTCAAAGTGCTATCAGCATCATTATGCAATACACAAATTCCCTTTCATCACTACCAAAAAAACATTGTCATTAAGGATCTGTATACACCAGGTCTTCAATCAAATCCACTTGATGTTACAATTCCTGCTAAATCCATTGAACACACACAACTTTGCTTCAAAAGAATAACAAAAATAATTGCAGTGCCACAATTCACTTTGATCTTTTATGCATAATCATCCATCAAACAGTTTGTGGAAACTAAAAGTTCAACCTTAATTTTATGAATCAACCAATGAAACAATGAACCAGATCCATACAACAACCAAAGGATCAAGATATATCATCAACAATGCATTATTCACATTACAAAGTGAAGGGCAAGGAACGAAAACAAAATTAAGAAATTAAGAATTTCCTATATAGAAGAATGATTAGATGTGGCAAAGATATTAAACTATGTACATGAAATAGAGCAGAACATGTACTGAAATGGGTACCTTCTTGTTTGTTGAAATTTGCAGTTTTACGTGAACATGTAAAGAATTGAAGATTGTTCCATTGAAGAAGAGGAGAAAGCCAAAAGAGGAAAATTGAGTATGAGATTAAGTTTTGTTAGAGTCTGGAGGATTTGATGGAGAAAGAGAGAGCGTTGCATGAGAGACGGAGTTTAAAAAGGGAGAGCTTAAAATAACGTGGACAAAAATATGAGGAGAGCGCGAACATAACTGTAAACTACAACCAGCTTAAACTCTTTCACTTTATTACAGGTGGATCCGATACCTAGCCAATCCTGTCTATTGGGTCAGGCCGAGTGTAAATAAAAGTTAATTTAATTTGACTCGGTCCCTTGTCAGGTAAATGAGTTGAGTGAATGTATAATCCACTTAACTCGATTAAAATTTGATTTTTTTTTTATTAACTTAGGTTAAATTATGACATGTACATTGCTCCAAGTTGACCGAAGTTTATTTTTGTATTTAACTGCATAAATTTACTTGTATAAGTTTGTAAATTAATCATTGTTAGAATTACAAAATTAAAAAAAAAAAATCTCGATCGTTCGTGCATGCCTAAATTTGAAAAACCTATAAAACGTTCGCTTTCTACATTTGTCTTTGCATTCCGAATTGCGGTTCTGGACAACCGATTATCGAACCACAAAAGGGAAAGCAGCGAAACCTCGCACAATGCCGACTACTTGAATTATAGTGGCTTCAACAAAGCAGGGAAAAGAGCTTGAGCTTTGTGAAATCATGCTTGTAGAAGCTAGCATCCATAACTGTTGAAACGGATGACTCTGTGAAGTGATGCTTCTTGACGGTTTCTATTGTGTTGCCATTCAAATGGCTCCAACGGACAACACAACTGATAATGTTCAAGTTTCTTGCAAGCAGCCAACGATCAGTAGCAACACATGAAAGAGGTGAAATATCCAGAACCGATAATACCTTGATACCAGTAATGGCTCAGATTATGAAGTACAAATTCATCGCTCATCAAGGCAGGAAACAGTTTGTCTCCCCCGAGCAAGAACAAGGGTAAATTGCATCAATCTTTTGCCTTGTGTCTCCCAGAACTGAGAACTTATAATGGCTTCTTCTTCTAAAGATTTTGTGGCTGTGTATGTATACTTGAGATTCTAGCAGCAGCAATTAACTGCCACCGTTTGGCATGAAACTTGTAAATTTTAAAACCTTTACAAGCGAGTTCATTTGTTATCCACCCAGTTCATCAGCAATCGGCTTCAATCCATTGACCTTCTTTAGCACATCATCAACAAGGACCAGCTAGCAAGATTCTGGAAGTCATAATACAGTAGTTTGAAAATGTAACCAAGAAAAAATTAGAAAAAAACAAAGAAGAAACATCTTCATCAAGACAGCTACTACATTTCAAGATGAAAGTTAGAAACAGAAACATCATGATTTATGCATATGCAATTTTTTAAAATTAAAGTGATGGTATGGAGTCGTTTTTTCTCACAGGAAGTTAAGAATTTGCATAACATCAAGGGAGAAAAAAGGGACGCACCAAATGAGGCTACAGAACAGAGAAACACACGCAAGTAGGCTTCAGTGAATGATTTTATTTAGGAAAGCATTCCTCTCTATTTCATGTCATCTCTCTTAAGCACTAGTCAACTAATTAAGGGGTGGATTTATTTTAAACACATCTAAATCTTCTTCAAACTTCAACAAGTTGAAGATAAAATTCCTTCGAAAGAGAACCAGCAAAACAGCCAAGACACAAAGTGATTCTGCCTTGGACACGGATACACTTGCTCTTATGTTTAGAAATAGAGTTTTTTAGTGATTAAATAATGAGTTTATCAAGTATTTATAAGATCCTTTTTCATAACAAAGAAATGTGGTAGCTTGATGTAAAAATACTTGCAAAAAAATTATTTTTAAATGGATTTGAAGATACTTAAATACTTAAATTAATATCTTTATGAATATAAAATATATAAAAGAATATTAAATTTTAAAAACAAGGTTATTTATTTTTATTTTGATATGAAAATAAGTGCTATAAAAATTGATATATATAAGTTAGAAATAAAAATTATCCGCCTCTTATCTAAATAGTACAACATGTATTTATATACTCTGAACCTCGTAAAAAAAAATATTAGAAAGTTATATATTCATATAAAGTTAGGGCTTTTCTTTAGTATTTAAATCAATCCTTCTCTAGTGATTTGAATCAAATGATCGCTGAAGAAGAAATAATCATTTAAATAATCTTTTCCACTTATTAGAAGAAATTAAGAGTCTCACTATCACATATTCGTCAATGAATATGATAGCAATTTAGTTTAAAAAAAAAGCAAAATTATCAATATCATTCTTTCAATAAATTAAATGTCATCCTTAAAGAAAAGAAAACAGTGGTTTGCCAGTATTGCTTGTTCATTTATGAGAGTGCAATAAAAATTATTTTTTATTTAAAAATAAATTAATATAGTATTTTTAAAAAATTATTTTTAATATCAGCATTTCATTAAAAAAAAATATATATAATAACTTAAAATTTAAAATAAATTAATTTTTTTTTAAAACATAGTTAAACCCCAATATCAAACATAATCTTAGTGTTGCTACGTGATGGTAAAAAAAAGGACTCCAATCAATTTTTATATACATAAATAGGTTGTTTGGAATTAATTATATATTTATTATAATTAAATTCAGTATTTGATTTCAATCCAATTATAATTATAATAGGTGAAGGCTGGAGTGTAACGAGTAAAATGGTAAAGTGTTACTATGAGCACCTACATAGGAAGGTGGCAAAAGAGATCCTATGTGGCAGGGTTTGAAACTGAATTGGGGACGAAAACCTGAGAGAGAGAGAGAGAGAGTCGTTTGTCACGTGACATGATGCTCTTAGGCTACAGCCACTCGGCAGGGAATAAAAAGCCATCCACAAGCATAAATACATAATTGCATATTTGCAGTGTCCAGCTCACGTGACCACATTTACAATGACGTGGCCGGTTGCTATCTCAGTATTATCATCAAACAAATTTTATTTAAATATTACTCGTAAGGAATTCTCAATAAAGAAATCCTATTTGTTTTTAAGCTTTCCATCATATTTTAATTCTGTAAAAAAACATCATCTTACATAGAATTTAGCAGCTTTCGTTAAGTATTTTAACACAAGTCATAATTAAGAAATCAAAATAATTTAAATATTCTGGGCAAATAAAAAAATCTATAAAGATGTGGACTACGAGGTTACACCTACCCAACCCGTGAAAAAAATCCAAACATTAACACATTTCCCCCCTTCTTTCTGAAAAAGGAAGTGTTTCTGTAGCATGCATACATTGGTCTGCAATCCGAATCAGTGGAGCGGTGTGTAAGAATAAGACAGTGATACCATGTTTATTCAAATCTTTTTATCTTCTAGATATTATATTTTCATGAATTCAAAAACCAGATGTTTCCCTCTGATCAACTCCCGAGGATGTTTCTGGCAATCACAAGTAGTGACCAACTGACCAATAAATGGTGTTTCTGTAACGTAAATACATTGGTCTGCATTATCGGAGCAGTGTGTGACAAGATGGCAACGAGTATTGTGTTTATGGTGTTAACAAGGAGCAACGCAAGATCCTGAAGTAAAAGGGTTGTTGTATATCAGTAGAATGATGTCCAAATAACAGCAACTGTGAGCATTTCTATCGATGCAGCGAACCGCGTCCATCTAGCTAACAAATCAGCAGCTTCGTTTGTTAGACCTCCTCCGTCTTCAGGCTTGCCACTTCCCTATTGCATAGATTAAAACAAAATAATGGGAATGTCAAATCCTAATGACGATGCAGTTTGGAGTTCAATCTTAAGTTAGGAAATCACTTCTAAAGTTGAAGCGATGCACAATTCAGGCTGCCGCACAACATATATTTGGTCACCGTGACTATCGTCCTTGTAAATATCCTGGTTTCTGTGCCAAGTCCACAATGCATATGTGGAATTCACAACCTGCATTAAGAACAGGAGGATAATATTCAATAAATAGAAAGATTCAAACTGCAACTAAATGAAGCCACCCTAGCTTCTTGCAGGCCTTAATTGGTCTAAAAAGATCAGCAAATATGAACTCCATATGCACACACACTAATACTCATGGATATGTGTGCGTATATGTATTTGTGCATGCATTTCTGCTGTCGGATGTCCATAAACCTGCGCCTATTAACAAATTTTGAATGAAAAGACATGGAAGAAAACAAACGGCGGAACAAATGGTTCGATCTTGAATTTTCATATGGGAAAACAACTGGTGTTACCAAAGGTTCTGGAGAGGCAAAAGATCCTTCTACAGAGAGATTTATTTGAAGCCAAGTCTAAACTTCAGGCACGAGGCCTTGACTTTAGTCAAGCATTGCCCGGCCAATCGATAAAATGAGGCTGACGTGACTAAGCAAGCATCTGGAACTTCAAGGTGTATATTATGTACATGAAAATACACCCAGTGTATCACATGAGAGAAAATTCAAGAATCAAAGCACTCCCAAGTTCTGAAACAAACTGACTGGAAAAACTACATGAAGGAGTTCATGACACTTTAGGCTTAAGACCATACCTCAAGTATTCCATGCCCAAAGCTGCTCTCCCTAAATGCACTCCACTCAGGCTGCTTGTCCCAACAAAATTTGCCCTCAGCAGGACCAGAAGAAAAATTAATATGACACACCCCTCCAAATTCTGGTATGTTATCCCCAGCTGATGGACAGTTTCCAGGTTCATCAGCATGATCGACATCAACTTTCTCAATATTTCCACCATCGCCAACTGTTATGTAAACGGGGCCACATGGATCTAATGTATAGTTATAAACTCTGTTCATCCGCTCATAAGCATGCACCTGTAAAGTAGATAGTGTTTGATGTTCATTTATAAAATAGATGATAATCTTGGCAATAATTTATATTTAATTCATTTGCATATCCATGTGCTTCCTCCCATGCCTCCAAAACATCTCCATATAAAATATAATGTAAACAAAAGATATAACTAGAATATCTATAAATAGCTCATCTGTCTTTGAGAAGGGAAGCGAGCTCTTAAACTGATAGGGAACAAGAGTAAGAATGCTATGCAACTGAGATATCCAACTACTTGACGCATCTGTTTCTGAGGCATCACATTAATTTTGTGAACACGATGTGAGAACTCCCAGTAACAATTACTAAACTTGAATTCTGCCTTTGGTGGAAAGGGTTTTTAAAAGACTCTTAAATGAAGTTGTATTTGAGAACATAATTACTTTTAACCAGCAAGCTATTCTGTAAAACAGAATGTTGTGAACCTTGATGCTTGAGAAAGTGTGTTTGAACTTTAGTGATATGCATCGAAACAGTCTTATTCACCAATTATCATTCTTTATCTGACTTGATTAGCAACAGAATTTGCAAGTAGATATCCATCCATGAGAGCTAAATATGCAGATCCCAACTTACATGACCAGAAAAGACAATGTCAACACGGTATTGATAGAGAAGCGCTTCCATTTCCTGCCTCATGCATTCAAATTCCTGATAGTGAGAGGAATAGCTATTATACCATGGTGGATGCCAGGCGGCTACCAGCCAAGGGGTCTTAGCGCGGTCTACTTGATTTAGATCTTGCTTTAACCAAGAATACTGAGCACCTGAATTGAGATTGATAGAATTTACCAATTTTGTGGTGCTTCAATCTCAGAAAAGAGATAGCATCCTAGGATTGCAATGGTCCTGAAAGTTTAAATATGTTGGGGATTATTTTGATCAAGAAAAGGAATCTCTCATACCTGTGCTGTTGTAGTCAACATATGCTCCTAACATTACAAAATGTATGCCCCCAGCATCAAATGAATAATAGAAGTTGCTGTTAGAGCCAGACTCTTCCGATGGAACTGCGTATCTAGTCAAATATGATTTGAAAGTTATCCCAGACACCTGAGGTTCAATCTCATGATTCCCTTCAATGACCATCATAGGACTGCTTGAGATAAGTGGCTCCATGAATCTGAACTCCAATTAAAACAGTTTCAATCATAAGACCATGAAAACTTGTTGTAATAACACAATAGGGAAATACTTTATAGAATACTTAATGGACATTATAAGCCTTTTACTTGTGCTTTTCTACTTTGGAAGGCTCTAGTAATTCCAAGAATTTGTCCATGCAGTTAAACCATTAAATAACAGTGGATGACTCAGTACATATGAGAAATTTTAGTTTAATGGAATGCAAGAAAAGGCTAGGAAAATAGAAGATGGGCTTATGCACAATAGAGAAACAAGCAGAAGTACAACTGCTTGAAGGCAAACGAAAGGTCCTCACAGCAGGGAGAACACAGTCAATTTGTTCCAGCCCAGCTTAGCTACCAAAGTACCGATAGCCTGACTATTGTACACTGTTTTTGGATCTGGGTTGCAATTGGTGATTCCAATCCCTCAAAAAACATGCGGTAGACTTGCAAATGAAGAAAACAGCTGATCTTAGATAATCTAAAATCAGATCAGACAGGATGCCTTTCATAATAAAAGTGTAAAAGAAAACACTATAAGCATTCACATCTCTGATGGCTTCCATGCTGCGAATTTAGTAAAACGACTTTTCTTTGTCAAAACCATCCACATACTCAGGCATATCAGAAAGGTTACCTTCCCCAGCCATCCCAGCGGGGTTGATACGTCTCTCTTATAGGTGCATCAGGGAATGCACAGGAGTAGCATGGAGCTCCTTTTCCACCAGTTGTAAGGTATTGATTTGCATAAGTTAGGTCTCCAACCATTAGAATCATTGATGGATCATTCACGATCACATGGTCTATGGTTGTTGATGAGTTGCTTGTGAGTCCCAGATCTCCAATAATGGCTATTCGATGAGGGTATGCATTTGGACTAGGCAAAGGTAATGTTTCAAAGACATGCTCTTCACTCATAGCTGGGATAGAGCTATCTCCACACTTGTAAAAGTACTTTGTCCCAGGTTCAAGACCTGCAAGGAAAAAAGAAAAAGAAAAAGAAAAACTCCAACAAATTATGATAAAACTCTTTCGTGTGGTCATCTAGGTGCGAGAATATCACTGAAAAACAATGCCAGATTCAAAGAGACCTAGTCTGCATTGATGTTCATGGATGATGCGTAAAGAAACTAGGCATACTTGGACTGCCAGTGGCTATATTCTAAGTCATTTTGTTGATAATTTGCTGACTTCTGATCACCATGTTCATCATTATTAACCAACAGCTCACACATTAATGGATCAAAGAAATCGCTAAAATGGTTAGAGATTAGACATAATCTTAGCTAACATGCATAGCCACAAAAATTACTTACCATATTGATGTTTCCCAAAGAAACCATGTCACTGCACACATGCATCAATTTATTACAGGGCAAGGCGGCAAGCCATTCCTATCCGCAATGAACTTATGACACAAACGAGTATTCTATAATTCATTCTATCCCACCTTCACTAAATCCCAATTAAAATCTAAAACATTGAAACTCAACAATTTGAAGAACTATAAAGGGGATTTTTTTTTTAATTTACCATCAATTCTCACATGGTGAATGATGCCAGAGGTGTAATTCGAAAGTCCTTCAAACGGATACAATTGAGTATAAACAGTTGAATTTCCTTTTCCTCTACTTGCGTACTTTCCACTCTCTTTTCCATACCAAACCTCACTTGCCACAGAAGCAGGATCAAGAGGAATCACATCAGAACCAATCTGTGCTTCCCCTGCACCATTTATAATCCAAGAAAACCAAACCATAACTCAGAAATCAAGCCACATCACACCAAATGAAACATCACAAAAACACAAGAAGAAAAAATTCAAGAAAATCAACAAACAATAATTAAAAAGAAAGATACCGGTGACCCAAGAAACCCACATTGAAGTTGGTGAGGAGATGGCAAGTGATATCTGTTCAGGGAAGTTTGAAGTTGCGTTCTTTTTAAGTCTTGGATGGTTCATTGGCAAGTCATCACTTCCTCTACGTAATGAAGGATCAAACCTGCGAGTTACTGGTTTAAAAGGGCCATCGAGAGTTGTTGGTATCTGGTTTTGAGCAAGTAACGTCTGTGTTGTTATTATAGTAATGAAGAAAGTGTTTATGAGTAGCCATAGTTTAAGGTGATTCATGTCTATGAGTTTTACTGTTTTTTTCTTGATGATCTTGGTATTGTAAGATTGAGAATTATGAGCACAGAGTGATGAGGTTCACCATGGTGGGTTCTGACAGCTCCCTTGGCTGCTTGGAAAAGTACAAAGGATTACTGTTTCGTTGTCTTATTGTTAGTTTTCATCTTATATTTGGTTGTGTTAGCTACTAGTTAAATATAAAATATGAAATTCCAAATGTGTATTTGACGCAGTATGATCAAAGAAATTTTTTTATAAATTCTAAAATTATAGTTAAATTATAAACAGAATTTTAATTTTAATGAACTCTTAATGTCAGTAATTCCTTTCCAACAGTGAACAAAATTGTTTTAAATAGTCAGTTAAATTGATTTATTTAGTAAAATCTAAATTAAATAAATATTACAAATTTAACGAGAAATTTTTTTGAAAAAAACAAAGAAAATAAAAAAAATCTAAAACAACAATCTTTATAAACATTTTGGATGAAAAAGTTTTAAACTTTAGTCCAATACAATAAATCAAGTTAAGAGTTATATCATTGTTTTTTTTGTTAATAAACTCATTTGATTTATCTTGACTTTTTTAAAAATTTAAATATGTCCTATAAACTATTAATTAAATGAAGTGGTTAAGACAATTATGGATTATAAACGAAGTTTGGAATCTCAAAAATGGATGGTAGAATATGCTTCTTCGAGGTTTCATAAAAGGATACCATAAAAGGATACCATGTTTTTTTAACGGTTAGGAAAATGGTTCAAGGGGGTCTACTTCATGCACAGGTTGGTTGAACTGATTCGGACAAAATGAAAGATTAACTAGAGAAAAAAAAGGGTTAAATCTAGTTATAAAATTTGATTGAGATTCAGTTTTTTAAAAATATTTATTTTTAACTAGAGATATTTTTTTATTATATTTTTTAGTTGATTAGTAACTATTTTAAAAGTTTACTTTATAAGTATAAATACTAAAAGAATGTTTTATTTTTTTAATATAAAATTTGAAACTCTTTAATATATATACTCTACGTTCAATGAAAAAAAATTAAATTTTTTCAATGTGAGATAAAAAAATATTTTTGGTTTAAATACTTTAAGCTAAACGAATAACATAATATTTTTTCAATGTGGAATAAAAAATATTTTAAAATAATCTTTCAAACTTTATTATTTATAATATGTATAGTCTATATTCATATGGATTGTTTTTTATTTTTTTTATATGAAATATTAAAACTTTAAATATTTTTTTTTATTTTTCCAGATTGATTTGGGCTGATCCGAGTCAATCCATGTAACCCGAGATCCAGTCTTTTAGATAAGTCAATCTCGAATCAGGTTTAATAACTATGATTTTGAGCGACTTCAAGGTTAATTGGTAGAGATAAGATTTTATTGTATATTTTTATTAAAAAAAATATAAGATAAAAAAAATATACAAGTATAATTTTTTAAACTTTTAGATATATAAAGTTAACTTGAATTTAAAAAATAATTAATTCTGACCCAAATCTTGTTATGTCTGACACTAACCAGACAGAAATGGGAGATGATTCTCATGATCTCTTTTTTTCTTCTTTTTTTTTCATCTTTTATCTTTTAATATAGTGTGTTTGATTTTTTAATCAGTATAGGAGATAGGATAATTTTCTAATAATAACGAAGAGAAATTACTTATTTTTTATAATTAATTAAAATAGTATTTAGTTACTATATATATATATATATATAAAATTGAAATTAAAAACATGTTTAATTGAAAAATAAAAAATAGATAAATATATATTTCCTACCTTATTTAATTAATTTAACTAAAGACACAATTGACATTAACTAATAACTTAAAGACTGGAAAAAACAAGAAGCACTCTATATTTAGTTATTTATATGTTGTTTTTTCATTTGCATGAATATATTGATTTTTTATGACACGTATTAATTGGAACTTTTCCAGCAATACATCAAATTTGATTGAGAGGCCTTATGATGAGATCTGTTATTAAGAGTTGGGTCGAAAGCAATCCTCATGAATGGACTCCATGTTGAAAACTCATGAAGTCAATGGGGCTTTTTGGTATTGGACGGACCATTCGTAAAGCCCATATTACGGGGCTTTCATGTTTAATGGGCCCTCAATCTGCCTTGGACCATTGCCTTGTCGCCGGGTTTAAGTAGACCGAAGGGTTGGACTGCAGCTGGCTCATGACACTAAGAAAGCTAGATGTTTTGCACAGCCAAGCCCATTTATCTGACTCTTATCAGCTGTAAGTTGCCCCTCGAACCCAGGAGAAAATAAACAAGGAAAAAATCTGATCGCTACCAAAAATTCTATTACATTTTATGACGGGTAACGCTAAATAAGTAGCTCCTGTCCTGACACTCTCATCAGGGTTTTTCAACTTTTAATACAAATATTTTTCATTTTCCCGTTATAAACCAAGCAAGTAGAGAAGAGGGTTCAGTCTAGAAAAAAAAAAAAAAAGAAGAGGAGAATAGGCTTGCCCCGGTGGAGGTGGAATTATATAACAGGGAGGGTCAAAAATTAAGATATAATTTATTATTAGAAAACTTATTTATTTAAAATAAAAATATATTATATTATTCTATATTTAAACAATAAAAATTATATTCTCAAGGCCCCCGGGCTTGGGTTATCTCTAAAAAAAATAAATTTGCTAATAATCAAGGCCGAAGGCTAGTGGGTCTTAAAAACACATAATAAATTTTGATTAAATACTTGTTTGGAAATATGGTAAATTTTGCGTTTTAAAATGCATTTTACATGAAAATGAATTAAAATTATATATTTTTTATTTTTTAAAATTTATTTTGACATTAATTTATTAAAATGATCTAAAAATATAAATAAATAAAATAATATAACAACAATTCAACCGCAACTGCAAATATATCCTAACATGGGCCATAACTTTCTCCACTCTTTAACCCTCTACTCCTAACCCCTTGTAAGCGGAAGCCACATTCAATTTTATTTGACTAATTCACAAATGACGAATGAATTTATTACATTAGGTAGCACCCATGCCTATTCTCATTAGAGACTATAATCCTGCCGAAGCTTCTTACCGTAGCTGAAGGAGTGATTAAGACAATAATTAGTCGCGTTATGGTATATTGAGCTCTAGGTCAAGTGTTAATCTCGATTTGTTGGTAGAGCCATAGGGTACCTATTTTTAAACCTAATTGATGCCTGCAGGGCCATGTATAACCACGTCTCTTTCTTTCCTTTTTTTTTTTTTATATATATATATATAATTAAGTATTAATGTCTTCTGAGAATCACAAAACAAATAATTCGGTGTAGACAACTCAAGTACATGAAATGAAATCATACTCCTAACGTAACTACATGGCAAAAACCTTCTACAAGCCCCCATTTATCCAGTCTATACCTAACATAACTCTTGTCGATAAGAGATGAGGTGGGAGATTAGTGGGGCGAGGAAGCCACTGATCCAAAATGTGATGCATATGGAAATTAGGTGTATGAGACCATATAATTTAGAATTGTCGAGTATTTCTACGTGGGAGCAAGTAACCTAGCTAGGAACAAGGACTCGACTCGGTGTGTGGCGATGACATTCCTGCATGTTCCAGCCAACAATCAAGGCCAGTGGAGTTGCGCTGTGTGCTTTAGTTTCTGAGTGCACATGGGCTCATGTGGGTTGACTTACGTGGGCCTAACTTCTTTTTTCTTTTTTGATTTTTCAGGATAGTAGGTTGTGACTTGTGAGACCAATAAACTAAATATTCTGCAGAAGAAAAAAATGCCAGCATAATGGATTGGCATGCCAGCAGTCATACACCATGATCTTTTTGGCCAGGGAAGCAGAAGCCCTTCTTTATTTGCCTAATCCGATTGCTTCTATGTGCGCATCAGCACCTGGAAAGTGTGCATGCGGACATAAATTAGACACAGCTAAGATCGATATAAAGAGTTTGTTCATCATTAATGGTGACTGGTGATGTACAAATTCTGTGATGTATAATCGTGTATGAACTGGATGGGGACGTCGACTAGGCCAGCAAGGTTTCCTTTTCCTTTTTATCTTGGAACTGCGTGAAGAGCCCTCCAAGCTTACATCAAAATTCAGATCAGAAGGTGTGCGATATTGTCTTTGGAATCTCCTCGACGTTAGATATCTTTGTTTTTATGTGTAAACTATACAGAGAACAACCTAGCCAACGCCGACACACCCCACATGTCACTGTGCATAGACATATTATTTAATTCTTTGATTAACCTAATTTACGTTTGGAATCACATGACCAATCATAAGCAATTCGTTGTGAATTTCGAAACTCCATACCATATTTTATCCAGATCCCATTAAGATATCTCAAGAGATAACATCCACTGCAAATTGCATGCACCTTAAAGCAGAGATGGACACTTGTTGCAGAGTTTTTCTTTTCTTTTTCTGGGTACAGATTCGTAAGGAGTTAGGTGGGTGATAAAATGATTTGCTGGTTGTTGGGAGCTAGAATTTATTTTTATTTCTCTCTATAGATAGGGAATGAATTATAGAGGGTGAGAATTAATATTATACTCGTGTAAGATTTTTGGCTGAGAAACTTAGATCACGAAGACACCAAACCTACCACATGTGGAAGGATCTGGCTTCTAACTGGAACAATACGGGCTTAATTAATAGGAGAGGCTACATAAATTATTTATTTGCTATTGATTTTGCAAGCTTCTTACACATTTAATAGGAAGGTGTGGGTTGCTTCGAAAGGTGAGAGAATAGGGTTGGCTGGCTTTAGTGATGTCCACCACCCAGTTGGCAGTAGCACACCTTAATTTGGGTTCGAGTGGCTCTAGGAATTTGAAAATCTTTTTTCACATTGAAGAGGGCTGTGATTTTGATCTGAAAGTAGGACGTTGTGGATTTATGGGGTTGTCGAATTCGTTTGTAGTATTCGAAGTTCGATGAAATATAGGCCTAACTATTTAGTCAAATAAGTACAAATCATTTTTTTTTTTTTTAAGAAATAGCATGGTTTCCTAAAAGTTTTGAAAATATAAAACAGGTTAAAAAAATATTTAGAAAATAATATAGTTTGAACATAAACAAGGTTCAGATCAGAATATTATTTTTATATAAAATTGCTATTTAAAATAATTGATAGTACTTTAGAATATATTTTTCTACATAGCCACTTTTTGAAACAATGATTGTTTGGTGAATATTTCAAAACATCTTTCTAATGGCAAAAAGATAGAGATCATTGAAGATCCATGGGCCAAGAAAAAAAAAAGAGAGATAAGATGATATGGCAAAATAGAAAAATAAAAAATAAAAAAGAAAAAATAGGTCATTGAGACTCTATTTTCAACACACTTAGTATTGTTAGAAAAACTCGATGAAATAATTCTAGCTATACCTTGAAAAAACACTAAAAAATATCGTAATTAACTTTAAATTAATCTCGAATAAAACCCCGAACAAATTATTATCACATTTGATGGTCTTTTAAGATGTGGTTAAAATAGTTTTATCGATATATTTTTAATGGTACTAAGTGTGTCAAAAACAGAGCTCAGCTGTGTTTTCAATGACCCATTTTTTTTATCATCGGGACTTAAATCTCATTTCTTGACCATTGGATATTCATAAAATTCTGAATTGATTTTTATGCATATTAATTGAATTGAGAGAGACATGGTTTTTGGAACAACCATTATTTCCAACAAGGATTGTCTTCAACTACTATTCTAAATAATAATTGTGTTCAAATTATGTTATTTTTCTAATATGTGTTATTTTTTCAAAAATTTTATTTAATCGTGTTAAAATTCTAAAATACCCCTACAATTGCTACTTTGAAAGGAGTAAAATTATTCCTGCATAAAATGAAAAAATGGACAAGTAATGGATTTATTACGTCGAAAGGTGAAAGGATAGGTTAGGCTTTACTAACCTCTCACCAAATTCATCATATACATTATAGTTTTAAAATAGAGACCGGCTAAGAGGTCCAATTTGAAATATAGATAGATTTGAATTTAAAAAGAAATAAAAAAAATTGATTTGATTAACAAACTAGTAAAATTTAGTCCATTAATTTTTTTTATTAAATCAACATCATTTTTATTATTTAAAAAATATTATTTGAAATTAACCCGAACTAATTCCTGCCTTATCTGGATTAGTTTTTAAACCTACGATAGAAAGTAATAAAAAAGAAAAAAAGAGCACGTCCTAGTGACAAATTATCATGGTTTCGACCTTTTGAATTTATTTATGTCAAGGGAGAGTATTTTAAAGTAGATATCATCACAAAAGGAGCAATGAGTAGTCTGATCTTTAGCATAATGGCTGCTGAGACAAAATTAGTGATTAGATGTGAAGAATGTGTATGTAATCATAATCAATTATCTGTGTTATCAGGATTTCCAAGATTTAGGAAAAAGGCAGATCAACACAAATTCCCTTCTTGTGCAATAAAGATCACCAGGAATCAAGGTGGAGACAGAGGATGATTAACCCATGTGGCTGTGGGGCTAACCTCTCTGCAGCTTCTCCGTAGCATTTTCGATTTACTTTTATTGCCTTAGGCACGATCCCTTGTAAGGTAGGCAAATGACATCGCACTCATGAGTCTGGACATGACTAGCTAAATGAACAGCAAATTAATTCCATTAGAATCAGGGGAGCATGTTTTGATTTTGACAGTACCTGGGAAAGTAAGAGCCCGTGAAGGATGTGAGGATGGAATTGGTTCACAGAAAGAAGAAGAAAAAACATTTGTTTTGATAGGAGATTACCTTCAAAAATCAACATTGCATTTCAATAATTTAATTTAGGCTCCAGCAATCTGTTGTGCATAATTAAAGACATTAACTGAATTCTAGCAGCGAATTGCGCCATATCCCTTCAAGCCCTTTTGAATTTACAAGCAAAATTGCACAAAGTCTTGGATACAGTATTCATGAGATTTAGTGTGTTTGATATTGTGGTGTAAGATGCTTTTAAAAAGTGTTTTTTACTTGAAAATTTTCTCAAATCTTTTTAAATTTACAAACAACATTGCGTGCAGACTTGGATTCATTATTCACGAGAATGTGTTTGATATTGTGTTGGAAAACATTTTTTAAAATTATAAATATTTTTTAAAAAAAAACACCTAAAAATATAATCAATCTCGCTCCACCAATCTCGAAAACCTCGGCAAGATTGTCAAAACCTTTCATCACATTGATTAGTCATTTCAATTTGATCCATGGAATATCAGAATGCGTGAGCTGGACTTTATACTCGAATCCTCGTGAAACAGAGGGCGTACCATAAGCCATTGGAATTCATTTTATGGTGGAGATATTGAAGTTAATTGGAAGGGTGAAACCAACCATATATCAATTATTAAGGCATGGTCCATAATGTCAACGCACTAAGTCGAAATGTCTTTGGTAAATTCTTAAAAGATTGATTTTACTGTGCTCTTTCTAAAATTGTTTTTTATTTTATTCTGCCAAGACAAATTAATGTCTTATTTTCTAAATCATATTGAGTAGGTTATACACCTAACACTCCATGTCTATAAACAACCACACATTTGTTTTTTTTTATTATTTAAAAAAAAGTAAAGATAACAATTAGTATCGAAATAAGGTTGTAAAAAATGTTTTTTTTTATATGATATAAAAAATACAATATAAACTAGAATAAAAAAATTATAAAATTGCAAGAAAAACTTCTTAACTAATTATATAGATAATTTCGGTCAAATAATAAACAATATAATAACACAATTAAGACAAAAATTTAAACACTATACCTTTTCCACTTCCATAAGCTAGTTAATTAAGAGAGGGTGGATTGTAGTCAATACTTAGAAGCGGGGAAAGGATAATCACTAGAGGTTAAGAGTTGAGTTAATTAGTTGTGATGTTATGGTTGTTGATTCATTTGAAAATGCGATTTAATAATTATTCAAAGAAACAAGAAATAGAAAAGAGGAAGGAGACGAAGTAAAAAAGAAAAGGAAAAAAAGGTGTTTTGAGAGAGAGATACGAAAGTATCATGTGTTTTGAGAATGAGAGAGAGAGAGTAGTGGGCTAGGGTTTTTTTATTTAATCATGGAGGAAGGTGAGTTAATTGGGGGAGTATTTATAATTCCATTAAACTTGTAAAATTGGTAACAAAATCATGATTTTTTATGATATTGACTTTTACCGATTTTACATGAGTTGAGTCTGATTTTGCTGGTTCTCGAGTTTTTTTTTTCTGGTTTTGCATGTGAGTTTACTAATTTTGCATGAGTTGAGTTCGATTTTGCTAATTCTCGAGTTTTTAACTTGATTTTGCATGTTAGATACATGTTAAATAGTAAAAAATTATACTATTTTATGAGTCAACTCGTGATTTTGATAATCATGTATAGAAACTCACTTGATTTTGTTGAAGAACATTAAAAATAATAGATATTAGATTTAGTATGGGGTTCGACCAGGTTAAAAGCATGAGTTTTTGGGTATCTGGATCAAATTTAAAAAGATATTTTTTTATTTAAAAAATAATATTATTTTGGATTAATTGCACATTCCAGTTTATCAGGTTTAATCTCATCATAGTTTGGATAGGTAAACTGGAATCTGCTGAATAATTTAAATTTAATTTGATCAATATTAAAATTAATTGAAAATAAAACCCAAATTCAACTAGTTTCTAGGTTAATAAGCTAAGGGATCAATTCATAAAAGTAGGGAGGAGTTTAGTGGGGTGGTCTCAATAGGCGATATTGAAAAAAAAAAAAAAAGAAGAGAGAAGAGGAAGAGGACGAGAAGAAAAGCACAGAAGATGAAGACAACCTCAAACACGCGCACAAGTAAAGTGTTCAAACGTACGTACATTACTTAACAGGAAAATTTTGGGGACCAAGGAAATGGAGGCAGTGATCTAGAAGGCCAGAAACACCTCTTTTTTTTTATGCAATGCTGCTACATTTCCTGTAGGAGGTGGGGACTTTTACACCTTTTCTGTTCTTGTAAATCACACAAATGAAGACTTTACCACCTTCATAATTACAATTTGGAATCCCCCTCTTTCTTATACTATATTCCCACCTAACAGAAAATTAGTTGCAAGAAAGGAAGCCATTGCCCTTTTTTCCTCTGTCAACCACCCAACTCAAAAGGAAAAAAAGAAGAAGAAGAAGAAGAAGACAGAGAGAGAGAGAGAGTATTGTTGAGAGAGAGAGAGAGAGAGAGAGAGAGTATGGATAAGACGTTTAGACAGCCGTTGTTGTTCTAGAGAGAAGATTCTTCCGTTAGTATTGTTGCACCAAGGCCACCAACCAAACAGACCGGACACCAACGTGGCCACCTCTGTCACATGCTCTTTATTATTACTTCAAGATTCTAAGTTAAAATAAAGAAACATGATGAAGGGTTCTGACGTGGCATAAAAAAACCCCGCAAATCACTCCGCAAGCAAAGATTAGAGACTCTCTCCCCCTTCTATAAACTATAAGTATTAAATTTGGTACAATCTAACAAATTGACGCGAGGGTCAAATCTCAATTTAAAATCTTAAAAATTATTTATTAGATCAAGCACGAGTTGATATTATTTTTCTATAGAGAGATAAATAATGTTATTCTGATAAAAAAAAATGATTGGCTGAACATGATAATTTAATAAAAGGAATAAAAAAATAAAGAAATCTCTTTGTTGGATAGAAAGAAAAGAGGAATAAAAGTTGAAAGTTGTCATCCAATCAGGAGGGAGGGGGAGGATGTAATTGGATTGCGTTGGAGTATTGATTTGATTTTTGGGTACTGAGTTGAGTGGTGAGTGGGGCATGCGAGGGAGACATTTGCAATCCTGCATGCATGTGTGGTCGGTGATTCTGGTCGTTGCTTCATCATTTGTGTAAAAAATTATGGGTCCCTTCCACTTTCCTATACTGGCTGGCTTCAATGCTTAAGAGTTTGGTAAATGAACTGAGTTATTCGGAATGTTTGTAAGAAAATCAGTTGAAGTTAATTAAATCGAACGGTTTTTTAAATTTGTTAAATAATTAGCAAATTAAAAAACATCAGTTTAGTTCGATTTTATTTTGATTTTATTTTTAAAAAATAATTTATTTCAAATTAAAAATTTATTAAATCAAAACCTATAAAAAATAGATCGTATAAAAGTTTATCAATTTAAAGTGAACTTGTTTTATTTTAACAAATATAAAATCAAACTAAATGGATAGAATTGAGTTTTTTTATTTAGTTTGGTTTAAAAATTTTAAAATAAAAAATGATTTGATTAAATTTCTTTATCCAACCTTGACGGTGGCTTTTTGTAAATATTATCACTTGCTGCTGCTACTATTTACTTGGTCCATATTTCTACAATTATAAGTTTAGGAGGGAACAATACTTTACGTTTACTATATCCAATTGACATAAATTAATTGACTAGAAGAATTTATTATTCTCCTCATTATAAAGTATTATTCACTTAAATAATTTTTTGTTTTACAATTTATCTTTTAATGGGTTTGTTTTTTTCAGTCTCATGATCCAAGTCATCAGTTAACCCGGGTTTAATACTATCATTTTTTTGTTTTCGAATTATCTTTGAATCAATCAAGTTTATCGAGTCATATCAGATCAACCCTCATACGGTTTAATTTTTTAACATAAACTAATTGCGAAGCATGACATATGTCGCGGGTTAACTCAGGTTGACTCAGATTATTTTTTTGTGTCCGGGTTATCTTTGGACCAGTCAAATTTATCAGGTCACATTAAGTCAACCCCCGTGCGATTTAAGTTTTTAATCTACTAGAAAATTCATTAACAATACCTTGATATTTTTTATGTTAAAAAATTGATGGAACCAACAATCAAGCCAGGTTGACTTAGGTTTTTTTATGGTTCTTTTATAATTGATTTTTTTAAAAATTTCATATTCAATATTTGGTTGATTGAGAATTAGACTTTGTATTTTTTTTTTCGATTTGCTTTTTATGAATTATCATTATCTCCTGACTTAAGTTTGGTATGTTAACTCGGGTAAATTTTGATAATCTAGTTATATTTTTTATTTTTGTCAATTTAACATATATGATATAATTTTGTGCTTTGCGTTAGTGCATGGGTTTCGAACTGCTATATGATCAATGATGTCTTGCTAGCTATATTAGCCATGGAGATTCCATAACGTGTCTGCATGTTGGACTAAAGAGCATGAATCTGCTTTTTAATAATGGTAAACGCAGCAATTATAATCACAAGTATATACAATGAGGAATTGATCAATAACGATTTTTTATATATATAAAAAACAATCTTACTCTTTGATCAATTTGATCATCAACTAACGGTGAATATAAAAACGAATTCCCCTTGTAATTAATTCCCATGAATACTCAACCGATGTTTCTAATAATTGTTCATGTTGATTAATTATAATTCAGTTGACTAAATTAGACAAAATTATTTGATTAAATACTCATAAGTGTGACAATAATACATATTATTCTAAATTCATGAATCTAACCAGAAGTTGAATGAGTTTACTTGTTTAGAAAGATCAACTATATATATATATATATAAAAGAATAAATACCTAAATATGAATAGATTTTTTCCTTCATGTTTAATCAAATCAAATTATTATATACAGGGACATTTTCCATTGATATTCAATTATCTGTCAATGTGCGAAAATTCATGGAACGAATATTCTCATATTGGTCTAGCTGTGATGCGTTGTCGTATTCCATCCATGTAAAAGCATATAACGAAAATACTATATATATATATAGAAAGTAATGGGAAAGTAGTTTCGACACTACCAATGTGAATTGTGAAAAGATTAAATGAAACTATGCAAATTAAATGCAAGCACCAAGAAAAACTAGCTCTACGATCAATTAATGTCCATGTCATGGCTTATAAATCCATGTAGGAAGAGTTTAATTAGTGACTATGACACGTTGACAATTTGCATGTGGAAATTTGCCAGTTTCAAAATACTTTTCATTTGACTGAGGATTTCACCTTTTCAATGTCCAGATTGTATTTGACTCGATCGAGTGCATTTATTTCACACCATCCTCCCTAGTCCCTAGCACTACTTTGAAAAAAAATAAATAAAAATAAAAATTCTTAGTAAAGCTGTGGACTAGCTAGCTAGTTATATGTATCCTTAAATTCTTTTTTATCTTATTGCAAAGAAAAGCTACGAATAGAGAAAATCTAGAAGGGAGATCACAAATAATCAAGATTGAAGCCTTTATATAGTAATGATTTGGGAGCATTCTTGTCAAGAATCCTCGATGATGACATCTTTTTCTAAAGGTTTTTTCCATGGTCTTGAGATAATAAATTTAGAATTACTTTTTCATTAATTAGTAAATTCAAAAATCTCTATTTTCTCATCCTAGTTTGTGTTTAGTATTGTAGTATAGGGTGTTTTTTTTAAAAAAAAAAATTCTTGAAAATTCATCAAAAATATTATATATATATATATATATATTATTGATATCAATACAAAAATACTAAAATATATATATATTTTTAAAATACATTGAAAAAAAACAGAAGGTATTGTCACTTGCAAACTACAAACAATTTTAGAATGCAGTACTGTCGTTGGTCAAAGACTCAAAATGGGATTTCCTTAAGAAATTAACGTAAAAACATCTCATTTTGAATAAATACTGGGTTTAAATATAATAATTATCTTATAAAAACAAAAACATTTTTTTAAAAATAATATTGTCACCCAAATATCATCATAACAACAGCCCGTATCAAATTCAATCAACTCCAGCAATAAGATGAACAAATCCACTCAACCAACACAACAATGGAATAATCAGATTTTTGACGGGTCAAAACTATATATCAATATCATCTCAAACCACCACCACTGTCAAACTACTAATTGAAACAACCACTTCACCATTACCACCACTGATGTAAACAACTAATGCCAACAGTGACACAAACAACCACCACCGTCGCAAATCTTCGATCAAGGTTGCAAACAACCGTTGCCACCAATTAAACATCCACCGCCCCCAGACTTTCTGGGTTGTCTAAAGTTGCTTTATTGTGATATTTTTTCGAGAGGAAGATTTTGCACTAGGTGTTTGTTAAATGGTCCCAGAGGATTGGGAGAGAGAGTTTAATAAAAATTTCCAAGTGCATGCTTGTAGGAGGGGGGGTAAAAAAGGTAGAGAAAATAAAAAACAGAGAGAGAAAAGTACATTGTTGGTGCACCAAATTTTCATGTATTTCGATTGAACACGATGG
>Ga0307517_10002520_pt1 | contig 29221 bp, 32 predicted proteins | sample 23_EM_MG_FD_194515 | JGI IMG/M metagenome (GOLD analysis project Ga0307517, IMG submission 194515) | Populus trichocarpa ectomycorrhiza microbial communities from riparian zone in the Pacific Northwest, United States - 23_EM | ecosystem: Host-associated > Plants > Roots > Unclassified | place... | reverse complement strand
CTCTTAATGTGTTTTTTGGAGTATTGTGGGACTTTAGGAATGGAGTTGGTGTTTTCTTAATAGTGGTAGCCGTGAGGGGGTGGGGAGCTGCCAAGACAGGTGTCGGGTTACTAAGCGACCTCTATTGTCTCCAATAGCATCCGTATTTACTGGTTGCAATGTAACCTGGCCTGGATTCTTCGACGAAGAAAGAAAAAACACCCATCCCTGTCACTCTTCACTTCCTGCGCTTTGCAATACTTCCTTTAAAGTGGTGCGGACAAGCCCAGGAGACAATTCCCATACCATCCCGAATCGAACCCAACTCGCGAGCGAGTGTGCTCAAGGGGGTCTTGCACCTCGAATTAACTTCTAACCTATGGCTGATTCCGACGAGAAAGCACCCAAACCCACTCGGCGTTCAAAAACACAGGCCTGGGGAGACCTCTGGACGTGAGTGGCATAATAGCGAGGGCAAATATGTTGCGGTGTGCACAGTCTAAAAGGTGTAGCTAGCCATCGTGGGAATATTCGTGTCTCCGCGCCAAGATTGGGCACCCGTTTTGGAATAGCCACCGCGGACGCATAAAAAGTATGGCGTTCGAGCTGTTTGGGTGAGGGTAGCGAAGAGTGCCGGTGGTGCTAATTCAGAGTCTAGACAATATTATGTAGCCATCGGAGGCTATTCCAAAAAAGGTGCGCAATCTTAGCGCGGAGGCCCGAGTACCTCTCTCCCACCGAACCAGCGAAAGAACCACGAATATAGAAGAGCCCACAGAAGGTATTTCCTGCTGTGTATCTCCAGGAATGAGGTCATCCGCCACCGCGAAAGCTGAAATAGGTATCATAGCTACGGGATGGGTTACGACCCGAATGGGCGGAATACTTTTGGGACATGAACAGCTAGCAGTGGGCATTGGGCGTGTTTAAGGTTTCAATTTTCCCGCAGCTGTGGACACGACCAAAACCCTTCTCCGCGCCTCGTCTGAATCGTGTCCCGACCCATCCCATACCACTACAAAAGAATCCTGAACCGTAACGATAGGTTAACCCCCTCCATCTCTTTGACGGGTGAGAGGGTAGAAAATGTTAGGTGGCCCCTGTCATATCCGAGTCAGAGGTGACTAAGATGCACGCATCAGTATTCTCCAGCGATGATGCTCGTAGATTTGTAGCAATTAACGGGTCTCGCCCACCGTATTAACCTGTGTCTCGGACAATGACAGGGGCAAGGCCTTTATCCATCATTATATCCTTCTACGCCCAAGAGACCTAATTACGAAAATTACCATACAAGTATCTGGAAATATTCTTCATAATATGCTAGCAAAGAACTACTCGAGCACTAAACTGAGACATACTCCACACATTCTCCCAGTCCCCTGGCGGACTTACGGATAAAGTGGAGTAACAAGATGCCGTGGAAGAGTAGCAATCGTGCCACTTGCCCCCCCAGCGGAAATGACAGAGGGGGGCGAAATGCAAAATTTATCGCAATCTGGGTCCCCTTGGTGAACCTCCTTTCCACCTTGCGGTCGAAAATTTAGCGAGTAGATACAATAACACCCTTCGGTAATTACACAATTTCCGTAGAGCCTCTCTTCGTTTGTTGAGGCCCCGGGGCCGCCCAGAGCACCCAACCCAGCATTCCTGTTATCGCACCTGATATCTCCAGAACAACCACCGCCCACCTTATCTCTCACCAGTAACAACACACACTTTCCTCCATGTACCCCCAGCCCCCAGACAAACACAACCGATCGTATGCTCAGGTATGATACAAGGAAATGAACAAGCGACGCCAAACACGCAACCAACCGTAAGGCGAATCACACTGCAGTGGCGCAACTCTTAAATCAACACACCAGGACTGTTGGCATTGGGCGCAGAATGTTATCCTCACACCCGCAAAGTTAAAGATGAGCCGCCACCGACACTTGGGAGTCATGTATTTTCCCTCCTAAGCTCGGATCGCAGCTAGAAAATACATTCATTCAGTGCTTACAAGCAAGGCCACCCCAAAAAAACTGATAAAAGTCCCCCATAATGTATTTCACAATCAGATATCCAGTTCCTCAATCGAGTGAAAGAGAGGTGTCCAGGGCAGCTGGGGGGCAAAAATAATAATACGGTACCTACCAAACCGATTGCGGTTTTGTAAAGAAAAATTCGATAAATGTCCGGTGCCAAATCGCGCTTAACCCTGTTTGGATTCCAGTCTCCTCCAGCGTCGGGGAATTCTGGCCCTCGGAGCACTATATCGGAAGTCCATGGGGAGGGCAATGAGGAAGAAGGGGAAGAAGGTTTTTGGGCATTTCCCCGTGCAAAACTAGAGAAGCCGGTGAGGTTCATCACATTTGAAGCTGAGAAACGTGGAAAGTCAGATTCTCGGGGATGGATGGGTGCGGGATATCTAATTATTTGTAGGCCATTGCGATGGTACCCGCAACGCCGAAGCGTTTAAAAAGACTGATCTTGCATAAAGCCAAATTTTGGTAGTATGCAATATCAGCCTTTTTTAAAAACGCTTCGACACTGCGAGTATGATACAGTACAGGCGTTTTGGCGATCGGGCGTTCTGGACTAAGATGATGGATATGCTAATGCAGACGGGGAGGTAGACGCATGGGTGAAATGTTGATTGGGAAGGGTGGCATTGACTCTTACCTCGTTTTTGCTACCTACAGTAGACACCGGAAACCGTCGTCTGGTGGCACGATACTCACCTCGCCGGAATTTAGTCATTGGTCACGTGGACTATAACCAGAGAAAACGCACGATAGCCCTGCCACCAGTTCACGTGACATATGACTAATTTCAGGCGAGATGAGTACGGTACGAGTACTTGCAGTGAGCAAGGTATTTCCGATCACAATTACGAAAGTGAGCTAGTGCCAACCCACTCCTCTTTTATCATCCGTTTCTCTATCTCATCTCTCTCTCATCTCTCTTCCTATTCCCCATCATGGCGCCCAAGTTCGCAGCCCGCCCAGCCCGCCGCATGCGTGGCCTCCCCAACTCCGTAGGCACCGCCAGGACTTCAGTCCCGGGCGTCCCGGGCGTCTGTCTCAAGCTGTAGGGCAAGAGCGTCCGTCCTTTGGGAAAGACTATCGTCTAAGGGGGTGACTGTAGGGCCCTACAGTCTACGACGGATCGGTAACTCCTGAATCGTACCTGCTGTCCTGACCCTCATCTGCAGTCCTCACCCGCCATCTGCAGCCCTCACCCGTCATCTGCAGTCCTCGCCAATTACCCGTCATCCGGAGTTACCCAGAAAATTGCGCTACCCAAGACACCTGCAGTCCCCGCGAGTCCGTCCGGACCCGAAGACGAACAGACTGGACGCTTGGGAACACTGAATTTTCTGCTCCATTCGTCACTAAGAGTCACGTTGTAAGCTGTCCCTTTCATCACCCCTGATTACGCTGACGATTACCCGTGATAGTGGAAGCGAGTTGCTCAGGTGGATAAGCACATCTTCGACATGACCAAGGTTTCTCTCTCCTATCTTTTTGCTAGTTTACAGTCTGCTAACACTAGTGTCGGGAGGTGGCAATGTTGAAGGCACACGTCGGATCAGTCGATTTTAAGCTAAACATGACCATTAGCCTAAATGGGCTTGCCCTCTCTGAGCTCCTTACTTTTCTTGGGGTGAGTCACACTTGAATTCAAATTCGGACTTTCTAACAGAATTGATTACAGGCCGCAGGCTACGTCATGAGGGAAGCCGCCGTTCGCTACTTGCCGGGGTTGTGGAAAACCGCTATAAGATCCATGGAGATACCATCCGGACCAATCTGCTGACTGGTTTTTAGAATGATAGCCAAAATTAAAATTAAAAAAAAACTGGAATGGCTAAGGGGAGACTTGGGCTTGGTCGAGGGACCGTTTCTATCTGGGCCTGTTTATACTGATTGCCCTTAAGTTAATAATACCACATACATTCGGCGGATTGATGTGTTCGCCCGTTGTTATCAAAATTCGATCTCAGTGTGCGATCAGATAAGTAGATGAGACCTCTGACCTGATAAACGGATAAGAAATATTTCCAACCTGAATTACCTATGATACTACGATGCTTACCTGCCTGCTGGGAGCGGACCCCCCGGCCCGGAAAAAGTGCGGCATCCCTAGAAAGCCGGCGGAGTGCAAGAAAGAAAGAAAGAAAGAAAGAAAAACTAACAGAAAAGAAATAAGCCTTCACAAAACACTGGAACGAGCAGAAGGCTATAGTGAGATAATACAGGGAGGCTCGAGGTCGCTAGAGCGGGGCATTGCTAGTGTTATTGTACCATAAAAACACCTTAGATCCACCATCTGCGGTTACGACCTTAGCCTCCGAAATCTGAGACAAAACACCTCGGGAAGGGACCGTGTTCTCCAAACCCTGTACTTAAGTATAGCTCACCGGTATTTAAGATGAGCCCATTGTATCTCATTAACTAAATTAGTTATTAGCAATTATGTTAACCTGCTCCGCTCAGTCAATTGAAAGTGATTTCTATCGAGATCCCGAGAAAATAAGGTATGGTTGCCCGGCGACTGCAGCAAGACTTATTGGACATTATTGTGCAACAGTTCGAGCGAAATCAGACTGGCCATGTGAGCCTCGGACCGATCACAAGCTGAGGTTCTTTCCCGCAAAAAGGAAAAATATCTGCCGCCTTGGACTGTCCTCTATCTTGAGTTCCTCCGGATCCGGGAACTCCATTGAACCTTCTTTCCCATCTTCCTACCCCCTTGTTTAACCTCCCCAGCTACATATCCCCCGGGATGAACAATGGCTCCAGCACTTCCAACAACCACTTCAGCATCAACCGGAGCACCAGCCAAACTGCCTCCAGCTCAACCCCCTCGTCGCAAGAGAAAGAACCGAACTCCAGGCTGTAGTCGATGATCCCCGCGGTGAGGTAGCGCACGTTTCAGAGGATATTTGGCGCGATGCTTCCGGGTTTGTAAAGCAGGAGCCCAAACCACAGCCTGAACAGGAAACGTTAAGGGGTTAACGGGATTCCGGTGGTGGGTGGGCCTACAATGATGATTGTTGATGACGGTAAGCCCCACACCCACCAGCAGAGGCAGGAATTGACCTTTCGGAACGTGGTAGATGAGGACGATGAACCCATCCCCCCTACACTACACGTTGCCGTTACTCCTTTAACATCTTCACGGGGAACTGCTACAAAGAAATGGACAATCTTTCCCGTTACATTTCTTCCAGGGAGCACTCAATTTCCCGGACTGCCGCCGGCCACTATGACGCTTCCACGTACCGTCGCGCTTTCCCCTTCTCTCGCACCTGCTGGCGATAAGAGCTCGAAACCCTTTGGATTACTACTGATAGATGTTGTCCCGGTTGGCCTTGAAACAGTGTTTGTTAGCGTTCGATTTCCACTGGGAGCTCCAGTACAGGACGACCAAGATTTGGAAGATCGCGTGAAGGAAGCCCTTGGCTCTGCAAGGCTAATTCGAGCGAGTGATGATCTCCCACTGAGATATGCACATTGAAGAATTGAGAGAGGAAAGGCTAGGATCGAGCAAAGAAGCCGATCTCGGAAACATCGCTGTTAAAACAGCCGCTTTGGTAGTAGGAGATCTCGTCGGCGTGGTCGAGCGTGTGGTCGCAGCACCCCAAGACCGCATTTTAAAGCTTACGAAGAAAATTCCGCGATTGCCAAAGAGATCCTAATTCCCCCGAGGGCCCCGTCTCAGTCAAGGACTTGGAAATAGCAGGCGGCGACGAAACCACCAGTGTTCTAAAATGCGACTTCGAAGTAGCCGTTGAAGCCACGGGCAGGCATCTCTCAGGCTCGATCGGCGCGCCAAAGATCCCGAAAGTGGGCTGGGATGATGTAGGAGGGTTCGCAAATGTAAAGAGCGCCGTCATGAAAACAATCCAACTCCCGCTAGAACGCCCAGAATTCTTCGCAAAGGGGATGAAGAAGCGCTCCCGCAAGGCTTTTCTACCGACCTCCCGGAACTGGAAAGACACTCCTGACAAAGGCGATCGCTACGGAATTCTCCCTCAATTTCGTTTCCATCAAGGGGCCAGAACTACTCAATGTGTACATCGGCGAACCGGAAGCGAACGTCCTGGGAGTTTTCCAGGGCGCTAGGGATGCACGGCCTTGCGTTGTGTTCTTCGACGAATTGGACTGTCGCCCCGAAACGAGGTAATCAGGATGATTCCAGGTGTGTCATGGGAAGGATTGTTTCCCAGTTGCTAGCAGAATTAGATGGCATGAGCGAAGGTGCAGAAGGTAGTGGTGGTGCGTTCGTGATTGGAGCGACCAATCGACCGGATTTACTTGAGCCAGCATTACTACGGCCCGGAAGGTTTGACAAAATGTTATACCTGGGTGTTTCAGACACTCACGACAAACAATTGACCATCATGGAGGGTCTCACTAGAAAGCACATCACCGCTATTCTCCCCTCTCCTTCCCCTCCACTAACCAGCAATAGAGACTCACCCTCTCCCCAACCCTCTCCCCCCGTAGCATATCCGAAATCCTCCCCTCCACCTACACCGGAGCCGACCTGTACGCCCTCTGCTCTAACGCAATGCTCAATGTAATCACACGACAAGCCAACCACGTCGACGAAAAAATCCAGCGCTTATCCGCCACCTCGGAGGAGCCCGTTTCAAAAGCCCACTTCTTTAGCACCATTGCTACGCCGGAAGATGTTCTCGTCGTAATTGGCGAGGAGGATTTTTTACAGGCGAAGAGCGAATTTGTGGGTAGTGTTAGCGCCAAGGAGTTGGAGCACTGCCAGAGAGTTAGAGAGAAATTTGAGGTGACGGAGGAGAAGGGGAAGAAAGGGAAGGGGAAAGTTATCGAAAAGGCGGCGGTGGGAGAGGAGGAAGATGCTCCAGCAGTAGACTGGAAAGTAAAAGGAAAGGCTTTAAGGGTGGATAGAGATGCAGGTGTGGAAGTCGAAGATATAAGGCTACAGTTGAGAAGTCGCCTAGAACCGTGCTTGAAGAGCAAGAGTGGGAGGATGGAGCTAAAGGGGGTGAACAGGAGCTTTATGGGAATGTGGTGTAAATGCCACCATAGCCGCACAAGTGACGCAACCCGAGCAGCTGCCGACGGTTTTAACGGGGTCCTATGATATTTTCCGCCCTCTGGTTCTCATTTGGCGGTATCACCCCCGGATTTTTTCACAGGTGAAAGATGTCTGTGAGTGATAATGTGTGAAATTAGAGGATGTTCTTGATTTCAGAGCAGGCACAATTTGAGCACTGTACTATATCGTAAGATTATTCTAGAGAACCGTTCGATTTTATGATACTAAGCCAATTTCCCACCTGAGTGACAGCTACTCCTCAAAAGTGAGATTGTTATTACAAACCATAAACCCAACATCACCCCAGTATCTGCAGCAAAAGATGAAGCAAAAAGAAGAAAAAACTAGTCTATTATGTACCGTCCGTCGCTGACCAAAAAGAACTATCTCAGAATACGATCTGGTCTGATCTACTGAAATTTTTGTGAACTGATTATTATTAGTACTGCCATTTTAGATAATATTATAGTGCCAAGACCTATTATAAGGCTTGGCAAATTTTGCTTTCTAATGCCTGATGTATGTACCGTATCATACCAATACCGATAAGTTACTTACTTGCTCGCTGGGGTGGATCCCCCCCGCCCGGCAATAACAAGGCATCCCTGGAAATCCGGGCGGAATGCAAGAAAGAAAGAAAGAAAGAAAATAAGAATAAAATAAGAATAAAATAAAGAAAAAAGCCTCCACAAAATACTTGAACAAGCAGAAGAGTATAGTGAGATAACACACATGGGAGCAAGTATGGAGGCTCGAGGTCTCGAATAGGCATTTGCTAGTGCTCGAGTAATATCCCTGTAAAGCCCTCGGGTTATCTTGCTCTCCCTCACCCCAGTCGTTGCCGACAAATGTTGTCCAGTACCGTAATATCCCTGCACTGCGTGCTCCGACTTGGACATTCCCTGCTCTTCCGGTGGGTCGCAGCTTTGAATACCAGAACGTTAGAAGATGTCACAGCTGACAAGTGCGGCTCTATGATGAGGATGACACAACCGGAGAAATTTGCCATACGTGCTAAATGAAAAAAATCATTTAATATCAACAAGCAAGAGTCCTTTTACCACCGACTTCAGGCAAGCTAACAGGACAGCCAAACAGCCAAACAAACAAATCCAACCACTATCCAATCTCAAGCCCACCCAATGCCATTGTGCTCGTTGTTTCGACTCACACGCCACTAGGGACAAGGCTCTGGGGGAATCGCTCCACCCCGCCCCCAGCCATCCGCTTCACGCCTCCATAAATACAAATAGCCAATACCCGAACCCCACTTGAATAACTTCAAGCATCGAGGCAATATGTTAGTCTGAAATCCATCCAAATACCACGCATTGATGCTGCTCTAAATTTTCACAACAACTCAATCCCAGAATTATCAGTAATCAAATCCATCAAGCAAAGCTTTAACCAAGATTGCGAGGCTAATGTTGTGGGATGGGCAAGGCCTTTATCCATCATTCTATCCTTCTACACCCAAGAGACCTAATTAAGAAAATTGCCATACGATTATCTAGAAATATTCTTCATATCTAGCAACGAATACTCCAGCACTAAACTGAGACATACCGGTAATCCACACATTCTCCCAGCCCCCTGGCGGACTTACGATTGCTACTCTTCCATGGTATTATATCTTGTTGTTCCACTTTATCTGTACCACTTGCCCGCCCTGCGAAAATGCCAGAGGGGGCGAAATGCAAAATCCATCACAATCGGTGTCCCCCTTGGCCTTTCCACCTTGCGGTCCAAAGTATAGCCAGCTAATATTATAACCCCTCCCCCGGTAATCACACAATTTCCATCCGGAATCCTCCATATACGTGCCCCCACTCCCGAAAGCCCAGACAAGCACAAGGCATCGTATGCTCAGGTATAGGGAAATCAACGGAAGACGCCACACGCACAATCAAGCGTAAAGGGAATCACAATACAGTGGCACAGCGCTTAAATCAACACATCAGAACTGCTAGTATAGAGCACGGGATGTCATCCTCATAGCCCCAAGGTTAAGGATGAGCCGCCCACGACACTCGGTAGTCATGTATTTTTCCTCCTAAGCTCGAGCAGTAGCCGGGAAATAAATCTATTCCGTGCTAACAAGCAAGGCCACCTCAAAAGCTCATAAAGGCGCCCCGCCCCCCTCACCGTATTTGATACTCGGCTATTCGGTTCCTCAATTGAGGGGAAAGAAGGGCATCTGGGGGTTCTGGAAGTTCAAAAAAAAAATCCCTACCGAACCTCTTGAAGTTTTGTAAACAAGAAGACATAATTAATGCCCCGGTGCCAAATTGCACTTAGCCCTGTTTAGATTCTAGTCCACTCCAGTGGCTGCAAGTTCTGGCACTATTCCGCACAGGAGGCACGGCAACAAAATCTCGAGCAATCAGACTCCAAAGAAGTGCCAAATCTCGCAACTCGAGTCTCGGGCTGTCCAAGCAAACCAAAGAATGGGTGGCGCCCCATCCCTTTTCCTGGGTGAAGAGGATGGCGGAATAATGCCTCGGTTTGGGGCTCGGATAATTAGCTATCACATACAATCATACATCCCAAGCAACAAGTGCCCAGAAACAGGAAGGTATATTTTTTTGTGTGTGGGTCAGATACAGACATATATTTTACTACTCGAGTACGGTACATATTTCAGTTCCCGGCAACTTCTTTCCTGGGACTTGTAGGGAAGGATACTTTCCGGCTCCCGTGATTCCTGCAAACAAGATCCTTCGACAGGCCCAGGCGAGATTGCAATAGTTTAGGTTGCATGCGCCAACCTCCCGCCCTGTGCAGAGAACCCTAACCCATGATAGTCCACCCCCACACATGATTTACAAGACTCTCCTTACCCGGGGCTGTGCCGGATGGCAAGAGAGAGGGCTCTGGAGCATGATAACAAGTTATGCGGATAAAGTCGTATACAAGACAGCGGCAATGCTCCTGATAGCGCTGGAGTTTCAACTTGTATCTTACTAAACTGAGGATGGAATCACATCCCATCACTCGTATATTAGTTGGGTTCCGAGGTAAGGTGTGGTAAATTACCATATCACAAGAGAAGCCACCATACGGTAAGGCAAATACGGTAAGCTTATTATGAGCCCTTTGCCGTCATGAGGCTTCAAACTGTGGCCCCAGATCTTAGTATGATACACCGGGGGTTCTAATCTACCCCATATTTTGAATAATCAGTTCTTCGGGATTCTCAACCCTTGGGTTTTTCTTAAAATTAAATTCACTGAAGTTTCCTGAAAAATTGAAAATGGAGAGAAAGAGAAATCATAGAGGAATTTCAGCACTGGTGGTCTTTGTGGAATCGATAACAAGGAACCAACAAAGCGGCATAGAGAGTCCATATTATACAGTGTACCCCGACTTTATGTAACAGGCTTCGTTTAGGCACATGCCAAATATATTTATCATTGGAGTAGTAGGCCCCAAAGGCTAGAGATTAGACTATTTCAACGTGACGCAAGCGTATTTGATAGAAGAGGAATGAAGGGCAAGAATCTACTAGAGCAAAATTAGAAACGATGAAAATTAGAGGTTATAACTAAACATTCTCACATAAATACGACCATCGCACCCCGCCCATCCACCAGACTCTAGTGTCCTTAGAAATCAGAAACTCATAAATCCTGAATCTTGAATAGGCCGAGTTAGACAGTGAAACCGGGTGTAGTGCGATATTTGCATTCCCATCTCATGGAAGACCATTCGCCCTGGATGTCAGATATTCGAGGACAAATCTCATGAGCAACATGACCGGCAAGGGAAGGAGTTACTGGGATTTTCACGAGGAGGTGTCTCCTAGGCCTCAGATTGCGCTGTGGTTTACGGCTTTGGGAGAGCATAACAGCTCTATCGCGTTCTAATCTCCACCACTAACTGCTAACATGGGCTGTGTTGGGCTTTATTATCTAACTAGTTAGTGTTGACCTCTTCCCGCCGAAGTAGCATTTTCACCATTCCCTGATGCTCATCACTAACTGTTCCAAAGTTGGGTCTCTGACCGCAAATCTCGGCTTGTCGGGGTTAACCTCTTTTCGCTCTGGCAGTATTATTACCACCCCCTCATCTCCGTTGGAAGCACCATACAGGAGGGCCGTTTGGCCGCCATTATTGGGCGCCCGGGGCTGACCTCTTCCCGCTCAAGAGGTTTTTTGGCTACACCCTCATGTCCGCCGAGAACGCCAAACATGAGCGGTGTTCTGCTGGCGTTCCTCGGCTTGCCGGAGTTGACCTCCCCCCACAAAGGTAGAATTTTCACCCGTCCGGAAGGTCCAAACCTGGATGCAAACGAGAGCGGCGTTCGGCCCCAACCATTCGGAATACGCAGCCACTTAGAAAAAAAGTCATGTTGAAATGGGATTTATCTTTGCCCGTAGAATAGGCCTTGTCTCTACGCAGACCCAATTGTGCAATCTCCCCTTCCTTGATCTACCGAAATCTCAGCAAAAAGAAAGCTCCGTTGCCCGACCTTTTGTAAAATGGCTGCTCAAATATTAACTGTGCGGCGAGTAATTCCACACAAATCCCCTCGCTCAAACGTGGATAGGGGAACGGATAAGTAGGATTTTGTGCGGTAAACGGACTGGACTGTACTATTAAAATAGCAATATCAATAAATATTTTACAGGGTGGAGCGGGGGAGGTTTGACGATCCAAAAGGCAAAACAAATAAAAAAAGAGCGATGACACATGAAAGGGAGGATCTATAATTGAAAGTCGAGACACGGGGCTATGAAACGCAGGAAAAGTAACAAGAGGAAAAATTGAATAGGAAAATACCCTCCTAGCTCTTTATCCCACCTCTCATACAGCACCCGAAATTCTTCACTTGATCACAGCATTAAATATTCGAGAGGGTTCCGGTAATCATACACATGCCCTACATTCAGAAGACGCGACAAACCCAACGCCGAGAGAATTCGCAAGCTTGGAACTAAGGGCTAAGCCAGAAGTGAAAGGATGAGTACGTTGAGGGGGAGTGTTGAGGACGGATTATAGGCTATGGAGGCCTGGTAAGTGGTGGTGGAAGGGTGACAAGGGGGGCTATAGAGGGGCACGGGAGGGGAATGGCGGGTGGCCGTGGTCAAAGGCCCGGAGGGCGTAAAAATTATTGTTAATCACCAGCACTCCCTCCGGCACTGTCACAGTAAAGTCTCGTACTCGGTGAAGGCGAGAGGTAGGATGGCGGTCAAGGAAAGAGGGGTAGATGCAGTGAGAAGTAGAGCGGGGAAATGAGAGGTAAGAGGATAGTGCGATAAGCACTGGATATGATGTGATCATATTGGGAACACTGCGAGGGCGAGTAGTTCTGGGCTTTTGCGCTTAAGGGTTCGGTTCACGCACAATTGTAGAAGACAAGTTAGCGAATAGTTTCCACCCCTCAAACAGTTTTGGTTCTTTCTCTCCCGTATTTCTTTATCATATACAATCGGCAGTAATCCCCAATTTATAATAATAACGACTGACAAATGAAACTAGTAACGACAGACTAACAAGATAGGAAAAGATACAAAGGAAACTCGCCCTTATGCGGAGTGATTGCCGGTGATTTTCAACACGGGTTTGGAAGGTTTGGTTGGTTTTCCAACCCCAGGAGCAGAAACACAAATAATATCTGCTACCTGTTCTCCAATCTCAGGGCTGCTCTGCACTATTTGTCGCTTTTTCCCCCGTCTCGGGGGTCACGGTCGTAGCGTGCGTTGTGTTTCTTCTTCTTCAATTTGTTGTTCCTGGAGGGGCTTCCCGAGCGTTTCCTTGTTCTGCTTCTTGTATCATACGGTTCAAGTGCACTCTCTACATTGTCTAGTTTGTCAGGGTTGACGTCCTGCCGGTCCAGAAGCTGCTTCACCACTAACTCGTGTCCCCCACTGGCAGCCAACGAAAGTGGTGTCCTGTCCTCATTGTCTGGTTTGTCAGGGTTGACATCTTGCCGGTCCAAAAGCTGCTTCACCACTGATTCGTGTCCTTTGGCCGCAGCCACAAAAAGTGGTGTCCTGCCCTCATTGTCTGGTTTGTCAGGGTTGACATCTTGCCGGTCCAAAAGCTGCTTCACCACTGACTCGTGCCCTTGGGACGCAGCCCATGAAAGTGGTCTCCGGTCCTCATTGTCTGGTTTGTCAGGGTTGACGTCCTGCCGGTCTAAAAGCTGCATCACGACTAACTCGTGTCCCCCACTGGCAGCCAACGAAAGTGGTGTCCTGCCCTCATTGTCTGGTTTGTCAGGGTTGACATCTTGCCGGTCCAAAAGCTGCTTCACCACTGACTCGTGCCCTTGGGACGCAGCCCATGAAAGTGGTCTCCGGCCCTCATTGTCTGGTTTGTCAGGGTTGACGTCCTGCCGGTCTAAAAGCTGCGTCACGACTAACTCGTGTCCCCCACTGGCAGCCCACGAAAGTGGTGTCCTGCCCTCATTGTCTGGTTTGTCAGGGTTGACATCTTGCCGGTCCAAAAGCTGCTTCACCACTAACTTGTGCCCGTTGCCCGCAGCCATTGAAAGCGGTGTCCTGCCTTCATTGTCTGGTTTGCCAGAGTTGACGTCTTGCCGGTCCAAAAGCTGCTTCACCACTGACTCCCTTCCCCAAATGGCGGCCCACAAAAGTGGTGTCCTGCCCTCATTGTCTAGTTTGTCAGGGTTGACATCTTGCCGGTCCAAAAGCTGCTTCACCACTGATTCGTGTCCTTTGGCCGCAGCCACAAAAAGTGGTGTCCTGCCCTCATTGTCTGGTTTGTCAGGGTTGACATCTTGCCGGTCCAAAAGCTGCTTCACCACTGACTCGTGCCCTTGGGACGCAGCCCATGAAAGTGGTCTCCGGTCCTCATTGTCTGGTTTGTCAGGGTTGACGTCCTGCCGGTCTAAAAGCTGCGTCACGACTAACTCGTGTCCCCCACTGGCAGCCCACGAAAGTGGTGTCCTGCCCTCATTGTCTGGTTTGTCAGGGTTGACATCTTGCCGGTCCAAAAGCTGCTTCACCACTAACTTGTGCCCGTTGCCCGCAGCCATTGAAAGCGGTGTCCTGCCTTCATTGTCTGGTTTGCCAGAGTTGACGTCTTGCCGGTCCAAAAGCTGCTTCACCACTGACTCCCTTCCCCAAATGGCGGCCCACAAAAGTGGTGTCCTGCCCTCATTGTCTAGTTTGTCAGGGTTGACATCTTGCCGGTCCAAAAGCTGCTTCACCACTGATTCGTGTCCTTTGGCCGCAGCCACAAAAAGTGGTGTCCTGCCCTCATTGTCTGGTTTGTCAGGGTTGACATCTTGCCGGTCCAAAAGCTGCTTCACCACTGACTCGTGCCCTTGGGACGCAGCCCATGAAAGTGGTCTCCGGCCCTCATTGTCTGGTTTGTCAGGGTTGACGTCCTGCCGGTCCAAAAGTTGCTTCACCACTAACTTGTGCCCGTTCCTCGCGGCCACCGAAAGAGGTGTCCTGTCCTCATTGTCTGGTTTGTCAGGGTTGACGTCTTGCCGGTCCAAAAGTTGCTTCACCACTGACTCCTGTCCCCAAATGGCAGCCCACAAAAGTGGTGTCCTGCCCACATTGTCTGGTTTGTCGGGGTTGACAGCTTCCTGTCTGAGCAACAGCTCCACCGCCTCCCCCTGCCCGTCCAGAACCGCCCATCCGAGTGGCGTTATGCCAGCTGAATCACCCTGGTTGACGTCACAGCCACTCACTCCTAACAAAGCAGTCATTAGATCGACAATCCCGAAGAAAGATGCACACTGCAGTCCACCGAACATCGACGGAGCACAGACTTCCGGGAAATCATCTAGATAAAATATTTGCTCAAAAAGTGCATTGGCGGCTACATGGCTCCCATACTCGTCCAACAGCTCCACTGCAAGCAATACCGCGCGATCCGAAAGTTCTCTCTTTGCATGGGTGCCCCAATATCGCGAACAATATTTGAGGAAGGGCATGAGTGAGAGGTCAGGTTGCGGTTTGGCTGGAAGCGCCTTGGCCTGATCCGAATTTAGATAAGTTAAGCAGGTTTCCGCAATCACTAAGTGAGCCCTGGGGAAAAATTCGGGATGAGCAGAGAGGTACTCGCGAAGTGTGTGGTGGACCAACCGGAATGTTGAGGCTTCCTTATCCACCGCGACTAGTCCTTGACAACAGGTAAGCAACGTCTCCGTCCCAGGCACATTGTCGTTACTGAAATGGGTTGATCCAATTTCCACGGCAAGCGCATGACATAGTTCATCTACCAGTAATGGCCTTTCCGAATGACATATCCACATTAACGTTGCCATAGCAAGTTTTGGTTTCCCCCCGTCTTGAGCTCTTATCCGTTCCATTGTTGCCGCATATGCACCGCCCAACCCTAACCCATCTCCCATCGAATTCAGCATATTTCGCCGCAGATGGATCGTCGTTTCACTCAGAATTGTTTTGACCTTGAGGGAAGCTAGTAGGAATCTATATTTTCACCTATCAGTATGCGACTCGCCCTAGTTTCCAAACCCCCCTACTTTTACGTACGTTTCAGAGATTCCTTCCCGCATGCTCTTCATAATATCATTCTCTAGAAAACTATCCATCGCCTCGGGAGTTGTGTCCTTCCTCAGCCTTGCCCGCAGATATATGACTATGTCGTCGTCTCTAGGCTTTATGGATACACTTATCGTTCTCCCACCCAGTCCCCTCTCAACCACCCCCCGGATATGTGACCTTCCAGTCATGAACATTCGAGTATTTGGCGACATCTGGAGTAATTGCCCTAACGCATCAAGAACCTCCAGTCGATTATTTGGAACACATTCGTCAATAGCGTCAACGCAAATGAATGTTCGTTGTAAAGATGTGACAGCTGCACACATATTCACAATATCAGGAAGTTGCAGTCTCCTGCCACCGATCGCCTTCTTCTGACTCCGAAACTTCTGCGCTATCTCCACCGGAATTGCTTCTAACCCAGTCACAAGCTGTTTAAGCAGAGAGCCCAGCATGTTCGTCGGAGACTGGGCCTCCCGGGACGCAAAGTCATAGTAAAAACAAGCGACCGCCATATCCTGCTCTCCAACCCGGTCGCATAAATAATCTATTACCACAGAACTAACATCGTGACCTGTCAGCAATAATGTCCCTTATCCCCCACTAATAAGCTCTCTCACCAGATGTAGCTCTTGCCGACCCCCGGGTCGCCATAACAGAACAAACTCGCACGCCCAGATCCATCACTCTCGCTACCATTATACCAGCTTTTAAACTCCTCCGTCCCCAATAACCAGTCCCCTACACCGCCCACTCGTTGCTCACAAATATCCCGATGTGCCACCTGGGGCTCTAAGGGTGACAGCCATGCCAGGATTTTAGGTTCATCATCGGGAGCGATAAAGGTGATGTTCGACACATTGAAAGAATTGATGTTATCTGTGAAAACTCGAGACATCCTGTGTTTTTTTCGCCGCTTGAAATATTGTACTCGAGTAGAGAAGGTTGCTGAAGAGCCCCGAATCGGTTGACAAAGTTCCAGTCAGTTGGGGAGAAGCGGGGGTCATCATTCAGCCCTGCAACTAACTGATCGCGACCGAATCACATGACCAGAAATTTGTGAAACCAAAACCCTTGTGCTAATGGCTTGACTCAGGCGCCACTGAGGACAAGGCTCTGGAAGAACCACTCCACCCCGCCCCCAGCCTGCTGCCTCACTCTCCCATAGATACAGATATCCAATACCCCAAACCTCTGCCTGAATAACTTCAAGCATTGGAGCAACATGTCAGCCTGAAATCCATCCAAATACCACACATTGATGCTGTTTTAAATTTTCACATCAACTCGATCCCAAAATTATCTGCAATTAAATCCATCAAGCGAAGCTTCAACCTAGGTTGCGAGGCTAATGTTATGGGAGGGGCACAGTCTTTATCCATCATTCTATCCCTCTACGCCCAAGAGACCTAATTAAGAAAATTGCCATACAAGTATCTAGAAATATTCTTCATCTACTAACTTTAGCAACGAATTACTCGAGCACTAAACTGAGAGATATTCCACGCACCCCCCCAGCGCTCTGACGAACTTACGGATAAAGTGGAGTAACAAGATGTGATGGAAGAATAGCAATCGCACCGCTTGCCCACCCGGTGAAAAGGTCAGAGGGGATCCATCACAATCTGCGTCCCCTTGGTGAACCTCCGTTCCATCTTGCGAAAATATAGCGAGCAGATATAATAACTCCCTTCGTTAATCACACTTGTAGAGCATGTCTTCTTCTGCTAGAGCCTTCCGGGCGGCCCAGAGCACTCGATCCAGCATCTCCGTCATCGCACGCGATATCTCCGGAAAAATCGCCGCCCATCTCACTCCCCACCCGCAACAACACACAGTTTCCTCCATGTACACTACCCCCAGTCCCGAAAGCCCAGACAAACACAAAGCATCGTATCCTCAGGTATAGGGAAATCAACGAACGACGCCAAACACACAACTAAGCATAAAGGGAATCACGATACAGTGGAACAACGCTTAAATCAACACATCAGAACTGTTGGTATCGGGCACAGGATGCTATCCTCATGGCCGCAGGGTTAACGATGAGTCGCCAGCGACACCCGGCAGTCCCGTATTTCCCTCCCAAGCTCGGGTCGTCGCTAGTAAATACATTCATTCCGTGCTTACAAGCAAGGCCCCCCAAAAGCTGACAAAAGTCCCCCATAACGTATTTGATAACCGGCTGCTCTTTTCTTCAATCGAGGGAAAGAAAGGCATCCAGGGCTGCTGGAAGTTCAAAAAAAAAACCTCCTTGCCAATCCTATTGAGGATTTGTAAAAAAAGGTTTGATATATGCCCCGGTGCCAAATTGCGCTTACCTCTGTTTAGATTCCAATCTATTCCAGAGTCGGGAGGTTCTAGCAATACGAACACTATATCCTTACAGAAGATAGGCACGGCAAACAAATCTCGACCAATCAGACTGCAAAGACTTGCCAAATCTCGCACCTCCAGAGTCTCGCGCCGCCCAAGCGAACTAAACAATTAGTGGTGCCCGATCCCTTTGGTTGGACGAAGAGACTGGCGAAATAATACCCCGGCTTGAGACTTGGGTAATTCGCTACCACTTGCCCATCCCAAGCAAGTGCGTAGAAACCGGAGGGTATATTTTGTGTGTGAGGGCTCAGATACGGGCAGTTATTTTACGGCATATTTCAGTTCCCGGGCGCTTCTTGCCTAGGACTTCTAGGGAAGGATACTTTCCGGCTCCGGCGATTCCTACAGACAAGATCTTTCGACTAGCCAAAGAGAGATTGCGATAGTCCAGGTTGCATAGATGCTGACCCGTCTCCCCCGCTTCCTTTCTCCTACTGCTCCCGCTCGTGATTCAGCTATAGTCCCCCCCCTCCTTAGGTTCAACCCGCTCTCATAAATCACCAAATATCACTCGTACTCTGCTTCCATCCTCTTGTCGTGAGAAATGATTGAGCTTCCCGATAGCACGCCATTGCAATGGAATGGCATCAGCGGAATTGTATCTATGGAATGGCATGAGCGAGCGAAATGGAATGATTAAAATCGTTACTATAAGTGGGAGGAATGCTTAGCATATAGAATAGCATCCCACCCGCAACTTATTCTCACGATTACAGTACTATGTTTTCTGTTTACTTTCTTCACTTCCTACTATGATATTTCTTCAGTAATTCGTCTACTACCCTCCCCCGTAGCCCGACCATCCGAAAACCCCTGCTCATTTCAGAGATCAACGTGCCCTGCACAAAACCTCTTTGTGATAACCCCCCCCCCCCCCCGAGCACATGTGCCGGTCTTGGGGGGACGTGCGTTCCCGAAGACTAATATCAAATTTTGAGCGGAGCCAAGGTCTCCTCGCGAGTTCGTAGCATTACCCCAGTGATCCAGAACCCACACGGACCACAAGCGTTCGGAAGTGCCGGTAAGGAGTGAGCTATCGATGGAGCCGCATTCTCAGATGCTGTTAACGGAATCCTTCGTAACCTCCCCCGGCGCGCGGGAGAGGTGGAAAATTATTGGTGAAAATGGGCTTTCATGCTCGGTCTATATTCATCTGTTGGCTTCAAGATTATCTCCAGAGATGAGGCAGTCTAAGGTTCGGCTACTGGTGGGACCGGAGCCACTCTATAAAGCAATGGCTCTCAAGAAGGTTTCTCCCTAGGGAATAACAGTGTTTCTCAATAAATATTCCATACAAATACCCACTCCTCCCCCCCCGGGCCACTAGCTCAAGCTAATTTAGTATAGCCCTAGGACAGCGTATACATATCTCACTACCACATCACCATCCATGAAGACTACGACATAGCACCGGCCCTTGACATCGCTGTTTCCGCGCGTTCGAGCTTTGGCTATCCAGGGGCCACCAAGGCGGAAGATCCCTGGAATCTGGCTTCACCTTGTGTTGTATTGTCCCGAGGGCCAGTGGATGGATAGAATCCAGGATAGACACGAGTTTTTCCTTTGGTCGGGGACGTGTTATGGTGTTTCCGGTACTCTAATTGCCCTCAGTGACTACCGCTAGAAAGATTAACACCGAGTTGCGAAATTCACTTTTAGTGGAGGAGAGTTGGAGTGGTAAGGATGGATTAATTTGCCTTTGTGATATTTACAGCGGTTTACTACCCGGCGCTTACGCTTGACGCGATTCCTTTCCACATCCTAGCCCTTCTTAATTCCCAGAGAGAGGAGCTAGTTCATTCGTTCCGGTGGACAAATGACCTCCCGGGGGGGTTTCCATGTAACTCATAGCTTTAGTCTTACTTGCACAACGAATCGCTGCAGAAGCAATGGATATACGAATCGCCCCGTGATTCACTATACTTCTTCTGGGTCTACTGCGCTACCAATTGTGACCTCGAGTATGCTGCTGTGATCGGGGGGGTGATGTCTTAATCACGGAATGTCACTCGATTGTGCTCTCCAGTCATACCCCTAATTGCTGGTCCGGATGTAACTTGATCTGCTGCATTCCCGAGGGAAAACATCCATCCTGGTCATTCTTCACATCTTGCGCTCTACAAGACTCCCCTTCTTTAAAATAGTTCAGATAAACCCAACAAGAGACAAACCCCATACTACCTGGGATCAAACCCAACTTTGTCAGCAAATGTGCCTGACGGGGGGGCGGGGGTCTTGCACCTAGAATTAACCTCTAACTTATCGCAGAAAGTACCCATATCTACTCATGAAGGTAATATCAAGGGCAAATATGTTGCGATGGGCTCTACCTAAAAGGCGCAGCTAGCCACCGTGGGAGTATTCGTGTCCCCGCGCAAAAATTAGGCCCCGGTTTTGGAACATCCACCGCAGAGCCATACAAAGTATCCCTTTGAGCGTCTGAACCAGAAAAATTCGCGACCAAGCACACTAAGTCCTGGATCAGTTGGCAACTAGCCGTTTGCGGCTATGAATTCGGGCTTTTCAACGCTGGAGTGACTCAGCATTAGGGCAGCCATTGATGACCAACGAATCACAGCACTCGAGCGACCCCGAAAGGAGGGTTAGCGTGCCTGGTCGCGAATTTTACTTGTTTGACATCCCAAGGGATAGTGTTCGAGCTGTTTGGGCGAGAGTGGTTAATAGTGTTAGTAGCTGGCAAAGGTCGGATGATACGAGAATGACCTCACAGTTCACAGCAATCCCGGATCTTTGGTGAAATGCTGTGGGTTGGTTGGGGTTGCTCTTTGGTGGTACGAATTTAGAGTTTAGGTAATATTACAGTTTCCGAGTTCATGTTATATATGATAGGAAAAAGCATGAAGAGGAGATGACAGGTTCAATGGTTAATGGCAAGCTACGGGCTCGGAAGACGTTAATCCCCCCCCCGCATTGACTCTTGCTACTGGTTCAGGGTTTTCTCACCATGGTGCTTCTTGAGAAAAGCGGCATCAACACTATCCTATGTATGGCCCTTAGAGGCTATTCTAAAACAGGTGCCCAAGCTTGGCGCGGAGACACGGGTGCCTTTCGCCCACTGAACCAGTGACAAAACTACGAATATAGAATACCCACAGAAGTTATTTCCTGCTGTCTGTCTCCACAAATGAGGTTATCCACTACCGTAAAAGCTGGAATGACCTACCGTAGCCCATGTGGCTACGGGATAGGTTGCGACCTCAACGGGCAGAATACTTTTGGGAAATACTTTTGGGACGTGGACAGTGAGCAGTGGGTATTGGGGGTGTTTAAGGTTTCTCTTTTCCCGCAGCTATGGGCACTAACAAAACCCTTCTCGGCACCTCGTCTGAATCGTGTCCCGACCCATCCCATACCACTTCAAAAGAACCTTGTACCGTAACGATCTCCTTGGCTGGTGAGAGGGTGGAAAATGTTATGCGGCCCCTGTCATATCCGAGACAGAGGTGACCAAGATGCACGCATCAGTATTCTCCAGCGATGATGCCCGTAGTTTGTACTTGTAGCAATTAACGAAGCTTGCTTACCGTATGGTATTAACCTGTGTCTCAGACACCGACAGGGGCAGCATACCTTTTTCCACCGCTCCACCAGTCAAGGAGACAGCTCGGAGTTGAAACCATGCTAGGGATCGGTGGTTGAGCCGAAGACATTGATCCTTTGTCGCTCGGTTCTTGTCCTTGGCGAGAGAGGTCTCCGCGGAGAAAGGAATCAAGATGCCATGCATACCCACGGGCCCTCTCGGAACAATATGAGCTTCGAGCTCCCTTTCGGTTAACACAACATGGGTTCTGGTGCTGTATGCTTGGCTCTTCTGCACAAAGCTTCAGACCCTGCTTAGGAAGATGTCGTTGCAATTTAGGGGATTAAGGTTGTCCGGTGTCTCACGGAATTACTGTATTTCACACTTCAACCCTTGGACGATAACGCCACGAGGCAGCAGATTGTTCGTTCGTCCCGCCGGGAGTCGAAGCCTCAAGATGCCCACCCCCATACCCGGCACTTGCGCCAGCAAGCGCGAGACCAAAAAAATACTGGTAAACTTGGGGGATCAGAGTACGAGCTTCTCTAACCGTATGGGAGTGTGTTGACACAGTTAACCGGTGGGCATGATCCAAGCTCCCTAGGATTTATCCAACCCGAATACCAGGCTCAGCATCTCGGCAATTAAAGTGGGTGTATTATGCTCATAACCTTACCGCGGGAGACTCGTCCCATTGACAGATGAGGCCAGGACGGATCAAATCACTACGGTAATCCTGTCCCAAACATTTACCACACCAAAAACCTATCAGACGTCACACCAGATATACTTGTACTTGCCCGGTTATCAGAGCGAAAAGGAGCGAGGAACCAACATGATACACTCTATTATCCATAGAGTTTGGGATACCCAGAACGCAGGGAGCCGCGAGATAAGCTTTCTTCGGGTGTCGGTAGGCGCAATGCGCGTCCTTTCCTTGTCAGCCAGAGAGCCCGAGAAGACCGCTCTCGCAAGCGAACTCCGAGTATGGCATGGGGGTTATCTGATCGGAATATCATTATTCCGACCAAAGAGTGTCGGGACATCGCGTGGAGGCCCAATCAGAGGTGTCTGGGCGCGTAGGAACCTAACCCCACACGCGTGCATGGTAGCCACGTGAAATGTTTTGAGGCGAATGCAGGAGCTGCTTTAATTTTTTCGGCGTCTCCGGCGGGACAATAACAATCGCTTCTATTTTTTTTAAAGGGGTGGTAGATTGGGTTCAGAAAGGGTTTGAGGAGCATCACGGTACGGTACGGTCCGGCACGATGTTCTTGATCCACGGGAGGGAGCTGCCAGGTGCCGTCAGTGGTGCGTTTGAGGAGGAGGATGATGAGAGGAGGTTCAAGTTTTGGTGGGCCGAATCCAGCCTTCTGGTACGGTGCGGGACTCGGTCAGTGTGTCTATCCCCCCTTGATTATCCACCCTATCCACAACTCTCCACCCTTACAGTGCTCCCCTACGCGGGGAGGCTTGCCGGTCCTTCCAGAAGAGTGGTTTCCCTCTGATGGGACAAGAGTGGGGGGAAGAGTTGAAGTTCTCATTATCCAATCCAACTGTTGGCAAACCCTACTCGAGTACTTCCTCTCCCTTTGCTTCTTCGAGAGGGTTCGAATTTTGTGACGGGTAATCTTTTGGTTTATTTTTTTCTCCTCGTATTTTGCTTTTGTGACTTGGCTCCTGTTTTGATTACTTGATATCATCAAGGGTCGATTGTACCCACTTTTAACACCCCGATTCAGACTCGTGGGATAGCTGTGCTCGAGTACTGGCATCAGTGCACGACCAGCGGTAGAGCCTTGCCCTGCTTGAAGTGGAATGAATCGGATATACAAGTACCGGTACCGTACTCGAGTATGGGGGAAAAACGGGATGAATTCTCCCTTCTTGTTCATCTCAACTATCACATCATACATACCGGTATCCGAGATCACGACACCCCTTGCCCTAGAGCTTCTCTCTCTCCCACGGCAGTTCTTGCTCTATTAAATTGAAATTTCTATTTTTCCCCCCTTCTCTGCATTGTAAGGTTGCCCGTGTTCACGCTTTCTTCTTCTCCAATTACTGTGGGGTGAGGAAAATACTGCCGCTACCGTAGGCTATTCACAAGTACTCTTGCTGGGATGATATATACTGTAGCCTGTGTACTACAATCACCAACTGCCAAACTCGCGATAAGCTGCCCCCGAACCTTTTCAGAATCACGGTGAAAGGACTTCCCGCGGTTGTTATCTCTCCCCGATTCCTCCTGCTCCTCCTCCTTTCTCACCAAATTTTACCTCCGTTCCTTCCCTCTTCCCCCCTCCCCACCGGGAATAGAGATAACTTTCTCTTTCAACACTCACTCACAGCCTACCCTCATCCTCATCCCATCATCCGTGTACCGTGCCCTTCCCCATCTAAAACTTGGTATCCTGCGTTACTCGCTCCATACCTGGAGGCAACCGTGGGTGAAGAGGAAACAACCTTTATTTGCGCCTCCCCCTTCCCGTCTTGTTTCACCTAAACGATGAAAACGAAACCTTCGTCTCCAACCTCCACCGCCGGGACATTTCCCAAGAAATCCCGACCGGTAAATTCACCCACAAGCGGTAGCAGTATACCATCACCCACCACCCATCGTCCAACCTTCAGTACTCCTTCGCCTTCCGCATCCTCGTCTACAGCCTCGTCGCGACGACGGAGTTCAAGTGGACAGATTTCGCGCTCCATCTCAGCCTGCAACCGTTGCCGCTCTCGTAAAACGAAATGCGATCAATTATTCCCGAATTGCTCGTCGTGCGCCAAGGCTGGTGTGGAATGTGTGGGGATCGACGCGGCGACCGGAAGGGAGGTTCCTAGGAGTTATGTGGATTGGTTGGAGAAAAGAGTGAGGTTCCTGGAGCGGGAGATGGGAATTTCCAATGATGGTGCCGAGTCTAACGCAAGTGGGACCGGGGGTGGGGGGGTTAAACGGAAGTTGAGTAACGTTCCCCCGGAGGAAGGGGGAGAAGTGTCGGAAGAGCAGGCTAGGGATGATAGAAGGGGAGATGGGGCACTGCATTTACGCCCGGATATCGAGAATCTCGTCAGTCAGGTCGGACTTGTGAGCGTGCAGGGCACTAGTGCACCCGGCTTCCTGGGAGGGAGTTCAGGAATTTCGTATGTGACTTTGTTCCTTCAATAGCTGCTGTACTGGTTTGAGGTGTCGGAGTTGACTCACCATTTTGAACCAGTTTTGCTCGCTTGATGTTTGCAGCTGTCAAGACGACAAACAAGGACAATCCCCAATCATCACAACCGACATCCATCCAATCTACCCCCGCCAACTCCTCTCCCAAGCCTCCCAATCCAGATTCCGAGGTTGCGGTGGAGTCCTCCACCCAAATTCCCCGCAGCCGGCAACGCCCCTCGCCAGCTCCATTCCCTCGCCGCCAGGTGGGAGAGAATTATATTGACATATTCTTCAATCAGGCCAATCCGCAAACGCCAATCCTACATAGGCCGTCTTTTGAACGGACCTTCAGGCAAGCATGTTCGAGGATCGAGGAGGAGGGTGGGAATGGGTTACCGGTGGATGGGGGTATAGTGGAAGCTAGCGGGGGCGAAAAGGACCATCAACACCGTGCGGATCTTTATTTCCTCTACATGGTGTTCGCCATTGCTACCGCAATGTCATCCCGGACGGAAGCTTTGCCAGAGCGGTACCATGCTTCAGCAATGCTGCACATGGACTCCCTTTTCTCCTCCATCTCACTTACGAATAACCGGCTGGATGGGCTGAAGGGGATACTGCTTTTAGCATTGTACTCCATCATGCGGCCTGCAGCTCCAGGTGTATGGTATGTCCTTGGTGCAGCGATGCGGCTGGCGATCGACCTCGGCCTGCACCAGGAGAATACCCAGAAGGTGGAAAAGATGTGGGACCCACTCACAATTGATGAGCGACGACGGCTCTGGTGGAGTACCTATTGTCTTGACCGGCAGATCTGTGTCTATCTGGGACGACCATTCGGGATTGCGGATGAGGCTATAAAGACCCCTTTTCCCCTGGAGGAGGTAGATGGGTGGGGTGACACGCCCCAGATTGAGACGGACGACGATGGTAAGCGAGTCAGGTCTTGCCGAACAGTGTCGATACACATCTTCAAAATCCGTCAAATCCAATCCGAAATTCAACAGGTTCTCTACCAGTCTTCTTCAGTGCTTCCCCGACGCTTTGCTACTGTCGACGAATGGCGCAAGGACGTTGAAGAGCGACTTCACTTGTGGTGCGACTCTGTGCCAAAGTCGAGAACGGAGATGAGTAACTGTGGATATAACCTGTCCTTCATTGATCTGAATTATCAGCAAACCCGACTGCTCTTGCATGGGCTATGCCCCACCGTCCCAACACCGTCCGCGGAATCATTCGAAGTAATCGCCGACTCGGGGGGTAGAATAATAAGGCTCTACCGGCAGCTCCATCGCGAGAAATCCATCAACTATACCTGGCTCGCGTGTCATAACCTCTTCGTTGCGGGGACATCCTACCTTTACGCCCTTTGGCACTCCCGGGAAGTGCGGCGCAAGACAACCGTCGAACAGATAGACTTCAACACCCTAGCCTGCGTCGACGTCCTCGGCAGCATGATAGACAAGTGCCCAGCGGCCCAGGGCTGCCGCGATGTTTTCGAATCACTAGCCTCCGCCACCGTCCAACTCTGCACCAGTGAATACTCAATCGAGCGTCCAGGATCCAAACGCGTGAAGATCGAATGGCAGCAACAGCAACACCAGAAGGAACTATACCAGCAGCAACAACAACAAGTCTTCGAACACGAATCCCAAGTGATCAAGAACCTCCCCACATCGCTCGCGAATATCGTGCACGTACCCAGCCCTCCGCCAGCATATAACCCCCCCGCGCCGCCGCCTACATACTCCGACGCGGAAATGCTCATGCCACCACCCCAGCCATACAGGACGGACCAAAGCCACTTTTACGACCCAGCCCTCCACGGAAGCCCGATGGAAATGATGGGCATGACAGACGGCGCCGGACTCTTTGAAATGATGCGGGAGGTTGGCGCTGTCGACCCCTCCAACTGGGAGGGGAATTCGGTTATAGCCGCGGGCATGCATTATGGGACTGGAGGAGGCATGGGAATGGTCGGTGGTGGCGGGGAGATTTTTGGGAATTGGCCGGGTTTTTGAAATGCGGGATAGATTTGTTTGTTTGGCTGCTGGATCACTTTTTATTGTTTTATACCTCTCGTCCCTCTTTTTTTGGTTTTGTCATGTACGGGAGTTTTTCAGTCGGGACATATCTTTATTGACTAGTTTTTCGTGGCGGGAATTGATTGTTTTTTTGTTTTGTTCTCAACCCTTGAACTCTTGGGCGGTAGCAGGAATTGTGAATATCGAGATTTGTGCCAGCTACATAGAAATACACCCGCCAATCCCGGATCAGTCCCTACGAAGTGTCCTCTGTCCTGGTGGACTGCAGCCTATAATCGATTCATACTCTTCGCCCACCCCCCCATCTCCCTTGGTTACACATCCGATTCTTCTCTTCCTTGGCCCATACCACGGGCTATCTCCACCTTGGGTATTCTTATTGCAAGTACAGTACCAGCTCTATTCTCCGTCATTTTCCTTATTGCTGTTTTCTTGCTACTCACCCTCTTTGGTGAACTACCGTAGTTACTACATTTCTTTGCTCGTGTTTTCCTATCTCTCCCATCTCTCCCCCGGTGCTTGTACTGTACACAGAACTGTCATGCCGAAGGTCAAGAAGATCTCATGGTCTGTTAAGGCTGCGAAGAATAGTGACCCCCCATGGATTTCAGATACCCGTAGAAACTTGAATAATTGAACCGTGTGCTATGTCGTTGGGCTTTCCCCTCTCTCTCAGTAAGGTCAAGAATTATTATATTTATTTTTTTCTGTCTCGGAAGGGGGAAAAGGACTGTGTTTTTGCTGTGTTTTGTTTTTTGCCCCAGTTCCAAAGAAGGAAATTCTGGACTTCATATTATGATAGCACACGGTTCAATTATTATTCGAGTTTTTACAGGTAAAGTATCCAGTACATAACATGCTGATTCAGATAATAGTCCATGGGCCAACAGGCATACCCACCAAGATGCGTCAAATTCAAGCCGTACTGGGGATCGCCGCCGAACCCGCATATGAGGTTCCTGTGAATTGTGATGCAGTAGGTAGGGCCCGAGATCTGGCCGCTGCCCGAAACGGCTCAATTCGACTTTGCCGAGATCGGCTTCACCGATGCTCTCTCTCAAATAAAGAAGCAGGGTGCGTATGGCCTGCTTGTTGGCATTCAGACAAGCGGAGGCCCAGTTGCTCCAACCCTTCTACGGTATTCGGAATCCCAAATGTGCATGCATCCAAAGTCAGTCTCCCGCCCACTCCCCACCACCTCCCTTGATTGGTAATAAATGATTGGATGTGTCATAATGAATGGATTTGAGACAACCTGGTCCACTAAGCCTGTACACGACGCCGACCGCATACAATTGGGAGTACTCTCCGTCGGAATCAAAGGCCTGCTCACCCCCAAACTAACAAGCAAATTTCCTGATTCAAGAGTAGGAACCCTCCACAGAGCGGGTGGATTCTTGGGGAAGAAGACCACGGATGATGAACGTTTCAGAATAATTGCTGCACATACTGTGTCCCGCAAGCGGCTAATGGAATCTCCATTGGCTGTCCCTCCACGCTGGAAGTTCACGGACCGCTTTGAACAATTATTCCGATAATATTAATATATACCACAGTTTGTCCACCCGATAAGCCGCCGCCTACATGTCAATGCCGTCAAGGATTCAGAGACACAATCTATACTGGCCAGATCTATAATACATTCCAGGCCAGTTCTTCTGTCTTCCGGTATTAGCTTTTCTTGACCACACCAACAAATTCTGTTCCCAAAAGCGGCCTTTTCTGAGTGTTGTCGGCATGGTTGGGCGAATCGTTATCCTTCAAGTTCGAAAATTTCCCAGAACTCTTATACCTTTAATGATCGGAGGCTGCCGTCGCTGAATCGGCCAACCTTCTCAGTGCCAAGATCCTCGCACTGAGACTCGGATGGACTAGTGTATTTTTTCTTGCTCTTACTCTTGGGTCTCCGGCTAAAGATATATACTAGTATAAAGTCGGCAGTTTTCGTGATACAATCTTGCTGGATATTACTATGAGTTATTCGCCGAAGCTTCATCATGAGGTCTTCTTCTTGGCTATCATTGGTTGCATACAGGGCTCGCTTATCTTCTTTATTCTCCCACCTCTTCCTTTTCACTTTCTCTTTTCCCGATAAGTTTTCTCTCCCTCAACGATATATGAATGCAAATGAAAACCGGTCTTGACACAACCCTTGTTCGGTCCCCAGCCTCTCTCTCTCTCGTTCTCGTTCTCGCCGCCTTCAGTAAAGCTCTTTCCATACTTTCTGTACCCAATAAGCGGTGGTGTGAACTCTTCATTCGGCCCGCCGCTTATATTATGGTTTGGCTCGTCCGGGGTCATTTCTAATAAATCCGATCCGCCACCCACATACATACGCACAATTATCACAAGCATGAGGGCATGTTTTTTCCCAACCCGCGATTGCTTAAATCTATATGATAATTTATTATTAAATTATTATTTTTTTTCCCCCTTCGGCCAGACACTCTCCAGAAGCCAATCTTCCGCGACACAAAATATCACTCGACCCACTAAATGTCCTCTCCCCTCTATGCGCTCTCGAAATTTACTTTTCCTCTTGGCACCGCGGAGGTGGGGGGGG
>Ga0307517_10002519_pt1 | contig 29224 bp, 20 predicted proteins | sample 23_EM_MG_FD_194515 | JGI IMG/M metagenome (GOLD analysis project Ga0307517, IMG submission 194515) | Populus trichocarpa ectomycorrhiza microbial communities from riparian zone in the Pacific Northwest, United States - 23_EM | ecosystem: Host-associated > Plants > Roots > Unclassified | place... | reverse complement strand
TCTTTTCAAATGGATTTTCTATATGTATAGAGTATTTGGAGTCTTAAGTTTTTATTTTAATTTTCTACCATGACGGTTTATTATATCACAAAATACTATTTATTTTAATCGTGTTTTTTTTCTGAATATATATTTATTTTTCTAATTTTATACTTTAATATTTAGTTTATCATTAAGTTTCATAATTTATTATGACTTGCTTTATACGAAGTTATTATGGTCTCATAACATATGTCATGGGTTTGATGGGTTAAATCGAGTGTTTTTTTTAATTGACATTTTTCTTTTTAATTTTATCATTTAACATTTGATTGATTGAGAATTAGACTTTATAATTTATTTTAGTTTACTTATATGAGGTTATCTTGGTTTTATGAATCGGATCATATGTTTTGTGAATTAACTCGTGTAAAATGAGGTTGTTTTATTGTATTTTGTTTATAGATTGATTTTTTTTTTAATTTCAACCTTCATAATAATTTATTGAAAATTAAATTTTATAATTTATTTTGATTTATTTTTTATTAGATTATCATAATTTTAATCACGCACAACAACTCTCAAAAGATAAAAACACAAATGATAATATCTATATATTTTTTTCAATTTAGATACCTAAACATGTAATATTTGTAGATACCAGCATGCACTATACACTTTTGCTCCTATTTCACTATATTATATATTATTATGATATAATATAACTGCGATGATTACTTCATTGATCCGTGGCATGTGATTTTAGAAAATTAAAAAGATCACGATGTTCAAAGTAGGGCATCATTTGCTGCTCTATACGTGAAAGCAAACACGCAAACGAAAGAGATTCAAGAAGCGTGAAGCAAACGTCACGAACATTAAGTACGATTAATTATATGATTAGATCTATTGATCTCCTTTTAGTCAAACAATTAATCAATATATGTATTGTCAAAGCTAGCCGCTGTCTCATCAGTAGTTTGCGTTTACTTTGATCTAATCAACTGGCACACAGATAGAACAAAAAAAAAAAGAAAAAAAAAAGAGAGAGGAAGAAATAAACTAATTTAAAGACGATAACTAAGCTTCCGAAACAACCCGATATTATTGTCTAACTTTGACATTATTAATATTGTAAACTTAAATTTCCGCTAACCAACAATTAAAAAAAGGCAGTCAGTTGAAATTTGAACTTGCGTTGAAGAACAATCATTGTCACAGTACGTATCACCAGATAGGAAGAGGATTAATCCATTTAATTATATGTATGATATTCAAGGAAATACATGCTTGTACAAATTTTGATTTTTTTTACTTTCAAATTATCTTTTTAATGTTTTTGAATTGATTTATGTGATATTATCAATAATAAATTTTAAAAAATAATAAAAAACAATTTTAATATATTTTTAAATAAAAATTATATATTTTTGAAAACAATATATATCTGCTTTACTCTGAAAAACAATATATATGACTCTGGTCCTTCGGTTTTTAATCCTTTTTCACAATGATCATGTGTTCGGCTCCAGAATATAACATGTCCTTTCTACGATCTTTCTTTAATCTGCAGAGTCGCTTGTACAATACTCGGATATCGATAATTTGATTGGAATGTAAATATTCTGGTATCGGTCCCGAAAGTTGGTCTTAATTAGAATATTACTGGAAAGAATTGAGGAGGTTAAAGCATCTCAATCCAATAACTTAAGCTGTTATGTGAGGTTTCAGGATATAATTTATATTATTCTCTAACACCCCCTTCAAGTGAAAGCCATTTGGACTTGAAACTTACACAGACCTACTTTACCTTGTGCTTAATTTTTATCAAATAAATAGGGATGGTGAGATTCGAACTCGTGACCACTTGGTCATCAAGGCTCTAATACCATGTCAAAGAACCATCTCAACCTAAAAACTTAAATTGTTAGGTGAGGTACCAGGATATGATTTATATTATTCTCTAACAGAGAAAATTATTAATTTTTCTGATCATTAACGTGGTGAGTTGAATATCATCAAGTAATTAACACACTTGTTTGTAAATAAGTAAAAAATGTCACGTTACTTGATTTCTCTAAAAGAATTGGGTATCGCTCATCCCTTCACGGTCACGTAAACAGTGAATTTTTGTTGTTATTTTTTCAATTTAATTATTTAATATTTATTTTTTATAAATAATTTTGATTTATTTTTAATCAAGTTATCATAATATCAAATAAACATTTATTGTTTGTATTAAGTAAAAAATAATATTAAAAAATTCTTAAATTCAAAAAGAGACTATAACCGGATCATAAATTTATATAAGTGAAGCCACAAAACTCAAATTATATCACAATATTAATATTTCAAAAAATGCCAAGTTTTTTTTTTTTAAAGTTGAACCATATATTTTACTATTTATTTGAGTTGTTTTAGAATCTATTAAGTTGATTGTGTTATATTAAAAAAAAATATTTATATAATTTAATTTTAAATTTAAATTAAACAAGAAGTTATTGAGAAATTTTAAAATTAATATGCTACACTGAGTGTATTAACAAAACCAAATAATTTTTTTGCCACCTAAATGTTTTCTTTTACGTTCATTTTTTTTATTCGAATTGCAACGAAGTGCAGTTCTTTAAACTAATTAATTTTCTCAAATGAAGGCGCGTTGTCAGCTTTTAATGTCAGCAATGAGCAGATATGAATTTTCGTACGTAGCCAAAATAAATAAAAAATCAAGATTTTCCTCGATCCAGTATTATTTTCTTGATTGATGTCTATATATATACATATATCTTTTTTATATTTCTTTCTCAGCATAACGCCAAACAATTTTCTCCATCAAAGAAAAAAAGACTAATTTATCTGATCTCCGAACTCGATTTATTTCCTCTGCTAAAACTTCCAAACCGTGTACATGGAGGTGATTATTTTTTATTTGATTTGGTTCTTATACAAAAAAAAATTCAAACTAAGTTTTTTTTTTTAAAAAAATCAAAATCGAACCGAAACAGGTTTAAACTGACCGGTTTTAGTTCAATTTTTTAGGATAAAAACCGGTTTAAACCAGTTTGGCTCGATTTTTTTCAGTTTTAGTTCGGTTTTTTCGGTTTCAGGCTTATAAAACCGAACCGAACTGAACCGGTCAGTTTTTTTAAAATTTTAATCGGTTTTATTGATTTTTTTTACGGTTTGATTTTTTTTATTATTTTATTTTTGGTTTTTTTGGTTTTTTCTCACCCAAAAGCAAAAAAGAACTATAATAATCACTGCGTTTTTCTTGGAAAATGTTTTGAGAGGCACCTTTACATATTCTTCATAGAAAGTGTCCCTGATTCGATTCCATCCAGTCAGGAATGCTGGCTTTACGTTGCCATCAAAAGGGTAGGTCGAGGCCAATAATAGTCTTTGAATTTGTGGATCAATGCAGGGGAGAGAAAGAGGCGGGAGGGACCTCAGATCACGCCATGTTGACAAAGATTCTTCTTGAATCTCCAAAGTCAACTCCCATGTCAACCGGAATCATTACGTGTCGCTCAAGCACATCACATCAAAAGCAAAGGCAGTTTCTAGCCTATATCGAGGCAATTTTGTTTTTTTGGGCATTTTAACGCTACGGGCTCCATTTGGCTGTAGAATTCACACCTGGAAATCTGTGCCCTCTTAAATATTTTGAAAGCGATTTTCTGGAGTGGAAAATAAGCTATACGGTTTTCTCTATTTCACTTTTTTCTCTCCATGGGTGTATTAATATTAATATTATTAATAATAAAAAACCAGAGGCATGCAATACACATCTCGCTTTCCCAATTCAGGAAATGAAATTATTGTTCGCACAACATAGGAATAAAGGACTCCTAGTCGTCAGCGCATGGGTATACATGTTGAACACAACATCAGCAAATCGAGGCCTCAGATAGGATAAATTGGATAATCACCACACAAAATAATAAAAATAATAATATGGTTTTATCATGTTACATTTTTAAAATGTAATATTTATTAAATATTATTATATTTAAACATAACAAGATAATTATCAGGCATATACTAAATACGACGGCCAATTGATTCCTCGCGATGAAGGGAACGGCATGAAATTTAATTGCCCATTGACGTTTTCAGTCCTTGTTCGCTCACAGGGAGAGAGTAAAAGGGCATGCATCGCACGCTCCTGCCATGCCGACCACTCTAAATGTATCGTGCGCTACCTAAAATTAATGATACTGGGAGGATAACGTTGTACAGTCCTAATTCAGGACCACTTGGGCTTCTCCAGCTAGTGCTGATAGCATAATCCTCGGTACGGAAAATTAATGTTGAGGCGAGACACAGACAGGTGGGTGATTGTGAAGGAAACAAATCAGATGAAATTAGAAAACTATCTACAGTTTCTTCAATACTATATAATATAATATAGAACATAGAGTAGTGGACCCATGATGTTATAATGCCCATCCAAAATGCACCATTATGTTAAGATTAGCACATCAACATATTGATTTTCCTCATTTTTTGTTGGGATTGAATTTTTTTTTTTTTTTGACAAACGGAGTTTATTGAATGACGTGGTTTCACATTGGACTCGGAACATTATAGAATATTTCTTATAATCCGAACCAACTAACACCTTGGAGGACCATTTTATAAATGTGAACTATATAATATAATATAATAATACAAAATCTTTTCCAAACCGTCCCTGATATTTCTCTCTCCTCCTCGGGGGTCTTTCTCGAAGTGAAGTAGCAGATTCTCTAGAACTATAACCTCCCTATTTTTTTTATTTTAAAAAATCAAAAAAGTAAAATCCTGGAAATATCTGCTCTTTTTTAATAAATCAAGGAAAATATTTTATTTCACTCTATTTATAGAGAGAAACCGTCATAACTCCCCCTGCAAGCTGCCCAAAACCACTCGCCCTCCCAAAAAGGACGGAAAGCTCACTCTCATTCGGTTAGTCCTCTCTTCTTGATTCTTTTTGATCGATTTTGCAATCTGGGTTTTGCTGTTCTTGCCATTTTCTTATCAAATTTTGCTTCTTCATATGGCGGTTGCTCTAGGATGGGGTTATGTTGGATCCGTACAGATTGCTGGGGCTGAGGTTTCAGCACTGTTTGGTGGTGTATGGCTTGTCTGGATTTGTTTTTGTATTGTTTTTCATATCTGGGCGCTTTTTTTTTTGTTTTGTTTGTGATTGATTTTGCAAATGATTTTGTTTTGGTTTTTGGATCAACATTCTCGTATTTTGTTTTTAGTATTATTAGCTTTGGTTTTGTTGGGATCTTTAGAATAGTAAATTTTGGTGTGATTCTTGAGAAATCGTATGCTGACAAATTTCATTATTGAATATTTTGAATTGGAGGGACCTTTTTTCTTGCACCTTTTCTTTTGTTAATGCTAAACGCGGTAGTTTTATCATATATGATTGTAATGCCAAATTACAATGTTATAGCTATCTGATGCCAAATTACAATTTGCACTAGGACATGAACTTATTGTTTAATGATGAATTGTTTTAGCTATCTAGTGAGAAATTAATTTGAATTGCCATGTTTCACTTGTTTAAATAAATTCGAATATAGCTCCATTGTTCTTTCATTCGTAACTTGTTATTATGGACATGTAGCTCTTTTTTGGATTTTTTCAGTGGAACTGTCATTTCCACATCATATATGAACGAAGATGGGCGAATAATATTGTAGTACTAGAGGTTCAGAATTGAGCCTGCTATGCTGGAGGTCTGAATTAGTTCTTAATTCCGATAGCTAAGTCCTATAGGTTAAAGTAGGGGTGCTCTAAACTTATAATTATTCTTTTGAACACTTTATGAGCAACCAATTTGGATGAGAAGATGATCTTTACCCTTTTGAATTAACATCTTTTATTTACTGCGATGTCTTGGAGGCTTGCCCTTCTGTTAAGCGCATTTAGTTTTGTGTGGAAATTCTCTCCTTTTTTTTTACAATGCATAATTTTTTTCTTTGGTTCTTATACTGTAATTTGTCTTACTTGCAGTGGTTTGAACCAACATATTCCTTTCAATGGCTAAAGATACTTCTGGTGCCGAATCACACCCAAAACGGCAGGGACTCTTGAAAGATCAAGCCAGATTAACTAAGAAAAAGGACTGTGATCGCTTTGAGATAGTCCCAATCCAAAATCCTTTGTCATTCGAGAAAGGATTCTTTATTGTTATCCGTGCCTGCCAATTGTTAGCACAAAATAATGATGGAATGATACTGGTAGGTATAGCAGGCCCTTCAGGAGCTGGGAAAACCATTTTCACTGAAAAAATTCTCAACTTCATGCCCAGTGTTGCCACCATATCGATGGACAACTACAATGATTCAAGCCGAATTGTTGATGGCAATTTTGACGGTAATTTTGGTTTTTGCACACAACCAGTGTTGCCCCATTGTTTGCAGTAGTTTGATTGTTTTGAAGTTGAGATAAATCATGCATTTGTATGCTATTGGTTCTAATGCTGTTTTGCAACAGACCCGCGCTTGACGGACTATGACATGTTGCTCAAGAATGTTCTTGACTTAAAGGATGGGAAACCAGTTGAGGTTCCAATCTATGATTTCAAGTCGAGCACCCGAACAGGATACAGGTTGAGCTTTGCTCCGTTTTTTAGTTATCATACTTTCCAGTATCTTTTGCATTATTATAAAAATGTGAAAGTCTTTGTAACACTCCTTATGGCTTAGCATTTATCATTATATCTGGTTCTTTTTTACATTACACTCTCACTTCTCTATATAACCAGTTCTTTTGTACAATACACTCTGTATTCTCCTTGACCAATTTTTAATCATCCTTGCTTGGATTCATCCTCATCAAACAACTCTTCTTCATCCTCCTAAATCTATAACTAAATATCCCCGATTCTCCTCCTCCACCCTCATGGCTGGCCACAAAAGTGGTCGAAATCTGGCCTCACTATATCTTGCTCTACCCCAAAATTAGCAGCACTCGTGCTTGGACGCATTTCATATTAAATCCAACTTGAAAGTGAAATAAATACCAAGAACCATTTGAAATCATTAGAAAGGGAAAAGCACAAACTCAATTTTGAAAACCCCTTTTCACCGTGTAAAAATATAAAGGGGAGGAATAAAAAACTCGAGTGATATTCATTGGTGGAACTCCCAGCAAAAGTATACCATTGATGAAACAACAAGGGAAAGATCATGCACTGATCTGGTGGTGATATGTATCAATATAATGCACTAGGAAACAGGAGTGTGCTGTTTAAGAGTCATGAATAGCAAGGGCCAAGCTCTCCTAATCATGGAAAAGCAGGACCCCAAAAGTATTAGAAAAGAATAAAATTGAATTTGTATCTTTGGTTTTGTATGTGCAGGCTGTGGAACAATGAAACCTTGACCTTCAACTTTAACCTAATTTAAGTATGTAACTGTGACAGGACACTCGAAGTACCATCTTCTCGTATAGTGATTATTGAAGGAATCTATGCACTGAGTGAAAAGTTGCGACCTTTGTTAGACCTACGAGTATCTGTAACTGGGGGAGTTCATTTTGATCTTGTAAAACGGGTTTTAAGGGACATCCAACGAGCTGGCCAAGAACCAGAGGAAATAATCCAGCAGATATCTGAAACGGTGATTGTGTTATTTTATTCTCTCTGAACATGCTTTTACTTTATCATGATGTTGATTTTTAAAGTACCCACTTCTCTATTTGCAGGTATATCCGATGTACAAGGCCTTTATTGAGCCAGATCTCAAAACAGCCCATATAAAAATTACAAACAAGTTCAACCCCTTCTCTGGATTTCAAAGTCCTACTTATATATTAAAGGTTATTTTTCACTCTGTTTTCATATACTCTTTATTTATTTTTTTTATTTTTTATTTTTCAATTCTCACACAACCATTGGTTCAGGTTACTGCAGTTTATGCTTTACAGAAGTGGATTCTCCTTATCTTGCTATTGTTCAAATCAGTAGTTGTTCCAGTGACTGTATTTTTAACTTTGATTTCTGAGCATGTATTTTTATTGTAGTCAGCAAGGAAGGTAACAGTGGACCAGATCAAGCCTGTTCTCTCTGAAGATTATAAAGAGACAATGGAGCAGATTTATGACATATATCTTTTACCACCTGGTGAAGATCCAGAATCATGCCAATCATATTTGAGGATGCGAAATAAAGATGGAAAATACAATCTCATGTTTGAGGTTTGTCCTGAAACATAGTTTCCTTCTAATTAATGTTCTGCAAAATTAACTATGTGCATTGGTAAATGGTAACATAATATTATGAACTTGTGGCCAAAGAATGTAGGAGGGGTATGCTTAGATATGTTTTGAGCAGGGAAGTACAATGTGGCCAGCCTTGCCCCATCTCCCCTTGTTGGAATTTGTTATTTTTCTTACTTGAAGAGTTTCTGGGCTTCTCTTAAAAATTTTAGCTTGTCTTTTGTATACCATGTCTTTCCGCCCCTGGTCCAGCATATGCATCAGGTATACAGTATGCTATAGTTGACTTCTGAAGAAAAATGTGCATGTCCTGAAGGCTTACATTACCTCTCAAAATTTTTGTTGCAATCCTAGTAGGATGGTGATATGTTGGGTGTTATATATGGGTCTGTTGATTTTAAGACGCTGTTTTATTATGAAAAAAAATCTGCAATTGTTATCTGGTTAATTAATGATAATTCATCTTCAGGAATGGGTTGCAGATGCTCCATTTATCATATCACCAAGGATCACTTTTGAAGTCACTGTTAAACTCCTCAGTGGGCTGATGGCCTTGGGATACACAATAGCTGCTATCCTTCAAAGAAGTAGCCATTCATTCTCTGATGATAGGGTGTGTGTGAAAATTGATTGGCTAGGACAACTAAATCGTCAATATGTTCAGGTATTTATTTAATTTCATACTTTCCATCTGTTTAGTAGGTTAGCTAGTGCTTCCATGTAAATTTAAAGTATGTCGAGGTTGAAAGCACAAGTAATTAAGTACTTAAATGGCATCTCTCTCAGCTGCAGTCAAAGTTTATTGTACTTCCATAATTTTCTCACAATACCATTGAAAAACTTTCATAGTATAAATAGAGAGACTTCTTATGATAATTTGTTTTCAACCACGTGTTTTTAAGCAGTTAAACTTTATTGCATTCTTTTAGAACTAATATGGTAGCCATTATTGAGCATCTTTCAGCAAGGAAGGAGCGCGAGGTTTAGAGTTTTGGTCTCTCATGAAAATCAATGGTTATATTGTCAGTTTTAGAAACACAAAGTTAATGTAAAATTGCACTAAAATCTACAAGATTTAAATAATAAATTATTTAAATTCCTCAAATGTAGTTAATGCTTACTGATTGTGCTGAATACTTTGATCTTCGGATAATATTGGCTCGGCATTTTTCTTTTCTTGTCGAGGTTTTTTTTTGCTAGTTTCAAATGGTTTCATTCTACTCCGAACATTTACTCTTTATTGAGCTTTATATTTTGTTCTTGGACAAGGCCCATGTTATCCAATGCCAACGACAGTTATTGTCATCAACCTCTATGTATTGACGAGGAATTAGAAATACTGGATTTATGTAAGTGCGATGGTTTAGTGTTTTATTGTAGTGATTGAAACAGATGTTGCTAATCTTTTGTCCTCTTTATAGTCTCATTGTTAGTCAGTTATGTGAGCTATAAAAAAACTCACTGTGTTGATTGTAGGTGCAAGGAAGAGATCGCTTGGTTGTAAAATACATTGCAGAGCAGCTAGGTTTGGAAGGCTCATACACTCCACGTACCTATATAGAACAGATTCAACTAGAAAGGCTTGTAAATGAGGTCATGGTATGGGAATATCCAACACTTGTGATTACTTCTCCTGCAAAAGCGGTCCTGATCTGATCATTCTGCAGGCCTTGCCAGATGACTTGAAGACAAAGCTCAGCTTAGATGAGGATCTGGTTTCAAGCCCCAAAGAAGCACTTTTGCGAGCCTCTGCTGATAGGGTTGCCAGGAGATTTAAGAATGGCAAAAGGTTCTTTACCAATTCAACTCTGTTATGATTCTTTGCATCCGACACTATTTTGTCACGTTGCTAATATCCCTTTATTGTCCTTAATGTGTTGTAGTATTATTTGAAATGGCAGCTTATATACACTGATCATATTTTACATCAAACAGCGGTATGTCACACTCATATTCCTCTCAAAGGGACAAGAACTTATCTAAGCTTACTGGGCCTGCTGCAACCTCTAATAGGTTTGATGATAGCAATCTAGAGTCACCAGCTGCGCTAGCCAATCAGGTGCTCCTTTTAGCTTCTCAGTTGTTATGCTTCATTTGCCAGCATATAGTTGTTGAATTCAAGTCTTTATAGCTGTTATCTTGTTTTTATAGTTATATTATGAAGCGGTATAACTGAAGTCTTCTTGTATTATTTTATTCATTTTCTCTCATGCCACATGCATTCTTGTGTAGGGAGCCATGACTCAACTTTCAGAACAGATTTCTTCACTAAATGATAGAATGGATGAGTTCACAACCTGTATTGAAGAGTTAAATTCCAAGTTAATCATCAATAAGAACCCTCCTAGCCAACAAAATATGGCTCTCCAAGCTGAAGTGCACAATGGTTCTGCTCCAACTTCTTACTTCGTATCTGGTTTAGGCAACGGTTCCTTGACTGGATCCAGAATGTCCAATTCCTCATCTTCATCTCTGTTGGCTAAGGAGTCACCTTTAATGGAGGAGGTACCATGGCTGGTCCCTTTAAACCATCTCATAAATCTTTTCTCTACTTATGCTTATAGGTCAATACCAGACACCTGACAGGGTTCCTTTAGTCAATGATTTGAATTAAGAGGTTGACTGCTTTGATTCTAAAATACGCTTGTACTGATAGGGTGTTGAAAGTTTTTCAGAAGGGTGTTGAAAGTTTTTCAGAAGCTCTTCACAAAAGTAGGAAAAAATAATTTAATCGACTTCCAGGGATGTCACTAGTATAGTAAGATAGGATGTTTGCATAGAATGAATCTGGGTATTGAGTTGTACTGTTAACTATGTGTTTAGAACATGTCAATACTATCCAGTTGGTGGAAGTCGCATCCAATCCTTCTCATTGATTGCTCTATATTGACAGATATCAGGAATTGCCCGGGCACAGCGTCAAGTCACGCTTCAGTTGGATACGTTGAGCAATCTTCTTCGTGATAGCTTGGGAGAGAGGTTTCAGGGAGTAAGAAAAAACAGGAATATCTTGGCTGTCCGTGATGGCCAAGCTCCCCTTATTGTAGCATTGGCGATTGGTTGTGTCGGACTATGTTGGTTTATTCGAGCCCAGAATTGACTCTATTAGATTCAAATTTTTGTTTCCTGCTCCAGATATCTTTCTTTTCTTTCGATATTATTCGTAGAAGTTTTCCGCATAGGCCTCCTCTTGGTCGGGAAAACCAGATATCAATCATCCAGTTTACTATGTTTGGAGTTAGAAGCCTTCAGTTTCTCTGGTAGTCTGTACTCTGTAGGAGAGGGGTTATCAGAATTTTGTATTTGATGTCATGTTGGCAACTCTTTTTATCATATTCTGAAATAGGAAATTAATAGCAATAAGGTATTTTACCTACCTTATTACCTTTGTCTGGTTTTGTTACTACCTTTGTCTGGTTTTGTTATGGGTACCTACCAGGAAGTTTTTAAAATGTTTTTCGTTTAAAAATATATTATAATAATATTTTTTATTTAAAAAATTATTTTTAATATTAATACATCAAAACAATCTAAAAATCAATTTTTTTGAAAATACTGATTTAAACACATGCCGAATAGCTTCCCATCTCCCCAAAATTCTTCAATGATTACCTTTTTCCTTTTGTTCTTATGAAGGGAGTCTGATCAGAATATTTTGGAGGCTTTACCTTTGCCAAACCGATTGAAAAAATTCATTGATAAAGAAAAGTCGTTACATGAATTCATGGATTTATCAACAACAATTCTCCGGGAGAGAGAAACACGAGGTCTAGATGTATTCTGGGGACATCAACCCACAAGGAGCTCTCTCTGGACAAAAATTATTTTTCCAGTGATCGCATGATTAAAACTCCGCAAGGGCCGTTACCTCGAACCAGATGATCCATGGCACCGTGGCAACTGTTTCACCAAGCATTTCGATTTTCAAAATGGGTGGAAGTTACTTTGAAAATTTCTTGTTCTTCTACAAAAATAAACTCTTGATGATTAAATCCCTAGTTCCAGTCCATTTACACCAATACTAAAGTTTTCTCTCTTCATCTCTAAGACAGAAACTTGCTGTGAGCTTTCATTAAAAATGGATCATTAACTTCACCAGGAAAGATAGACTTGCGAACTAAACGACATGTCAACCAAATTAGCTTCCTCTCGAAGAGAAAATGGCGTGTCGTTGTGAAACCTTACGCCCAAAGACGCAAGTCACGTTACACGTGCTGTGTGCCGCTAAAATAAAAAACGAGAGGTTAAAAAATGACTAGTCAGGAGCAACAACAGCAAAGACGGACGGACGACAACAAAGAAAAATCGAAACATGTTGCTCTCAAAGTCCCGACCAATTCCTACTTCAGTCCTTGTATTTCCGATCTATCTAGGTACTTTTCTGCTCTTATTTGTGCTCCTTTTTGCCTGTCACTGACCGGGAATTTTGTGCATGTATCATTTTGTATCTCTTATATCACGAATTTGTTTAGCTCAATTTTGTAATTGAGATGTATTGCTGACGGTAGTGATTATTTGAGCCAGTTGTCAAATCTTGGATTTTAAGTCATAACAGTCCGTTTGTAGGCTCAGTAAACTGGGTTTCTTTCTGTTAAGTACCAGGTGATGAAAGTCTCAATCTTGAATCGTTATCATTTCTTTTATAGATTTCGTCAAATTTTGAGGGAAATATCATGACTTTCTTTAATTTTTTTATTTTTTATTGTTTGGTTGTTACATTTGATTGACTATAAGAGTTGGGTTTCCGTTGTTTTGGTTTGTTTCTTTAAGCTGAGAGGTTGCCAATGGGAGATGGATTCGATAAGTGATCGGCCTCAGAGCATTAGAGAAAGCATTCTCACTCGATTACCAGTACGAGATGCTGTAAGAACAATCGTCTTGTCAAGCAAATGGGGGTACCGATGGGCTACTCTTACCTTGTTCTCGAAGACAAATGTGTTAGGATGTACAGTGATAGACCTGTGGTTGAGAATCGCATCGTAAAATTCATCACTCATGCACTCTTTCTTCACCAAGGACCTGTTCACAAGTTCCAGCTTTCTACTTCGTATTTGCATTGCTTCCCGGATATTGATCAGTGGATGCTTTTCCTTTCAAGGAGTGATATTAAAGAGTTGGTACTTGAATTAGGAGAAGGCGAGTGGTTTAGGGTACCATCATGTCTTTTCAATTGTAAAAGTTAATCTGTTTGGAGCTTTTTCGTTGTAAATTTGATCCACCTCCTGCTTTTAAAGGATTCTTGTGTTTGAGGAGCCCTAGTCTTCATCAAGTTTTGGTTGCTCCTGAGGTAATTGAAAGTCTGATTTCCAGTTGTCCGCTTCTTGAAAGTCTTGCATTGTCATATTTTGATAGCTTAGCTCTTAATATCTGTGCTCCAAATCTCAAGTGCCTGTGCTTGGAAGGTGAATTTACAGATATTTGTCTTGAAAATACCCCACTTTTAGTTGTCATGTCTGTTTCTATGTATATGAATGATGATATTGCTGAATACTTTGAGCAAAGTTGGAGCTGCAATTTTATCAAGTTTCTAGGCGGTGTGCCTCTTCTTGAGAGACTTGTTGTGCACATCTACTTCGCAAAAGTAATACCTTGTCGAATTTATATTTGGTCCATAAAGTGGCAATGTAGTTTGTCTTTTTTTTTCCTTCTCTCTTAATTTAATTCTGCGTTGTTGGTGATAGTATTTGAGCATAGGTGATTATCCGGGAACACTTGCAATTACTTACAGCCGCCTAAAAATAATTGAATTGTATCAAGTTAGTTTTGAAGATACAAAAGAGATTCGTGTTGTTCTTTGCTTGATTACAAACTCTCCTCATTTGAAGGAATTTCGTATCTCAGTAAGTTGTGTTGCACATGTTGGCATCTTATTTTGTGATTTTTGGTGGAAGCATTGCTTTGTATATTAATTTACTCAAGATTGGTGCAAACCTTTTTGTCTTTGGTTTTTTTGTAGGGCTCATCAACCACAGTGGCTGCTGTGGAAGTACCGGATTTGGGATTTTGGGCAGAAGAGTGCCCTGAAGATTGTACTTTTAAACAACTTAAAGTTGTAAAGATGACAGATATGTCCGGTGTGCCACATGAAATGGAATTTTTGAAATTTTTGCTTGCGAATTCCCCAGTGCTTGAGACATTGTGTATCACACCTTGTGTATATGTCATGGATGGGATATTGAATATGCTGGTTCAGTTGGTCAGGTTTCGAAGCGCTTCTGCTGAAGCTGAAATTACATTTACCCAAGATGAAACTCCGTGTACTTCACGAAATGCCTCTTTTCTCGTGGATGTTTGTGATATTATAACATCAATGAAGTACATAATATTGACGTTGTGCACAAAATCTTGTCAGATCTTGTATCTCTTCCCTTCAGGGGTGCTGCATAATAATATTGACTTCTCTAGCTCAAAGCAGAACAAAGAACTATACATTTCTATGTACTGATCTTTTATTTTTATGAAGTACGTTATAGAAACTGACTTTTCTGGGGTTTCCTAAATGTTTTAGGAACATGCTTTGCATGGTATAAGTACCCTGCACACCTATTATTTTCCACTCAGGAACTCCGTTTATTCTCCGATCCTCTGCACCCTTGTTAATTATCATTCAGAAACTTTGTTTATTCTCTGATCCTCTACATCACTTGAGTTCTTATAAATCAATTGATGGCCATCATTGGTAGTCCGCATCTTTGAATTTTTGTTGCCATGAAATTTCCTGTAGCTGAAGAGGGAGGGTGGCCCCTTCTACCATTTGATGAAAGATCATTCTGCAAGACAGTCTTTCTAGCCACCCGTTTGACCATGAATTTGTGCCCCCAGAAACTATCAACTTTCAGGAGCAATCATAATGCTCATGTATTGACCAAGACAAATCTTTCTTCAGGGCTCGAAAGGATAAAATATTAAGTTCAGGAGGAACAAACTTTATTTGATTGTTATCATTACAATAAACCCCAGCAGAACATCTCCAAAAAAATTCTTCACTCGACCAACAAGCAGAAAAAGACATTAACACTCAACTATGTCATTTTTTCGGATCCCGGTTCTGTACAGCTAGAAATTGAGAGACAGCTTTAGAGCTCCAATATGTGGCTACTATACAACAAGCATGTTTTCATACGCTGTATCACATCCTTTTGAAAGTTCATAAATGCTCTCTGTTTGAAAATCATGTCACCTGGGTCCAGAGAGCTCCATTGCCTGGACAAGCAGCGAGGAGTCATCAGTCAGATCAGAATATCTTTCCGAAGACGAGAACTCGTTGGCTCTTGATCTAGTTTCTTCAGCTCTCTGAGAAGCTTCCCACTTTTCAGCGAGCCCGTCTCCTTCTAACATCCGAACCACTTCTGACATTTTAGGTCTATGACTTGGAAGGTATTGGGTACATAACAGAGCTACTTGAACTATTTCTTCAAGCTCAATTCGGTCGTAGTTGTTTTTCAGATCCTTGTCAACTAACAATTCCAGCTTCTTTTCCTGATGAATCTTCTTCACCTGTAATTAAGATCATAAATTCATTCTTGTCCAGAAATGGGACTTGGATTAGCCTGAAAAGTATCTGAAGGCGTGTTTGTTTAGCTTACCCAGTCAAGCAATGCTCCTTTCTGGTTCGTTGACTTCCCGAATTCCAGAGCTCTTAAGCCAGATATTAATTCTAGCAGAAGTATTCCAAATCCAAAAACATCTGTTTTCTCAGAGGACTGGCCTGTTGATAGATACTCAGGGGCTATGTGCCCCACAGTGCCCCTCACAGCAGTTGTCACATGTGAGTCCTGGTGATCCAACAGCTTTGCCAATCCAAAATCTCCTACAACAGCCTCGCAATAATCATCAAGTAATATATTTGCAGCCTTCACATCCCTGTGAATTATCTTGGGATCGCATTGTTCATGCAAGTATAATAAACCTCTAGCTGCTCCTAAGGCAATTCTCTTCCTCGTACCCCAATCCAGGGCTGGTTTGGCTGCAAGAGAAACAAAAGGCACAATTTTCATATCTTGATCAAAGAATGGTCAATCATATGTTATGAGACTCGCAGGTTCTAGGCATCCTGTGTGGAAATCAGAGGTATATCAGAATAGAGTTAGCTATCTTGATGGATGCATTACCCTTGAGACGAGTAGCAACACTCCCATTAGACATGTACGGGTAAACCAATAGCCTTTCAGTCGTTGTCATGCAAAATCCATAGAGACGAAGTAGATTTCGATGCACTGCTAGGCTGATCATCTCAACTTCAGTCTGGAATTGGATCTCTCCACCTATGGCATTTCCATCTTTGAGCCTCTTCACTGCTACAACAGTTCCATCTTGGAGATACCCTTTGTAGACGTTCCCAAAGCCACCTTTTCCTATCAAGTTCTTGCTGCTGAAGTTGTTTGTAGCAACCTGAAGTTCTTTGAATTGAAAGCTCCTCAAGTTTCCGAGGTTGAGTTCTTCATTATGTTGTTCTGATGTTTTTGAAAAGAGAAAATGTTAGAACTATTGACATGTCCGTTGCTATCAACCACCCGATGCTGTCAACAGCTTTATATTTTTCAAGTCTATTTATGCCACACTAACCATTAACATCAAAGAATATTTGCTGGTTGTGTCTTTGTCTCCACCAAAGAATGAAGCCAAATCCAAGAACCAACAGGCAGATGCAGCCTAGGCTTGAACCAAAGGCCAGGGCAATTTTGTGGCTCTTGTTATTTCCAGAAGGCTGAGAATCTTAGGAAACAAAGAAAGACATTTGAGCATAATTTAAAGGGAGTAATATAGGATTTAAGATTTGAAATTCGAAACTCGAAACGCATAATGAAAGTACAACAATCTCAAAAAGCATTTGATAGCCTAGAAAGGATAAAACAATCATGATCTTCAAATTGAAGTCAAAAGCAAAATAATTGCAAATTAAAAGAAAGCAAAAGGGAAGCGCAACAACAGCAACTTTTAGAGCAGAAGAAGTTAAAACTTGAAATTAAGTAGGTAACTTTGTAACAGGCGGGAAAGACAATTACTTTGTGAATTATTCAGGGCCACAGATTGGGGAACTGGTGTGGTTCCAGCACAGCCTTGCTCAGTTCCACATATCAGAGGATTTCCTACAATGCTGTGTCAATAAAAGCAACGTCAATTATTTTGCTTGCTGTTCTGATCAAGCGAAAGAGAAATATAGAAGGACAGATAGGTTTTAGGATTGACTTACTTGAATGTTTTAGCATGAACAGGTGGTACAGGAGTGCTCAAATCATTGTAAGACAAGTCCCTGGGACATTAAACAAAATTCAAACAAATCATATAGATCTTTTACCAAGGAAAAATGACATACAGCAATAGCAGAAGGATAAGGGTTTGAAGAAAATTACAGAAAGGTAAGTTGAGTCATGTTAACCAAAGAGGCGGGAATTGCTCCATCAAGACTGTTATTGTTCAGCCTCCTGATCCAAACTCAAAAACCCTCTGTCAGTTTTCAGACTCTTTGGAAACTTTTAAAATTAATGATCACCTCCTAATTCTAAAATTGTTATGAAAAAAAGAAAAAAGTGCATGTATACACTTTGTGCTTACAGGTATTGGAGGCTATTAAGATTGGACAGAGCACTTGGAATTTGGCCACTGAAGTTGTTACTGGAAAGATCAATTGTTTTAAGCTTGGAGAGCCTTCCAAGCTCAGAGGGTATATGTCCCGAAATATTGTTATCCTGTAGAAGCCTGCAAAACACCATATTGTGAATAGAAATACAAAAGTAAAAATAAAAATCATATTTTCTGGAATATTAATTGATTGAATACTCACAGAGACTGGAGATTCGTTAAGTTTCCAATAGATGGGGAAAGAGTGCCAGATAAACGTTGGCTTGGAGCTCCTCTGCAAAAAAAAAAAAATTAACCACTTCAAATGCTCTTTCTTACTTGAACTTTCATTAATCTTGGGTTCTTTCGATGTATTTGTTTCTCTATTCAGCTAAGTTTTGGTTAGTTTAGTAATTAGTGCTACTTACAGGCTAGTGACAAAATTATCAGGAGAACAAGTGACCATCGCCCAACTGCATGGATCCACAGCATGCTCATCCCAGTTAAGAATATTATGAGGATCGTGCAATGAGTTCTTAATGCCCATCAAAGCCTCCACTGAGAGGAAAAGGAAAAGGTAAATATGACTTCAAGCTCTTAACTTCTCAAAAGATTTAGAAAGACAAATAGGATTCTCCGTAGCTGAGTAAAACTCCAGTTACCTTCATAGTTAACACCTGCAGCTGTTAGCTCTCCATAAGCAGTAGTCCATAAACAGATTAACGAAGCCACACAACAGAAAAGAGCATTCTTTTTGCCTGCCTCCATTGAAACGAAGGTATAAAACCAGATGGTATAGTTGCCAAAACCAGTTTCTGCTGAGGTAAGGGGGTTAAGAATGGTGTGAAAAAAAATGAAAGATTCAATAAAAACAGTGCTGATGTGGGCTTTGTTTTGTCTCGGTATTACACCAAGAACCAGGCAGTACTACAACTGCTCATGCTTATCTATAATTGCACTTGATCGCACCTTATGTCAAAGAGGCCAGGAGTCAAGAAAACCAGAGGTTTTGATAGGGACACTAGAATTCTGAAAGAGAAGTAACATGCCTGCCACTGGCTACGCAAAGTTGCAAGAAAAGAATATATAAAGCAAGAAGCTACACTCACCAAATCTAGATAATATCAAAAGATGATTGATAAAGAAGAATTCCTCTTTCAATCATGCATTAGTGCATAGAAAAAGGACTGTTGTAGAATTTCTGTATTCTATTCCAAGATTAGGGAGAGAAAAAAGGTGGAAAAAGCAAGTGAAGTATTAACTGTTAAGCATTGTACATCAAATAATTAAGAGCATTTTAACGATAATCACTGTGGGTCAAGGTAAAAAGAGACGATGACAATGAGAGTGGACAAGTGTTGGGATTTGCTTTGGTTTGCTACGCTTCTGCTGTGGCCTGTGGGAATCCAACATTCCCTGAAGCACTTGGCCATTTTCTTAAAAAAATTACGTCTCAAAATTCCGTTCTTCTTCTCTTACTTTAGCTTTAATTATTATAAGAGAAAAAATGACAATCTCGAGGGAATTAAACTTGGAGATTCGTGATGTGGTGATTTGCCCCTCGTAAGATCTTTGCTGTGTGAATTATTTCTCACATTTGCTATTATTTTCTTTCATTTTTTATTCTCCTTTGAATTTCCCTCATACCCCAGTTGGGTTTTGCTTTATTGATTCCAAAACAATTCCATTGTCTCCACAGTCAACAGACAGTCCCATTAAATTATCCCAAAAGCAGCCAGCTTAGAGGTAAAGGCTGCCCCTCTCTTTCTTTCTACAAGTTATATGTATTTATACACTCATGAAGGGTCCTACAGAACTATGTGCATTTACTGCCATCTGGCATCAACTCAACACCTGGTAATGCTTGTTTATAACCGAATATTGTGTTTAATGCATCTAGACCCTCTCTTTTATGCTTTTAATATAAAAATTATTGGAAAAATATATAAAAAAAATTGAATCAGATTAATAACTTAAATGTATTCTTACAAAGACACTCAGCACGCGCGTACACACACAGGTAGAGTTAGGGTCCAATTACAAACAAAATACTTGTAGTAACAGATTAATTATTGATAGCACTTGTAGTAGATAGGAGCACGTGCAAAGCAGACTCAATAATGGCCGTTGACTTGATGTTCAAACATATTTCATGATCATCATGGAATGGAAGTAGTATATCATTATTGTTAATGATTCGACATAAAGCTTACAATTAAGATAAGGGTTAGGACTTGGTATGGACACTAGCTAGCTAATTAACTTCGAACGCAGTTTAGGTCTTGATAGAGACATTTAACTCTTTTCGAATGCAATTTCAGTTCCCATGTCATGGATATTGGCTAATGCCTCTGCATGATTTCCTATGGTCAGAAGGAACCAGCATTTGACAGAGACTTCACCTTAAATGCCTCTCAACTGAGCGATTCTTGTTCCTGGCTCTTGCCCTGGCCTCGCTACAGGAGTTGACTTTCGGTACGCAAAGCGTCAGCTAAAGCATGGTTGTTTCTTTTCTTTTCCTTTTTATTATTATTATTTTGGTCAATATTTATAGCCAATTGGAGGAGCTTGTGGGAAATATGAGCATCTTATATATGCAGGTGGAGACTAGCATATGCATAGAAGCCACAAAAATAAAAATGGATATTCTGCTGAAGATATATATCAGGCAGGAAATTTGGATGCATCCAAAAAACTCTGTATCTTTATTTGGTGGTTGATTGATAAAGGATTTAACACCAACAAATCACAATCTCTCTAAAAGAAAGTTGGATACTGTAGCCAAAAAAAAAACAGTCGGATATAAATTAGCTCCATGCACCGCCTTTTAAAAGGCATGAAAATTGCATTGCAACGACTGAGAAGAAAGAACTCCTGTAAGGTAGGATTCAGATCAGGAAAGTTAGGGCCCGCCTACCACTTATCTCTCTTGTGAATGGGACATGGCACACTAAGAATATAAAATTATGGGAGAGAAAGAGTGTGGTAGGACCAATTATGCCGGTGGATTTGCCCTTGGGTTAACGTTAGCTGTAAATTATTAAGCAGCAAAGTCGCTTTGTATATGCTGTCGTTCCCTTCACCCCCATCGACCAATTAGTACTCCATTTAGTGGATCCATGGTGCGTGTCCCCCCCCTGAGATTTTGATAAAGATTTGATGTCTATTTCAGCCAAGGAAATCCCTGCTTTGCTCAAGCTCCAACGCCTTAAATTTAACTCTTCCCCTTCCTGGTTTAACATAGCTGAACTTGCCAGTCGATACCGAAGGACGTATTGAGCAATGGCTACCGAGGGCTTGGGGTCAAAAGAGGAGTCAAAACAAGAGAAGTTGATGACTAGTAACCCTAATGAAGATATGCACCATGGACATCCAACAAATGAGTAGGAAATAATTGCTCTTTCTTACCACTTGGCTTGTTTGAATTGCATAAAGAGAAAAGAGAGTACCATTATTCTTTCAAAGCAAACAAAATACGTACCAATTCACACGACTCGGATCAGACGTTGTCCCTTAAAAATTAAAAAGAAGACATTACAAAGCATCCAAAATAGTCGACACTCTCTAACCCCACCTTGTGCCCCAATTACCTCACACACATTTCTTCCATCTCCCACTTCGGTCATGCACCCACTACCTCTCACGGGTCCGCTGCACTGTCATGTACTCCTTGATAGCTTTAGTTCCATGGTGACTTATTGCAAGGGCAGAAAAATACTGATAAAATGCTTTTTTCATGTCATTTATAGAATGGTTAAAGCCTGCTTTAAAGCAATGATTCATACAAGTTTTTCGGTCGGTGGGAAAATCAAAAGAAAAAAAAATCAAGGAACAAGGTAAGATGACAGTACTTAGGATTATAGGATAGTGCTGGTGAAGTCTACAAAACTGTATCTCTGGCAACAAATTTACCTCCTTCCAACGGCCTTGCTAATTCATTATTGATTTATTGTCATTTCCCTTTTCGTTTTGAAGTTCTCTAAAGCAAAAACTCAAGGTAAGGATCTGATAAGCAGTTGTCAAAGGATTTCAAAACCAAACGGAATGGTAAATTGCGATGGTGGCTGTTGATAATAGAAAAATCTAAAACAAACAAGTTTTCATTTTTTATTTCCAAGGATTTCAAGAACAGGGGAAGAAAAATACCAAACAACCACTGAATTGTTGTTCCACGAATGATTTTGACCTAATCAGAAACCAAGAGGTGTGTTCAAATACTAGCAAGGCTCCCTCTATAGAAAGGCCAAGGCAGAATAAATTCTGTTCCAGAAGGGGGCACTTTAAAAGCTTAGGATACCTCACACGCAAGCCATACCTTTTAAGACTTCCCTTTTGTAGTGCGTGCACGGCCTTTACTCTCTCCCTGAATTCCTGATACCACCCAATAAAAAAGAGGGCGAGGAAAGCAACAGTCACCTGATGCTCTTTTTCCTCCCTGTAAAACTCTTCTCATTGGCTATATTTGGAATGTTATTAGTACCAAAGGCAGCCATAAGGAAAGGGGAGAGAATAGTTCAAATGCGTATCAGTGAGTGTACATGAGCGCATATGGAGCCAAATGATCTAAAAGGAAACAGTACTTAAATAGCTTTTTGTTGAATAATCTTGGTCCCATGAAGACAGACCCACATGCACCAATTACACTGTTCGAGTCTAAGAACAATTTTCTTTACTCATTTTGTCACTTGGTCCAAATCTTTATTGCTGGGAGTCACTTAAGCCTAATCAGTGATTAAAGAAGAGAATCTAACAGTAATTCAGCTTTTCCTATCTTAAGAATTTTTTAGGTGGTCTTTAATCAGTCACTAAAGCAGGATCCTGGCATGTTAAAGTGAAGATCACAGTTCAAATCTGTCTTCTTAGCGTCCCTGTTAATAATAAGATTTTTATTTTGAAGCATTAGAAAAAGCAAAGTGGAACAAACAATGCCAAGACAAGAAATCATGCAACTTTATACATTGAAGTCTAATGCTATAGCAACAGAATTCTATACCCATGCTTGCATACATCAGACAATGATAATAAAGAGAGGCTTAACTGGTAGCTGTTGATCCACGAAATTTAAGAAAAAAATGTAGATAAACCATGGTTGTAGGCAAGGAAAACATTGGAGAACAAACAAGCATGGCACAGAAAATGGCGTTAAGGTATAAACTAGATGAAGTCTATCTAAGATATCCTGAACTTAGTTACGACTTTAGAGACGACAATTTACAGCTCTGATTTGGATTCTCAACAGGGGCATGTGTATCCGCAAATCAAAATTAAGACGCTCTTCAAAGTTCAACTTTGCAGGGGCAAGTGGCTTTGGCTAGTGACCTTGTTCAATAAAACTGGCGAGGAGCTACAAAAACAAAATAAATTCCCTACAAGCTCCTTTTTGAACTCTCAACTTTCCTGCTTTCTAATAAAAGTAGAAAGATCTGTGAGCAAATTGATACAAGACAACGGCCAAAAAAAAGGAGCAGCTTTGAGCGGCTCGTGATGCCCTAAGCTAGGCACATTTAGAACCAACTTCAGAAGGAATTTTCAGCACATCATGTTGGAATAAACTTTCCATAATGATATTTCCTTTCCGTGCAAAGTTCTTTGAACCTAGATCCATCTGCTAACGAGCCTCAATCTCACCCCTTTCACATGCTCTGCTAGAACACATAGTCGCTACAAGGGGATTTTGGTTTCCAAAACTGAGGATTTTGCATCTCATTGGACTGACTTTCAGTTACAAATCCGAGGATTTTTCGAGTATAAAGTTTCGAGTATAAAGTTTTTGCCAAGATCCTAAGGAGAGGAAACCCTTTCCTCCCGTGATATCCTCCGACATCACCCAGGTATCTGCAATTAACCACGTAGACCCAGAGTGGTAGGAGATTAAACCTTTTTCTAGAGATGTCAACTACATTTTAGCTCCTTATTGCAATATCTCGTGCTAAGTTGTTAGATGTCACAGGACATCAAGCTTTGGCAGATTTTGCGACAGCAAGCATGAACGTTACCTCATATCACGCCAAATCTTAAGAAACACATGCCATCCAACAATATACACTTGTATTTGAGCATGCGTGCGTTCTAGCTGCTGTTCAGTTTTCACCATCGCAATATGCTTAAAGCAATGAAGCTGATATTGAGTTCAATCATTTAAAATATATCAAGCATTTCAATAGGAAAGTAGTCGTCAGTCAGCTAAATAGGATTCTACTCCATATCAAAGAAAATAACACCAATAGATTCTTGTCCCATTTCAAAGGCAAGTAAATTTAATCAGACCATAAGAAATAGAAACCACGAAGGCGAGTGTACTGTGGTAGCATTAGTTAGCAAAAGAAAACACACCACAGCTGCGTTTGTCTTTCAAAAAAGTGAGGAAGTAAGTTCAGATACATCAGAAACAACTTGATCATAATCTGCCTTCAATTTTTCTTGATCCTCCTTGCCTATCTCCCCCTTGGTAGGCTTGGTTAACACTAGAACACAACAAGTAGGCCTTTTGGTGGCTCCAGCACTAGCGAGGTCCTGAAAAATAATGCCACAAAATGACCATGAAATTATTGACAAAGAATTGTAAGCCCAAAGAAAGGATTCTTCCACTTCAATAAGCATCTTGAAGCGTTCCACCTCCATGAATTTACTAATAAGATACCAGAATATTAAAGGGTCGTACAGATGTAAATCTCTGGAATAATTTCATAGGCTTTGGGCCCAAACATGTTGAAGATTGGGATCGCTTCCCAAGTAACATGCACAATTATGATGTTGATTGGTTCCATAACAAGCCAGATGTATAGGTAAATGTTTGATGACAATTGAACCGTCCAAACAAGAACAAAAAATAGTACATAGCTGTAATTCTGATTCAAAATGATAAAAAAGAAAAAACTAAAATATAAACATTACAACAACTAAATGGTCTGTCTTTCTTTTAATCAAGCGTGATGAACATTATTACAGAAATAGCATTCTAAGAAAAAAAAATCTAAGATTAAACAACACTTAATAGAAAACGAAAAGGTCCCAACAGAAGAAATAAACTTGCAGGGTACTAGGGTTACTTGGCACGCATTTTTTAGCTATGATTTGCCCGTCAAATGGAAAAAAAATATTAAAGAAATATTACGTAGCTGAGAACTTACTTCTTTAGAAGTAACATAAACATAAGGAATGTCAGACTCTTCACATAAGATGGGAACATGAGTAATGACATCGATTGGTGAAATGTTTCCAGCTATTATGCATAATCTGTCACAGAAACGAAAATTTCAATTAGTTTAAGCTATTTATTCATCACAGCTTACAGTCAAATAAAAATTTTCAGAAGTAACAAGACAGACCCTTTATGGCCACGACGAATGCTCTTCACTACTTCCTTCACTCCTCTCTTCAAGCATTTTGATTCAGATGCTATACATACACAAGCAAGTAAAGAAAAACAAAACCCAAAAATAAGGACCCCAAAAAATAATTGCAAACCATCAATGAAGTTGCTAGTTAATAGTTAAAAATCAGTACCTTTACGAACGAGCTTCAGAGTTCGTTTGCAGAGTTTTTTGCCAGCTAAGGGTTTGGCAATGGGAGCCAAGCTTGTTATCTTCTTCTTCTCTTTTATGTTTGATCTCTCTGTTTCGCTATCACTTCCCATCTCTGTCTGTCTCTCTCTCTCTCTCTCTGCAGCTGGAAATCAACAGGCGAAGGTGGGTGGCGGGGAATGGTAGAGTTTAGGGTTTTATTTTGTTTTCTAGGGTTTTAACATTTGTTAGACCTGTTGATCTGGACCTTTCGTTGTGAAGAAATTTAGAACGAAAAAATCAACGGCTAGGGATTCTTTAATTAGTGAAGCATAAAATTAAACAAGAAGGGTAAAAAAACGAAAAAGTAACTGTTGGCAATCGAGCCCAGGTCTCTGCCGCCGCATTTAGAGGGTGTTTTGTATTGGGCCAAAAACGCTGTTTAAAATTTGAAAAAACAATTTAAAATTAAAATTATTTTTTTAATTATTTTAACTTACTGATATGAAAAATAATTTTTAAAAAATAAAAAATATTATTTTAATGTATTTTTAATTAAATAATTAAAATATTATTTTAATTGTTGAAGTATCATCACATATACAACTTAGATATCAAACTTGTTTATTTTTATTTTGCTATAAAAAAGTTAAATGCAATGGAATTCTGGCTTTTCCTGGGCATCATATTCACTCGAGATTAGGAAATAAATCTCTTTTCTTGGACATCATATTTCCTAGTGAATGGGAGTGCTAGTCAGATCTTCTTCTTCTTTTTTCCCTTGATATACATTATTAGAAATTTTGCAATGTTTGAAAAATAAATCAATATTGTTTCATTAATGTGTATAGCTAACTTAAAATGGTGATTTTTTCACTGGTCGAAAATATTTTATAATTACGGTAAAAAAGATAATTTATTAAAAAAACAATATGTTTAAATTGTGATTACCAGGTCATTTGTCATTTATTCAAAAATATTTGGAAATAAAATATATAATTAAACCAATCATATATCAAATAATTTTTTTCACCAATGCAAAGTTAAAATATAACATGAAAACATAAGATAATAATTTCATCATGAAATGCATTTTTTTTTTGTTTGTTATCATCCAATCTTCACCTTTCATCATTAAATCCAATTTCTTTCAAAATACGATCAACTTTCAATTCTTTATATATTTTATACGTTTTAGTTATTATATTAATTTTCAATGGTGATATTCATTTTCCTTCACAATGTCAAAAACTCGGTAAAAAAAACTTCCCTGCATAGTTTTTAATAGAAAAAATATATATTGTTTGGTTGATTATTTTTATTCAATTCGTAAAAAATTAATTTACTCCAATTCATTATTTTTTTAATTGTTAGAAATTATAAAATTGGATAGAATAATTTATTTATTTATTATGAATAATTGATTTTTCATATCAATTTGATGAAATAAAATAAATTAAAAATGAAAAAGGTGTGAAATTAAATGATTGTATAACTGTCCGAAACAAGAGAGCTGTACTTAGCCGAATGACAATTTTTTATTTTATGTTTATATGACAACTTTTCTCACAAGGTTTAAACGACATTGACAAATAAAATTGTGACGTGTGAGAAAATTGCTGAGTTTGCGACCCCTGACAAAAAAAAAAAAAAAAAAAAGAGTGAAAAGAAGAGGATATAAAAATAAAGCCCTCTCGGTTCGAGGAGCTAAGAATCCAAGATGCCCTCGCCCTTGGTCGTCAGGCGCAAAGCTTCGGCCCAAATCAACGAGCTATTCGACTATCATGACTCATGAGAACCAGGGGCTAGTTTAATGAGCTGAAACCTACACTGTTTTAGCCCAAGTATGAACGAAGAGATAGCAAGAGGGATCAGTGGCTGCTTTTTAAATTATTTTTATTTAATATTTTTTTTTCAAAAAAACAAAAAGTCACACCACTTATTTTTTTAAAAAATAAATAAAATCATCATCACAAGAAGATCAGCGGACATCCCACTTAATTTTCTCAGATTCCACGTACCATGGCCACGGGCATTTCAGAAATACAGAACCGTAAGGGAGAGGGTTAGAGTAAGTTTGTATTTTTTTTGGGTAATTTTTGTGGTTATAAATTGAAAAAAATAAATTTTAAAAAAATACGGTTAGCTGTGGTTAGTTGGATTTAAATTTTTGTTTGGTAAAAATTATGGTTGAAGTTTATATATAGCAAAAAACATGTATAAAATATTTGATAGTCGTGTTTGAGAATATGGTTAATTGTGGTAACTTTTCAAAGTGTTTTTTACTTGGAAATGCACTAAAATAAAATTTTTTTATTTATTAAAAATTATTTTTGATATTAGCGCATCAAAATGATATGAAAACACAAAAAAAATATTAATTTGAAGAAAAAAAATAATTTAAATTTTTTTCAAAAGTGCTTTTGAAACGCAAAAATAAACGGGGTTTAAAAGAATTTTTACGAAACTCAGTTAAAAAATCATGTAAACATTGCTTCACAAAAACTGCGTTTCAAACTCATTTTTTAGTGGGTCTCATAGAATAAAACGCATTTTGGTTTATTACCAAAAACCTTGCCGCGTTTTTTTCAATGCAAATACAAAAACTAGTGGAAAACAAATGCAGCCCAATTGCCAACATTACTAGATTATGCCTCCTAAAATTGATTTGGATGACTCATTTATAGGGGTGATTATTTTCGGTTCGATTTTTATATAAAAAAATAACCAAACCAAATGTTTTTGTTTTAAAAAAACCGAAACCGGTTCAAACTGACCGATTTTGGTTTTTTTTAGAATAAAAACCGATTCAAACCGGTTTGGCTTGGTTTTTTCGGTTTGGCTCGGTTTTTTTGGTTTGGCTCGGTTTTTTCTGGATTTTTCGGTTTGGGTTCGGTTCGGTTTTTTTTATTCCATGCTTATCAAACCGAAACCGAACCGGTTAGTTTTTTTAAAATTCTAATCAGTTTAATTGGTTTTTTTCACAGTTCGGTTTTTTCGATTATTTTTTTTCTGATTTTCTCAGTTTAATCGATTTTTTGATTTTTTTGCTCACCCCTACTCATTTATATGTTAGAAATTAACATATTGTATATGGGAGGTGTGGTGATTTTTTTTTCAAATGTACAACTATTTTAAATCATACATCCCGCCTCCTGAAAGCAAAAAACACGTGTTTTTCATTAAAAAAAAACCGTAATACCTCCCACCCAAACAAACTTATATTTGATTAGATATACTCGCTTAAATTTTGATTTGTTATATAAATGTGCTGGAGTCTCTCTATAATGTGAACGTGAAAGGAAAAAGAATAAAAATAGCATCTTTAATGGAGTTATATAATCAACGTACACTCTCAAAAAATTACTTGATTGTATTTATTTCATGATGGAACCTCAAACTAGTTATCCAACATCTGCAAGTTTTTCCCGACTATATTTATATTCTCAAGTAATAGACAAACAACCAAGTTCTCTGACTAGCTTAGCTACACGAGGTTTCATCCGTTGCCCCATTGGGCCTTCTATTTAATGCTTGAAACGTGAGAGTGTCCGCAAAAAAATAAATTGGCGCATCTCGTTGAGAAAGTTGACAGCTCAGGGTTCGAATGAGAATTGCAGAGGCTTAGAGGACTAGTCTTATTCTTGCCCTTTATCACCTGGAAGAAGGCGAACTCAAGCTGCAACCGACAATTGCATTAATATTCAGATTTCAAAGTCTAAACATGCGAGCTTCTATGAATAATTGAGAAGCCAGAGACTTAAACAGAGATTTTTTTTCATTTAATATGTATGACCCCTCGTGTCTCCCATCCCATGTGTACAGCATATACAACTTCACGTCCCTCTGTCAACGACATGACTTTAGTTTTGGGTAGGTCCGAATTATAGGCTACTTAAAGACCACCCTTATTGTTCGCAGACAATCTTCGCTGGGTATCTAGTTCCTGTCTCAGATGAATGAAT
>Ga0307517_10002518_pt1 | contig 29243 bp, 19 predicted proteins | sample 23_EM_MG_FD_194515 | JGI IMG/M metagenome (GOLD analysis project Ga0307517, IMG submission 194515) | Populus trichocarpa ectomycorrhiza microbial communities from riparian zone in the Pacific Northwest, United States - 23_EM | ecosystem: Host-associated > Plants > Roots > Unclassified | place... | reverse complement strand
CTCGGACAGGGACAAAAGGGTTGCCGAGACAATTCATATGCCACCCTAGTAGCTGTTGTTAGACCGTCAGGAGATGTCATTCGTGTCAATGCATGCAGCGCACGTCTTAACAATTTTCTTTAAAAAATATTTGTTATAAAGTAAAAATTTGGCACCAAGGGTAATTTTGTATTTTTACAGTTCAAAAAATTAGAAAAAGACTCTATTACCTCTATTGGCCAGACCAAATATTTTTGTTACAAGGGGAATACAAATATATATTAAGGTGCTGTTTAGAATTGTGTTCCAAATAGTGTTTCATGAAAATTTAATTTTTTTGTTTAAAACTAATTTTGTAATTTTTTATATTTTTTAATGTGCTGATGTCAAAAATAATTTTTTAAAAATAAAAAAAATATTATTTTGATATATTTTCGAGTGAAAATTATTTTATTTTATAAGGGAAACACATATATATATATTAAGGCGCCGTTTAGAACCGTGTTCCAAATGACGTTTTCATGAAATTTTATTTTTTTTATTTAAAATTAATTTTGTAATGTTTTTATTTTTATTTTTTGAATATGCTGATGTCAAAAATAATTTTTAAAAAATAAAAAATATATTATTTTGATAATTTTTAAATAAAAAATATTTTAAAAACAACCGTTTAATTATCCGTGAATGCAGATAAGCTTGAGAAAATTTTAAACATTTCTCACTTCTAGATGCATCTTTAATGGACACCCATGCAGCTAAAAAGTTTAAAGGCAGTGTTGTTAATAGCTAGAATTAAAATGCCGTCTGCAATCATATAAGGTAAATTCCAGCTAATGTGTGCTAAATTTTAACGAAAATGCTTTCAAATACTATCACTTTGTGAAAGATCGTAGCCATTGGTTTTATGGGGCACATACATGTCAAATTTTATAATTTTTAGAAAGTAATTATTGATATCATATTAATTATATTTTAGATTTATTTCTTTTTTAAAATATAATTAGAGAAAAATTCTAAATAAAGATATTTTTATTATTTTTGGCAGGTGATGAGTTTTTTTTATCTTTATATCTGTTTTTTTTTCAAGATAGGTCCAAAAAATAACTAATAAAATAACCATAATTACTCCTTGAATATCATAACATATCTCGTACATAACTAGTTTTTTCTTTTCTTCTTTTCGTTCTTTTACTAAGAGATATTTCTGGTTCTCAAATCAGTTTTCAGTCTTCACAATCATCATCAATAATAAAAAAAAAAATAGAAGGATGGACAATTAGTGGAGCTGTAATTTTAAGTAGTTGGTACATGTGAAAGAAATCCTGCAACATTCCAAGGGATTCAACAACATCAACAGCTACATGATACCCTTTTTAATTACAATTAGTGGAGCTGTAATTTTTTTAATAATGCTTTTAAAACGTGAAAACAATCCGCCTCTAAGTCATTTTGCAAATCTTAGGAAGCATGATACCCTTTTTAATTACAATAAAGTATGAAAAAATGCAGGCAGGCTGAGGATTCGCTATTTCTAGCCACGCCACAGATTTAGATACCATACAGCTCACAGATTCAATATTTAAAGGTTGTAGTGTCGAATCTTCCATGGTTTGCTATCATGAATTCCAGCTAAGTAATATGTAGCCAGCTTTGATCACCACCTCAAATGATGTGGCCGGTCTTAGTTGTCGAGCCAATGTGGCTAACCTGACTCCTCTTCCCTCAATGATTCTGTCAATATTAGGACTATTTGCCACACAAATAGCTTGCAAACAAAGTAAGCCTGTGAGTTCTAACATCTAGAGTCCACTTCAGAGAACATGTTGGTTAACAAAAAAGGAAAGAAAAAAATCGGTTAAGAGTTTAAAATAATAACTCCAAGATGGATAATTTTTCTCCTGCAGTATGGTTAGAATTAATTTAGACAGATAATTATCGAAAATAATGTTGTGGGAAAAGGAGATAAAGGGTTTAATAAGCTATCATCAAATCTTTCTAAGAGAAGAGGATTAACTAAAGTTTACAAAGAAAGATGTAGGAAGGATGGGTGATCAACTTAAAGAGGTGCTGTGACTTGTGATATGACTTGCACCATCCCGATTTTCATGATTTGAAAGCCAGCAAAATAAGAAGGGTAGACGTGTTTTCGTGTTCTTTTTCCAGGGACTATATACAAGGGGTCCCCCTCCATGAGAAGCAATGAGCTTTGTCCATTACCATACAATATGACCTTGTAAAGAGAGTCAGAAGCAATGTTACCATAACACAGTAAGCAAGCACCATGAACAGAGCACATCATGAGCAATTCTGTGGACTTTGGTAAATTCAATTGACTTTCTGTATAGGATATTATTGCAGTCCCTACTCTTGCCTATTTTCATCCTATTGGGGCATTAATTCAACCTTGTAATTGTTTTTTTGCTGATCTTCATTTGTAGAATCCACTGCTAATCTCTTTCTAACTTCACTTATCAAGTACAAAAAAACTTTTTTGGAAGATGAACTGCACCACCATTAGCTAGAGCATTAATTTGCATATGGAATGAAATGGGGCATGGCCCCCTTGCCAATGGTTCATATTGTTTGATAATGACACCACTTATCCTCAACAGTGAAATAAAGCCAAAAATGGGTTTTAAAGGTTGGAAAGAATGGTTGAGACCAGGGAAACGTAGGCAATTACACAGAAATTCAAGTTGAATTGATTTATAGAGCTTCAGCCATGCAAATGCGAATTAAGTTGTTTGCTACCTAACCAATTCGGCTTTTGGGAAGGCGTGAGGCAAGTCCTTGGAACCTGACTCTTGAGGTCACAAGAAAAAAAGAAAAAAAAAGAAAAGAAAGTGCAGTTGACTTTGTTGTGTTTTTGCTAATGGGTGTTGCATTTTCATCATAGCATTCTACAAAGCTTTTGAGTACAGTTTGCACCATGAAGTGTTTACATGGTTCTGTCCCTATAAATTTAACACATCCCTTGTCCTCTCAGAACCTATAACAACAATCACCGGTACATTTTACCATGCCTTCTCATACCAAAATCATTCTTCTTCTTCTTCTTTTTTTCTTCATTGATTTATCTGTAGGTAAGCAGTTCATAAGTTCTCCATGTAAATTCATCTTATTATTTGCCAAGTATTGATTAAAGTAACATTATTCCATTTTTCCCCTCTTGCAGCAAGAGTTTTAGGAGTCCAGGAGGGCAGTATTCTTCCAAGTCCACTAAGTGAGGTAGCTAAACCATATTAACAAGCACTTTGTCAATGCAACTATGTACATGTCATGCCTTAACTATTTGTTTTTTTCACCTATAAATCGTACTTTATAACATGACTTGATGATACTGCTTGAAGTTCATCTAAATGAGCTATTGATTGATGCAAGCTCCGGTTCAAGTTCACAGCTATCGGAAAGTCCAGACAGATTTCGAGTTCTGTCCTAATTACAAGATATATACATCATAGATGTATAAGCATCATCACTGATTAGTCATTGTTGATAGATCAAACTATACTCTTCTGTTATAATACTTTTATAATATTTTAGGTCATTGCTGAAATGGAGATGAGAAAGCTTACAGAGGTGGAGGCTATGGTGGACTACCAAAAAGATCCGGAGCCTAATCCTAAACATAAACCTGGAGGAAACGGCCCCTAACTGTTTAAATTTCTACTTCAAAACTCCATGCCTTGGGGGCTCATTGAAATAAGAAATATGTATGTATGTAATATGTATGCATGTCCATTGGACAGTTTAGTAAGTAGAGCTTTAGACTCTGAAGGTACCACTTGCTCAATGAGAGAGTGCATGAATTTTCGGATGTATTGTAAAATGAAAATGAATAATGAGAAAGCACTCTCTGTAGCTCTACTGGGATTTATAGAGAATCTGCAAGTTCCATAATTTGTTGTCTAAAGATATCCGTTCTTAGTTGTCTTGCAAATGTAGCATCTTCTGATAAACATGTTAGTATGTCCCTTCTTTTATCATTAATCAGGAAGACCATTTAACTAATATAAGCAATTTTAACCAATTCAATTCCAATGTATACAGCCTTCAAATATCAAGTAAAGAAATGCACCTCAGTTTCACAGTAAACCAAAAACAGCAGAATGGACAAGTTGTGGGTTTTTTCCTCCCAAGGGTTATTATCTGTCCAAGAAATTCTGCAACACCAACATGTTTACATTTTCAATGATAATATGTAATTGTGCATCATATGTGCTAAGAACCATGGTTGTGAGTATTTTATAATCTGGTAATGCTCCATCAGCCTCGAGGCCAACATAAGATTGCGGCCCCAGCTAAGCCAATTTTGCTTTGACTTTGGGAAACAAGATGCCCTTTTGAATTACAAGATCTGTGATACCTAATGGATTCCTGAATCCCAATTCCTTTGTAGAGAAGTTGAGGATACTCAGGCCATGCCAGTGAAAGTTTTAGGAGACAGAAAAAACGATACCGTACTCTTTTTTTTTTTATATATAATTTTTAGATACCATACAGCTAGCAGATTCGATAATGGAAGGCTGTAATGCCAGCACCCCCATAGTTTGGCAATCATAAGAGGTAATTTCCGGCTAAGAAACATGCAGCCAAAAGATTACCATCTCTAATAATGAGTCCAGTCTTTGTTCCCAAGCCAATTGTGCTAGTTAATCATACTCCTATATATTCCTTTAACAGCATTATTAGGTAGAATATAACTAATTGCCACTCAAATGGCTTACAAGACTAAACCAATATTAATGTCCTAAAAAGGATTGGGAAACCATAGCCTAATGTTTAAAGCCAAAAGGGATACTTTAGACAAGGGACTATTATCATGATATGGAAAATATGGAAAGGTTGGGAGGTCAACTTAAAGAAGGTGCTGTGACTAATTATGTTATGATAAGACATCCACCATCCAAATTACCATGATTTGAGAGCTCACAACAACAGGGGTAGATGTGTTTTCATATTCCTTGTCTTGGTCCTTCATGAGAAGTGATAAGCTCTGTCCATTACCATACAATATGACAGCAGAACGAGTCTCAGAAGCAATAACACTGTATTACACAGTAGGCAAACAACGTGAACAAGCACACACCATGGAAAATCCTTTGGTATTGAATTTTGACACCCTGCGTGGGACACTGCAGTCTCTACTGCTGTTTATTTTCATAAAAAAAAATCTTATCTCTGGTTCATTTAACCCATCCTCCTCTAAATTGCTTCTATTAATATGGTGCCATTTGTAGATTGCTATGTTACTGATTTCGTTTGTCAAGTACCAAAATGCATCATTCACTACAGATTTAATGATGTATGTGGAATTAATAGGCCGAGGCCTCCAGCCAGCGGTTCATGCTATTGAAGTATTGATGAAGACACCACTGAGTGAAACAAATCCAAAAATGGGTTCCATGTATGTGGAGGTTTAATACAGATTGAAAGCTGAAATTGTGTAAGCTTCAGCCATGCATTGCAAGCCAGTTGATTACTACCTTAGTGCATGCAGTTGACTTTAGCTAATGGATACTGCATTTTCATCGTAGCACTCTACGATGCTTTCGAATACATCTGGCACCATGAATATTGTTTCCAGGGCTCCGCCTCCCTTCTGTCAAACTTCATAACAAAAACCACCATAACATTTACCAATATGGATAATTCCCAGACCAAAATCACATTTCTCATTCTCCTTTTATTTCTCTGCAGGTAAGCGAGTTCTCCATGTCTATTTCAATCTTGTTTGCTAGCATTTTGCCAAATATTCATTGAAAGCAACATTATTTTCATATTTTGTTCTCTTCCAGCCAGAGTTTTAGTGATGCAAATCCACTTAGTGAGGTAACAGAACTACATAAAATTATTTGTCGATAGAAACTCTGCTGCTATAACAAACACTATGATTGCTCAATGTTGCAGGCCATTGCTGAAATAGAGAAATACTCTTCTGATTTTCTTATTTAGCAGCAGGAGGAAGAAACAGTATATATACAATATTGACGGAGCTAACTTAGAAAGCTGGTTATACATAAGATTTAATAATCAGGGAATCAAACTAAATCTTTATACAGAAATTAAAAAATCTCAAAAAAGCTGATAATGGAGACTGCAGGGATGGACTATATCATTGGCGGTCCATCACCGCCTAAACACGAACAGCGAAGATTTCGTGGTGGTGGTGGCATCCCCTAACTGTTGAACAACTTGTTCAAAAACCTCAACGCCTTGAAGGGCTCACTTCATGTTGAATAAATCAATGAGAGAGTGCATAAATTATGAGCTTGTATTTTAGAGCAGAAAGGAATAATGGAGAGATACAACTCATCTTGGTATATATTATATAATAAAGCTGTCCCCGATAATTACCCGGCCCACGTACGAAATCAAGGAATTGAAATCTCTTTGCAGTTGGGTAAACATATTTTGTTAACTATTAATATTTATTTTATAAAAGAGAAATAGATATAAAGATGAGAGAGAATTAAAAAAAATATTTTTGAAGTTAGATAAAAATATTTTATCTGTTTTAATAAACTTTCCAAAATTTAGGCGTGATTTTTTCTTTTATCTTGTATCCATCTTTTCTAAAATAAATTTATAAAGTAAGTATAGGAAGTTATTTCCATTAACAAAAAAATAAAACTAATGGTGAAATTATTGTAGCGCAACACAGAAAATATTATAGATTGTAATAGTGTTTATAATATTTTTTTTATTTTAATCTCTCAATTTTTTTTATTTGATGCGTTTATTTGGGATTGAGCTTGAAAGTTTATTTCAAGTTTATTTAGGATTGAACTTAATATATATGTGAATTCCCCTTATAACAAAAATTAATTTTATTGATTTAAAATTATTAATGCTTCGGGGAAAAAATTGAAATTAAAATAAATTTCTAGCCTCACTTTTTACAAGATTAGGGGCTAAGCTTAACGGGCAAGTGAGAGTAGCTAGCATATATAACACACGTGCTAAAAAGTTAGATAGGCCACGTGTAGTTGTAAACCTCCAAATGTTTCATTCATTGGTGGTAATGAAATTGTCTCAACAAGATCTTCATTTTTCGACAATGCGTGATGGTAGAGGAGTTGTTGTGTGGCTTCGATTACCAATTTTTTTTTCTCCTTCTCTTTTCGGCTTTCACGCATTGCATTGTAAAAGATAATAGAGTAGATAGCTTTTCTCATATAGGGAAATTAAATCATATGGGGAAAGCATTGTAGCTTTTCTTATAAAACACTGAGAATTGCTACAGTATTTGTCTAAATGATTTTTTTTAATGATTTTTTCTAAAATTATCTTTATCGATTTTATTGGAGAAAGCACTGTAGTTTTCCTCACAAAACATTGTCAATTGCTACAACGTTTTTCTTCATTGGATTTTTTCCTTCCAAAATTATCTTTGTTGTTTTTTTTTAATATTAAGTTGGTAGAGAATTTAACTTAGTAATTTTTTTTGTTTTTTATTAACAGAAAAGCTAAATCATGTGGCGAAAACACTGTATCTTTCCTCACAAAACACTGTGGATTGCTTCAAATTAATTTGTTCAGTCTCTAAGTTTTTGATCACCAACAAAACTTTTTTTTTTTCTATCATGAAATATTGGCTTCATCATACCTTTAGTTTTTATTACTTATCTAACGTTGGTTCACAATTATAACACTATCAAATACATTTGTTTTATAAGTCCGCGGCAGCGCACGAGCATGCCATCGCATAGATATATATAATATATCTATGCTAGGCAAAAATAAAATCCAATTCTACAGGATGAAATCAAAGTTTTTATAACATTAGATACAAATAAAATTAAAAAGATAATTAGACTCAAATCTAAATATTAATATAATCCATGCTAACCAAAATCATCATCCTCCTCTTTTTCTTTTTTGTTTGTAACAAGTCTTAAAGAATTTGATTGAAGACATAAAAGATGTTTTGAATTTAAACTTTATTTTTGGATAGAATAAAGAGCTTATTTTAAAAAATATAAGATGAACTCTTATTGATAAAAGATTATCCGAGATGCAATTATTTCCATACCATAAAATAATTATCCTTGGAGGTCTAAAGACTTGTACATACCCAATTACTTGTGTAGCATATTAATAAGATCCGGCGCGACCTATCACATGGCCATAGGTTTTGATCGCAAGTTGAAATGACGTCGTTTGATAACAATTAAAAAGAAAATGTTTACAAAAACCAAGTCAACTAACTCCCTGAACAATTTGAAACAAACCTATCACCGGATCGAGCCTTAGGGCCGAGCGGGGCTAACCATGACATTTTAACCATACACTCGAATCATGGAGCTAACAGAGTAAAAGTCTTCAGTAAGTTGCCGCAGGGCTTTTCTCTCCAGCCTCTTGGCAGGGCTAAGCTCAATCATTGAATGACCCCAATATTATTTTATTTTATTTTTTCTTCTCGAGAAAGGAGCAAAAATCAGTCTTTCCTTCAAGTTGGCAGTTGGCAGTTAGATAAGTAAAAAGTAAAAAGTAAAAAGTAAAAAGAGAATCCAGACAGCCATTAAAGGACGACATCCATGAAAAAAATACAAAACAAAACAAAACAGAGAAAAGAACACTCGCCTCCCTTCACTTTGAATTATCTGATCTGATCTAAATTCTAATGTTGTTTGTTGTCCTAACAAAAGAGTACTGAATTTACCACCACCACCACCACCACCTGTCAGTTCCATCTTGGTACCTTGTCTTTAATCATCTCTCTTAATTATTCCTCTAATCACCTAATTCCTTCTTCCTTAACCTCCCCTCCCCCCCTCTCATTTTCCATTTCTTCTCCATAACTCTCACTCTTCTTCACTCACTCTCCGTCCCTGCCAATCTCTCACACGACAGCCATGCCTGGTCTTGTCTCTGTTAAAACCCCACCAGATGCACCACCACTTAACATTTCTCTCCCTGAGATCCGACCCGAATCTTCAACCCGATCCGAACAACAACCCAGAACCCCAACTCCCAAAAAACCCCCATCTCCTTCCCCATCTCGATCCAAACCTTCCCCTGCCCGCTCCGCCAAAAAACCACCACCAGATTCTCCTAACTCGAATACCCTCCTCTCGGATCCTTCCTTGGACAACCCCGATCTTGGCCCGTTTCTCTTAAAGCTCGCCCGTGACACCATTGCATCCGGTGAAGGACCCATTAAGGCATTGGACTATGCAATCAGAGCATCAAATTCCTTTGAAAGAGTGGCCATTGAAAAAGGTGAAGAGCCAAGTTTGGATCTTGTTATGAGTCTTCATGTTTTGGGTGCTATTTATTGCAGTTTAGGGAGGTTTGAAGAGGCAGTGCCTGTACTTGAAAGGGCTATTAAAGTGCCTGATTTGAGTAAAGGAATGGATCATGCCCTTGCTGGATTTAGTGGGTATATGCAGTTGGGGGATACTTATTCAATGCTCGGTCAAGTTGATAAGTCGATTGAGTGTTATGAGAAAGGGTTGCAGATTCAGATCGAGAGCTTAGGGGAGATTGATCCACGAGTTGGCGAGACTTGCAGGTTTGTGGGTTTTGGATTCTGAAATGTTTTTCTTCATGGGTTGTTTTTTTCCCTGAGATTTCCTTGTTTTTGAAGGTGTTGGTTTTGTGTGATTGTGAATTTGATTTATTGGGGTAATTAAGGTTGGGACTTTTGTCTTAATGAGAGATTAAGACTTTCAAGTGTGATTTAAATGTGTTTTTTCGCTGATTATGCTAATGTTAATGGATTTGGAGGGAAAGTGTTGATTTTTTGGGGATTCTTTGTTGTTTTGTGTGTGGTTGCTAATAGGGTAATTAAGATTGATTACGCCTTAAATATAAAATATTCGGATTTTTTACTATTTTAGGAAGAGATTTGAGGTTAAGGTTTGCTGTCGCGGGCTAAAAGTAGGAGAACTGAAGTTAATATTTCCATTTTTGTGTATGTTCCTATTTGTTTGTCGTTTTATATTTGTATGTACTATGTAGTGATATGGTCTTTTTATCATAAAATTAGTAGTTTTATTATTACTTCTTTGTTTGATATGAGTTTGTTGATGTTTATGTTTATGTTTGTCAAATTCTTTTGCTATTGTTCTTTCAAAGTCTGATTAAAAAAGCCTGATATGTTTAATACTGAGGTTTTGCTGGTTTCTGCATATGATGTATAGTGAAAATAGGTTTGAATCAGCATGTGTCTTCTTGTTTAACTCGATTTTAGTTCATTAATTTGGAAACGTCAGGTACTTAGCTGAGGCACATGTTCAAGCTATGAACTTTGATAAAGCCGAAGAATTGTGCAAGAAAACTCTTGAAATTCATCGTGCACATAGTGAACCAGCATCTATTGAAGAAGCAGCTGACCGCAGGCTGATGGCCCTTGTATGCGAGGCAAAGGGAGATTATGAATCAGCACTTGAGCACCTTGTCCTTGCCAGCATGGCAATGATTGCAAATGGACAGGACAATGAGGTTGCTGCTATTGATGTCAGCATTGGGAATATTTACATGTCTCTTTGTCGCTTTGATGAGGCTGTCTTCTCATATCAGAAGGCACTCACTGTCTTCAAGTCATCAAAGGGTGACAACCACCCTTCGGTTGCATCCGTCTTTGTACGTCTTGCTGACTTGTATCATAGGACTGGAAAACTCCGAGAGTCTAAGTCTTACTGTGAAAATGCTCTGAGGATATATGCGAAACCTGTGCCGGGAACCACGGCAGAAGAGATTGCTGGGGGGTTGACTGAGATTTCTGCCATTTTTGAGTCTGTGGATGAGCCTGAGGAGGCATTGAAGCTCTTGCAAAAGGCAATGAAGTTGTTGGAGGATAAACCAGGACAGCAAAGTACCATTGCAGGGATTGAAGCTCGAATGGGAGTGATGTTTTACATGGTTGGGAGATATGAAGAAGCAAGGAACTCATTCGAGAGTGCTGTAACAAAACTTAGAAGTAGTGGTGAGAAGAAGTCGGCCTTCTTTGGGGTTGTGCTGAACCAGATGGGATTGGCTTGCGTACAGCTGTTTAAAATAGATGAGGCTTGTGAGTTATTTGAAGAGGCAAGGGGGATACTGGAAAAGGAGTGTGGCCCATGCCATCAAGATACCATTGGAGTATATAGCAATCTTGCAGCAACTTACGATGCTTTGGGGAGGTAATATGTCATTTCAAACTATTGCTACTCAATATTTATTATGTCAGAGTTAGACCTCGTTTGGGGTTGCGGTGCAACTTATTTTTTATCAAAATTTGATTTTTTTTTGCTTCAAATTAATTTTTTTCTGTGTTTTTAAATCATTTGGATGTGCTGATATAAAAATAAATTTTAAAAATAAAAAAACATTATTTTGATGTATTTCCAAGCGAAAAACACTTTGAAAAACAACCTTCTACCATGCTATCAAACACCCTCTTATTATGATGAGTGGTTGATTTATCCATTTTGATGTTTGAGTTTGAATTTTGTCCCCAGGGAGGATTTCTAGACAGAGTATAATTGGTTGAGTTTCTGTTTCTAGTTTAGCACATTCTTATATGTGAAGTTGTTGCTTATGAAAATTACTTATTTGATGTTTTTGTGCTTTCACCTTTCTCCAATATATATGCATTGCCGAGATGAGAAGACTTATGGTGGGGGTTTAAGAGCTAAGTCATGGCTTAAGTTTTGAAGTGTACATTCCAGTTTTATAATTTTGGTTTTGTAAAGCTTATAATGATTACTTATAGTAGAGACAGCATTCTAGATAAAAAAGCATTTATGGCTAGTTTTGGGTTTCCAACCTTGCTACTTCGAACATTGCTTAAAGCTATAGATTTATTTATTTTTGTCTCTTGTTGATCTTTATGGCTTCCATTGCAGGGTTGAAGATGCAATAGAGATCTTGGAGCATGTTCTAAAGCTCAGAGAAGAAAAGCTTGGAATTGCAAATCCTGATTTTGAAGATGAGAAGAGTAGGCTAGCTGAGCTCCTGAAAGAAGCAGGCAGGGCTCGTAACAAAAAGGCAAAATCATTGGAGAATCTCATCGATCCTAATTCAAGGAGGACTAAGAAGGAATCAACGAAGAAGTGGGGTTTTAGAATTTGAAAATGTACTGATCGTATTTATCTACTTTACCACACCTGCACATTCTGTAGCATAGAAGACCTGTATAGTGTCGAAGTTGTAATCTGGTGAGTTTCCTTGAGCTTTGAAATCCATTTGTTGTCTATTTGAATTGTTTTATTGCTTGTCTGTATTGTGACCTCAAAGTTGTTCACCGCAACGAAGAATGTTCATTTGAGCGAATAAATTTTGAGAATGCCTGATGTTTTCTTATGCATATCTCAATCATGACTCTGCGGCCCCCTCATATTATTGCTGTAACATGAACTCAAGAATTCATGTGATATACACAACTCCCCAAATGGTTTTGTTGGGGTTGCTCCTTTCTATCTGGTAACAAATTTTACCTAATCTTCTAGCGCTCTGCCAGAGTTTGAGCCTGCATAGTGGCATCGAGAATAGCTGGTAAAAACTAATGTAACTTACGCTCTAAATGATTGCACAGCCCAACCAATGATAGCCTGCTGCCCGCTCGACATGGACGTTCTCTCATGAAAGCAACGTGGGCTCCCGTCAATCTATAAACTGATATGATAGGAATCAGCTAATCCCAACCATATATCTACTTGTGTCTGAAAAATAAACCCCACTGTAACTTTAGTCTTCACCATACTCAACCAATGGCAAGAACTTTCTCTAGTAATCAATGCCAAGTGATAGGATAAGGATATCTGTCAAAATATTGATTAATTAAATAGATTAGAATTAAGCAGCATTTTTGCTAATGGGCTACATGGGTGGGTCTTATCATTGATTTAGGAACTGCAGATTTCTTGATGTGGACTGAACTCTACTGCCATAAGCCTACAAGTCCATGTACTCGTGATGGCATGGATGCCATCACTGCTTTGCATGGACAAGCCCCTAGGGAACACACTGCTGCAAATTTGCTTAAAAGGATTTACCATTGCCAAGTATACTAAAACGCTAAGGAATTCACTGTAACAGTGAACAGTGCCAGGAAGAATTTCTCCAATTTCAACTATTTTTTTCAATGTCCCAACCTTTTATGCCAAGTTTGTCAAAATTGGCAAATTATGGACAAAATTCAAAAAAAGGACCAAAATGCAAAACAAGAAGAAACCCCATGGCCAATTTAAAATTGAAGCTAAGAGTTTTTTTTTCACCCTCATACTTTTCCTTTTCTTATCCTACAATCCCTGTATTTTTATAATCTCAATTTTGATCCAAAAAATCATTTCTTTTGCATTTCAGTCCAAAGCTAGAGAAAGTCATCTAAAAAAGATGAGGAAAGAGAAAGTTATTGGTTTGATCACTTTTCAGTGATAAAAATCAATGTTTTTGGTGTCAAATAAAAGGGGATTAATAACAATGGTTTTTTTTTCTTTCTCTAAACATTAATGAAAAGAAAAATTAGGTTTGATTTAGTTTTTATTTATTTATTTTTTGGTGTTTTAGGGTTGTTATGTCATTTATAAAAGGGTTTTGAAGTGTTTTTAGGTGAAAATAACTTGAAAAATTAGATTTTTGGCTAAAAAACACTCCCTCGATTTTTCAACCACAAGTGGTGGCCATATTCTGAGTCTCCATAGGTGACATGTTGTCTACTTCTTTTTCTCTCAAAAAATAAAAGGTTTTGTTTAAAATAAAGATAGGCATAAATAATGACCAATCATATCATCTATACGGTTGAGTGGTTAAACTAGTGAATTTTAAATTTGTTGATATTCTCTATTGTCTATTGTCTATATTTGCCTATTTTTTATTTTTTATTTTGGCAAAGTGGTTTGAATCCTGCTATGCAAAAAGAGGGTGTCCATTCATTTTGTTTGTGTTTCAAATTTGATCTTCATTATTTTAATTTTTTTTTTTTTGCCTTAGGTTCTTTTTTAAAATTGATTTTTTTTTCAATTTCATCCTTCGATATTAAATTGGTTAGGAATTGGACTTTGTGATTTTTTACGATTGGATGATCCTGATCTCATGACTTGGATCACAGGTTTGAGATGTTAACCCGGATTGAAATCAATCTTTTTTATATCCTTTTATTCAATGATTTTACTTTTCAATGTCATCATTCTCCCTTTTGTGTGTGGTATAATCATATATTTATAGGTGAATAAATTTCTTTGGTTTGAAGGCAAAACAAAACAAGATCAACTATTGAATTTCAAGAATAAATCTCTACCATTCATTTGAATATTTGATAACTTGGAGACAAAACAAAGAAAAATGGATCCTTGGATTAAAAAAATAGGCTGCTTGGTGAGAGGGTTTTTAATTTTTAAATTGGTCCTCTCCCATCCACAATTATAATTAGATCACTAAAAATTAAATGCATTTTTTCTTCTTCTTTCTCTTTTATTTTAAATTCTTTGGAAAAGACGTCAAAAACGATGCAAAAACATCAAGAACATATTTTTTGGGTTTTTTTTTGTTATTTTTTTCTATTTTTGGTTTTTCTCAAAATGTTTTCAAAAATAGGATAACAAATTGAGTAGCAACAGATGCCTCTCTTCATAACGCTTATGAAATAAAATCTCATTAAGGTTTTGCATAGTGAGCTTGTAAATAAAAAAATATTTGCTTGACTTGTTGGGTGATCCACCAATCCAAAGAAGAAAATGATCTCATTATCATGGGTGACCTGTCCTCTTTTGAAATTCAATAAACCAGTTTATTTTCACGGGCGACCTGTCCATTTTAAAATTCAAACACTAGTCTATTTTCATGGGTGACCTGCCCATTCAAAAATTGGTCTACTTACACGAGTGACTTGCCCCTTTTGACATTCAAAGATTAGTCTATTTTCACGGCCGACCTGTCCATTTTAAAATTAAAAAACTAGTCTATTTTCACGGGTGACTTGTCCTTTTTAAATCCCAAAAAGAACTTCAGCAAACGTCCATACTTCCCTAAAATCAGTTTATTTTAACGGGCGACCCGCCCATTTTAAAATTAAAAAACTGATCTATTTTCACGGGCAACCTGCTCTTTTTAAATCCCAGAAAGAACTTCAGCAAGCATTCATACTTTCCTGAAATTGATCTATTTTCATGGGTGACCCACCCGTTTTAAATTAAAAAAACTGATCTATTTTCATGGGTGACTTGCCGTTTTTAAATTTCAAAAAGAACTTCCATGCTATTCTAAAATTGATCTATTTTCACGAGTGGCCTACTCATGTTGAAATTTAAAAATTGATCTATTTTTACGGACGACCTGCCCATTCAAAAACTGGTTTGTTTTCATGGGCAACCTGCTTATTTTGAAATTCAAAAACTAGTCTATTTTCACCCGCGACATGCCCTTTTCAAATTCCATAAAGAACTTCAGCAAACGTTTATGCTTCCCTAAAATTGGTTTTTTTTTTTCACTGGCAACTTGCCTATTTTAAAATTCAAAAACTGGTCTATTTTCTTGAGTGACCTTTTCGTTCAAAAACTGGTCAATTTTCACGAGCAACCTGCCTCTTTTGACATTTAAAGATTGGCCTATTTTCACGGGCAACCTGTCCTTTTTTAAATTCCAAAAGGAACTTCAGCAAACGTTCATTCTTCCCTAAAATTGATTTATTTTCATGAGCGACCCGCCCTTTTTAAATTCTAAAAATTAGTCTATTTTTACGGCTGACTTGCCCTTCAACAAGAACTATAATTAAACTGTTTACAACTTGGTTATTTTGAAATCCCAATATGGCAATTCCCTTTTAACAAAACTGGGATGTTGCCTTCATTTGGGTTAACTTGAAATCTCAATCTAGAGACCCTTTTAACCAGAACTGTGGTTTTTGTGTTCTGCTCAGTCAATCTAAGATCTCATCTAACGATCCCCTTTAACTAGAACTAAAATGTTGCATTCATGTCGGTCAACCTGAGATACCAATCTGACGATCTCTTTTAACCAAAACCAAAATCTTTGTCTTCAGATCAGTCAACCTGAGATATCAATCTGGCAATCCCTTTTAACCAGAACCAAAATGTTGTCTCAGTAGGGTTAACATGTAATCCTTATCTCAACAATCCCCTTTAACTAGAACTTTTTAAGGGTGTCTATAATTATTTTGATTGTAGAATTGAAAATTAAGATTTCTGATGACAAGGTTCTCAAAACTCAAATTCTTGATGATAGGTTTTTTCTTGTTCTTCTTGATGACAAGGTTTGAAATTTATTATTTTCTTGAGAATTTTCTAATAGTATGGTTCTTCTCATTTTTCTTCATGATTGCAGGGTTTAAAAACTAGGATTCTCGATGACAGGGTTAAAAACTTGGTGCTTCCTGATTGTAAGGTTGACCTGATGCTTCCCGATCATGAGGTTTGAAAACTTGGTGCTTCTTGTTTGCAGGGTTAATCTTCTCATTTCCTTGCTATCATAGCTCAATGATTCTTTCTTTGTGAACTCAAATTCATCAAAATCTTGCCTGATTTCATTGATGATTTTTTTTTAATAATTCAAAAACATTTATGCAATGCTTTGGGGTTACATTGCATACATGCATCCTTATCTGGTTTGAAATATACCCCCTCTTTGATGCTTTATCATCATAGGGTGTCTTTGTTTGTTATCCACAACTTTCTAAGTTTTTCTAATTCACTTGCTCATCCGAGTCTACCGTATGCTAGTTCTTCACTCAAATGTAAGTGTAATGCCCATTCTAGGTTGTTCGCGATGATTACTATTCTTATTGTTTGTCAAGTCTGATTATGTCCCTAAGTGTGATGTTGTTTGACTCATCATAAAGGAGTTTAAAAAATCATTAACTTCTTGGATTCTCCCAAAACTGTCTTCTGATCAGTTGTGTGCAGTCTGCCAACAATCATTTAGTGTCAACCTCCTTTTAGATTGTCAATCAAGCATAAAGTTGCTTTCAGTTGAACCATACTTTTCAAGTATATATTATTATCAACCTTCATGGAACTGTTAAGTCATTAAGACAAGCAACAAAGGCTCATTGTTGTATATTCAATGTTGCTGCAATCCCAAACCAAGGCTTAGTTAATCATGCCAACTTCATTCTATTTCTCAAATTTTAATTGTTCATTTATATCTTTTTAACATTATTGTGCTTTAGAACATGTTTGGGAACGCGGTGCAAACCGCGTTCCCAAAAAATTTTTAATTTTTTTTTTGTTAAAATTTAATATGGTTTATACGTTTTGGATCGTTTTGATGTGCTGATGTCAAAAATGATTTTTAAAAAATAAAAAAAATCATCGGCATGCATTTCAGCACAAAAAGTTATTTGAAAAGCAACCGCTATCACACTGCCAAGCACCCTCTTAATACATATGGAATATAGCATAATGCTATGTTTGTACTTGTTTTTGAAATGGAGATTATTAATTAGGAGAAATTGTTAGCTTATGGGCTTAATAGAATGTGTTTAAGTGAGGAATAAATAACTGGATTGTTTTAATTATGCAGAAATTGTGATTGCTACAAAAAGTACATCCCCTCGCTTCCTTTGCCAAAGGCTTCATAGAATTTGCTAAAGTGAAGATGGAACTAACAAAATCACTGCAGCGCATGGGCTCCTGCAAGCCTGTATCTCAGGCTATTAAAGCCCAGTTGTTTGGTCTTCCCTACATATCACCTTGATGATGATGTTCTCGTCATCGTGTGAGGAAGTAGAGAGCAGAGGCATGGAGATTTTAAAGATTTTGAGCTTCCCGTATTCAGAAATCTGAAACATAGATAGCAGGTTGGAGTTAATCCACTCCCATCTCATGCCTTCATGTCAATATAGAAAACCGAAGAGGTGGATCTCTATAATTCAAAGGAAAATTTGTTACAATCCAATCAAATTCTCAGAACAGAAAATCTACAGCATCGTTTGCCTAGGAATCTAAGAATTGTGCTCCAAACTTTCCATATTTACAACCTATTCATATCTCCCAAGTGCTCTCACAGGAGCTCCCAAGATTGGCATTTGCATCATGAACTGATACCCTGATCATATTACTATTTGATGATCTTGAAACATCCATACACTCATGCAAGTCAGCATCACGGGCAATCAAAATCCATTCATGATCATCATCCAGATACTTGATGTCAAATGTACCCACCTCCAACCTCAGCCTCTTGGCCACTTCCTCTTTTAACTTCGCGATCCCAGAACTCAGAGAGATTCGGAACCTTATCATGTCTTCCCTATATGTTGCCTTTATGGTTACGCTATTCATTTCTTGCCTAGATGTTACATGCGGCATTGCGATCGAAAGAGCAGCAATCATTTGTGTGGGATTTATATCTGAACTTGGAGGATCTGTCCATTTAGATTCTGGAAATCGCTCATCCACAATAGCATCTGCCATGGCAGGACAAAGGTTGCTCAAATCTTTCGAACTTCCAGTATCCTCTATTAGCATTCCACCAAATTGTTCTTGAGCTTCCGTTGCGAAAAAAGCATCAGGTATTGAGTAAGCAGCTGACAGATTTAGTTCCCTGGTTTGTTGAAGAGCCAGTTCAGGTGACCCCCCTGCTTTAATGCATCGCTCATGGACAGGAGAAACAGATGGGTCCTTTGCAGGTGCACTTTCATTTTCTGGGCAACCTTGGCATGAGCCATGAGAAGTAGGAGTTCCTGCACTCTCACCCCTCGAACCACCCCTTGTTTTGGATCTGTTTGAGCCTGTACCTAACTCTGGTGAAAACCTATTTTGCACAGTGAGTTCCTCTAGACTCAATTTTCTACATCCTAGCAATTGATCTTCGAAACCAGCCTTTACATCGCTTCCTGGCGTTCTACAGGTGGGTGATCCATTCTTGTCACCATGATGTTCAGGGGATTTAGAGTTTGGTGAGTTCTGTTGATTTCTCCCATTCAAATTGGGAGGCCAAGAAATGGTACCAACAGCGACAGGAAGAGAACTTGTAGAAAATGCTCCTTCAGTGCCTTGGACTGATTCAATTACCCGCTTAAGCTTAGACAGGGAACGATTAACCTTCTTGATCTTGCGAGATGGCCAGCGAGATATCCCATGCTGCCTGCAAATGCGCTTCATTGTAGTAGGGCAAACTGTAAAGTGTAACACAAGAAATTATCTAAGAAAAATCCATTTTATAACATGCTATATCACAACATTAACCAGCTTTTATAAAGAAAGAGATCAGCATCTTTGCAATAACCACAAGAAAATTACAAGTGACAATTTATTCAAGTGCATAATCGTACCACCAAGGCTCTTTGCAGCATCTTTCAGACTTCCAGTAAAATATTGTTGGAGAACCTCTAGACTAATCATTTTCTCTGCCTTTCCACGTTTCCTCTCTTTTGGCTTTTTTGTCTCTTTCTCTGTAAGAGAAGCATGAGTTTGCCTGACATCTGCTTGAACAGCACTGCCTCCATTTTTTATGACATCCAAGTCCAACATTAATTGTTTCTTTTCTGGATAAATTTGTACAATCGGTCCATTTAGCAACGCATTGTCATCTGGGGGAGATTTTGTAGATTGGGGTATCTGAATGCATTCAAGTCTCAAATCAAGTCTCCCATTAGTAGAAACTTGAATCATCTCTACAAATCCTTCCTCCTCTTCAAGGTCCATCCCAGAAGCAACCTGGAGACTCTGGAAATCCTGCTTCATTATTGCCAATATGGAGCCTAACAAAGTCTTCCATTCACGACTGTCTGTGAAGCTAGGGGGCAGAAAAAATTCAAGGATGTAATCATCATCTCCAGTATAACTGCTCCGCAAGCAGATTGCAAAACAGCTGGTTAATCCAAACATGCGTGCATAATGTACTAGAGGATACTCAGTCTTGCAAAACTGGGTAATATCTGGGCAGAAGCATAGGTTGTGGGAAAAAAATGCCCTCCCAGCAACCCCTTGACCCTTTTGTAAGTGATGCTCAAGACAGGCCTCCCTAAAACCCCACATGTGAGCATCCACTACATAGAATGCCACATCAGTTGTGGACATGCAGACTTGCCCATTGCAACTGCCATCAAAGCTGGTACAGCTCTTCTTCAGACCACCGCCATAGGCCAGAACACTGCGATGCATGCATGGAACCCATGTCTGGGCCAAAGGCAATTTGTGAGTTTCACATACCATTGTCAATATCTCCAAAATTTCAGCCAGTGCATTTTGGCGACCTTCATTACAAATCTGGTTTAAAAGCAGTGCCAAGTATACATGTGTGAGAATAAAGGGGGAAGAAATGAGAGAAGAGGACAAGATTTATCTTGTTGTTCTCCAAATAATACCAGATTTTACATAAAATATGTTAGTGCACCTCACCTGTGTGCTTGGAGGGTCCAATATCTCTGAACTTTTCAAATCTACTGCCTGCAGAACAACTGAAATTATGTGACTGGGAATCTCGATATGAAGTACTTGCCAAGGTGTACGTAATATGATCAAAATAATCATATATTAAAGTTTCCCATAGGAAATCCCTCTAAAAATTAAAGGATCACCAAGCTCAATCAAGAAAGGAAATAGCATGTGATTAATATGCATATCAAAGGGAGATGAAACCTAACCTCAAGTGCCTTGCAGACTTTATCAACCTCGGGTGCATAGTTGATCTTCTGTGAAGTCATAATGAGTTCAACCACACCGACACAAGACTGTCCAGAAGGTTCGAAGACTGGCAAAGCCACGGTTCCCCGAACATTGTAGTGTAGAGCATGATCAAGCCGTGAATACTCCTTGCTGGAGTAATACTGAACATTGGGAGTCCATTCCGGTAATTTTTGTCTGAAAACACGGCCAGGTAGCCCAAGCTCTCCATCACTCTCTCCGTCCACAGAGAACTTATACATAAGAGAGACCATCCTATACTGATGAAGTCCATTACTATGAGGATCAATAACGAAGGGTTGCCCTGAAGTTGTCAACGCATATCGACCCCCATTCTTCACAGGTGCCCAAACCTGAGCTAGAATATGTTGTTCAGTTGATTCTTTGAAATGTCTCAGGGCCCGTGTCATTCTCTCTTTAATTATACAATACCCATCAGGGTTGTCAATAGGCATTAATCCCAAAAACGGAGAAGGAAGTTTACTGTTATCATCATTTTCCCCTTTGCTTTCAGTTACCGAATTTGGATTACCTGCATTAAGAAAATTTCCAAGTCAGCAGTGAAGAAAAAAAAACAAATGATTCGCCATCCTGATAGTGGTCGATGAGCTGCAATAGTGTATATAGAAGACAAACTGCGAGAAATTAAATGATACAGTTAACTGGTGAAAGAGCAAGAGCAGCCTACTTAGACTTGCAAAATCCTCTGTGTGACCTCAAACTTCAAAGGATATAAATTTTGCCAAAAAGATAATGAGAAAGAACACCAAACTTGAACAAAGTCTCCAGATTTAAGGCAGTACTGAGTTCAGGTATCGACTGATACCATTCATTTGAGAGAAGACAAAATTAAGACCATTAAAACAGACAAAAATCAATTGCACCACTTTTCCTTCTTGGATTTTGGTTTTCTCATCTCCCAGAACACTGGAGATCATGTTCATGTTTCATTTTCATTGCTCGAGTCTTGGCTTTTATACAAGCACGCTTCCAGAGTTCCAATATCTGTGATGAACACATGCTTTGAGAAAGTTTTAGCTCAAATTCAGACACCAATGAAATTTCAATCCCTCAATACAATCAACAAGACAATAAGTTATACAATAAGCAGACCAAAGAAAAGCTCAAATTGACCGATCAAAAGCACCAAATATGACCAAAAAAAAATTAAACACAGAAAAAAAAACCCAACAGAAACTCCCTCTCTGCATTCACCACCGTACACAAAACAACAAACTTTTCAATCTGAGAAGGTAAGAAAAAAGTCAAATAATTTCTAACACCACCACAACAAAACTAAAAATTTACAACTTTTTCACCATTTCATTCATTCAAAGAAAGCAACTTTAGCATCAAATAATCTTCATTCATTCACGTACACAACACCAAAGTTCAAAAAGAAAAAAAGAAAACAAATTACGGGACCGACATGTGAGTACGATAGGATTATCAGACAAGCGAAGGCCACCAACAAAAGAAGAGGAAGCCTGACCACCACCAGCAGCAGCAGCAAGAAGTCTATCATCAGCAGCATCAGAGAAAGCCCAGAGGGGAGAACAAGGCTGTTCATTAGAAGAAGAAATAAGAAAAGTTGACATGGGGTTTGAAGAAATAAAAGAGATCTGATCTAAAGGCCAAGAGCTATCAAGATCAAGATCCAACTCCATTGACTTCCTTCCTTCGGACTCACCCCCTCCTCCAACTTCAGTTGGTTCTGGCATTTTTGTCTTGTTTTTTTTAAGATTGAGAGTGGTTTACATTCAAAGAAACAAAGTTTTTATTGTGTATTAATATATATTTCTCTTGCAAGAGATGATATGGAATTTGATGTCTTCTTCTTTCTTCTTTTTTTTCTTTTATCTGAATGAGAGAGGGGAAACGTGGGAGTGGGAGTGGGGGAGGAGGGAGGAGGGAGGAGGGTGAAACACAATTTGGTTTTTGTCCTGCACAATTGTTTGTGTGTGATTCCATGGAATCCATCAATTGTACTACTTGCTGCTGCTGAGGAAATGGAACATAAAAATAATGAGCCATCATTATCTGCTTCACTACCACTTCCATGAAACCAAAAACCAAACCATCCAAGTTGCCGCGTTCATTTCTCTTCTTTCTTTCTTTTTGTCTTCCTTCATTTCCCTCCATTTACTTAAAACTGTTAGTAAAAAAAGAAGAAGCTATTAGTTCCTCATTGGCAAATTAGGACCCTATTTAATGTTATTTCAATCCATCCACTGTTACAACATTTTACCAAATATATCCTTAGATTTTTATTAAAAAAATAAAAGTATCAGAGTGTATATTTCATTTATATTCTAGCAAGAAAAATATATATGTAGTTTTTTCAATCAGAAACACAAGAAAAATACTACAGAAATAAGTTGGTGTTTAGTAACATTTCTCATCTTAGGTTAGGTTGTGTTTCTAATTGTGATAAATAATACTTTTTAAATGGTGTTTTATTTAAAAATATATTAAAATAATTTTTTTTAATATTTATATATTAAAATGATTAAAAAAACATTTAAAAATATTAATTTTAATTTTTTTTAAAAAAAAAAACATAACACAACAAACATAATTTTAAAACATCATCCAAATTCCGGTTGTTTGAAAACCCACGGCCTAAACAAACAATTTGCTTACACATTGAACAGGTATTTTATGAAAATGGCTGGGGCTCAAGTTCTTTGTTAAATTTCAAAATACATATATTCCGTAAAAATTTCCCCTCTCTCTCTGAAAAAAAGTAGTCACTTCACTGTATCTCCAACAACTTAATTCTTGCCCTACCAAGGAAAATTATTTATATATAAACAAGAAGAAGAAAGAAGACAGAAGGCATGCAGTGTGGTATTTGTGCCTTTCTTTGTGTGTGAATGACAACAAATTTACAACTACTCTGTAATGTTAAATTATTTTCTTACACATGTGTTCTGTCTTTATATATATATATATATATATATATATATATATATATATATATATATATATATATATATATATATATATATATATGTGAACAAAAGATTCAGTGGAAATTAAGGAGGCTGTTGTGGCTGCTACCACTGATGGGTTTAAATATTTCAACAATTGAAATCCGATTCATTCATCTCTTTTACAATCATCATTTGTCGTCCCCATGGGCAAACCACTTAATTTCCAGCTTTGGCATAATTAACAACTACTATGATCCTTGTACAGAATCATTATTATCGTTTTAATTTAAGTTCCAAAAAGGGAGTTTGTTTCTTATATTATATTCTTGAATTTAATTCCAAAAAAAATAAAAAAAACAATAAATGCATCAGTTCAGATATGGTAAATTAATTTGCTTAAAATCCAATTGAGAAGAACTTAGTTTTAAGATTAAAAACAAGTCCGAAAATATTCTAGTGGTTAAAATTATAGTGATGTAAACATCACAAAATAATAAAGCAGTAAACATCGTAAAAGAGTCGGTCATAAAAAAGAAAAATCCACGTATAAAATGACATACCTTTATATAGTGCTCACACACCTTTAATTTTCTTTTCTTTTATTTTAGTGGACTGACTACGTCTAAAAGACATAATAAAATGGAAGAGGAACCTTCTAGAGGTGTTTGGAATAATATAATAAAAATAAAATAATTTTAAATCATGTTTTTATTTAAAAATATATTAAAAATAATTTTAAAAATAAAATTTCAAGAAACTTTAGTTCTCAGACTTTACGCAAAGTGTTTAAAGTCAATGATTATATATTTTTAATAAGTTAACAGTGGATAAAATAATCACTATAATCTCATGATTGTTAATCTTTCCTCCCAGTAAGAGAAAGTATTTAAAATTAATTTTTTTATATTTTTAAATTTTTTTATATGTTAATATTAAAAATAATTTTTTAAAAAAATATTATTTTAATATATTTTTAAATAAAAAATATTTAAAAAAACAACTATTTTCAACAGTCCATTCAAAGGAACATCATTTGCTATCAATGAGGTTGCTCTAGTGTTCTATCATTTGCTTCAATTGCATAATGCACATTTCAAGTTTAACGGCATGCCCATGAGCTTTGATCGGAGACAAATGGGAGGAGGAGACATATCACGAAATAAAAATAACGAATGTGACACGAATTAGTAATATTAGCTAATCAAATAAAGAGTAGTTGATGTGGTAGGCTCGTAGCGGGAGATTATTCAAATACACTGGATATAATTTACACGGAAATACTTGATGTCATCTGTACGTATTCCAATACGGTCGAGGGTCAACTAGCAACATACGATTAGAAAAATAATCCAGCTATAAGCTGGCTTGATGGTTTGTGCTGCCCATCTGCACTAATTTATAGAATAGACAATTAGGAGTTGACGTGAAGAATCCTTTAGAAAGCTGTTCAAGATTCACAAACTCTAGCAAAATGAAGAGTTGAATAATTAAAGAAAATGATAGAACTACATAATATGTGACAAACATTACAACGACCTTGTTCTTGTACTTTTAGAGGGTCAACTTATTTTGATGGCAGATTTGTGGAGTTGTGTATGTTAGATAGAGCAGAGACTAGTTATGGCATTGAAACTTGAAAGAGATCTCATCTACTCGTTGAAAGTACGTGAAATGAGCTGCCTGTGGACTGGATTTGCCAATATGAACATAGTAAAGTTCCTAGTGGCATAAACTATCTGCAGAAGAGAAAATTCGGGCTCCAAAAACCCTGCCCAGCCCAAGCTTTCACTGTTTCCTTTCGTACAGGTGAAGAGACTTTCCTCTTTTGGTTTTGGTCAAGCGGGAATGGGGAAAGCATGGAAAAGAATAAGTGAAGGCAATCATGAGGTAGGTGACCAAAACATATCGAACCCACAATGGGTTACAGGGTGATGCCACATTCTAGAAATGAACCGAGAAAACAAAGAACAAGCACATATCTAGAACAACAACGAGCATCTGAGAAACAAAATGCCTTGCTCCAGTACCGACAAAGGATATCCTGCTACGCCTGGAAAATATATACAATTTGTTCAGCCTTGTAGAATTACTTGTGCACGTGTATCAACCAGAAGTTTACTCGATGAATTGCAAATTCAACATTGGCTTTCATATGCTGAAATTTAGTAAGATCTTGATATCAAAAAGGTGGATCACATCTTGTATCTCGTGTGGAAACACACTCTTTCAAGACTGAGATGCTAGCAGTCTTAGGCTAAACGATGTTAAACTTCTTTGTTCTGCTTTAAAGGCAACACAATATAATCATTATAATACTACTGCCTTTTCCCCCAGAACATGCTCCTCACAAGATTATCTTGCAAATTGGACACGAAAACTCAGAATCCCCTGATGAGATATGCAATGAAGCTATTGCTTCCTGAACAAAGATGATTTGAAAAGGCCTAGATACAGCAATTGTCACATACATGACACAAGTGGAATTTCTTCTTGAATTGGATGCGTTCTTGGGTGCCCTTAGTGGGTGGGAACGTTCATGAACAATGACATGGTTGTACTCCATAGAAGTAAAGAAATGACTGTTTGTCTAGATGCCATATGCTAATTAGCGTCTTGATTTTTGTTGGGGAGGGGCATAGAAGTAAAAAAATGACTGTTTGTCTAGATGCCATATGCTAATTAGCGTCTTGATTTTTGTTGGGGAGGGTATCCAGTCCCCGTTCCAGGTGGGTCTTTCCTTCTCAGGTGATGCTGCTGATGGGGCTGGGCAACCCCACGTGGCATAGGGATGTTACCAGGATTCATTCCACCACCCATCCCTGCCTGAGAAGAGAGATTATAAGCTGCCATGCCCTGAGATTGCATTCTCTGCATGCCCACAGACATTGGTCGAGGTGCAGATCTGCTGTTAATTCCATGAGCACCTGGCATGCCTCCAGAAACCGCATTTCCAGATGAGACAGGCTGTGGAGGTTGAAGACTAGTTGTTCCTTCAAAATCTGTATTTGTATCTACCGGACGAGTAGGATAATTGATGACCTTCTCTCCAGGTTGAGAGGGAACCAGGGCATTCCGTCCAGGTAGAGGTTCACTACGAAAATAATCGTGCTCTATAGCTTGTGCAGCTGTTATACGCTTTCGAGGATCATATTCAAGCATCTTAGATAGAAGGTCAAATGAAGCACTTTTTGGAGAGAGAGGCACAACACCATGTAGTCCAGTATTCTCATACTTGTGCTCTTGGATATGCTGCACGTCATTATGCCAGTGCGGAAGACTTGCAAGTGTTGGCCATTTTTCTAGTGTAGGATGGCCCAAGACCTTAAATATCTTGTCAAGTTGATCGATCTGGAAAGGAATTGATGTCGATTTGGCTTCTGCCCCTTGAAAAAGTGGCTTCAAAGTCAAAAGTTCAGCAAAAATGCATCCAAGAGCCCACATGTCAACAGCACTTGTGTAGTGCTTAGCCCCCAGAAGCAACTCAGGTGCACGATACCAAATGGTTACCACAACACCATTATCAGACAAAGCCTTCAAGGGAGCTTGATATATTCTTGCCAGTCCAAAATCAGCAATTTTGACGACCCCGTGTTCCTCTCCCTCGCCCATAACTAAGATATTTGATGGCTTTAGATCTCGATGTATGATCCAGTTACTGTGCAGATAGTTCAGTCCATTGAGTAGCTGCCAGAGCAATGATTTAACAGTGTACTGATTGATCATAGTGTTACCCTTGTCTCTATGATGCCTGATGATTTCATAAAGATCATGCTCAGCATAATCAAAAGCCAGATACAGCGACATGTCAGCATGATTGATGTGCACATTCACAAGCTTCACAACATTCTCATGAGTAATTTCCCTAAGTAACATGATTTCACGGATGGCAGTGGGAGAGACACCATCACCATCCTTGGACTGCTTGAATTTCTTGATGGCAATGGACTTTCCACAATTTGCAGGAGACTTGGTTTTTGCTAGGAATACAAGACCATAAGTGCCTTCACCAATCTTGCCAATAAGATTGTACTGTTGCAGCCACTCTGGCTTTTCACTGTTGTTGTTGCTTCTATTATTGCCGTCTCCCATGGTTGCAAAACAACTTTGGCTGTGTGTCCTTACAACCGAGGTTGCTGCATTGGCACTGAGATTGAAAAGAAAAGGGTGCACCAGTTTCCTGCACCAGCTTGCAGATCCATGAACTTAAAACGCAACTGCTTACTGTCCAATAATGAAATTATTAGGAAGATAAGAAAAAGAAATTGAAATCTTTGGAAGTACGAATGGATTATCAATTGAGAATGTTTCACAGTTAGTTTCTCTATAGCTACATGTTCAAAAGCCTTGTTCTGCAAACGTTACTTCAATAAGAGATTTCTAGAAATAAATTTCAAAATGATACAGCATGTCAGCATCTGCAAAGTGTTCAAATCTCAGTGAAACCTCTCCTACCCAACCACTACAGGGAATACTGTGTTCAAAAGCCTTGTTCTGCATATATTACTTAAATAAGAGATTCCTAGAAATAAAACTCAAAACGATACAGCATCTGCAAAGTGTTCGAATCCCAGTGAAATTTCTCCTATCCAACCACTACAGGGAATACTATGTCCACGACCCCTTCCCACTTCTTGTTTCAATCCTATGAATCGAAGTAAGATGCAATAAGATGAAAGTGGAAATAATGTTTTCATCTTAACAAAAGAGCACAAACAAAAATCTTGAAGGTAACATAATAACACAAGCTCTCACCAGGTAATGTATATAAATCTTCCCCTTCTACTATAAACACCAAAATCCAAAGGAGAAAAACTTAACCAAACAATATTTACAAGGGCATTGGAACACCGATGATCATCAGTGAAAGAGATTTTCAGGCTTTCAAATGCTGAAATTCAGAATTGAACCAGAATATGTGAGTTTTCCCGACGCAAAACAGGATTAACTAAACTATAGTACGAGAATTATTTGCTATATTAAAGATTCCCAAAAGATTGAATCTTCATAACAAGCAAGACCAAAACTATTAAAGACGCTAACTTTCCAGTTCGTAACTAGTAATGATACTCATAAGAAAATGAAAAAAAAACCTCAAAAACTGAATCCCACAAACCAAATCCAGAACCCAGTCAATGTTCAATGATCAAGAAAAAAAAGCTAAGAAAATCAACATAAATAAGCAAAAATACAGTTGAGCGTATCAATAAAAAAAACCCAAGGAAACTCACCTTTCGAGCTGAAACTGGATCGATTCAAGACCTTTACTATCACTCTAAAAAACCCAGATCTTGATTCTTGGTATCTATCTATATAGCTACCTCAACGGCTCAAAAAAGCTAGTATCTTTTTGTTATTGAGATACACACTGAGTGCATAAATCAATAAGACATGTCCCGGAGATTTAAAGGAATTGGAGTTAATTTTCGTGATTAAAGTCGGTTTTCTTGAGTCGGGTTTTTCTTGACACTGAGTGCGGGCTTGCAGATTTGTAACGTAAAGCTCTGTTTGATTACGAAAATCTTACAGCCTACCAGTTTTTTTTTTTTTTTTCAATTTAAATTAGAGCATTTTTAAATCTTTATAGATAACTTTTTAAATATATTTATCAAAATAGATTATTTTATGCCATGTAAGAGAAAAAAGATATTATTTTCCATGTCATTTTATTTTACATAATTAATAAAAATTTAAGAAATTATTTTTCTTTTGCAAAAGGAAAAGTCCATATTGGAACTTTTTATACTCGAATCTCTCT
>Ga0307517_10002517_pt1 | contig 29248 bp, 23 predicted proteins | sample 23_EM_MG_FD_194515 | JGI IMG/M metagenome (GOLD analysis project Ga0307517, IMG submission 194515) | Populus trichocarpa ectomycorrhiza microbial communities from riparian zone in the Pacific Northwest, United States - 23_EM | ecosystem: Host-associated > Plants > Roots > Unclassified | place... | reverse complement strand
TAATATATATATATATATATATATATATAAAACACTTTACAAAATCAACTGCCGCCGCTATTCTAAACACCCTATAAATAACATTACCAAAAATTCCCAGCAGCTGCAGGCCAAAAAGCCCCCCTAAAACTGGAGGATATTTCTGTACATAGAACCATTTAACTTTCGTCTAGTGTAGTTTATGCGAAACTGTGTATTGATCTACAAACTTGTGAATAGCAAAATGTGTAGAGCATTGGCATACCACATCTATAGATATCCCTTCACAAACCATTAGAGAATAAGGGTTAAAAGGCATATAATCAGCAGTTATCATTGCTTAAACTGAGTTTATACGATACATCTGATAAAACATTATTCTATCTAGTTGCCAACTCTACAAACTCCACAATCAGATCATACTGACACATCACTAACCTCCACTAGTAACTCGCGAGAGGTCATACTCGCTGCCAATGTTGCTTATCACCTAGAGTACTCCAGGCTCCGGCTACGGTTCCTAATTGGGCTCCTGCTATAGCTCCTTGAACCATAAGGAGACCTTGAGTAGGATTGGTCTCTATACCTTCTATCTCTAGGAGAAACAGGTCTGTATGGATTACCAAAATATATTATATTGGTAAAAACTGCTTTTCCAAATCCATCACACATTGCAGGAAAAAAGGTCCAACTTCATTAAACTAAATTGATAAAGAGAAGTGGGAGCTGACCTTGAATAATGTCTTCGCCTGGAGGAAGGAGAATAATACACAGGACTACGAGAATAACTCCGTCCATAGCGTGGTGATGGAGAGCGCCTGGGATCATTGTACCGGCCACCAATTGTGCACAAATTAACAACTCAAGACCTAGCTTTGCAGTCATCAAAACTGGCAGCAACACTAACTACCTTAACTGTCATCTCTTTTTTCTTAAAAAAAATTTGAATTGGCACTTTATACGCCCACAAAAATGGGCAACCTAAAATTCATGGTGTTCGGTGTTTCAACAACAGCAACCATATAAAGTATAATAATAATAATAATCATCTCTTGTATCAGTCTGCGTGAAAAGAAGGCTCAAATCCAAATTTCCATACAATGCATCAATATTCAATGAATGCGGACTCAGCTAAATAACCACAGTTACCTCACACGATCTCTTGCCCTCATTTCTGCAGGCTTCTTCCTATTTTCCTCAGCAAAAACAACTGTCAGTTCCCGTCCAAAAAGAATTTCACCATCCATATGATGCTTAGCATCTGCAGCATCAGCTGGTTCTAAATATTGGACAAATCCAAAGCCACGAGGTTCCCTACAACCAAATACATAAAGACGACACAACAAAGTGAATTCAGACAGATGAACATAAACAGGTGTCCTGACTGCCCAAAGACAGGATCCAGACTCCAGGCTTGATGTGGAAGATCATGATAAGCACTTGCTGACACTCATGTCATGGAAATAAAATGATCATATGGCTGCTAACCTTGTAGAAGCCAAATTTTAAATTGAGTTGATATTCTTCATCACTTGAACTTCTTCAGAACGTATTCAAACCCACCTTCCCCACAACCTTGATGTACATTAACATGCACAGTACTCTCATTACTTGAATATGTCTTCAAAACACTCTCATTACTTCCTTCTTGCCATCACTCTTACTACTTCATTCTTGTCTTCACTCTACTTACTTCATTTGTATCTTCACCACTTTCAATAAAAACAACCAAATTCCCATAAACCAATAGCACATAATAAGAAAAAATCCCAGACTAAATAGTTTTGAGATTCATGAAGATCAATGACACGCAGACCAAAATTGAACACAGAAATTGACAAAATTAAAGACATGATTACTGGATTCGCTATATCTTATAGGCAAACTATTTAGTTCTTCTTTAGAACTGCCATGGCCCGGAGTGAAAACGAGTTCATCTTACCCGGTATAATAATCTCGGGGCAAGTAAACGTCCTTCAGAGGGCCAAACCGACCAAACGGTCCACGCAAATCTTCAGGCCTGCAAAGAAAACGAGAAAAAGAAACCGCTCACACATTTTGTTGACATAAACTGATGAATAGCCCCACTTTCTCTTCATTTTGACCAGCACAAATACAGCTGTAGATAAAAAAAGGTAGCTTTGGCTACAATAATTTGAAGGCAGTGTACATGTTATACACATCTCATCCTAAGTGAGGCCACTATTACAATAATAACGTGGATATAATTGACAACATTTACAGCGAGAAAAATTGAAGCAGAACCAAATTTGCGCAACCCATGAAGCAACAGATGACTACATGAACATCAAGAACGTGAATTCAAACAGCAGGAAATCAATGAGAAAAGCCAAACCTGCAATCAAGACGAAGATTGCGAACCAGAAGACTAGTAGGAAGATCCCTACCACGACCTCCATGCCGACCCCTAGGGCTAGGACTCCTATGTTTCCTCCCATAACCCCTTGGGGGTGAGGGACTGTAACTGTAGCTTCTTCCCCTCATTTTCAACAAATATCACTGCCTGCAACAAGCAAAGAAAAACCTTATTTTACAACCACTAAGATTAAATACAAAAACCAATAGTTTTCAATATTCATAAATCTCCAATTCCTTAAAAAAAAAAAAATATTAAGCTAAAACAATTAAAAAAAATAGTTCAAGCTTTTCCTTGGCCTCTCCTCTCATAATTTATAATAAAATTAGACTATAAAAACACAAAATGAAAGATTATTTGAAGAATTGAGAGATAAAGATCGGAGAAAATATCAAAGATCAAGAGAAGTAGAAGCAGAGAATGAGAAAAGTACCTGAAACGATGCCGGTTTTGCTTCTCCTTCCAGAGGTTTCCACAAGAAAGAATGTAACACGGGAAAGCAAGCTCGATGAAGGACGATGGACCCTTTAAAAAATCGAGATTCGAGAACCTTCTTTTCCATAGCCTATGTTAACATGCATCGCAGTGTTGTAAGTCCGCAACCGGTCTTCCAAAATCTAGCCGTCAATAGACGGTGTTGCTTCTCTCTTACTGTTTGGATTACTTTAGACATCGTGAAAGACAAGGTTTCATTAGGGCCAGTCCATAGCTCATTAATTTAAATCGTTCAAAAGTAAAATCTCTTAGGCTCAGCCCATTAAAGAACACCCTGGGTTCATTCAGACGAGACTTCAAGGGTATGTTCGTCGCAGCAATTAAACTACTATTTTATTAATTTTTTAAAAAACAATTATCTAAATTAATTTTTTATGAGTTTTTTATTATTATAATGTATTAATATTAAAAATAAAATTAAAAAAATTATTTTAATACATTTTTAAATAAAAAACAATTTAAAAAAACCATGGTACAAAACACCCCAAAATTTACCACTTATCTGTTGATAGATATCAAGACTCCCTGCTTTTTTATACACACATGGAGTGAAATTCATGCTACTCAATCTCTTAATGTTAGATTGATTGAGATTTTAACTAAATGAATGATAAGACTTAATTAAACTACCAGAGCATCTTTTTTTTATTTTCATTTCGAAAATATTTTTAAAAAAATTATTTTTTTATTTTTTATTTTAAATTAATATTTTTTTATGTTTTTACATGTGATAATGTTAAAAATAATTTTTAAAAAATAAATAAATATTATTTTAATATATTTCCAAGCGAAAAACACTTTGAAAAACAACAATTACCACATTTCCAAACACCCATAATGAGAGTGTGAACATAGCGATTATTTTTCAAAATATTTTTTACTCGGAAATACATTAAAATAATATATATTTTTATTTTTTAAGATATAATTATTTTTTATATCATGGTATTAAAATGATATAAAAATATTAAAAAAAATAATTTGAAATAAAAATATTAATTTTTTAAAAAATATCTTTGAAATACAAAAACAAATAAATTTTAAGAATTAACCGTAATAATTTAGACCGATGGTTTATTTTGGAAAGGAAGGAAATGTTTTCCTCCGATATATATTCTCAAGGACTCAGGAACCTATACACCATCGTCCTTCTGGTTGTCGGGAGAGTTGAATTCAACAAGTGACCATATTGTTTTATTTCTTTCGACCGCTTATTATTCTGCAACCGAACACAAAAATAGCCAAGATTTTAGAAGCTATAAAGCAATCGATCGGATCATCGATGCAACCATATGGAGATGGGTCATGTTTTATATTTTCCATGCAATTTAGTTATGGAAACTTACAAATTCTTTTTAAAATTATTCATCCTTCATGAAAAGATGAATTGTTCTACATTAGCACCTAATCATTTCAAGCACGTCCAAAAAAAATGATATGGCTAGGCGATGATGGGTTTAGAGAGCTAGGCTTAGCGCGTGGCCAACCCATAAAGAGCACACGCACGGGAGATTTTATTTTTTTTCCGGTTAATGTCGTCCAACCCAATTGTCTACAAAAAAAAACAAATGGCAACGTGTCCTCTATAAATGCCTAGAATTCGGTCACTAGTATAACAAAAAAAAAAGGTTTTTTTTTATCTAAAAACTCATTTCCAACTTATTATTTACCAAAAACACCTAAGAAATACTATAAGAAGCTTGTTAGATCAATCAATAGCCTCCCAAAACCCAAAACCAACACAAAACAAAAAATCTTCCAAAACTTAAATATGTTTTTTCTAAGTGTTTTTAATGTAAAAAATATATAATTTTAACTCTCCTCATCATATAAAATCATTAAACACAAAAATAGACCGTTTTGTGCCCAAAATCTTCCTTAATAGCAACCCCTTCTCTCTAAGCCAAAGTCCGACAAGATCCTCTCTCTCCTCCACCAAAAAAAAAAACTAAAAATAAAGGACAATAAAGTTTGTACTAAAATGTAATGTTTAACAATTATAAGGACCGAATATTTAATAGCTTAAAAAGATAGGGACTAAAATAAATTTTGTAAACAATTGTAGAGATGCCACTTATTTTATTTATGCTTTTCACTTAAGTTTTTTATCTTCTAATTCAACCCTTTAAAAACAAAAACACACAATTAGACTTTAATTTTGACTCAAAATATCTTAATTGTGCAAAGAAAATTTAAGGATCAAATTTAATTTTTTTAAAAAAATTTGCCAAGCAAGAGCAAAAAATAGTTTCATTGTGCAATCTACATTGAAACACTAAACTCTTTTAATTTTATATAGAATATAATAATATTAAAAAAATTATATATATATATATATATATATATATATGGATTCCTAATTAAATTTCATCTTCTTGATCTCTTTCAATAATTTTTAATTTTGATTGATTCTTCAATTTATTTATTTCTTCATTTGTATATTCTTCTGCTTTATTTATTAGTCTATAATCACTTTATTCATTTTTCTCTCTTTCTCCTCGGTCCACTCCTTTTCTTTTCTTTTTTATATTATCACAATTGAATTAAATACCAAAAATTAAATTAAATTGAAAATATAATTTTTAAAAACACATAGAAAAGACTTAAATTCATATATTATTATTCGTGAAAACACGAGCTTTAGTTAAAGCTATAAATCATTGTTCTATAAAATAAAATAAAATAACTTAAAAATTGGGTAAAAGTAATGGAAGAATTCATTAAGAAACCAAATTTAGGTGTCCTATTCGTATGAATAGTTTTTTTATATATTTATTTCAATCATTGAATTTTTATTCTTTGTAATTTTAATTTACATCAGCATAGTTTTATATGTTTAGTTTTCTTTCAATTTATATGCTCTTGTATATACAAAATGTTGATGAATATTATGATGATGAATTAAATATCAGTTTTACAAAATAAAACTTTAGGTTAAAGTTAAAAAATAAATTAAAAAAAATGACGATTAAATTTAACAACAACAAAAAAACCATTTAGATTTTGGCACACAAAGCTTCACTTTGATGCATGAAGTTTTAATTTATATATTATTTGACCCCATTATTTCATAAAATTATATTTTAATTTTAAACTTTATTTTTTTTATATTTTAGTTGCTAGATATTGAGTCAGGGGGTCGTTGAAAAAATATTCGGGAGAAAAAAAATGCTTAATAAAATGAAAAATCAATAAAACTTTAATAAAATGGTAAAAGAAAAAAAAATCCAAAATCCAAAGAATAAAGATGAAATTGAAGAATCTAATATTTGATAATTTGAGTATGAAAGATAAAATTAAAAATAAATAAAACTTATACGAAAAAGCCAAGACAACAAATTAAAAATAAAAAGCATACCAACAACTAGAAGGGTCAAGCTAAAAATTTTTTAGAAAAAGAGAAAAGAAAGGGAGAAAAAAAAAGACACAACGATACTTATAAACCGGACCACTACTGGAGACACAAGTTACACTAACATAAAGAGGATATGACAGTGCTTCTAGTAACATGGTAGAAAAGCATTTTTGGATGTCAGGAGGCGCCTCCCACGTGCTCCTATCCTTTTGTTTTTTTTGCTAATTACTAAATTGCCCTTGGTTTGATATGTTAATATAAAAAAAAACTATTGTGAAATGACAGAAAAGCCCCTTAAGGCCATGTTTATTTTTTTGACTTCCAATAGCAATTTGATCATTTCACTATGTTTTTTATTTTCTTATTATTTTTTTTATTATAATGCAATTATAAAATTATCCTTTGCCTTAAATGATAATCATGGAAAAACCAATTTAAAAATACCAAAACTCCCCTAAACATTGAATTTTTTGCTTTTAAGGGCTTTTTGGTCTTTTTAGTACGCTTTCAAAATGGAAAGAGACACATGAATTTAAAAATATTTTAAAAAATAACCTCTACCATACTCACAAATAGTTCAATAATTGCCACTAATTAATTTAAAAATAACTGTGAAAAGATATTAATACTACTAATAGATAGTTATAAGTTTTTTGATGCTAGGGTAAAGAATGTATCCAGTAAACAATGCCAATGAATTTATATCTGTAGGAATTTCACAACCAGTTTTTAGCTTTTGTTAATGATTAATGATACGAAGCTACCCGACTCGAATTATAAAATGAAAATGGGATGGAATAAAGCCCACTAACTTAAAGTCGACCAACTAACATCCCACGGCCCATTAAAAACCACGCCATGCCGACCCGACCCGACCCGTAGGCAATTTGCTAGGGCTTAGTAATAACTAGCATCGTCACTTCGAAATCCAAAAACCCTTTCAAAACCCTGATTCTCTTATCAGTCACCGTCTCCATTCCAACTCAATTTCGAAAAACCAAAAGGAAAAGCGCTGCTGATTATTTTCACGCAAGTAACGGAAAATGACAGCTCCTTCGAAGAAAAAACAACAGAATCCAAAACAAAACGACGGTCCAAAATTCAACAAAGCATCACAGAAGCAGTTCAAAGCGAAGCAGACGAAAAATAAGAAGAGTTTTTCAAACGACGCCGTCGTAAAAGATGCGTCTATTGCTTTGCAACTTGAAGATGACGTCCCTGACTTCCCTCGAGGTTTTTCAACAAAGTCTCTCAATCTCCTAAAATTTTCTGCTTGGTTCCCGAGAAAAATTGAACGTGTATTTCGAAAGGAGATTATTGAATAATTAATTAAGCTTTGAATTGATTTTTTTTGGATAAATTGTTAAGGAAAGAAAACTATTTCTGTTTTACTGATTTTTGACCTCTTGCCTTTTAAGGTGGTAAGAGTTCGTTGAGTCAGAGAGAAAGAGAGGAAATTAGAGCACAAGTTGATGAAGAATTCGAGGGGGAGGAGAGGCGTTTGAATAAGAAGAATAAGAAGGGGAAGAAGTTTCAAAACAAGAGTAGTCAATTATCTGGAGATGATTTAGGTTCCCTTTTTGGCGATGTTTTAACCGGAAAACTGCCTCGTTTTGCTAATAAGATCACAATGAAGGTATGGACCGAAAATTTAATCACTGTGAAAGTGGAAAAAAGTTATTTGTTCATATTATAGGTGGTGTTTAAGTTTTTCATGTTTAATTTGTGCACAGAACATTTCTCCTGGAATGAAGCTTTGGGGAGTTGTTACTGAAGTAAACGAGAAGGACCTTGTAATTAGTCTTCCTGGAGGATTGCGTGGATTAGTACGTTCTGTGGATGCAGTTGATCCTGTTTTGACTGATCAAATCGAGGTATTATAAGCTTGTATGAATTCACAATTATTTTCTTTTTTTCTGTTTTCTGTTTTCTTTTTCTTTTTTAAATCTTAGTTCTGGTATTATTATGCTTTTATTCAATAATTTGCTGTCATTGTTATTCTCTTCTTTACTAGGATGGTGAAGGTAGCCTTCCAAGAGTATTCCATGTAGGGCAGCTGGTTTCATGCATTGTGTTGAAGTTGGATGATGATAAGAACGATAACAAGAAAAGAAAGATTTGGCTTTCTCTGCGCCTTTCGTTATTGCACAATGGCTTCTCATTAGATGCTGTTAAGGAAGGGATGGTAAGACAACTCAATGATTAGCATGGACCATGATAACCTTTCATTGCTAGATATTAATATCATTTTTTTAAATGAGAGTGCTTTCTAACTTAAACTGGATTTGAAGCAGGTTCATTTAGGATATGAATTTACTTAAAAATATGTAAAGAATAATCATTGATATATTTGTTTAGTGGATTACATGTTATAGATGTCTCACTAAGATTTATCTGCTCTCTTGATGCCGGGTGGGCCTCTAAATATTTGTTCTCATACCTGGGACGGTACTGTTACTATCTCAACAATCTAATCTGGCTAACTGAATCAGCAGCGGCAAAGGCCTGGCTGCCTGGTTTAGTCCAGATTTAATTTAATTTATGTGTTGACGAGGGTGGATACTGGGGCCTAATTACCTAGTCTCATATAACTAGCATAACTGATATAAGCTTAGAGTGACTTGGATAGCCCTACGATGTTTCTCTAAGATGATGTCCTGCCACAACTATGCAACAATTACAGTGATACCCAGTCAAACATTCCATTCAATGAGCTCTATTATCACCCTGCAGCTGTTCTGATTAACTTGGTGTTTCTTTTTTCCTTAACTTGAAATTACTAGTGTCTGAAAATGGAGTGGTAAAACTAGGATTTACATCAAATTGATATATTTCTTGTGAAAAACTTATGTTTGCTAACTATTGTCCATTACAAGTGATCCCCCTTTTAGTTGGGTCTGTGTAGGGAACAAAGATCTTGAGCAACAATGTGTAATCGGAAAGATGGAAAAGATATCGTTATCTTTTGTGTTCATCCCAATTGGGGCCAAAATTTGTACTGATAATTTATGTACATGTAATTAGATATATATGATCTATGGTTCAATTACTTGGTACATTTTCTTCAACTAGAAACTATTTATTGGGAAAAGATCCCAGGACTCAGAATCAGTCTTTTGGGTACTATCCACTCAGGATTATCATATTGTTGGATCAATAACCAATCATTTTGGCATAGGGCTTTGTAGCGTGGAGTGTCTGCAGTTCATGGACTCCTTAGTAAAATCTGCTTGAGTAGACATCATGTCATTATTTTTGGTGCTACTCAAGCCAAAAAGAAAAAGAAAAGAAAAGAAAATGATAGCTTGAACTACATTATAATATTCTACGAAGATATTCCTGAACCAAAATTTTGTCTTTGAACAAAGTGATCACTGGCATCTATCTCTACTAGTAGGTTATCACGGTATGCATCTTTCAAAGGTATCAAGGATGTAATGAAACAGTGTTAACTTGTTTGCTTGTAAGTCTTCTGTAGATTGGTAATCCCATCTGCCCACCATTTTATGATTATAGGTCCTCACCGCATATGTCAAAAGCATTGAAGATCATGGTTTCATCCTGCATTTTGGTTTGTCATCGTTTATGGGATTTTTGCCAAAGAACAGCCAAGCTGGTAAGTACCAGTCAAGTTATTCTGCAGCATGTTACATGGTTGCAAGTCATTTGCCTCATGCTTCTCTATTTCCCATAAAATGCATACTTTACTGTTTTAATAATCTTTACTGCGACATCTTATTCTTCTTTTCTTCTTGGTTGTAGAGAGCAGGGATTCTGAAGTGAAAACTGGGCAATTTTTACAGGGGATTGTTACAAAGATTGATAAAACTCGGAAAGTTGTTTATCTGAGCTCTGACCCAGATACAGTGTCTAAATGTGTGGTATGCTAAAGTTATCCCATCACCTTCAGGTTCTATTATCTCTTTTTTTCCAATGGATTTAGTGCTGTTTTAACATTTATTTGTTGCACTCTTATGCAGACTAAGGATCTTAAGGGCATTTCAATTGATCTTCTCATTCCAGGCATGATGGTTGATGCCCGTGTACAGTCGACCCTTGAAAATGGGATAATGTTATCATTCCTTACATACTTTACTGGAACTGTAAGTTTGCTGCTGTCTATTCGTAAAGGTTATTATAACAGATGGATAGGACAAGGACTAGCCATGGCTACTATATTTTTATATTTTTATCCACTTGGTTATGCATTAATTCTGACTATACATCCTATATTTTTATATTTCATTTTCGTTTTACAGGTTGATATGTTTCATTTACAAAATACTTTCCCTACTTCAAATTGGAAGGACGATTATGCCAAGAATAAAAAGGTGCGTATTCGAAGTCTTCCTTCAACTGATCTGGACACCTTTAGCTCTGTTGATTTTCACAGTATTGACTTCTCACTCAATCCGTCAGTGCTTTTGTTCAGTACCCAAGTTCAGTATTAATCTCCTTTTGCACTGCCTTCATGCTTTGAGTCATCCAATGGACAGACCAACATAGTAAAGAGTACATATTACCATAGTGTATTGATTTGTTGCTTTGCATGAAGAGTATTGTGGTTTCTGTCAAGTTGCACTTTTTTTTTTGCTACTTGTATTTCAACATAATGTGCATGGTATTGCAGCTCTAATTTGTATCTTCATGTAAGCCAAAAATGTTTCTGCCACACCACCATCGTTTCTTTTTTCTGTTTGTTTTTGTTAATATACAGTGCTATTATTTTGGTTTAGGTCAGTGCTCGTATATTATTTATCGATCCCTCAACTAGAGCTGTTGGTTTGACTCTCAATCAACATCTTGTTCACAACAATTCACCGCCATCTGTAAGTCTCTTTGGACGTATGATTATTATTTTTGCACTCACAACTTTGGAATTTGAGTTTTTTTATTAGAGACTTTTACTATATGTTCAAACTCTTTGTTTATTGTTTGTTGCATTCTTCAACCTTTTCTGGGACTGAGTGAGCTGGGATGTCCAGAAATAGGGGTCCGCTTATAGGCATGTGAACCAAATGTAATAGATCTTAGCACTGCTTCATATCTGGGCTTTGCAATGCTAGAGGTTTTACAAGTTATATTATAGGCTTGCCTTGTGTGCGTTTTGTCTGCGGCATCAACATTTACCTTCCTGGTTCCATTGATAAAGCAATAAAGTTGAATATCACTGACTTGAAGGCTGGGCATGATAATGCATTTTTTGTACTTATATCATCTTGATTTCATAGTGGAGCTTCTCTTGATAATGGTGGCACATGCAATTATGCTCGACTTGCTCTACTTGGTATTATAATGCTCATCTTCTGATTGCTGCCTTTCTCCCTCTAGATCTAATTTTTGGTTTAAATGCAGAGTGTTAAAGTTGGAGATATTTATGACATTGCAAAAGTAGTCAGGGTAGATAAAGGCATGGGACTTCTACTTGAAATCCCATCTACTCCGCTGCCAACTCCAGCATTTGTTAATGTATGTTCTTTGTGCATTTATTCACATATTCAATGCCCTTTTCTTTCATGATAAATATATTTATATTGTTTACTTATCATTAAGTTCTTCATGGTGGTAAATGCATTAAAATTATGTTGATACAGGTATCTGATGTGGCTGAAGATGAGGTACGGAAGCTTGAAAAGAAGTTTAAGGAAGGAAGTAATGTTCGTGTTCGAATCCTTGGGTATAGGCATTTGGAAGGGCTTGCCACGGGGATTTTGAAGGTTGCTTTTCTATTTCATAAAGTTATCTATGTTTTTTCAAATGAAATGAATGTATATTGCCTGACTTGCACTGCTGTAATATATTTTTCTTGGGAGCAAACTGGGTTGCTTTCTATTTGCATTGAAGTTATTTGTAGTTATTTATTAACGAAGTGCATTTGTGATATTGCATAGAAAGGCGTCTAGCTTTCTTCTTATCTTCTATATGACTATATCTGTTACAGCTCAAAATAAGGTTGCCTTAAGTGACATGAGAACATTTGTCATATTGTTTTTGTATATGCAGGCTAGTGCTTTTGAAGGATCTGTATTCACCCACTCTGATGTCAAGCCAGGCATGGCAACAAGGGCTAAAATCATAGCTGTTGACAGCTTTGGGGCTATTGTGCAATTTCCTGGTGGAGTGAAGGCACTTTGTCCGCTTCGACATATGTCTGAATTTGAAATTGTGAAACCTCGGAAAAAATTCAAGGTCACACTCTAACCAGATTTGCTTTTTAAGGTGTTTTTGCGAATTGGATCTTAGATTAGACATGAACCATCTTGTCCATTGTTTGTTGGTTCATGGTAATAACTTATAGTTGACCTGTGTTATTATGCAGGTTGGAGCTGAGCTGTTTTTCCGTGTGCTGGGTTGCAAGTCCAAGAGAATAACTGTGACACACAAGAAAACTCTTGTATGTTATATGACTTGAAACTTATTTTTCATCAATGTGCAGCACTTTCAGGAGTGCTCAAATGTATTGTCATAGGTTGTCTCTTTCACTGCAGTGGTCTTTGTGACTGTCAGTTTACATATACATACCACGTGCTGTCTTTGCTACCATGTTTGACGTTTCACATGCTTCCTTGCAATCTGTTGTTAATAGTTGCTTTTTCATTTTTTTCAATGATTTATGTAGTTAATTCTCTGATGGACATTGTTGGCTTATGGTTTGACAGGTTAAATCTAAACTTCCAATTCTTAGTTCATATTCTGATGCAACTGATGGACTAATAACACATGGTTGGATAACAAAGATTGAAAAGCCTGGATGCTTTGTCCATTTTTACAATGGAGTCCAGGGATTTGCCCCCAGGCTAGTCTTAAAAACTCAAGATTGCATTTTTTTATTATCTTCTTGATCTTGCCAACATGAGAACAGCACTTTCTGTTGAATTGTTATCTATATAGTCCGTTGTTTTTTTCATTTCCTCAATATCCTGTATTCACTGGTGTTTTTCATCACAACTTATTCAATCAACCCGGGAAGGATAATTTAAGAATCTAGATGTTTTAGGCTCAATAAAGATAGAATTTAGTGTTGTAAAACAAATAGGATTAGCAGCAAGGATGTCCAAGAAACAACTGGGATTACAGGTTTGAATCTTGAATATGTTTCTTGCAGAAAAGGTTTGGAGACATTTCACTTTGAATTGAATACTTAACGAGATGATAACTTATACAATATTTTGTGAAGGGTTTGACAAATAAGGAACATATAGAAATGGTAGTTCAGCCAAAATGAGGATTAGGATAGAGACAATATGAGGGAATATAGAATAATGAATTAATGTCTCTTGAGATGGTACATTTATTCTTTCCTGACTTCTAAATCTTAGATATAGACCATACAACATTGAGAATATTATTGGCGTCCCTGACTTTCTTATGCGGTTTATCAGCTCATGCATGTTTGTTGTGCATTGAAGTCAAATTCTGCTCTGTGAGTGCAAGCCCTCATCCATCTTCTGACTAATATAACTTTCCTCTATGTTTTGGCCTTAGATTTTGGATGTTGACTATGGCTGTAGTTGTTCTTACTCTGCTTTGTGATATATTTTCACTGATACTCTGCTTCAGTGATGTATCAATGTTTATTAACGATGGCTCTATTGGGCTTGAGGATCAGGGTGAGAGCTAAAAGAATATGCTAATTTGGAATTGGATGGCCACTGCTTAGCTTTTGCTTGTCTTTTTTAATTAATCCATTGCAAATGCTGTATACTCTTTTCTTGTGTTCTGAAGTCCTGTTTGATCATTTTTGGGATATCTTTTGCCCTTCTTATTTTCTTGGATCTCTTCTGTGGGAGCATTCTGCTTTTAATATAGTGAATGGCCTTGTTGGTCTATTTGAACTATATGGCTAGGATTGCTTTCTTTTTTGGTTTGATTGTAGAGGATGCTGATTGTTTGCTCTTCATTTTAAAGCAGATCTGAGCTTGGATTGGAACCAGGAAGTGATGCAATTTCAACTTATCAAGTTGGGCAGGTTGTCAAATGCAGAGTAATAAGTTCTATTGCTGCTTCACGCAGGATCAATCTTAGTTTCATAATGAAGCCTCTAAGGTTTGCTAGTTGATTCATCTTTTCTATTATCCTGTGTCAAAATTAAAGCCATCATGAAGTAACTTCTTCATTATTTTACCTGCAGTATTGTGCCTCAAGTTGACTGTTAAATGGGTCTTTAGGGGAGCTCTAGGGTTAACTGCAAATTTGCTGTTTCATATTTGTCTGATAGGAAGCAGTATCCAAGTCCAATATTGTGTGCTTTTTTGAAGCTGTTTTCTCTTCACCCTGCAAGAACAACTTATGAATTGAGTTTCATTTCACAAAGCAATGAAAAAGGCTATTGAATTAATTTTCTATCATTATCCCATCCCCCATGATCCTTGGGTAAAAAGATAGGAGTAAATTGGCAATGGAAGATATCATATCAATTTCAATGGCAGTTGGAGTCTCATTAACAAAGAAAATACTAGTCTTTCTGCGAAATTATTCAAGTATTTGCGATTTCAAAATTACAGGTTTTCTGAAGAAGATGGCATCAAGATGGGTAGTGTGGTTACTGGAGTTATTGATAAAGTTACCGCCTCTTCAGTAATAGTTTATGTTAATGCAAAAGACTACTTGAAGGGGACAATTGCTACCGAGCATTTGTCAGATCACCATGGTATTGATCTTTGCTTTGTATACATGGCAAAAATAGCATTTCATGTTTTTCAATTATACCCTTGTTTGTCTTCAATTATGCAGAACATGCTGCCTTGATGAAGTCAGTCTTGAAGCCTGGATATGAGTTTGATCAACTACTGGTCCTAGGTATTTTTTTAGCTGTTCCATTTGAATGCTTTACCAGATCTCTAAAACTTTCTTTTTCCTGATTATTTTATTTTATGTAGTCTAAAAGGGAAAGGTTCATTTAAGATGTTCTCTGACTGCACATGCTTTTTCAGTAAAAACCAGAGGTTTTTTGGAAGACATTTTCTGATTATTTTATAGTCTAAAAGGAAAATATTTATTTAAGATATTCTCAAATTGCACATGCTTCTTGAGTAATAAAAAGAGGCTCGTTAGAAGATAAGTTATGCAAAGCTAATACCCTAGCAAAATAAGCGAGTTACTGCATAACGTGAAGCTATGTAACTTGAAAAGGGTCAGACTGAAAATTTGTAGCTTTGCCACCCTTTTGGACAAATCTTCCCAGTCTACTGCATCTTGTCACATTTTTGGGGCTTTGGGTGCTCTGACATAATTAGAGTCTGGCCGATCATATATTTTGTCAATGCAGTATGCAAATTTGTTAACATTAATTATGAACTAGCAATTGATTACCTTGAATTTGTGTTGCTGTAGATATTGAGAGCAACAATTTGGCTCTCTCTGCAAAATATTCTCTTATCAAGTCTGCTTCTCAGCTTCCTTCGGATCTAAGCCAGATTCGTCCTCAGTCAATAGTCCATGTAAGCATGTCTTGCATCCTACTTGCATGACCAGTTTTATAAATATTTTTTTTGGGAGAGCTCTTGCAGTTGTGATGTGGTTTGAATTTTGACATGATCTTCGGAAAGTGTAGTTGTTTCTGCTTTTTCATGCATCTGAACTTGTTTTTGCAAATCAGGGGTACATCTGTAACATGATTGAAACTGGCTGCTTTGTTCGCTTTCTTGGGAATTTGACGGCTTTCTCCCCTAGAAGCAAGGTAAACTCTTAATATCTGGCTTTTAAGATTGTTGTCTAAGGATGCTTTTAGAGTGGTTTTGGAAGAGCAAGTACTGCCAGAACCTCTAGAACCATATTTTATTTGCATTTTAGCGGGTTACCTGGAAGGAACAGAAGTCCACTTCTTTTTTTTCATCTTTTACTGGAACTTTTATGGTATAGAATGTTCTTTAAGCTTCTCTCTCATCTCCAGTTCATGGGGCCTACAAAGGAGTCTCTTTGTCTGATACCCAAAGAGACTGGAAAGCCCCATTGTGTTTTACTTGTTAGAAAGTCGAATCTCTTCCTTTTTTGTGCTTCTGGCATTTTTCTTCTTTATTAATTCTCTTATACTTGATGTCAGGCAATGGATGACCAAAGATCTCAGCTTTCAGAAGCCTTTTACATTGGACAATCTGTTCGTAGTAATATACTCGATGTTGGTGAACTATCCGAGACTAAAATTTCTCAGATTGTTGTCATTGGACTATTTATTTATTATTTATTTATGGCTGTTTCCAGGTTAACAATGAAACAAGCAGAATAACAGTGTCTTTGAAGCAGTCATGCTGCTCATCTACAGATGCATGCTTTCTTCAAGAATACTTTCTCTCAGAGAACAAGGTAAAATTAAATGTGCTATATTTAATTTATTGTTTTCTGTTCCCTTCAGTTTCAAAGACAAAATATTATTTTGTTGTAGGATCCCGTTAACATCTGATTGCCATGCAAATACATAGTATTTCTCACATTCTGCTTGATTGTCTAATCCCCCCCCCCCCCAGATTGCTGATCTGCAATCTTCAGATTCTAAAGGTCGTGACTTGAAGTGGGTTGAAGGATTTCATATTGGCAGCACTATTGAGGGAAAAATTCAGGAGTCAAAGGAATTCGGTGTTGTTGTCAGTTTTGAGAAACATAATGATGTTTTTGGTTTTGTTTCTCATCACCAGTGTAAGTTATTTATTTCTTTTCATTACCATGTGAATGCTTTTCTTGATGTGTGTTGCTTTATTAATATATACGAACTACTAATCCTTTCATTATAATCACTTCAGTAGGTGGAGCAATGGTGAAAGCAGGTGCAAATGTTCGAGCTGCTGTTCTTGATGTTGCCAAGACAGAACGCCTTGTTGATTTATCTCTAAAGCTTGAGTTTTTGGATAAATCAAGAGACAAGAGTTCTAACAGCCTAACTCACAAGAAGGTTGAGTCCTGCTTCAAATTTCTTTCTGGTTCCGTTTCTTTGCACACCCAAATATGTACTAAAGAAGTTTAAAGAATAAGCTTTCATGTCATCTCCTTTGCATTTCCATTTGTGGTTGGTTAAGGCCTGTATATGTGTTTCTTTCCTTGCTTATTTTTTGTTTTTGTCATGTTTGGGACTAATACACAATATTCCTGATTTTAGAAACGAAAAGGAGAGATGTCTAAGGACTTGGAGGTGCACCAAACAGTAAATGCAGTTGTTGAGATTGTGAAAGAAAATTACCTGGCAAGTACTGTTAAATCTGATGATATATTGTGGTCAATAATATTTTTATTTTTACTTATTGCATTCCCACTGATTGCAGGTTCTGTCAATTCCTGAGCATAACTATGCCATAGGTTATGCGTCGGTATCAGACTATAATACACAAAAGATATCTCAGAAACAATTTCTGAATGGACAAAGGCAAGTATGATTTTGGCGATTAATCCTTACAGTATATATTGGCCTGTCATCATTTTTCTTTTTCTTAGAAGTTTGGGCATTTGAATGGGTGGAAGCTCTTAATAAAACTTTGTAAAGCTTGACAAGTGTATAAAATTTTATTAAACTTTTTAGCTGGAAAATAGTCTTCGAAACTTGGCCGTTGCCTGTAAGATTCAACATTTGCATTTATTTTCTAGTTTATACTCTACAGAAGTATTATGATTGCTTTGTTTAAACTTCATGATCTGTCATGGCTTATGTGATGCAGCGTTAGTGCCACAGTTATGGCTCTTCCAACCCCTTCTACTGCCGGGAGGTTGCTTTTGCTTCTGAAATCTATTAGTGAGGTGACTGAGACATCCAGTTCAAAGAAGGCCAAGAGAAAGTCTAGCTGTAATGTTGGATCCCTGGTTCAGGCAGAGGTACTTCAACAATAAGACTGACCCACACATGATTCTATCGTTTATGGTGGTGGTTTTTTTCAAATGCACTGTTTATATTCAACCCTGTTCTGATTGTGTAGGCTTAAATATATGTTTTACTTATTTGATATTGTTTTTTAGATTACTGAAATCAAGCCTCTTGAAATGAGATTGAAATTCGGTATTGGTTTTCGTGGAAGGATTCATATAACAGAGGTGAATGCTCTGAATAATTTGATTTCAACATTTTTTTTTTCATTTATTTGGGCAACCTTCACATGCAGCTTGTTTTGGTTGTTCTCTAATTAGTGGGCGAATTTTAATTTGCTTTTCTTTTTTCTCAATCTCATGCACAGGTCAACGATACTTGTCTTTTGGAGAATCCATTTAGTAACTTCAGAGTTGGCCAAACAGTGTCTGCGAGGATTATTGCTAAGGCTGGTCAATCTGATAATAAAAAAAGTCAGCTGTGGGATTTGTCTATCAAACCAAAAATGCTTGAAGGTAGAATGATTTCTGGAATTTTTTTTCTTAAGCGTGTCTCCTTTGAGCCTGCCACTGGCTTGCACTAAAATGAAGCTGTGATGGGAAAAGGAGGGGTTCGTGTAATCTAATAATGACCTTTTAAGTAAAATCTTGATTTTGAATAAGCTTAAGGCACATTGGATTCTCACTGCTTGGCATTTCTAATGTCAAGGCCAACTTTCTATGGTATCATGTGCATTGCATTGTTCCTTGTATTGAAATTTCTTAAAGGTCACAATATGCTTGGTTTTTGTCTGATTTTTTTTGGAGAGGCTCGAATCCAAGACCTCTTACTGGGGCAGGGGTCATGGATGCCACTTGAGCTACAAGCTCATTGGTATTGTTTTCTTGACAGATTCTTTTTTGCTAATCAAATTGTCTAAATTTGATCATATCAGCTACAGCATTACAAGGACACATTTCTCAATCTTGCAGCTCTGTGTACCAAAGCATTCCGTACCATGTGTCAAACTTTAAACAAATTACTTTAGGCATGGGTGCGTGCGTGTGTTGTTTTAGCACACCATTCCAGTTATCATGTGAAAATACGCGTTAAAGCAATTAATAGCCATAGTGCCTTCAGATCACATCCTTTTTCTCAATCTTATCACGAATCCCTTAACTACTGCTTCCTTCTGCTCTGTTTCATTGAATGACAATACCTTGTGGCTTCAATCCAAACATCAACACTATGGTGCTGATTATTCTTGAATAGAGTATTTGTGAGGCTGCCTAGCAACATTTCATTGTTAGATGGAATTTTCTATTTTTATTCTTTGTAGATGCTTTGATACCCATGGAATTTTCGGGGACTTCAATCAGTTTCAATGACTGTTTTACAACCACTTTGTTTGCACAAATGTCACTGTTCTAACTCCACTTCCTTCCTTTCCTTTTAATTCCTTTTTTTTTTTCATCACATCTTTTTTCTTGGTCTTGCTACTCTCTGAAGCTTGAAACTTTGGTTGGGTGAGTGATTTGTTTATATCTATTGATTAGAATTGTCTGCTTAACTGGCTAAGACTGCTTCTTTTTTTTTTAGCAGTAGTGCTTTGGAGAAATATCTGTAGCATTAGCTGTACTTTTTAACTTTGTTTTATTGCTCTGTTTGTAATCAAACCTACTCACCTCTCATGGATCTGAAATCCAATTGCATTGCAGATTCATGCATGATAGAGGATAAACTTGTGCCCAAGGAATATGAGTTTTCATCTGGGCAACACGTCTCTGGTTATGTATATAAAGTGGACGGTGAATGGGCCTGGTTAACAATATCTCGACATTTGAAGGCAAAGCTTTTTGTTCTCGACAGTGCTTGTGAACCTAGTGAACTTCAAGAATTCCAAAAAAGATTCTATGTTGGGAAGGCCGTGACTGGTCATGTTTTGAACTATAACAAGGAGAAAGCATCACTACGGTTGGCACTCCATCCATTTGCTGCCTCTCAAACTCTTGTTGATGGGGGAGCTCCAATTATGGATGACCTACAGGGTAATGCTCCCTGGGACAATGTTACTGCTCATATTCGCGAAGGAGATATTGTAGGTGGTAGAATTTCCAAGATACTGCCAGGTGTTGGTGGATTGCTGGTGCAACTTGGTCCTCATATACATGGCAGGGTTCATTTTACCGAACTTCAAGACTCGTGGGTTCCTGATCCATTGTCTGCATACAAAGAAGGTCAATTTGTCAAATCCAAGGTCCTAGAGATAAGCCATCCAGTCAAGGGTACCATTCACATCGATCTGTCATTACGTTTATCTTTGAATGGCATGCTTGGTCAAAATTCAGCAGAGTTCTCGAATAATCAGTAAGTCTTGGAGCTTTATGAATTCCTAATATTGCTCTCATCTTGTTAGTATTAGTGTTGAACAACTTATTAGGAGGGGGCTGCTAAACTATTTTGTAATTTTTTCTGGCTTGTCTAGGTGTTGAGGTGCCTTTCACTTAATGAAAATGAAATGATGAACTCGGTACTTTTATTCCTTGCAAAATAGGAACTCGCTTTGGCTTGACTGCTGTATCCAATCTCTGCGTGTTAGTCTATTTAGAAACAGTGGGTCCATGTTTGCATGCATCTGTAGGAAACTAGGAATAATATCTTCAGCTAGGTTCTATATTTGATAGGGACCACTTTGGTTGATTTTAACACAGAAAAATACTATGTAATGATATTGTCTTTGATTGAAGCTGAAAAGCTTTGTGATGCTGCTACAATTAATATAAGAGTACACACATAATTCTATAATTCTTATTCTATCCTCGTCGTTTCCTTTTGTTTAAAGTTGAACCTAGTGCATACCTCAACCCTGCTCAGCTAGTAGCCTACATTTAAGTTCAGCCATTTCTCATGCTCATAAATTTCAACACTCAACGCCCTAGCTGCTGAAATTTCGGTGACTGGAACCTAGGACAAATGTCAGCATGACAAACCACAAAAGCTTCTGATTCTGTAACACCGCCAAACAAAAGTTTCTGTTTAAATTCACTTATGTGACTAAACATGCAGGGGGACTAGGCCTTTGTGATTTTAGATTTCTTAATAAGCTCCTATTCTGGTCTTCTCTGCAATCTCCTGTTTTTAATACTACATTACATGTTTGACAGGGATGCTCCCAGCAAACATGTGGATAAGATTGAGGATCTACAACCTGACATGGTTGTGCAGGTAAGAGATAGGTTCCACTTCTTAATATGCTCTTGTATTATGTTCTTTTTCTTTTTCGGTCTCTTGATTCTTTTCATTGATTTGTCCAGAGAGTTCATCTTGGGCATATTGCTTGGTATCATGTTTGTTTAATCCATTTTCTAAATCTGGCAGGGTTATGTTAAGAATGTTTCATCAAAAGGATGTTTCATTTCACTTTCAAGGAAACTTGATGCAAAAATTCTCCTCTCAAATCTGTCTGAGGGATATATTGATGATCCTGAAAAAGAATTCCCAATCGGGAAACTTTTAACTGGCCGGTAAGTTTTTCTCCTTTCTTCCTATTTTGTTGGCTGAAAAAATGTGATGTTTTATGATGGATTGTATGCGAGGAAATGTACTAAGAAGCTTGATTGCAGGGTACTATCTGTGGAGCATCTATCAAAGCGAATTGAAGTTACCTTGAAGAAATCGGGCGTAAGCAACGCGTCAAAATCTGAAAACAGTGATCTGAGTCGCCTACATGTTGGGGAAATAATTTCTGGCAGGATTAAACGGGTGGAATCATATGGGTTGTTTATCGCACTTGACCACACAAATTTGGTAATTACTAGCCCATTTCAAAATTTCTTTTATGGTGGCCCAATAAATGGATTTAAATTGTCCCTATTTGAGGGGTATCTTCAACTATATCTTGCGTGTGTTTGCTGGTTCTTATTTTGTTTTTAAGAAAAAAACAAGTTTCTTTTTAAGCCAGCTATGATGCTTTCATCTCTGTGTATGATCTCTGACCTCATATGCTTATGGTTTTAATTTTATCCTATTCGTTTGCATAGGTTGGATTGTGTCATGTGTCACAGCTTTTGGATCATATTGGTAACATTGAATCGAAATATAAAGCTGGGGAGAAGGTTACAGCAAAGATTTTGAAGGTAGATTTCCCTTTTCTTGTAATAGAAATTGTTGATAAATATTTGGGTTTTTGTTAATTATATTCTAGTTAGACCGGTAATTACTGGATCAGTATTAATATCATTTCACAGATTCATATGACTGATATAAAAAGTTTCCTTTCCAGTTAGATCATGCAACTTTGCTACGCACTTCCAACAAGCTCTTTTAATAAATTATTTTAGTGTAACAAAAAAGAATTGTCTTATTAAGCAAATCCCACTGTATTTTTGTTTGGAATGGAATTTTCTCGGTTGACATTCTACTGTCCATATACTGCTTTCCTCAGGTGGATGAGGAAAGGCGCCGAATCTCTCTTGGAATGAAGAACTTAGATGTTCGGGATGATATGAACTCTTCAAAAGAAGAATCTGATGAAGAAAAGAGTGAAAATGAATCTATGGATGACAGCAATGCTCAAATAAAAATAATTCCGGAGAGCAGTTTGCTTGGTATCCATAACATTGATGTTGAATGCCAGAATGAACGTTCAATTCTTGCCCAAGCAGAATCCAGGGCCTCAATTCCTCCGCTTGAGGTCGCACTTGATGACACGGAGCACTCTCATCCAGATGATGTCCTTCTTCAAAACCAAGGGCATATTGACGAGGCAGACACTATGGTTAAGAAGAATAAACAAGAAAAGAAGAAACCAAAGAAATTGAGGTCCATTTAAATGACACACTAGTTCATTTCCCTTCCATAATAAAAGGCTAGTTGGCTGGATGTTTATCATTTTCTTCTGCTCAAATTTGTCTTTATTCTTGAAAACCATCTGTGCAGTGAGCAAGAAATTAGTGCTGCTGAAGAGAGACGGCTAGAGGAAGATGAACCAAGGACTGCTGATGAATTTGAGATGGTGATTCGAAGCTCTCCCAATAACAGTTTTCTTTGGATAGCATACATGCGCTTCATGCTCTCTTTGGCTGATATCGAGAAGGCTCGCTCTATTGCTGAAAGGTATTACTGGAAAGCAGATGCTGACTTCCCTTCTGTGCATTTATTTGATTATAAATTTCTTTTCTCTTTTAATGAATAGGGAAAGGTTTCTAGAAGCTTATAGGCAGTGAGAAACTGGAGATTAATAGAAAACAAAATTTTAGTGAAAATGATCATTGTTCTCATATGAAATGGTATTTTTAACTTTTGTGATGCCTTCTTGCTTTTTGAAGGGCTTTGAATACAATTAATATTCGAGAAGAGGATGAGAAGCTAAACATTTGGGTGGCGTACTTCAACTTGGAAAATGAATATGGAAATCCTCCTGAGGTATTCAAGAGAGTTTAATTTTTTCTTGCTAATTTTATTATATATAATCTTTAAGTTTGACAATTTGGAGTTTCTCTTCAGGATGCTGTTAAGAAAGTTTTTCAGAGAGCATTGCAATATTGTGATCCAAAGAAGGTCCATCTGGCACTCTTGAAAATGTATAAGAAGACTAATCAGAATAAATTAGCTGAGGAGCTTCTTGACAAAATGATCAAGAAGTTCAAGCATTCATGCAAGGTATATTTTATGCTTTTATGAATCTTACCTTTATTTTTTTATTTTTTTTGAGATTCTATCCTGGCTCTTTATTGAACATTTAAGCTATGGAAATTCTAGTTTTGGTTGAAACGGGTAAAGTGGCTTCTCAAGCAAAAGCAAGATGGGGTTCAGTCTGTTGTGCAACGGGCTCTTTTATGCCTTCCTCGCCATAAGCACATCAAGTTCATCTCGCAGACAGCTATCCGTGAGTTCAAATGCGGGGTTGCTGATAGAGGGAGAACCCTGTTTGAAGAAATTTTGAGAGAATACCCAAAGAGAACAGACTTATGGAGTGTTTATCTTGATCAGGTAAGATTCTTTAGTTATTTCCAAATATAAGAATGGATTTTTAGTCATTAGGTAAAGGCCAAAGATAAGACTTCTACTACATCTTTAGCACATCTTTCTAGTGATAAAATGCTGGACTGGATACATATATTGGGCAGTTGCCAACCACTACCATGTTTTTCAAATTAATTCGCAAGTAACCAGGGTATCCAGGGTTTGAATTCTGATTGCTTCGTCAAATAGGCTTCCTTATCATTTTGATTTTTATATCTTAATTAACAATATTATTTCACTGTACACACCTTACATCCTGGTGTCAAATTGACAGGAAATTAAACTTGGAGACGCGGATGTGATTCGTTCACTTTTTGAGAGGGCAATTAGTCTGAGTCTTCCACCTAAAAAGATGAAAGTATGTGTTATTTGCAATTGATGGACTCCATTTTGCATAAATGTCCTGGTTTTTCCTTTCATGTCGGTCCTCATTCATGTATGCTTCCTTATCTGGATTTGCAGTTTTTATTCAAGAAATATCTGGAGTATGAGAAGTCTTATGGTGATGAAAAACAGATCGAGTCTGTGAAACAGAAGGCCATGGAATATGTTCAGAATACCCTGGCCTGATGATACTGACTCTTGTTTCCAGCCTCAGTTTCAATTTCAACCCAACATGCACTGGGTTCAGTTCATAGGTCTAGGTGTATTCCAAAGATGCTACCGAATACGTGGTCTGGTTTTGCTGCTATTTTGATGGGGGGAAAAGGGCACAGGTTATATGCAGCTAATTGGATCTAACTCGGGGCAATGATGTCGGTGAGGTCATGCTAACACAATTTATCATAGCGCCATTTTTCCACTGCACAATAGAGTTGCAGGTGGCAGTGCAGATGGGCATTGATGTCCAGATTGGTTATTAATGAAGGGTGTTTCGTTATAGTGATTGAAATTATTTCGGCTGCAACAGTACACTTATTCGGGATCTAGCCCTTTTTGCACGGGCTACTTTTCTGTTAAGAGGAGTTGCATTAAGTAATGTAAAACTGATGGGGAAAAAGCTTTCCTATTATTATCATAGATTTTCTTGATTTTCCTTTTTTTGTTTAATTTTTTCATTTTGCGTTTGTTGGGAAGTTCGCACCCGAAAAGTATAGGCCTTATGGCAAGCAGTTTCGATTAATGGAGGTAAAATCGAAAAGAGAGCCAAAAAGAACTATTTTGGCTACCATCAGAAAGTTTTTAAATGGGGAATACTCACTGTAAATTCCTATCAACAAACCGCAGAAATCTCTGGAATTATTTCTAGCAATTTTTTTCAGAAAAAAAAAATCGAAAGCTGTTTTTTATTCCCTACAAAACCAGAGATTTCAGCTAGTCGTTCACAAGAAATCTTTTCAGAACTTTCAATAGCAAATTGTAAGCTGTAAGCTGAGGAAAATGGCCTCCAGTGTCCAGAATTTTAACCCTGGCATGCCCGTTAAGATTTCTCTTCATGTAATAGGCCACGGAGTTTGGAACTATAGGATCTCTTTTGGACTGGATTATAGTGCAAGGCACCAAAACTTCTGGAAGAATGCTTCTCCAATCACTTAAAAACACTGTTTTAGCCACACTGAGCGCAATCCTGGGTTTCATTCTCCTCAGGCTGTTTTTGAACTCTGTTGTTGCTCGAGTGTTGTTCATACCAATAGCTGTTGGAGCAAAAGCTTGAACCCAGCTCGTGTAATTCTGATGCATGTGCTTAAAGATAGCGTTGATCTCTGATCTCGTAAAGCCCCCATTGTATCCTTTTTCATCAAGGTACCTGCAAATCGACAACATCACAGTTCAGGCTACGAAGAACAAAAGATTGTGGTTGAAGGAAGAACATATAGCTCTAGAGAAAAGAGAAGACACCTCGGAGAGCCACCGAGTAAAACAAGGTGCCGGAAGAGTTCAGGACGCTTAATTGAAGCAATGCATCCGATCATGGCAGACATGGAATGGCCTACGAAGATTGTCTCGTTCACTCTCAGTTCATCAAGAAGGTTCACCATGTCACTTGCATACCCTTTGAAACTCGAGTATTTCTTTGGATTATAAAGGCCTGGGCTAACATTTGCAGAGAAAACCAAGTCAAAAACCACCACCTTGAAGTAACAAGCAAGATAAGGTATCAGGTGGTACCACACGCTCTGGTCTGCACCATAACCATGAGCCAGGACCAGGGTTTCAGTGCCATTGCCGTAGATCCTACCATTTAGGGCTTCAAAAGTACCTCCTCCATAACCATGCTCATGATATAGCACATCCATTTCTGTGTTTTTGGATGAAACAGCGAAGCAATGCCTAAAGACTAGAAAGATTTGTCGAGGTGTTTTGTCTTCAATTTCCTCTCCAGTATAAATACTAAAATATGAAGTAGGCCTTGCCAATTACTTCGAATATTGCGTGCGAGTTATTATTTATTTACCCTTTGACAAGCCTGCTTTGTTGTTAGTGTGGGATGAGAAAGCTGAACTTGATACCCTTCATAACATAGGATTCACCATGTATCAAATTTATTTTTCCCTGCAAAAATAATGTACTACATGCACGCTTTTCTGATATTTTTTTGTACATGCAAAATTCTAAGGATTCATCGAAAAAATCATATAGAGAATCACGTGTTAATAAATAAATAAAAATTATTAATGATAATTAAAAAATAAAACTGAAAAAATCAATAAACAAGTATAAATCAAGATATTTAATCTCGTAAGACGGGATATTTATTTAATTGTGTTTACTGAATTTTTTATTTATTAAAATCATTTTTTTATTCAATCAAATGATACTAGAAATAGATACACATATTAAATTGATTGAATATAATAAAAAGAGAAAAAATATTATACAACACTACATATATTAAAAATATTATCTTAAAATAAATATTTTTTATTTTCTAAAATAAAGTTTATCTATATAAATTTATATAAAAAAATAAAAAAACAATTATAAAAGAATCATAATAATCTTTTCAGAAATTAAATTAAAACTAACACTGTGTTAAAAAGTTTTTATCTAATAACTCTCTTATCCATATATTTCTTTTCTTTAATATAAGACTAGGTTCTTCATCCATAATTTAACACTTTCTATATAGCACAAGTAGGATTTTAGGAATGCAGTGATAAAATGGAATTTAATAAGATACATTGAAAATAACATCAACTGATAATGGATAAATAAAAAAAGTTAATTTTTCAGGGTGTGAGGCGTAAATATTCTCTGACAAGAGTATTAAATTCAAGGGTATATTTAAAATGTTTTGAAAGTTTGACTAGCATGTTTAACAGTCAAATTTTGGGAAGTGGGAGACCCAGGGCGCTGGCCACAGCGTGAATCCGCCACCAGACGCACCATGCATCCACACTCGGAATGCCCTGTCTCTGTAGATATTTCTTTCCTTGCATTTAACCTTCGAATCTATTCCAGTCCAACGAGAAATAATAACATAAATCAAAAGGTGTAAATCTAATTTGTTTATAATGATAATAACCATTGGTATGGAAGATTCAAGCTTTCAAAAATTCTTATCGTCTAGGGTTCAACTCCCCACTCTCGATGGGAATTAAGCCTTGCTCATGCGAGGTGTGAGTAATGGCGTGTGAGCTTCAGGGGATGCTAAGATCCTATATCATGCCCTATAATCCTCACAAAGTCATCAAGTTTTTTCATACATATGGGATGAAATTCAGGCTACTCGATCTCCCAAGATTAGATTGGTCGAAATGTTGACTAAAGGAATGATACGAATTAATGCAGCGATCCCAGATGATTATGGACTAGCTAATTAGTTTTGGTGAACTTTTGTCCAACAGCTACTCCATTTCTTGCTTTAATTTGATGTTATGGCAGTTTCATTTTCCCTGCAACTGCATGCACCACCCAAGAAGACAATGTTCATACAGTGATGTATACTTTTCTCATGCACAGGAGATACCTTCGTCATCTCTTATTCCACACCAGGACAGAAACATAGAGTCACGACACAGCAATTAAAGAGCAAAGGAGTTCGCCAAATTTATTGGGCTAAGAAGTTCCATCTGCCCAGAAATATGACTGTTGAAACTCAAAATGCAAATGAAAATAACTTATGGATGCTTTATGCAGCATATCAGTTGCAAAGGCATTATGATCCACCAGAAAGAAATGGAGTTTTTCTTCTGGGTTGTTTCCTTTCCCCATTTACTATATATCCAGCTTATCTGCACCAAACAACAATTGAGCTGTGAAAAGTTTTCTTCTGAGTTTTTCTTCTGAACTGAAAACCATGCCTTAACGAAATGATGATAAGGACGTGTGTGGACTGATTAAAATTGCGAGTGAGTGACACAAGCAATGCTGTCAGCAATAAGCAGTAGTTGTGCTTTTATGGGCATAAGAAGAACACCATAAATACAACTCAACGAACTTGCCGCCCCAGGATTTACTGCTGGCTGTTGTAAGAGCTTTTTGAATTGAATGACGCTGCTAGTAAAGGGCCGCTTTCTGCTACTACTGTACCATCCTCATTCAATATCTTGGGTATACAAGATCTTTACATTTATTTCTTGGTGGCTACGTGCAACAACCAAGACAAATTGGGCAACTAGTATTCAAAATGAAAAGAAATGGAGAGTTAATACTGCAGCAATAACATACTTTTAGATTTTATGGTTCTCAACAGTGATATTTAATTTATTTAATTAATGTTGATGTTGATATTAATTAAAATTTTACTAGTGAGGCTATTATTTCTCATAGTAATAATTAAATTTCATGACATGTCGCGTTTATAAAGCACGATATATTAATTAGATTATAAAGTACGACAACTATTTTGTCGTGTTTGAAAATAACGATATTTAATAAATATTGTATTTTAGAAGTATTAAAGGAGAAAATATGTTATTTTACCGAATCTTTTTCAAATAATATTATATATTCATGCAAAACTTTTAATCTAATTAAAAAAAAATACCCAACAACCAACCTTAACACTATTTCTTTCTTTTTGGAAATGATCATCAATAATAAATAAGATTTGCTTCAATGTTAATGTCAAATTTGTTAGCGGTTTGGCGTTGTCAGTTATCTTGATGGAAGGAGAAAGCAGCGTTGAAAGAAGCCACTCGAAGCTGTATCTAGGTAGGAAGATTGGTCTCACCTGTATCCATATATACAGGTCTCCAAGACTCCAACTGTCTTTTATGGCATTAAAGTGTTTGATGTTTTAAAAATATTTCTGAAAAAAATTAATTTTTTTTAATATTTTCATGTTATTTTGAGATGCTGATGTTAAAAA
>Ga0307517_10002516_pt1 | contig 29274 bp, 28 predicted proteins | sample 23_EM_MG_FD_194515 | JGI IMG/M metagenome (GOLD analysis project Ga0307517, IMG submission 194515) | Populus trichocarpa ectomycorrhiza microbial communities from riparian zone in the Pacific Northwest, United States - 23_EM | ecosystem: Host-associated > Plants > Roots > Unclassified | place... | reverse complement strand
TGATCCTGTTGAAACACCCGCTGGGAGACGTGAGTCCGTCCGGTTTTCAGTGTTCCCATTATCGCTATATAACAACGTACTAACTAACCCGCCATTGTCGCATTACGCGCACTTGTGCGTATTCGTGCACAGTCGGCCTTCTGACTTGCTACGATATCAGGTTTCCGGAGGCTGCCCAGGTTTTGAGAACACGAGGGGCAGACATGTTGGCGTATCCGAGCGCCTTCACGGTCAGGACTGGAGCAGCCCATTGGGAGATTCTCCTTCGAAGCCGCGCGATCGAAACGCAGACCTATGTGATCGGCGCTGCAGCTGTTGGACAGCACACGCAAACCCGAATAACCTGGGGACACGCTATGGTATGTTGGCCCTACTACTGCTATCCACGCCTTTCGGGAGTGCCGTTAATTTCGTCGTGGTTGCACCACTGTTATCTTCATTTTCGCTGATGTCCGTGTCTGACAGATCGTGGATCCGTGGGGAACAGTCCTGGCGCAGTGCAACGACGTTTCTCATGAGGAACCAACCTTCTGTCTTGCGAACGTCGACTTGGATAGCATGCGGAAGATTAGGGTGCAGATGCCAGTTGATAAGCAGAGGCGAACGGATATCTACCCCAGGTTGTAGGTAGATCCCGCGCCATGGGTTTTCTGCGATAATCCAAAACACGAATGAGGTTACTTGCGACGCTGATAAGACAGCCAGCATCCAAGTTTCCGTATTCTCAAGTTCGAAACCTCGGTCCCGCGTGGGCGCTGATCCTAGCATCCGCTAGACGCTCTTCATTCTCAAAACCGTGGAGCTTCCAGGTTGATCTTCGGCGATTCTTTCCATCCCAGAACGCCATGCGAGACCAGCTGACGGTCCATCTGCCCTCGGCAAACCACTGGTTTACGACAGGCTTTAAACGGGCCCCCTCCCATGACTTACCTGGTTGACGCCAGGACAAATAAACCCTGGAAGTGGCGCGGGCGGCGCTGGCCCGAACAATCAAGTGTGCCTCCGGCCACAACAATGGACACGCTCGCATTCTTTGCAACTGACTCGTCGATGCTCGGCAGTGTTTCTGCCATTGAGAGAACCCGGATTCAATTATCTTCCACACACTCAATTCCGGGGCGACGGGCATCAAGGCGTTCATGTATGCATGCATTCTTGCTCCGCCCACCAACCGATCGTGTCCCATCAGCGGTGTAACAACCTGCTAGTGCAGAGGGGTTGAGAATGAGTGTCCTTAGCCTCCGCTTGGTGATCCCGAGCTTCTAGCTGGTCGCTAGGCGTTGAACGTAAACCCGCCGAATTCTTTTGCAAACCGAGAGGGTGTGGCCCACTCAGCAACAGTTCAGTCCGGCTATTTCCGGCGCATTGTTCTGTTCTTCTCACCAGCTATTTCGCTTCGCCACCTCATACTTTCCGTATCTTAATTCCTACCTAGCACCCACCCACCACAGGTCACTGCACCTGCACTCCAGTCATCCTCTAGTTTTCCAAGCCAAGCCTCGATCCTTTCCCCTTTTCTGTCCCTTAAGCTCCTCTTCGGATCCCTTCCATTATGGCCTCCTCACTCACTCAACTCTCTGCTTGCGTCACACGTATTCTTTCTCTTACCGGCTTCCCAAAGGAGCTGAAGACGAGGGATATCCAGACCGCCTTTGTAGAGTGGGAAAACGTCGGCGGGGGGTTTAAGATCAAGTGGATCGATGATACGAGCCTCTTGATTGTCTTCCAAGACGCCACCGTCGGTGGGTTCTGCGTTTTTTTTTGGACAGCCCGACATTGAACTAACTCTCCGCCTTCGGTCATAGCTAAACGCGCTTATCTCCATGCGCTTGCCTTTCCTCCAGCCATTCTTTCCAAACAGGCACCCGAGGCCCCGACCGTAATCCGACCTTATGATGGTCCGGACGCGCAGAACGTGATTCAAGCAGTCAATTCCCGCCATATGAGCTCTGGCTCTAGGGCCCACAACTCTAGGGGGTCCATCTCACATGGCCGCTCTGCTTCCACCATGAGCACCAGCAATTCTTTCCGAAACGGCATTCTTCCGGGACTGAACGGTGCTGCGTCCATTCCCGAACACCCACCGGCCATCCAAACTCTCTCCAACATGCCTCCCAGAGACCGAGAACCCTCACCGACCCTCCCCAGCTTGCCCTCTCATCCCACCTTAAATTCGCTCATCTCATCCACATTGGCTTCCCCGAACCTCGAGGATGCTCCTCCTTCTGATCCTGCGATTCTTGCTATTGGAGGTCCGGCCATCGAGACTTCCGAAAGCGTTGGCAGCCCCCCGAGGATTGGAGATCCTGGAAAAAGGATGTTGGGTGCGGCACTTGGAATGCGTCACCCGGGACTTGGGCCGAGGGTTATTGGTCAGAGATCAACTTCATCCAGTGGTCCGTCGCCTGTCGCTGTCACCGCAGAGTAGACACATGGTATGTGTCATGATCGATATGAGCGTGGGTGAAGTATTCATTCGCGGCTTGTTTTAGGTCTCTCCTTGTAGTTTCTTATTCCGACCGTCGCGAGGCTCAGAGGGACTCGGTCTTGTTGGGGTTGCGGCGTTTTGTTTCCTCGCGTTGTCTCTATTATGTTTGTGTTTCTAGCGGAGAATACGACTGGATTTGAAATCGGAAGGCGCCGATGGGCCCCTGGGATGGAGCATGGGGGCGGGATTAGTCTGGCTGCTGTGGCCCCATGAGCTGGCTTGACGTTCGTTCTTCGGCTAAACTGGTTTCAGGCTCTGGATCGTCGCGTCTACGCCGGTGTGAGATGATTGAAATAGGCCGGGAGATGACCGTTATGATCCATCCATTCTTTATACCTTGTTCCCGCCATGTCGTATGGGACTAGCTGAAGATGTCGGATGCAACACACAGCTTCCGACGGGTAAAAGGGCCGTGCCGCACTCGTTCCCCCTTTGCCCCTAATTCTCTCACCCTGCCGCCACTTACCTATATGCCTTGAGCCGCACAGCAGACTCGTGCGACCGTTGCGGGGAGGCGCGGGAGTAATTATCCACTCAATAAGCGAGACATGAATGATGCGTGGCGACGGGGGAAGCACGAGACAACGGTACGTGATCCTTTCCTTTCGAATTCGCAGCATGGATTCGACTGGGACTGAGCACTGTTTTCGCTCCTTTCTTTTCATTATCAGGCGCTGGATCCAAATAACGTTCAGCCCAGTCGCCGTTCCGCAGTGACCGTTCGAGAACGTGCCATCGGTAATGTGTCTGCTGATCCCCCGATCTGCTATAAGCACCTTGGGACATATAAAACTCCCCCTGGTTTTGGCTTGTGTCAAACTCTCTCCCCTGCCCCCGCTATGCCCTCCGCCTCTCGCAGGTTCGTTCCCTATCCATCCTCAAAACCTGCGCCTGCGGGCCCCTCCCGCCATTCCCATCCCCCTTCCCTCTTCGCATCCACCACAAACCGACCGCACTGGTCGAGGACCAACTCCACCCACACGACCGGGTTCGAACCGCAACACCCCTACCCGGCGTATTGGGAAACATGTCCGGTCGACTTGCAAACCTGCTGGCTGGCCCCCGGCGCCCAATCAGGGTCCCCGTTCTCGGATGATTCAGCGGTCACAACACCAGTTTCAGCCGTGTGCCAGTTACCGCCTCAGCCATTGATTCGTGGGGTCGATTATGGCGTCCCAGGGTCAGGAGAACACGGCTTGTTCTTGACACACCCGGCCTTTGATTTCTTTCGATCAAACAATGGCCAGATGGCCGTCCCCGCGTCCTATTCCGAATCTATTGCCAATATGGCACAAGGCAAGATCCCAACTGATTACCAGACACAACTGGGATCCTTGGTTGATTCTTACTCCCCTCATCACCAAACGCCGACTAAGACGGAAGCCGAAGGAGACTGTTCCTTCGCCAAGACGTCACCCCAGTTCATCTCCCCCTTCTCGGACTCGGCAGTCACCTCCCAACCCCAGCTGCTCCCGCTTTACGCCCCTAAGCCCGTGCGGCCAATCCCCAAGGTGTGCTTCACCCCACCCGAGGACGACCCGTTGCCCCCGAGCTCGCTCCTCTACCAGCCCGTGTCCAAGGCGGTCAGGGAGACGCGCTTTCGTGCCCCGCCGAAACTGCTTTGATCGACCTCGGCTGATGCACTCCCAGTGATGACAGGATCCGTACCTGACGTGGACAGCTTGTTCCACTTTCCCCCCCACCACCAGGCGCAGGTCGTTTCTGCTTGCGTCCTAGCCTACTTCCGCTTTTTCTCATCCGTAGTTTATCCGCACCCCTTTTGTTGGTCACCTTCGTCTTTCTTGTACCATCCTTGACTTCGCATTTGTAACATCATTTCACATTCCACTCCGCAAACAGGTCCTAGATGATGGTTGTACATACGGTAGCACGCTGTCGAGGGTTTCGCAGAACGTTTTGTATCACTGTAACTTCTCTCGATACTATACTACATATCCCACTATCCCGTCCGATAATGAAATATCTTTTGCAGGCTATTTCTGGACGCTTCTCCCCTTGATCGCGCTCTTCCACCTGGAATCATCAGCCTACCACGTCATTCCTTCCGCCACAGCCACCCGCCTGCGTGCATGCCACCACCACAACACTGAAGCACAAGCTACAGAAATACCATGTCGTTCAAAGCGCTGGTATATGCCTACGTTATCGGCGGCCTCACCTTCATCCCATTAATACTCGCTTCCGCCATCTTCTATGCCGTCTACACCTCGGCACCTGTCCCGAAGCCCGATGACCCAACACTCCAAGGAGCAGAGGAATCCGAGGAGAAGGACCCAGCCACCGCTCTTGCGTCACCTCCGTCGAAACCCACCGACTTACCTCTCCCTCCGGATGCCCGTGAACCACCCAAGGTTCGGAAAGGATGGCTGACCGTTCGAAGGACGTTCGAGGAGTCGGCTTCGGACGGGTCCTATGTCACCCTCATGCGATCGTTCCTGGACTCCAGGTCCAAGGATCCCAAACGATCCCGACCCAAGGACATGTGGTACGTCGCTCTCAAGGGCAAGGTGCTGTATCTGTACGAGGATGAAGGGATGACAGAAGTGGAGGCTGCGATCGAGCTGGGAGGACACGAGGTGGTGATTTACCCCGAGGGTTTACTCGATGGAGAGCTCTTCGCCAAACGGAACGCTATTTGCCTCAAGCCGGAACTGGGAGACTCTGGTCGAAGGGCTCCGAGACTCTCGAAGAAGGCTAGTTTCGCCTCTGGTTCCAGCGAGGATGGAGATGGGAAGGCACCGTCGGAGAAGAGTGAGAAGGTTGAGGGGAAGAGAGAGGTTATTACCCCGACCACGCCCTGGTTCATCTTCGCCTCAAATATCATCGAGATGGAGGACTGGTATCTCAGCTTGATACACGCATCAGATAACCCTCCAAACCAACCTCCACTATCGCCCCTCGCCCCTATATTCGACCCTATCGACATGTTGCATCTCGTTGAGACCCTGGACGAGCAGCCCGACGTCATTCCCATGCGCTGGTTCAACGCCCTCATCGGCAGGATTTTCTTCAGTTTTTACCGGACGCATATACTGGAAGACTACATTATCGGCCGGTTGATGCGAAAGCTGTCCAAGGTCAAGCGTCCCGCTTTCCTCACGGATGTCGTCGTCACAGAAGTTTCCGTCGGGAACACTTCCCCCACCTTCAGCAAACCCATGCTGAAGGAGCTGACCAAAGAAGGAGACGCCTCCCTTGAAGTTCAGGTACACTACAAGGGCGAAATCAGAATCACCGTTCAGGCCGTCGTAACGATCAACCTCGGGGCCCGGTTCAAGTCGTATTCTGTCAAACTCGTCCTGGCAGTCGTATTGCGTGAACTTGACGGAAACCTGCTTGTCAAGGTCAAGCGGCCCCCGAGCGCCCGGATCTGGTACGCGTTCACTCAAATGCCAAGGATGGTGTTGGATGTCGAACCTGTCGTGAGCGACCGTCAGATTACATGGAATATGATCCTTGGTCAAATAGAGTCCAGGCTGAAGGAAGTCGTGCGTCTACCTCTCTCCCCCTTGATCCCACGCTCGTTCATGCTCATGTGGTGACAGATAATGGAATCCGTTGTTATGCCAAACATGGATGACATCTCGTTCTTTGGAAGCTCGAGTTATTCGCACAGGGGTGGTATCTGGGCTGATGCTGCCCGTCGCGAACGACAGCCTACGACGATGGACGAAACTGCGGACCCAAACATGCATCTACCCCAGGTACAGATCGAGACCGGCCCTGAATTACTATCGACCACCCTCGTTTCTCCTCCTCCCCCTACGCAGGATCCGAGCCTCTTCGTTACCGAGGACAATGGACATCAGTATCAAGGACATTTCAACGATGGCCCCCAGAGAGACGAAAGTATTGAAACGTCATCACCCTCCCGTTCCATCACTTCGGCAATCGTGCAGGCCCGCTCTACTTCGTCAAATGCGACTCGGCGGAAGTCGTGGTTCATGTCTACGCGTGACGATGATTCAAACACCGAGCCGGAGCCCTCCCTCCTTCACACGGATGAAATGCTTGGCAGAGGACGGCCCGAAGTAATCGCACGCGACCCCTCCTCGAGTTCTCGGTCACCATCAATCCACTCGGACACCGGCTTGGACCCCAGGGCCACATCATTTGAACCTTCTTCATTACCCAAGACCCCACCCCCGCTTCCTCGCCGTAGGGAACTCCCTCAACAACAATTCGATACGGAGGAGACAGCCCCAGCACCTTCAAAATCTCCCCAATCACTTCTTGGGAGGGTGGGAACGAACGCGAGTACCAATTCGAACAGTTCCACGACCGGTTCATTCTTCTCGACGTTGAAGGCTCGCGCTACGGACAAAGAGGCGCTAAGTCAATCTGCCAAGGAAGCGATGAAGAAGTGGAGTACCAACTGGGCCAATTTGAAGAAGGGTGGTTCGGACGAACCTGCACCAGGCACGGATGATGGACAGGTTAAGGGCTCATCTTATGCAGAGATCCGCAAGCACGTTGAGGAGCGGAAGACGATCAGTACACTAGGACACCCAACAGGCACCAACGAGACTCCATCTTTGAGTGCCGCGGACCGAACCTCCCCATCACCACGCAGGCAAGGAGGGTCAAGGAAGCAGTCGATCTCAGGCAGTTTATCTTCAGGGCCGTCAACGTCGAGCCCCGATTCAGCGACCCATTCTGTGAACCAAGGCACGCCGGCTGATCGAGACGACCCCTCCCGTGACCGAGAACCTGAAACGGATACCACACCTCCGGCCCCTGCTCCCCACCCGATCTACACACAACCATCAGCCCCAAAAATGATGATGATTCCAGGAATCCACGCGAGCCACAGAGGAGAAGTTCAGAGCATGGGATATGTCGCGCCAACCCCTGAACCGATGGAGCCTAAACTGAAGGCACCGGCGATCCAAAGTGTGTATCGATTGTGGAAGAACCCCGGATCGGGCCAGCCAACGTCGTCTACGAGCAAAGAGCCGACGGACTCGTCACATTTGGAGGGCGAAGATGTCGGACAATCGTTACCCCAGCCATCGCAAAGTGACCCACCCATCCCGACACCAGCGTCATCACCGCCTAACCCAAAACGAATGGTAGCACCTCCGCTCCCCGCACGGCCTGCGGCAATACGACCGTTGGAGACATCCGTGACCAAAGCCACACCGGACCCGGCGGAGTTTGGGAACGTGTCTGCTTCGGCCGCCCTCAAGTCAATCGTGACACTGGACAATAACAGTAGAAGGCATTCATCATCTTCATTTGACCACTTGGACAATCTGCAACCGCCACCGGTAGCGGCGACCGGTGATGCATGACACGACGTTGATCACTTTATGAACCGTTTGGCATTTTTTCACCTCCATATTGTACAATTAATCCTGCAATCATGTCGAGTATCTACACACCCCTGAATGAAGGCTTACGGTAGTCGAGATGGGTACGTTTGCTAAGAGGAGTGGATGATAAATTGCGGATGATTGAATCAAGAGGGGAGTGGTCGAGATCATCCATCAGGTGATCGGCTACCAGGGCGGAGTTGAAGGATCTCCACCCAGGCGGACTAATCGACGACAGATTGACCTATTACCGCCGTCTCAGGGCGTCTGGCACAGGGCGGTGCAAAGCAACGGAGTAAATTGACAGCCATGGGACGGATGCAACAGTGGCAACGGGGAAGTGGACGGGTGATGGAGCGGTCGGGAAGCTCTGTAAATTTGTTAATACATATTTCCAGTCTCTTCCGGCCCCCTACGAGGGAACGTTTCCGCCCCCGTTCTGGGGAATCCTGGCACGAACGTCATGACGGAGGCAGAGGAGTCCCCAGCCCTCGCGAGCCTGGTCATATCTCCCAACCTACAGGCTCTTCTGGAATTCGATGATCGGCTACGGACGTCGAGCGAAATCCTCGAGCAACCAGAAACGGCGCCCGCAGAGCTCCCGCAACCGAGTCAATTCCCATCCTGGATACAGCAAGAGGTCCCAACGGTCTCGCTACCACCGCCCCGGAGGAGGAAGAAGAGCGTCGTGACCGGCGTACCGATGTCACCCAAGACGATATCCGAGCTCCAAAACGTATCCTCTCCGACGAACGCTTTCCCCGGAGTCAGCGGGCTCGGAGGGCTTGGCGAAATTGGATTTGCGCGGGCGGAGGATGTGAGGGAGGACGTGGTGGAGGACGAGAGGGAGTCGAGGGCCAAGGGACTGATGAACCCGTACTTGAACTCGCCGCCGTCGCCGCCGCGGTACTTCTACCCGCGTTCGGACGATGAAGGGGAGGGGGTTGACCAACCCTCGTTTTTCTACACATTGGAGAAGTCTCGGTCTATGAGGCGGCCGAGCCGGCAGCGATCGTCCAGCGACCAGTCCCCCGTCGAGCAAAAGGGAGGTCGGTTGGTCTCCCCTCGGCACTTGGCCTCGCTCGGACGCAACGCAGGATCACGGCCAAAGGAGAGGGGTGCGTCTTTTCTTTGTCTCTCTCAACCCCTTTCTTATTCCCGCCCTTTCAAGTCTCTGGACCACGTGCCACAAGGCCGTTTCTCTCGCACAGCCACAAGCCTTCTCTCTCCTCTTCTCACTCACACCAGGTGCGTCCCCGCGCTCTACCCCGCACAGACAAATATATATATTTATCGTGCATTCAGACCGTAACGTCTTACGAGCCGTCGTCCTCCCCAGAACCGCGCGTGTCCATCTCGAGGTACTTATATTTTCTTTCCGCTTCGCCGATCTCCGGTTGGTACGCCAAATGTCTCATATAGTTACCATTCCTCGCCTTTTACCAGCACGATCTACTCCGCTTCCTCCGTTCGCTCTTTACCAATCCCCCCCTCGCCTACCGCAAGTTCAGTTCAGGCTTCCTTTATCGACCTCGCTTCACCTCCTATGTCTCCTTCATCCGACGCCGCGTCTTACGACAACCAATCCGCGATATCCGCCCCCCGCAACGACTCTCCCCGTTCCTCCAACCTTCATTCACGTTCGTCGAGTCCGCTTTTAAAGCCCCCCGTCCCGACTACCCCCAAACCCGTGTTCAACCGTCCCCGCTCATACCGCCGATCGACTGATTGCAGACCCAGGGTTGAAGACCCTCCTCCAACAACCATCTTGTCCCCCACTGAACGTGCCGAGCTGGTCAAGAAAACTCGCAAGCTCACACAACTGTTTGGTCAGACTCCGGGCCCGGAGCTCGCCTCGCTTAGTCCGGTAGTCGCCTCCCCACTACAGCGGTCGTACTTGGCTCCGGGTGTACGAAGGGGACATCAGGTCATCTCCTCAATTTCAAATCCGTTGCACCCCAGCGACAAAGGCGTCTGGCCGCCCCCTGACGAGACCGTGTATTTGAATATTAACGGCCGACGACATTCGATTCCATTGTCTCCGACGACTATCTCTTCAATGTGGGGTTCCAATGAGGATGACAGCATTCTCGATCACGATCAACAATCCTTCCGTTCTAACAGGCTTTCTCGAGTCGCGTTGTCACGCAGGAAGTCCTCATCGGCGTCCCCCGCTCCTTCTCCGATGTCATTTATTGACCTATCCGAGGACGACAGTGCGGTGGAGACGCCAAGGGATGTCAGTGATCATCGTCGTCAGGCTCTGTTCTCCAGGGAATCTATGATCGACGATGCAGCCTCACTCCTAACCTTAACGTCCACACAAATTCACGAGGAGGAGCGGAGGCGGAAACGAGAAAAAATTGCAAAGCTTCACAGGTTCCTGGGTTCACGAATTCCTACCGACCTTATTCTAGACCTCAGTTACTCACCCCCATTACCACCCCCTGCGTCCGTGGGTACGGAGGAAGAGGATTCACGGAAGAGGTTCCGTATCCGCAGGCGGCGAAGTGGCTCCTTTGCTGAGTACACGAGACCTCTGACGGCCCAGGAAGATCGGATGAAGTCAGAGTTGGATATTCAAGAGAAAGCCTTGAACGTCCGTCGGGCTGCCAAGATGGAAAAGGTTGGCGCCTCACAACAATTACCCCCTGCTTCCGCTGACATTGTGCCGAAAGGTGTTTGGTGTCGCTCCTCCACAAACCCTCTACCACACCCGAAAATCGGATTCCCCAATCCCGCAGAGCCCTGGTCCAGTTCCAATGTTGTCGTTGGACATTAATATGTCTCCTACAACAATATCTCCGGACCCGTTCTCGTTCTTTACTATGCAGGGTTTTGGGAACAAGGGCAAGAAAACCAAGCGTCCTGGTACAGGAGAATCCACCCAAACTTTACTCCCGAGAAGCGAAGCCAGCAGCTCTATAGAAGTGTATTATAGCTACCACGAGTCTCTGAATTCGCTTAGCGAAATCGTGGATCAGGTGAGTCCTCCGGTGTGGTGACGATAACCTCGTAACTCACGGGTTTTCCTCGCAGGACGACAAGGCCTCACTAAAACTGCTTCACGACTTCCTTCATATTGATAATGATGACGACGGAGCCAAACGGAACGTCGCTGACGACGACTATGATTCTAGCGAACCTGACATCCCATCTGCCTCTGCCCCAACGACGACCGCACGCGACGAGCGAAGGCGCTCGCTTCCATCTTACCCGTCTACAACATCACTACGTTCCGAGTACAGCATTACTAGCCCACAACCGGAAATCTCAACATTCGAACAGAAGCGGAGACGAGCAGCGAAGCTCACAAATTTCTTTGGTGTTAGCCATCGAGATATTATGGACGACATCCTGGAGTCGATCGAAAGCGGAGTGGCCGAGGAGAGGGGAAGGGGTACCCTTAACCAAGCTCAGGCCGACGTACGTCCTGTCCCGGGGTTCCTTTGTTCTCCCAACTGCGGAATGTTTACTGATTTGCCGACTCGTGTTTTAGGATTTGCTCCAGAAAGTGTGGAACCTCAAAACCAGAACTTAATAATTCCCATCTACCTGTCTATACCTTTCAACCTTTCGGTGTATTAATATCTTTTTATCCTCTGGTAACACGTTTGCGTACCATTGTTAGCGGTTTTTTAGACGACCTCATGACCTTCGTTCGTTTGTTCATTTCAGTTCAGTTTTCCCTCTCTCTTTCATTCTCTTTACGCACGCATACGTCTATATCACTTGCGCAATCACATCCTGTCAATATCTGCTCCTAGCTGCGTAAGTTGTGCGTTCGTTGAGGTGACGGTAACGCCCGCCGCCGGTGTTACCACTTGGTTGCCACCATGCTGTCAGCACTTGGACGATAAGTAGAGGTAGGTATCTGATGTGAAATATGGTTGGGGTGTGGACACCGCCAAACCGATGCCCGCCCGTAAGAATGCGATCGGTGGTGTGCTCCCGCAACCACCATTCGACATGGGGGTGAGGCCACCGCTCGACTCGACGAGGTTGTTAGTGCTCGCAATCGATTTTCATGACACTCAACCTTCATGCCGTCTAGTATACCTGGAGAATCCCCGACCCCACCTACAAGGGGACGCTCTGGACGCGATCATCTGATCGAGAAGATCCTTGGGTTCGCGGCAGAAAACCTCACCCCTATCGCTCTGACTTATCCCCCACAACAGTCACGTTGGGCAGCGGTTGACGAGAGTCTGGCCGTTGCCTTCGGACCTTCACTCGCCTCTCCGATGTTTCAGACGCTCGGTTTTGACGTCCGCGCGCTTTCTCGAGGTGCTCGTCTTCTTCCCTTGTAGGCGGTCGATCAGAACAACCTCGATTGCCAGCTGCTTCCGTGCTGTTCATAATGTGGGCGGATGTCTGGGCTGTCGTTGTTTGACTGCCGCTGGGATCCCCCTCTAGACCGAGATCTATCGTAAGGTATTCCATGCTATCTCTGACGTGACCAGCCGCCGTGGGGGGGATAAGAGGGAATAATGAATGCGGGAAGGAGAGAACCTTGACCGTAGACCCTCTACGACGAATATGACCGGCGGTATTATCTTCGACAGGACGAACATTTTCGACGGCTTCTGCGTTCTTTCCCTGGCCTAGAGCGACGGATTTGTCACGATTGCTGAATGTTGGACGTCTGCTCAATCATTTCATAGCGATCGACACCAACCCGGGCGAAGCTCGGCACGCCCGTGTCAATTTCATGACACCTCTACCGGCACAGACTGCGGGCCAATGCCGTGCTAGGGCAAAGGTTGAAGGGTTCCCAGATTATCACTCTGCAAAACCAGGATGTTTGTTTGAGCTCTCACGGTTGTTCGTCTCGGTTAGAAATCTTGTGGAGCTCAAACCTCTTCCTCGTTCACACTTTGAACCCCTGGAATGAGCGGGGGGAAGATCTCTGGGTCGCTAACGCACTGATTAACCCTGCCGATGCAAGCTGGATACGACAGGTGAAGGAAGCACCGGAAATTTTCAGCTCGACGCCGCGGAAGAAGCCGCAACCTGGCCACAGGATCAATCTCTTCTCGGACAAGAGTGAACGATTCCTGCTCCGCCACCGCCATCGTGACCTTGGTAACATATGGGGGTGGGGTAGAAAAGGCGGCGGATCGCTTCGGTGCAGGTTTTGAAATTAAGCATGTCTTCTCTCAACCGGCACGAGGAACAGGTTTGGGTTTTTGTTTTTACTCACTGGCAGGGATATTTTTCGATCAGAGCAACTTGGACGGTGCACATGTGGTCAATAACGCATACTGTCTGGGTCATGGGATGAACATGCAGATTTGAAGAGGCAAAGTCCGAGGCTTCGCGCGCTGCTGATTGTGTCTGGGAAGCTTGGGGGGCACGGAGGAGGTGGAGATTACCAGGAAGCTTCTCCAGTAGATCGAAGAGACAATAGACGAGCTGGTGATTCCTCATGCACATGGGTCGGATGATGATGGTGAGCTCGAAACAATCCCAGCTGCCACACTCATTAAATCATGTTTCATGTTCAGAGCGGGTCACCCGAGTAATGACATGGTCCACCTTCACATGGGTGTCTCCAGTGATATTCATCTTTTCATGACGCTGTAATCATGAGCCCCCAGCCCCTCCCCATTATGAGCTCCTCCACACCCTCCTTCTCCGTGCGATATTTCCCCCCGTACTGGTTGGCCTCCTGTACCCGCGTATCGTTCCATATTTTCGAGCGGGGTCGTGGGCCGATCGTGAGTAGTGTCCATGCTCATCTATTGTTTTTGTATATAGACAGATTGGTGGCAAAATAAACACCCATTCTCAGCTCATCTTCTCGGTGCCACTCATGATGCAATGGGAGTCGACGTATAAAGTCCATTACACGGTATATGACGTCATCCACGAACTCGGGAGAACCGCAGTAGGTCTCGCTGATGCTCGACGATGGCCTAATGTCGGGGAATGTAACGTAGAACAGGGAGGGAAAATGTAAGTTAGATCAAGTGAATAGGCATGTCCTAAAAGAACTTCTCGACACTGGAACTACAACCAGAAAAACAAGGGGAAACAAAAATACCATCCACTATAAGATAACCAAATCTCCGTGACAGCTCTGACACCAGAACACATGCGACTCGTCCAAGAACTGGTGTCTCTTGAAACCCCTTATGTGGTGGGGCTCCGAAGATTCCATCACGCTCGATGATGACGAGGTACCGTTGGCCCTGGCCAGGTCCGATTCGGGAAGAGGTGTTAGCGCCCTGGAAGGAGGTCGAGACGACTTGACCGAAGAAGCCAACTCGCTATCGATCCGGGCCTTGAGCATCCCCAAAGACACGCGCCGCTTGTGTTTCGTCTCGGGCGAGAGGGTCTCGAACGTCGACTTGCGAGGTATATGCACAGGTGATGAACGGGCATTGCTCAAGCTGGAAATGGATTGCGAGCTTCCGGCCCGGACGGCTTGAACCCTCAACTCATCCGAAACGTTGCGGGCTCGGCTGCCGGGCCGAGAGGGCATCCCCGGTGTGGGCGAGAAAGGTCGAGTGGGTACGTTGGACAACGAACGGAGTTGAGTGAGTTGGTCCATCAAGGAGCTGACCTGCTTCTGGAGTGAATGCGCTCGGGCATCGGCTTCGAACACAGCGGACTCCAAGGCACGGATTTGAGAACGGGCGTTGGAGAGCTCGAGCAGTTGTTGTTGCTTCAACGCGCTTGACATCTCTCCGTCTAACGAGTTCCTGATATTGGACGATGCCCCGCTTTCGCGTAGCCTCTCGATTTCCTCGTCCCTCTGCGCAACCTCGGCTTGAAGAAGTTCGATATCGTTCTGCATGCCTTCGACGAACCCACGGTCCTCGGTGGACGCGGCCCTCCGTTCTTCCAGCTCTTTCTCGGCGGTGTTCAAGAGTTCGGTCTGGGCCTGAACGGAAAAGGTGAGCCGGTCGACCTCCTCAAGACGACGAAGGGCGAGTTGGTGATAGCTCTCCCTCTCGGCTTCTCTATCCTTCAAGCTCGCCTTCAACGTTTCAACCTCGGCCTCCAGCTCCGTGTACGCTTTCTGGACATGTAGGAAGTTTTGTTGAGAGGATGATTCGTCCTTCTTCCTCGCCAACTCTTCCTTCTGCCTTGACTTAACTGACCGAGACTCGCGCTCGGTCGCCTCGTCTAAGCTGGCTTCGAGATGAGAGATCGTATCCTCCTTCTTCCTGATGATCCCCTCTAACTCGTCAATCCTCTCAACCAACTCCATACGGATGTCAGTGAGCTCGACGATCTTGGGACGCATCTCGTTCAACGAACGCATGAGGTTCGTTCCCTCGGTTTGGAGGTCGCCTTGGGTTTTCTCAGCTTCCTCAGCGCGACGGGTGACGCGCTTCAGTTCGTTCTGAACGTTGTGAAGTTGTTTTGAGTTGGCCGCAAGCTCAGTGGCGGCTTGAGCGAGTTTCTCTTGGAGTTCAACCAGGGTCTTCCGAGAATCGTCCGCGCGGGTCGTGGCCACGACCTTGGCTTGTTCCAAATCCCCTCTCTCAGAGATTACGGAAGTGAGTTGTGCCTGGACAGAAGAATGCGCCTTCTCGAGTTCCGAATACTTGGTTTCAAGCGCTTGAGTGGATTCCGTTTTGAACTGAAGCTGAGACCGGAGGGTATTGCTCTCAGCTTTTAGGGAGGCATGCGCCTAGATGAGTGTTAGCCGCGCGTATATGCGAGTAGCGGTGAAATAGAATTTACTTGATTCAGTTTCGAGAATTGAAATTCAAGTTCATCTGCTCTGTCTTGGGTATCCTTCAATACACCCTCGAGCTTTTCGGCCCGGTCGTCGTTCTGAATCCTCTCTTCAAGCTCTCGGGCTTTCCTCTGGTGACGATCGGCTTCGGCTTGCAGATCATTCAAGGCACCATTCGTAAGCTGCAGTTCACGTTCCTAGAACACGTGAATACCCCGAACAGATACATTTGAAAGAAATCCCTACACACCTGCTCCCTGCATCGATCTTGAAGCACCCTTTCTTGTTCGAGAAGATGACCAACACGCGCGGAGCTCTCCACGAGGTCACCCTCCAGGCGCTTCAGGTTCACCTCAAGGCCCGAAGCCTTCTGCACCTCACCGTGTAACTTTTTCTCCAGTTCCTCAGCGCCTAATCAATTTGGAGGTGGTGAGACAGATTCCCCGGACAGAACGGTGGCGCGTACGAGGTTCTAGTTCCGCAAGACGCTCTGCAGAAGCCGCGAGGGTGTTCTTTTCAGATACCAGGAGCGAGATCGTCTGCTGATGTTGAGACGCTTGGTTGCGGGCTTGATTGAGCTCTTGCTCCGAGGCTCCTAATCGGTTCTTGAGGTCCAAGGCTGTGTCCAGCGCATCTTTTAGACGACCGTCAAACTGTTGCCTCGCTAAGAGCGGAGGATTAGCCCCGAGTTAAACGGGCGGAACGTGGCTCAGTAAGAATCCGAGGGACGGACCTGCTTCAGCGTCTCTGAATGACGCTGACAACCTTTCTCTTTCGGAACGAGAGCCGGCGAGTGAGCCTTCCAGTCCCTCCGCCTTTAAAGTCGCCGAGCGTAACTCATTCTCAAGCTGTTGAACGCCCTGAGCCAGAGATGTTCCGTTGGCTGATTCGCGCTCGAGCTTCTCTTGAACCTCCTTGAGCTCTAGTTCGGTTGGGTATTTGTCATGTGGAGAGCGAGAGGATAATCAGAATTGAACTCACTGGTGTCCAAGTCCTTCCGTCGGTCCAGTTCCTTATTCAAAGTATTAAGTTCCGACTTCAGCGAAGCGATTGTATCCTGATGCCGTTGTGATTCGGCTCGCAGACTCTGCATGAGGTTGTGCGTTGGCGAATTCTTAGGCGGTTCATCAGAAGGGAGCCGTGTAGACGGGGAGGAATCCTGTTCAGAAACGCCAGTGCTAGGAAGAGGCAGAGGAGCATCATCTACTCGTGGCAACGAGTTCAGCCACGTTCCGTCCGTCTCGGGGGTCCCTCCGAATCTAGATTGTGGGTACACGAGTTCAGGGTGAGTACGCCTCGGTTGCGGAGTTCCTAAACGAATGAGACTTGCATGTCCGCCGTGTTCCGGATTTCGTCGACTTGGGTCGTGGGTGAATCCGTAAGAGGGGGGGCTTGTGGCAACGGGGTGAATGCTCTCGATGGTGGGGGGCTTTTGTCCAGCTTTGTGGCTTGTTGCCTCTTCTTGAGCTATTTGGGATGGCATGTCAGAAATGGCGGGAGTTTGAGCTCGCTGCAAAGAGTACGAACAAGGGCTTTGGCGCGGGCAGCCTTTGCCTTCCTGTCCTCAGCTTCAGACATAAGGAAAGGGTGGAGGTAGTCGAGGACGGAGGTAAACTGGTTGAGCCGCTAACACCAATCGGGAGTTGCCTGGCGGATCCGTCGTGGCACACGTCGGTCGAACGAGGCACTGGCCGAATAGGCCTCGGTGACTTTCCAGGAAAGAGCAGTAAAGATGACATTGATGGTGCGTACACACTCCGGGAAGAGAGAGGAGACGACAGAGATATGAAGGAAGGTAGGATATGTGCCCAGTTAAAAAACGTATACCACATGAATCATACGTAGAGGTCTTCAGCTAATTTTACGAAGAGACAGAGAAACGACCGACTCGAGGGGCGCCCCTCTGGAGTGAATGGGTGAGCACGGGAGGGTGAGGAGGGAACGGGATAAAAATCTCTCGATACGAAAAAAATGTGAGATAACGCAAGGAGACGGCGAGGGTATTATACGAGACGCAACAACATGTCTAGGCCCATACCTAAAATAAACACGAGTCAGCGGTTAATCGATACTAGGTATCCTTCTCACTTACTCGCAAAGTGCTATCCCAACTGCCTGTGCAGAGGGCCATACCATCAGAACTAACGCCCAAGCAGCTGACACGGTTTTCATGGCCAGTCAGGACACCGACACGCTCTCCTTTGAGCGTATCCCAAACATTGCACGTCCAATCATCGTATCCACCAAACAAGATACGTCCTGAGATGGAGAAGGCAACCGAAGTGATACCACAAAGGATATTATCGTGCGTGAATGCGTTTAATTCCCTGTCGGCCCTGATATCAAAGAGCCTACAAGAGGCATCGTCGGAGCCAGTGGCAAAGGCGTCACCATTCGGGAAGAATCTTGGAAAACATGAGTTGGAATGGTTACTGGTCAACAAATGAGCCTGCTTACGAGACAGCGTTGATATCGGACTCATGTCCGGTGAATGTCTGGGTAGCCTTGCCACTTCTAATATCCCACAGTTTGGCAGTTGCATCACAGGCGCCAGACACGAAGACGTTCTGGTTGGGACCGAGGGACAGACTGTATTGATCGAGAGGATAAGCGACTTGCTCACGGGAAGGATGAACCCGAGCGGTACGCGTACCTCATGACATCTCCAGTGTGGTCGCTGAACTCTACGACACGGACACCGGCTTCTATATCCCAGAGCATGCAGGTCATATCACCAGAACTGGTAACAATTTGACGGTCATTAAGGAAGCGGCAGCAGCTGAGATAACCGGAATGAGCGCTCAGTTCGCGAGCACCCTTGACGTTGCTTCCATCCTTGCTGTTCAGGTTGTAAATCGAACAGATGTTGTCGAGGCCACCACAGGCGACGAAGTTTCCAGAGGGGGAGTAGGCACAGGTCATGACCCAACTCGATCGTAGCGGGATAGCGTGGACTTTGTTTGTTGTATAGGCATCCCAGACGATGAGCTTACCGTCCTGAGAAGCAGAAACGAGATGCCGACGGTCGTTCGCCCAGTGCATTGCGTAGATTTTGGCCAGATGGCCCCTAAGTGCCCTTCTCGGGCGCATCACAATCCGTGGAAGTGGGTCGACCTCAGCGGCCATGGCCCGGACTTCCAGCAAGAGGGGTTAGGGTCCGAGATAAATAGGAAGTGGGGAGCGGTACGAACGACTGGTATCGGCGGAGGACTCCCGCTTAGCACGAATTTTCTCCTTGAGCTGCTCGGCTTCGCGGCGAGCGGCAGCGATTCTCTCTTGAATGTCACTCTGTTGCTGAGACATGGTGTTTTTCGCAGGGAGTTGTAGTTCTGGAGAGAGATGAGTGTCGGAGTAAACAGTGAAAACAGACAGGGTTTGACGGCGACTAACAAGGGAGGTTGGGAGGTACTCTTGAGAAATAATTGCGCCTGGGGAGGGCGAATAATCAAAGAACGGAACGAACGGGAACACCAACGGCGACGGCGGTGGCGGCGGCGGTGGCGGCAACGTGTGCGGAGGTGAGAGGGACGACGATAGCAACCACGGTGTTGCGTGGGACTCGGGCAGAGGAAGCTTCCGCTTTCGGCCACAAACCAGCCAATCGTCAGCCACAATCAAAACCTTGATACAAAACACGGCTTACACTCAACAGGTCCTCTGCACTTGGTGGAAATCCTATGTTTGCTGGCTGGCGTAATGTCTGGAAATGTCGGATGGGGGCGCGCGCACGGCACCGCTATGCTGTTTCCCGCCTGAGATCCAATTTCGAAATACTCGGGTTGCCGCCCGAGAACCCGGATACCTGGCATCCTAGGATCCTACCGTTCGCTCGCTGGGGCTGTTCTTCTCAGTATCTTCCTAATTACGGGCCACATCCTCTCTCTCTCTCTCCTCATGACCCTCCACACCACACCAATGTCCAACCGTTCACCGAGACCAACCCCTCGTCGTGTGTCCTTTATCGTTCTCGCTGACTTGCACTCCTGTTCATTTCCGGAAGCAGACAACAGGATGCAACTCAATAATTGGCTCCAGGCGCACGGCGGTGCCCATCGCCTGGTCTGGAACAACTACATCGCTGGCGGCCCTCGCCATCGGCCAAACTGGTGTTCAGACTGTTTCGGTACAGTGACCTTTGTTCGATGTGGCGATCGTCGGATTGACTATCTTGTTATAGTTGATGGTTCAATGCTTGGCCAGGGCCATGGATCCAGCAAGGGGGATGCACAGGAGGTCGCTGCCGGGATGACACTGGCGAACCTTCTTTCCGGCCATGAAACAACAACCCCCAGTTAATCCGAGAGGTATCTAGACGGACTGAAGCATACCCGACTACCCATCACCTCGGTACAACAGCTAACATCTTCTCGTGAAATCTGATTCATTTCGAACCCCTCCGTCCGTCGTTAATTAGCGCCATGACCGATTGTCGCTCGTCGGATTCGTCAAGGGGAACTTCCGTCGCAACTTGTGTTGATCCGCATTTTTAAGTGGGAATAACCTAGCGCAGTCCATCTCCACTGATTATCAAGTATCTCCACCTCCGCTTTAGGTCACCACGAGTATTGGATGCCTCATGCTCGATCATTAATGGTCAATGTTGACGTCTACAAGCTCGCCACCACCTCACAACTCCATCTCAGATCACTTTCCGCCAGGCTTGTGGTCTGCGTTAATCCAAATCAACTATCAAACACGTCGAGAACGCGGTCGGATTCCCCACATCGTGATTCCGTCCCAAGTGTTAATTTCGCGAACTATTCCGGGTGGAATGTACCGGTCACAAGAATGTGCGGACTTCGATTGACTCTTATCGCGTCTGTTTCACCTACATCCTGGGCACGTTTTTGGGCGGGATTTCTCCACGGGGAGGTCTGGTTACCTCGGTACCCATCACCTTATCGCTGTAAACACCGCTTCGCGGAAAATACCCCCGCACCTCAAGCGGACGGTCTAGGCTTTGGTAGGCTTGCAACATCTCGTCCGGACTGAGCCAAATCATGTCTTTGGCGCGTTCCTGTAACCATCCAAAGTTGTGGCTCCATTTGGTACCTCCGTCGGTGAACACGCATTTTTCTGTTGGGCCAGATAAACCTGCAACACCCCTGCGTTTCTCATTCAGCCCTCGCGGGACCAGAGTGCCGGGCGTCAGTACGTGGATGTCTAGTCCGTGGTCCTGCCCTCTTAGACCACACGTAACTCCTAATTCCTAATCTTAGACATTGTAAATGCACCGCCAAGGATTCATCTCTGTCACTCACGTTGTAGAGCCTCCCTTCTCGATCGCAATTGACAAAGTCCCCCTGCTGCCGCAGCGAGCCGACAGCTCGCAGATCGACCCTGAATGTGTTCCCCAACGTCGGGATATCCTTTCTTTCGAGCCATCGCTAACTTGTATGGAAATTTCGTAATCCATGGACCAGACCCCCTCAGCGAGGATTCAATAAACAACAGCACGAGCTAGTGCTTGGATCGGATTAATTTTCGTCATCCCAGACAGCTTCAGCTTTACCTGACGAGTCCCAGCTCCACGATGGATCACGCACAAGGGAGTTCTTTGGCCCTGGAGCCTTGTCGTCGTGGCTAGCCACATCCTGGCCATCGTGTAAAAAAACCGCACGAGCCTCCATGTACCTATGGATATAAGTGCCTCGGGAACAGCTGGGTCGTTCAGCATACACCCTCACAACGATGACCACCAGTACGCACCTGGTGCTCAGCTAGGAAGATTCCCATCCGCTGATGACTCTCATTTAGCACGCAATGACCTCAATGACTGTGGGTCTACACCACCGACAGACATTGCGCATGTCTGATCTATTAATTACCCGACTTCATAGATTTGCAAAGCAACAAGATGGTTCCGTCCTTGAGCTGGCAAGATGATCAGAGTGGTCCGAAACACGCGGTCGTATGGACGTCAATTTGTAAATGTAAGGGGATATTCTGGGATGCGTTGTAGGTGGTCTAACTGACGCCTGACCCTTCAATAGTGGATGGCGTTGAAAAGGGTAGGGGGTCCGGCTCGGCCAAGCGCCATGCTAGGGAGGAAGCGGCGAAGAACGCGCTTGAGACGTTGAAGGAGTCCGAGCAGACTGATCCCGCGGCGTCGTAGACCGTGCAAGCGCGCCTTCAACATTCTTTGGTTGCCGGTGTTCGGTTCGCTTTCCACCTCGATACCGATTCGGAATCATCACGTTTGGTTGTCCGTTTTTCGTCTATCCACCCTCCTCCATTTTCGTAGATGTTTGTATACACTCTCCACTGCTCAATATTGATATCGCTCTGTACAAAATATCTCATCATTCGGGCTGGGGTGCGGTTGCGAGGCCTGCTACCGTGATAGGCGGACGACCAAATCAGGTTCATACACCGGAGGCGAGTAGGGAAAGACAGGGTCGTTTCATGCTCTATCTGATGGAAACTTGCCATCTACCAGACCCAGCATTGTACTCTGAAAGCTGTCGAGCGCCGTTCCGTAACTCTCGCCGCAAGGTAGGTCGCAGCAGCAGGGTCTCGAGTTGCCCTGTTCTGTGCAAACGCCCTTTGCGTTTAATCTCAGTCCCCGTCCCGAACGCCCCCGTTCGCGCCTTTGGTTTCTTGGCCACAAACTAGGGCGTTACAGTGTCCCTTGATGGGCGAACTCTTCGATGCCGAAGAGTAGCTGAAGTAACCAAGGATCTTTAGCGCCTTTCCGTCTGCCGTATTTTCCATACGAATCAAGCGAATCTACTGCTGATTCTCAAGTTCTATCAGGTGCCTGTACCCCCGGGATCAGGTACACACAAGCCAAAGGTGTTGCGGCCTTTAGATCCCTTTCATTTCGGGCCGCAGCCTCTGCTTCGCTTTCGAAGAATCCTAGGACCAAAGCGTCGTTTGCTCAGTTGTCTAACCGAGACATGTTTCCTCCCATTCACGAGGCTCGACTGTGATGTCAGGGTCGTAATCACAAATCCGGTCTCCCAGTGCTCCCAGTCGCTTGTTAGATGTATATAAGCGAGGCGTGAAACCCTGGGTCGTTCCCCACCAACGAATCCGACTACAGAAACCTAGAGAACCAACAAACCACACACGAGATAAACAATGTCTGCTCGTACGTTCTCTTTCTCCCTGCTCTGACCCACGCGATCCTTACCACCATATTCAACCTAGGATACGTTATGACCTTGAATAACTGTCAGTCCTCAAGACTGCACAGCGAAGATATGTTAATAACCCCTCTACAGACTTGCAAGGAATTGGAGGCAACCAAGCCGGTGCCCTGAGTTGGGAAGAGTCAAGCTCCGGCCCCCCTCACGCATTGATCTGGTCTGTGGTCTGCAAGAGTAAGCAAAGGTTCATAGTATCTATCTCCCGAGTACGACCACCGACATTTCGTATGCAGTCTGCGGCCAACCCTACGGATCGGCTTCAGCATCCCACAAGATGGCGGCGAAGGAGGAAGCGGCGCGCAAGACACTCATTCAACTCGGGGTGCCGGTCTGACGCGGAGCGAGAGGGAGACGATAGAGACAGGTACCGCGATGCCGCCCCGCCGCTAGAAACAATCCCTACCACCGTATCTAATCCTAATGTAGCTACCAGCTCTAAGTTACCGTAACGTCAACTCCACACTATTCCGAATTAAACTGCACCCGTGAAGTCGGGCGAAGATGTGTTTGCCAGTGTTTGTGCAAAAATGGAAGTGCCAAAATTGGGAATTTGCGCTTGTTCGTTTTGACCGCGACGGCGGGATCAGCAAACTGTGTCCGCCCGGGTCCTACAAACTTCTCTCGTCCGCCCGCCACCATGTTCCGACGTGTCTCCGGTCCGACGGTCATCGCCGCTCTCACAGGTATGAGGTGTCTCCGCTCTTGTGCTTAACCGTTTACCTCATATGACGTCCAGGAATCGTATCTGGGGTCTGGATATTCAAACCGATGCTTGACGGTAGTTTTGCTACTGAGAACCCCACGTATGCATTTCCACCGCCTCTGATGGACTTAGGGACGCGAACTAATGACTGGCCTAGACCATCCGTCGCCAAGCAGGAGCCGCTATCAAAGGACCAAGCTTCCCTACCAGCGGAATCTAGGGGGTCGACACAAGGAACCACATAGACGAACTAAAATCCATGTGGACATCTTGACAGTATACGAAATCGTTACTCGTTCAACCCGAACACGCGATCTACTATTTATCAACATCCATCTCTTCTTTCGAAGACCCAATTCTTCGTTCCCAAACCTACGGGTACGTGAGTAAAAAAGAAAAGCAACAGGTGGACATGGCACCCCCACCTGCAAAACAGTTTCTCCAAGGAAGATCATTTCCTTCCTGGTCTTCTCGACGATGAGGTCCTGTATTTGGTACCAATCATCGTCCGTTCCACCGGCTCGGAGGTGCACCTTGTAAACCGTGTTTTCTTTATCACGTGTCGTCCCAGCTGTAGACTCGTGGGTTACATTGGCGATCAGATCGTACATAGTGGGTGGGTGATTCGGTGGAGCGTCCAGATCTAAGGCATCAGGGTCGAGGTGAATCAATGTCGGCGGAATGAACACTCCAAAACGTACACTCCCGGAAGTCAAGCCCGCGGAGCGGAAAGTTGACAATCGTTGGATTCTTCTCTTCCACAAACATGTTCTTGGTGAACCGTTTAAAGTTGAGAATGATGTACGGCGGAAGCTGTTGACATTTGTATCGTCTCAACGTGCCTGCATTTTCCTGGGAGATGTCGGTCACGAATGACGGGTCGGGAAGCGGGGCCGCAGCTCACCTGGGCGCTCACACCGTCGAATTTCGTGAGAATGGAGTAGATCGACACCTGTGGAATGATGTTCTTTTCCACCGCGTCTTGAAACAAAGGCGGGGGCGGGAGGTCGATGGCCAAGAATAGGAACGGAGAGGCGGTGGTTTTCATCTCTAGCATAGGAAAAGTTCAAACAGCGCCAGCTACCCTGATTATTCAGTGTTTACCTCTGTCGATGTCAAACTGTGGCTTTGCATTCGGTTCAGTGTCAGGACGGACAACAATCTGTTGTTGTTCTTGACGAAGGTGCCCTTGGAACGTGGAAAATATGATACCTTAAATAGTTCAGTTTCGTGGACGGCTGTGCAGCATGAGGCAACTTACTACTGTTCTTTTTCTTCGTTCCGCCCATGTGGCGATGAAGGGTGTTTAATAACCAGCCAAGGAACTCCGCAGGATCACCTTGCTTTTCCAGCGTGAATTTGCCAGCGCTTTCCCTTCCAACCTCTTGGAGGAACTCATGAGGGCTAACTTGGCTCTTGAATAATCGAGGGTTCCACAGCTTCTTTGCCAGTGCCGCAAATCGTTTCACCAGTTCGGTCTCCTTTCCCTTGAAACTGCTGAGCAACAGGTAATCGCGTAACGGTTGGACGTGGAGTAGGGCATGAATGATAACATTCATGTGATCATTCTTTTTGATGTTGTTTAGGCCAATAAATCCGGGGAGATACGGATTTTGGGTGAGATCATAAGAGGTCTTGAGTGGCGCAGAGTTGGAAGAAAGCTGTTCCACATGCGCCTTTGTGAACTTTGGGGACAAAACGTATGCGATGTCTTCTAGGGATGGATCATTAACAGGGTATCCGTCTGGGAGAACATAAACCTAGGGTGTGAGTCTAAGTGCTTCAGAGACCGTTTTCGACCTTTGCCACAACCCACCTTGGTAGTTTCGAGGTTAATAAAGACGTGGTGATCTTCGTGGATCGAATGGGCGTACGCGTACGAACTTCGGCCCCGTCCCTGGAAGTACTTCCCGCAGACGAGACATCCGTAGGTATTGATGTTGGACAGAGAAACAGAGCAGACTTTTTCAAAGTCAAAGTCTAACTTGGCACGGTTTATCTATAAGGATACCCATGAGAATACATATAGATGAAGTAGGATCGCTGTGACGCACCGTGTCAAGATAGAGGTCGGAAGCCTGTGCTGCAACCCGTGGTGCACTCTGATCCTCTTCCGCATCGTCCAGAGCATCTTCGTCTTCAACGCGAGCTCGTTTTGTTGGCCTGTCATCGGCGACGCCAGATCCACGTTCTCGCCCAGTTTCCGCCTTCCTGGAGGCCATTGCTGTCGGTTGAGAGATTGATCTTGGTCACGTTTTCAAATCCGGTCGCGTCTGTTGGCCGTCACGACCCCCGCCCCCCACCATTCGGCACACGCACTCGACCAACCTCCATGCTTCGAACAAAATGCGGCCGCTGCACGGCTCTGCGAGGCATGTCGCGCGGTCTGTTCGGGAACGTTTCGGGATTTCATTCCAGTTCACGCTGGCGGTCTCAAATGCCGAATTCGCCATTGGATTTGGACCCGACCTTGCAAAATCTCCTCCGGAATGCGGACATGACCATGGCTCATAGGTTTAACGCTCATTACCCTAAGGAGAAACCACCCAGTCACCGTCACATGGAGCGCATCGAGGAGGGCATAACTTCTACCCACTGGATAGAAGAAGAAGACCCCAATTCCAGGGGGTCCCGCAAGTCTCCTGCTGCAGTGTTTGGAAGCAGGAATATCGGTGCGGTTGTGCTCCCTGACCAGCTGCAGGACTCTGTCACCCGTTTAATTGAAAGTGCGTCTATATTTTTCTCTTACCGCGCCTGTGAACTCAAAATCATTCCAGATTCTGACAAATCCATGCTCCATGTGGACGCTAAGCGTATATTTGGAACCACAGATGTTACTACCGGCTCCGAATGGGACTCTCAGTATGACGTGAAATACAAGTCCCACAAGCAGGCATATCGCCATTCAGAAAGGGATGGAACCGCCTTCGCCTCTATCGCCCTCCCAGCACACTTTTCTGCCATTTACTCCGTTCTAGACAACCTCAAACAAAGGCTTGGTCCAAAATGGCAGATCGAGAGGGTGATGGATTGGGGCGCCGGCACGGGTAGCGGTCTTTGGTTCGTGAATGTTGTTTCATACACAGATACGCCGCTTTTAACCCCGCATCGCAGGGCGTCAGCATACAGCTTCCAGGCAACTCATGGGACAGATATGGAAAGTCTATCCCTTGGAGACTCGAAGATACAGAGTTATTTAGGGATCGACAAACGAGAGGGTTTCATCGCAATCGCCAAGCGTCTGCTCCAGAGTAAACTCATTGTTCTTTTATTGTGGACGTTTTCTTATGTGATGTGCAGATGTTAGGCGTAACGATATGGTTGTTTCCTGGCAGAAATCATTCCAGGAGGATGATCGGATTCCTCGGTCTCAAGCGCAGGACGTCCTGGCGCTCTCTGCATTCTCACTTTCGTCGATACCGACGCCTTCGTCTCGCAGGGCTCTTGTCAAAGAGATGTGGGAGAGCGGTGCTCATACCATCGTACGCAGCTCAGACTACGCCTCTGGACTCGAGTTACTCTCTAACAGCCAAGTGTAGGTTATAATTGATCATAAAACTCCAGCTGGATTTGAGTGTGTCGCCCTGGCTAGGCAGTTCTTGCTTAACATGGGGGCTAAGGAGGTAGAAGACCCAGAAACGGCTGATTGGGATGTTCGAGGTTGTCACGTTGTTGCACCGGTAAGGCCACGGTTCTGTGGACTGCGACGCTCTCTAAATCGATTCCCAGTGTCCACATGACGGTGCTTGCCCACTTTATCATCCAGGGGACAATCGGCTACTATGTGGATTCGAACAACGGTTGCAACGACCGGCGTTTGTACGCAAGACCAAACATTCAGGGGTCGGCCACGAAGACATTGGGTACTCCTACGTTGTGATTCAACGTGGGTCTAGACCTCCATTCGATTCTGATTCTCACAACGTGGGGAAGATGGGCCCCATTTCGTATGAGGTTCAAAGGGATATGAAGAGGTCTGCGTCGGTCATATACCCGGATACCCACGCAAATGGGGAACATATCCGAGCGCAAGAGGAGAATACCCAAGTTACAGAAGCGGTCATAGAACAGCGGGACGCCCCAGACACCCTCGCGAATATCGAAGGATCTCTGAGGAAGCACGCGTATCACTGGCCACGTCTTGTTTTCCCTCCCCTCAAACGGAGCGGGCACATCATCCTTGACTCCTGTACACCGAGCGGTAAGACGCCCCACATATTCATATCTCCACCCATACTTACCGTTCTCGTTCAGGCAAAATCATGCGTCTGACCATCCCTAAGTCTCAGGGAAAACAGGTGTATTATGATGCCAGGAAGTCTGCCTTGGGTGACATCTTCCCTCACCAACCAAAAAACAGGGAGGTTGAGAGGTACCGACCACCGTTCGAAGGCACCACGATCAAGAAAGGGAACGATATTGGGAAACATGGTGCCAACGTGGACAGCCGAAAGATCGAGTACAGCTACGAAAAGCTCGAGAAGGACATCAAAAACCGGAAGAAGGATGAGAGGCGACAACGTCGACGAGAACGTAGCCGTTCGTTCGACCTTGATTAACCACTCAATCTCAGCTTCATCTACTTTGCATTCGGCTCCACTCATTCAGTAATCGTACCACACCCTTAGATTATCTCGGTTCATTAATTACATGTATCGATTAGTTCTAAGTCGCATCGAAATGCTATCGAACCCCCAGCGACTAGAAATCCGCGACTTGAATTCCGGGTCCTTGATTTGAGCTCAAGATGACGCGAGTGAGAGAGTTGGCTGGGATGAACCGAATCAACCTCAACCCCCAATGACGCACGCTAGGATTGACTGACCTTTTTTGACCTTGCCTTTCGCTTCAGCCTCAAAGTCGCGAGCGTTTCCAGTTGCCTTCTTGACAGTGCTCAAGAAGTAACGGAAGTTCTTGGTGATATCTTCTAACGGCCAGGCAGTCTAGCGGATGTAGGTTAGATAATTACCCATAGACATGGTTGGGCTATGTACCTTGGCAATCGCGGTGCGAATTGTCCCAGATGTGTCACCCTTCCACTCCACTGAGCCCTGCATCCTTCGCATGTAACCAGCGATGTCTTCAGTCACAGTCCCTCGCCTCTCCGAGGGCATAAGACCTTTTGGACCGAGTACCCGACCGAGCTTTGGAGTGATCGAACGAAGGAGATTCGGTACACAAAGGATGGTAGTAGGGTTGTGTCGTCCGTTGATAATCTGGGAAGGCTCTGCTTAAAACGGGCAAGAACAAAGCGAGTGCAAGAGAACACTTACATCGTCTACGAGTTCCAGACCCCCAACAACGTGAGCTCCCGCGCGCTTGGCTTCGTCTGCTTGGCGACCTTCGGCGAAGACTAGGATCCGTTCCTCTGACTGGGGTTTCGTCTCTCGAGGCCAAGTCAGACGGCCCTTGGGTATCGTCGTTCCCTTGGACATAGCGGTCTTGATCACAAGTTCTATAGTCGCATTAGGGCGGGATACCTCGACCGCCTATGAGGTGCGTGAGCACTGGATAATACAATATCCCAAATCTCGTCCGCACCCGTAAGACAGCAATGGCATCCTGCAACGGCATCTTCTCCGAGTCATATATGTGCTTGCGAACTTTCAAGGCCTTCTTACGCGCTTTAGCAGCCAGTTGCTTCTTCGACGGGGTCGGAATCTTTTTCTCTCTACGAGCGAAGAGAACCGAAGTGGTATTGAACTGGCGAGCCAACAAAGACTAAACAGACAGACATTTAGCACGTGCACAAAGAACCACGACGGAGTTGGCCCACGTTTTGTCGCAATGCTGACCGACAGCATTGTCGACTGAGGAAAGTCAGGGACATGACGAGGCGACGGAACGGAATGGCGAACCGTCGGGCTCGGAAATACTCGATGCGATCACGTGACGTTCGTAGT
>Ga0307517_10002515_pt1 | contig 29294 bp, 38 predicted proteins | sample 23_EM_MG_FD_194515 | JGI IMG/M metagenome (GOLD analysis project Ga0307517, IMG submission 194515) | Populus trichocarpa ectomycorrhiza microbial communities from riparian zone in the Pacific Northwest, United States - 23_EM | ecosystem: Host-associated > Plants > Roots > Unclassified | place... | reverse complement strand
AAGAAAGGACATACTGAAAATGACCTTATTTCCCTCCTTCCACATCTCCGTAACAATCGTCTCACCAGGGTAAACAACACCAGCGAACCTGACCTTGATGTCCTTGAACTCGCCAAACGACTTCAATACGTGCTTGCCCGCGATACCCATAGTGCACAGTCCATGAAGGATGGGTCTGGCGAACCGGAATCAAAGAGACGAGGTGGAGGCACCCAAGTCAGTACTTAGTACACATCTATGCCACCCCAACAGAGGCGCTAGGAGGGGATTGCATTGATAAAACTTACTTGTCGAATCCACCAATGGCGGCAAACTCAGGCAAGATCTGGGAGAAATCAATGTTCGGTCACGTCGGATTTGGAAGACGAGACCAGGGAGAGAAACGCACGTGAAGGGGGTTGAGATCACCATTCAGCCTGTACAACGCAGCTTGGGTGCTCGTCGTCTTTTCCTCAACGACAGCATCTGCATTACGTTTGGGCGGCTTGTTCGCCGCCGTAGCGGGTCCCCGATCTGTCCATCACCCAAAAAATATCCCAGGAAAGCGAAAAGAAAAAAAATTCAATCTCGCGAACTTCCCACAACAGCGTTTCGGAGTCCTCGTTGACGTACCTTTGCCCACACGTTGGCCACCGAATCCGCCAGATCCTCGGATAAAGACCGTACTTTGATTTTCAAAGATAATGGTACCGGTATTCTTGTCCTTAGTCGTCACTTGCATCGTTACAGCAGCGGCCTTGCCCTTGTCGAGCACTTCGATAATTCTGTATACCTCAGTGTAAGCCCACATGCGCAAGAGGGGGCCCTCATAATGGAACGAGAACCACGGGAAAGCCCTGACATACCGGGCTTCGTTGACCAAATCTCCACCCGTTGGGATCGGAGCCTTTATTGCAAGGAATTGTTCCCCATGCAACAACTTGGCCTTGAGGTTGGGAGGATAATGTGTTAGTCGATGCAGATACGCGATCACCGGCACGTCCGGACGCCGGACCCGTTGTCCGGAAGTGAGAAGGGTACGTACTGGATTAAAGTTGGGTAGGAAATCTAGCGATAGTCCAGAGCTGGTCATGAATTGGGGAATGACTCCGAAAGTGGGCAGTGCAGCAAACTCTTCATGGTTTTCGAACGACCAATGCAGTTCTTGCTCCGTTGCTCCGATGGAGAGGTTGTACAAGATAACATCACGTTCCGAGTAAGAGTAATCCAGGGGTTCTGGGACATTATTCTTCGCTTCACGTACAAGCTCAATGTCCCCATCTGCCGGGTCATCAGAGGGGGAACCCCCGGACCCGGACTTGTTCTCGAAGTTCTCAACGATCTGAATATGATAGATCGCGGGGAAAAGGCGAAGAAATGGAGATGAGAACAACGAAATGATCCAACGACGATATCCAAGGGAGATGTATTGTTCTTGATGGTGGTAAAACAACGGCGTACCTGGGCAATTGCCTCTTGGGTTGATGAAGGGTTGGTGGCACGGCCATCATCTGGGGATAAAATAATTAACATCAGACCTCATATACAAACCAAGATATCGGCAGTTATAAGGACCGCGTATGAACGTACCAAAATTACTGATAATCTTCCATTTTGAAGCCACATCCTCGGGTGTCAACTGCTTGTTGATAGGGAAACCGTGACCACCAGCTCGTTGCCACCTAGTTTGGGCAGCCCATCCGCCGGTGATTTCAAAAAGCGCCCCGCTCGTCTTCTCATTCGCTATGCGGAGGTTCAGTGCAAAGTGTTTGAATTGTGAGCTAAACGTTGTTCACCATCACTTATCAAGTAACCGACGACAGGAGCGACATAATCCGGCTGGATGGAATGGTATCAATATCTCGCACTTAGACCTATTTATTGTCGGGATCACCTTGAAGGCATCGACCATCTCCTGAGGCCTTTGATGGTTTCAGAGAGGTTCCGGTCTTCAATAATCCGGCTACTTACCAAATGGTCATTGTCATGGCGGTACCAGCTGACGGAGCTATAGAATTAGCAAGTACGTTGTACTTCTTGCCTTCGATCGCGAGAGTACGGGTAAAGCCGATGATGGCTGCTTTCGCAGTCGAGTACTATCGGTAGAATGATCAGTCCGGAGTCATCATTTGGGCACTGGATGCACTCACATTTGCTTGACCAAAGTTTCCATCTTCGGAGCAACCAATGAGTTTGCATGTGGCGAGAATCGACATAGTGCAACTCACAGATACCAACACCGGAGGCGGTAGTGAGGATTCTTCCATACTTCTGTTTCTGGAAGATGGGCCAAACGGCTTTGACGGACTAAGACACATTCAGGGGAACGCTACAGGATATTTTTAGCGCATCACGGACCTTGTAAGTGCCCCTGTGGGAATGTTAGCCGTGGGTAAGGTGCAAAACAAGATATGGAAAAATACCGGAGGTGAACAGCAATGACAGCATCCCACTCCTGCTCAGTCATAGCCATGAACGATTTATCCCTCAAGATACCAGCGTTTGCGACCAAGATGTGGACACCACCGAAGGCATCTAACGCTGCCTTGACGAGGGCATCACCATCCTCAGCCGAGCACACTGCAGCCGTAGCTTTGCCGCCAGCTGATGCGCTCCATTGTCAGCGGTCATGTTAGGTGTGGTTGCTAAAGTCCTCGAACCTTTCGTAATCTCATCAACGACAGCCTTGGCATTTTTCTCGCTCACGTCATTCACAACTACGTTGGCTCCCAACCGCGCGAGCAACAGCGCATAAGATCGACCGAGCCCAGCTCCGGAGCCCGTGATAATTGCTGTCTTTCCGTTGTACCTCACCTCGGGAGAGGTCTGCTTGTTCGGGGGAGCGCTCCTGGCAGCCCCGAGTTTGCCCTGCAAGTAAATAGGACATGAATTACGGGGTAGACCAGGTAACCCGCAGCGGGACCTACCTGAATATCCATATCTGCCATATCATTCGGGCTGCGGAGGGATCAGTGATCAGGGTGGGTGGCCGTTTCATCAGACACTCACCGATCGGGGTTCGTGAAGTCGGTAACCTTGTCCCAGGCGTAGGCAACCTAGTATTAGCAGTTGAGCAGCTGTTTGGAGTTACCACAGGGAAAGAAATCCTACAGCAGACGGGGTGAAAGTGTCATCGGTCTTGAACACGTGGCCCTTGCTTCGTTCCCATCGAATCTCGGTAATGTATCCAGCACCGACTTCATAGACTCTCCCTGAGGCTTCGGGTCCATCTGGATGTGTGACAGCAGCCACGAATGGAGCAACAAAGTCTGGTTTGAGGTTAGCAAGCATGTCTGGTGGCATGATGGTCTCAGTCATCGCTGAAGCGGCCATCTGTCCCAGTGGTCAACCAAATTCCCAATCGTAAATCACACAATGGCGAAAAGATATTACCGGTGCAATGACGGTAGCCTTGATTCCGTACTTGGCGCCCTCAATAGCAAGTGTCTTCGTGAACGCGACCAGTCCCATCTTCGCGGCAGAGTAGTTTGCCTGACCAAAGTTACCGTACAAACCGGCGGCAGAGGCGGTATTCACAATTCTCCCGAATGTCTGCTTTCTGAAGATGGGCCAAACAGCCTTGGTGCAAGAGTAGGCACCCTTGAGGTGGACGGCTTGGATCTGGTCCCACTCCGTGTCGGACATATTCCTGAAACTGTATGGCGGGGCCTCGTAAATTCGCTTGCAAATGGGTACGGGCTTTTGGATCTTACCCCTTATCCCTCAGAATCCCAGCATTATTGATCAGGATCGTAATCCCGCCAAAAGCGTCCAAAGCAGATTTGATAACGGCGGCGCCGTCCGTCACGGATGAGGTGTTCACAACGGCCTTTCCGCCAACTATTCGCCGCAAGCCACAACGACACGTCAGTTCACCATCCATAACCGCGTCCGCTTCAATACGTCGTGAGTAACTCACGCTGGGTGATCTCGTCTACAACCTTCTGCGCGGCAGCGGGATTGAAATCATTCACGACAACGTTCGCCCCCCTCGAGGCAAACAATAGAGAGTAACTGCAAACGAGCACGACGGTTGTCTGTCATATTCTTCGGAACTTAATGACGTGCTTACGCCTTTCCCAATCCTCCCCCGGCACCCGTGACGACGACGGTGTGTCCCGTGAAAGAGAACGTCATGGCAAGTTAGAAGCGTGTAGTTGGGGGTGGCGATGATAACTCTGCGCTGTCGCGGCTGTTTGTTATAGCCCGGGTTGAGGTCGGAGCATGTGTTTTCGCCGGAGCCCGATGATCAGCTCAGGGGGAAGCTCGGCCCGGTGCGGTGGCATCACCCGTTACACCCGCGTTGCCGTGTGTCGGCCGTCTGACTTCGTTTGAGGTTCAAACCAAGCGTGGAAGAGGTATAAAATATACATTATGCGTGTGCCAATGAAATAGAACGACTAGGTTCGTATAAAGTGTGTAATTTACAAGAGAGAATGCCTGCGATTTCTAGAAAGCCAAACCGAGAAATGCTGAGATGACGTGGACATACCTAACCGCCAGAACGAAAGTATGAAAAAGGAGAGAAAGATCGATAATATGGGTTGAGAGATAGCACGGTGCATAGAAGAGGGACGAAGAGACGAGTTGGTTCTGCAGTCAGAGAGACGGGGGGGCGAGATGTAATTGGTCCAAGATGTTGGCGTATGGAAAACTGGGGGAAAGGTAGTGAAACAGGAGACTGGGTGGGATGGAGGTGGTATTGCAAGGATGGAAGGGAGGACACGTGAGGTAAATGTTTCGTACAAATCGACGGGAAGATGGTGGGAGATTTAGAGTGTGACACGAGAGTCCGTTTGGGAAATGGAGAATCTTCAAGAGACCACAGAAAGGCACCCCTTCAAGACATCATTTGGTAGTCCTCGTCACAGTGGTTGCGCGCCCATTCCAGAGCAAAGTTGGCAGCCTTGAGGAACTTTTTGTGAGAATACTTCCTCGTGACATACAGCTTATCGAAGCCCGGTTCTGTGAGCTTTTCGATGAGCATACGGTGCCCAGGAATCATCTGCTCCTCGGTGAAACCAGAGTAGAAAACAAAGGCGTCATTCTGTGACAGTCAAATAAGGTTTGATCAGTCACGTGTATGAACCATGGTGTCTTGACCAGATACGACATACCCAGTCTCCTCCCAACATACGACGAGCAGTGTACATGCCAACAGCAGCAACGACACTCGGCTTGGCCCTCAGAAAACGGCGATCCAAGAGGGTGACCTCGGTTAAGAACTTGCTCAGTGTCCTTGTTTGGATGTCATAATCGTCTGCCTTGCTTATCTTCCTCATCCAGCTGTACGGTGAGCAATACTGGGAAATCTTGAAGTCAAGGGTCTGAAGGATGATCCTCTCGCCTTTCAAGATCTCTTCACGGGAGTAGGCGTTCTGAGTCAAGAAGACGAACTCCTCGACTCCAGGGGCCAGAATCTCCTCGTACTTGGAAGCGATGAAGATGGCGGTGATACCGACCAGCTGAAGTTTGGCGATGGACACCACGCGCTTTGTGAGGAAGCGGTCGATGATGTTGATAGCAATCCAGATGGTTTCGGGTAACATGTGATAACGAAGGTGTACTTGCAGAAGCCAGTCGACCAGCGTCTGGCGCATTTCCCAGGTAAGGTCATTTTGTCCATCCATGTATTCGGGGTTGGGCATGAGGCTCTCCTAAACGAGGGTCCCATCTCAGCGAATGCGGACACAGGAAATACGCCACGAGACCTACCTCGAGCTCACTCATATACTCAAAAATATCTTCGGCATACTCGGACACCATTGTGGTGTCGTACATGTCGGGTTCGTCCTCAAATACATCCCTGATAGCCTGAACTTGACGGTGGTACCGTTCGGCACGTTCAGGGGATGCTTCTGGCCAGATGTACTCGGCGTGGTCATCGTAGTGTTGGTATTGGTCCTCGATCATTATCTCGACCTCTCGAATGGCGTTCATGAGTTCTCGTGGATCCTCATGAACCTCCTCGATGTCCATGCTCTGTTCGTCTTCATCTTGGGTGACTGGGGGAGCGAGATTGGCAACCTGCGGGACGCTCTGTGTGACACGGATCGTTGAGGGGCGGGAGGAAATAGACTGGACGGATTGTGATGGGACAGGTCGCGAGGCTGGTGGAACCCGCTGAGGAACGACGGTCTTCGTCGTGGTTGATGCAGGACGGGGCTTGACAATGTCCACCAACTCCTTCCCCTTGCCGGTGGCCTTGAATGGCTGTTCCTACGACGGGTCAGTACTGGCTACGGAGCAGCAAGAGAGGAAACGCTACTTTTCTGTTAATTGCGGTCTTGGTGACCTCGTTCAACGCAGGACGGTCGCGGACATTCTTGCCGAAAGTGGTTGAACGAGAGGGACCGACGCCAGCACCAGAGCCTTGTCTGAGGTGTTTGCTCGTAGCATTTTCGTCGCCTTTAGCTCTGATGATGCCGGCGGTTCTGTTTCGTATAGGAAGCTGTGGAAAGGATGAGTTGAGCACAAGCGGGGGACGACGAGGAGGCGAAGTGAACAACGAACGCGTTGGGTGAAGGAAGGGGCCATTGCTAGAGAGAGAAAATATAGAAAAACTCGTCTGTGTGGAAGAAACAACGAAGAGAGTTTACAGGAAAGTTAAGGAGGAGGACGAGAGGAACTTCGTTGGAACTAGAAGAAGAAAGCCAACTCGAATGTGGCGAGCCAGTTCAACCCGCTTTTTGGTTCGTTTCACGCCTGGGAGAACGCTCACGTGACTTTGCTAACACGGGCATACAACGCGTCCGCGCCCGCCTTAATTAGTCGCATGGCTCTCTAGCCGATGGCCCCATCATGTTGTCTCAGGCCCGCACAGACCGTGCAATGGGGGAGGGCATGGACCCAGGTGGTCGTGACGTGGCCCTGGCCTTTTGTCGCGTCTCAGCGTCACCCATTTACAGTCAGATGAACAGTACCATGGCACCGCGGAAACAATTTGCATCCGAAACGAAATAGGGGCTACGAGGCTACACAGTGTACAAACGAGTCCAGACGAATATCCAGAGGTATCGTCTCCAAACCACGCATCTGGGATCAGGTTGCCCCCGAAGGCCGGCCAACCCTCCAAATTACCGGGAAGGACTGCGACCCCCTCCCCCCCCCACCTGCTTCAATCCCACCATGTGCCGGTGTGACCCCGATGCTTGACCATTGGTGTACGCTATGTGGAGGGTTGTCAGATACGAGGGGTAAACCTCGGCTAGTGGGACCCTACTGGGACGGATATATATATTTCTCGCAGCTATTGTCCATCTATTGTTCCCCTATTAATGGATGCCTGACGTCGCGCCCACTCTTCGCTCCAATCCAAGTTGAAAATTAGCCGTCGTGTACCGAGACGCATTCTGGTAGGGGTCCGGTGTTACCTGACAATGTAATAAGCCCTTGGCAACAGTACCGTTGGTGAATGCGAAGCGATAGCCTACCATTTACCACGGGTATCAAGAATTGAATCTCGACCAGAGCCTTTGTTTTCCTTCGTCCCTCCAGTCTGCCCCCTGGGAAGACGAAGATACAGTGCTTGCACTTCCGAGCCCGGCCCTGTTGGAAGTAGAGGGAACCATGATGGGCTCCGTGACATGCTGTGTATCATCGCTCGCCACACCCAAAGAGGTTCCAGGGATCCACCCCTGTTTCGCAAGTATTTGATACCCGATGTTGTTCGACGACACTGGTTCTGGTGTGGATGAGTTGGATGCGGGAGGGATATCCTGCGGAATGGAATGAGTTGGCGTTGGGAGAGGTGATTGCCTTCGGGAAAGGGGTGGGGAAGGGGGGTGCATTGCACGGCGACGCGCCGAACGGTCAACCCAGGTGGTTGGCGCGCTGCTCTCCGGCTTCTCCGCAGGGCGCTGTGATAACAGACTTTTTTTCAATAGTGACAACGCTTTCTTGGGGTCCTTCGTCTTATCCGAGGGCAGATAAGCGCTTCCTTCATCCCGCTTACGCTTCCCGTGAGCGGGGGCTGTGAAGGTCTTGGTCGCAGAGAGCGGTATCTCGTCGTCATCGCCACGGGAGCACTCCGAACACGATAGTCCATCGTCGTGAATGTGGACGACAAACGTGGTGCCACCAATAGAGAACGTGTCAAGGTGGTGTAAGTGTCGTGGCATGCTGGCGACCCTGGGCGGCGATAGACGACTGCCTCTGGTGTCCGAGGAGACCCCCGAGTGGTAACGATTGTGAAAAGTGCCGTGCTTCGAACCCATATCTACCAGTCCCCATTCAGCCCTGCCATCGTCCCAGTAGATGATGGCGTGAAGTTTGGAAACCTCCATTTCTTTCAGCCGGATTCGAGGAGTGATGCTGCCTGGAGGCGCCACATCGCGTCCAATCTGCACCTCCGGATAACCCTCGATAACAGCCAACCTCTGGGTTCTGGGGAGAATGGAAGTCACCCTTACAATGAGTCGGCAGGTGGAAGGCGAACGGGCCGGTTGAGAAGCGAATGGCTCGAGTAGGCTGCTATGCCCAGTACCCCCGCCATCACCAGGCCACTCCAAAGTGGGATCGTAGATTTGGTCGAGGACAATATCGCCCATTTGGAATGCGAGGATGATCTTCAGGGGTCACAGGGTCTGAAATTGAAACACAGATATGGCTGCGGAAACCAGGAATTGTCGAACACGCTCGCGCAAAGGTTCACACGCACGTTCACTTCAGCCCGCGTGGAATCCGGCAGATCCACCGTATCATTTACGTCCAAGATCACATCCTCTCCTTCCCCTCGCATCACCAACCGCGTTAGCGGGCGACATCTCAAGAATTTCAGAAATGGACGCCTTCTTCGATGTCCGTTCAAGTTCTGAATGCATTCTGTTTTGCTGGTCGCTGATTGCCAGCTGCGCATCACAGGATGTCCAGAAGCACATGCTAGGCAAGGAATGGTTAGCAAAAGTCGACAACGAGACCTCGACCCCATATCTATTGGTTGGTTCGGTATCGTTCATCGTCCGAACTCCTTCTGAGCTTTAACCGGTGACCCTGCAGAAATTCCACGTATCTGAGCCTGAACCGGCTTGTTCATTGATGATTACGGACACCAAATCAATTTGGTTCGAAAGTACGTTAAATGCACCCGACCTATTCTGCGGGTTTGGATTCAGATTCCGGTAATTTAGCGCTCGCGGGCAACCAGCTCGCTCGCCGTTGGCGAGAGTGTCACCCTCTCAAGTCCAAAACCAATCTCACTTCTCGAGAGGAAGAACTCTGGCGAGCAGACGTTCTCAAATGTCTCTCTGCGGCCCACACTATCGGTAACTTCGCAGAGATGTCGTTCGAGGTCGTCAAGTCCCTCTATTCTGTACGTAGATTTGCAATCCACTACTCCAGACTGCTAGTCGCCCTTCCTGATATCCGATTGAAGGACCTCGCCTTTGAATTGCGCCTTGAGGATTTTGTATTCAGATGGGAGACCATTTTCGCCGGTCCCAGAATTTCCGCAGAGGTCATTTCGAGACAAATAATCATGCCCCTAATGAGTACAGCACACCTCGCATTCAGTTCACCGAACTCCGTCGGTGAGATGTCGGAATCTGAACTAGAGACGGTGAGTGAAGCGAGGCCACCTAGTTACGTGCTGATGATCCGGTCTGGACTGCATGCGCAGGCTGTAGATAAACTTGGTCGAACTGCTCGTAGGACGCCCGGGATGCACATGCGAAACGCCATCTCCAAGCCCAGGCTCGCTACTGCCATACGTAGAATGACCGCAACGCTCAACTTCCTCGTGGAGCTCCGTGAGTGTGGACCGTTACCCTGAGTGTCCCCTGACAGAAGCGTACTCAAACCCTGCATGCGGAAGCAAATGTCCAACTAGATGTCGAGAAGTTGGATATCAGCTCACCTGACTTGACGCCAGCGACTACAACCTTCGCGGTTCAAATAGCGGGGCATTCGTCAGAGACGCCGGACGTCGAAATGGGAGAGCCCCTAAACGCACAGGACAAGAATGTAAGTCGTTGGATAATGCGCGATCAATCGGACGCTCACATGTCTAATCTAGACGCGTGACTGGCTAGAACCAGCAGGGACTAGATTGCAGGATCTGCCCCAAGCCGGTCCGTTCAACACAAACCTCGAGAACGATTCTGCTACCGAGGACTCAAATGACGAGGAGCACGTAATACTAAAGGAGCCTCCTATTCCCACGAGGCCGCCAATTGCATGCGCACCAGGCTCCATGAACAAAAAGAAAGTGGACCATTCAATATCACGTTCAGAACTGCCCAAGGAAGCCCAAGATTCTGCCAAAAAATCCGCGGAATCTGACCCCCCATCTCCACCTGCTAGACCCCCAGTTCTAAAAAAAGTGAAGCTGGCTGATTCAAGCTCTAGTGACTCGGATGAGAGCGACAATGCTGTCGCAGGTCCCTCTACTAGGCGGGGGGCGAGGCAGCCCATTAAGCGCGGAGGCAAACGCTTCTGAATCATCGCGGTGAGGAAATTGCCAGAGAACCTCTGGGATTCTGGCGCTATCTAATTCACCATTGAATGGCTACTAATTTCAGGAACGCGGGGTAACATGTCTGTTTCACACTTTCACAGCCATCGCATATTTAGCCCTGCTATCCGATTACCCCCGGGACTTCTATTACTTATCACTCTTTGGCCTTCGCATGTTATGACCCTCGGAAGCATTTTTGGGCGTCACCCTAAGCTTTTATCATCAACGGGGCACGGTTTGATCGCATTTGCGGGACCAGGAGATACATCTGTGTACTCATAGACTCGGGAATATATGTACAAGTAACGAACTTCTCAAGCAAGCGTGTATGGCGCAGGTTGTTCTGTATGATACATTGGGTATGGATGTGGATTGGTTAAGTCCGCTACCCTGGGAGCCCCCTGCGGACGCAGTCGTCGCAGTAGGTTTGGAGGATAGTCGAAACACGTTTATAGTCGTCATAGTGCTGCAATGGTGGGGGTATAAATGTGTGCCCAGAAACGGGGAGGAGGTTGAACGAACATCTCGGCATCCGCAGGTCTTGGATGTTCCATGAGCATGCCTACGGCTGAGCCTGCAGTTGGGTTGCTCGCAGTCTCTGGTCTCACCGGTATAGTAGACTCGGTTGTAGTGCTGTAGGAGAGGGGTGAGCTACGGTCCAATCAGCACGGCTACGATCAATATTTACACCGCAGCCTTTGTGCTGATCTCCAAAGCTAGAGTAATGAGTAGGTCAGGGATGGCGGCAGAGGTTTGTGTATATACCAATCGAAGACTTGCCATTCGGCCAGACACATTGCGGCGTACAGAGAACTGGAAGGAGGTGGGTATCGAGGGGGGCGTTAGAGATGGTGCGAGGAGCGAAGGGTTAGGGAGGCAAGGCCTACAAGGAAACAGTTGGTTAGGATGAGGGCGGCGAATTTATAGACGAGAACTAGCGCACGTCAGTGAGGGCCCGGAAGCCGTGTACCGCAAAACGTCGCAAAAGCAAGACGTGTTTGGTGCGGTACACGATCGGGTCTTATGACACTTGAGTCTTGTAAGTAGAAACGCCGTTGTGTTTAAACGGGAGACTTCCCGAACATCCGATGGTCGACCACGCAAGTTATAGTAGGTGGCTCTAAACGTCCCGAGAGATAACCTAGAACGGAAGTATCATGACAAACATGGTCAGATCACCGGGGCTAGTGGTAGAGATCAGCGCGGGCGCGGGGCAATTGTCCGGGTGCAGAGCAAGCGCCGTTTGCTTTCCGAGTCAAATGCGGCGGCAGGAGTAGTGGTTCAGCCTCCGTGGCAAGCACGATCCACCAATAGACGAAGGGAGTTGGGGAAACAGACGGCCTAATGAACAGGAGACTAAAAAAGTAGCCAAAAGATTGGCCTATTCGACGGTGTCCCGTGTTTCCCGTCCTGTGCAATTTTATCCGGGAAAAATAATACAGTGGTGATGAGTGATGATATAGATAATTTTCACGGGCTTACCATGATTAGATGTCCGAATAAATCGATGTTGCGAAGGACATAACGAGCGAGAATTGGTCCACCTGGAAGAGTTTATAGCCTATCTGAAGAACGAGTGTTTGAAGGTCGAACGAAGAAGAGCCCCCCCTCCCCAAAGCACGCAGCACAGGCAGTGACGAAAGCAGTGACGACCACAATCCCTCGTACTGGCTGGAGCGGCCTAGAACTAGTACTCCTGGCAACAAAACCACAAGTATGGGACCACATCATAATGGATAGTTTCTCCCTCGAGACGGCCGAAAATACGGAGAATCTTGCCATTGGTGTCCTTGGATCGAGATGAAAGAAGTACCAGAAGACAGCATACGAGAATTCGCGCAACCTTTAGACAGAGACTGGGTCCCAGTGTCCTATTCGGGCGGATTATTGTTTCCCGCCGGGCAGCTGGGGATGGTGGTAGTCCATTCCAGAGGCTGATTTTGAAATCTCCGGGATCGGGAAAGGACGCGATCAGCCTTTGTGACTCTGTCACTTCATCACGCTCAATGGCAGACTCCCAACGGGCCCGTGTCGAGGTGATTGCGTTTTTCTCGCAGCTGCTAGAATGTGCGTCAGCCTAATCTACAACCACTCCCAGGCCAAGACGAAGGCGAAGAAGAGGTACCTGAAGGCGAAGAGAGAACGCCGGAAACAGCGAAAAAATTCTCGGAATTGCACACTTCTCGAAAGGGAAACGGGCGACAGTCCTGAAGAGGCTCCGCCCGAAAAAACCTCTACTATGATTGACCTGACTCAACTGACCGAGCAGTCAAGGTTTGTTACAGAAGGTGGCTTGGAAAAGAGGGAGAACCGGAAGCATGACCATTCGATAGTAGATGGCTCCGCGGAGGACCAACAGCCGCAACCGGTCGAGGCGGATGAGCCCAACCTTGTGGACGGGCCAGGGCCGGGTCGCGCTCTTCCCCAATTTCCCTTGCCGACTGGCCCCGACGCCCCCTCGAAAACTGAACTCGCCCTTCAGGGTCTCGACAGAGCCCAAATTGAAGCGGAACTTGTGGATCCCAACTCCACGCTCCCTATTGACTCGGATGCTGATAACAACCGGTCGATTCTCGGCTTGAAAACCCGGAAAAGGTTGATCGACCTCGGTGTCAATGAACTGTTTGCTGGTATTTCACATCCTTTTCCTCGGTAGGTATTCCTGGCCGCTAAGGTTGAACAGTTCAGACGGCCGTTATTCCGTTTCTCCTCCGATCCGGGCACAAATACACCAGCCTGTACGATCCATATCACCCGCCGCGGGATGTGTGTGTTTCGGCCCCTACTGGAAGCGGGAAGACGCTCGCATATGTATTGCCAATAATCGAGGTAAGAAATCCGGCGAGGTTACATTGATCCCTCTAATTTATGTCGCAGCTCCTATCTTCGCGTGTCGTAACGAGGTTGCGCGCTCTGATTGTCCTACCAACTCGTGACCTCGTCGCACAGGTGAGGGAGGTGTTCGAGATGGCTGGAAAAGGCCGTGGTTTGAAGGTGCCTGCCTGCATCATGAATGGCGCCGACTCGGTCTAACTTACGTATAGGTTGGTACCGCTACCGGCCAACATTCCTTTTCACATGAACAAGCTCAGCTCGTAACGGACGAAGAGCGGAGAACGTGCGTTTTACTTGCAACATTCGGCATCCGAAAATTTCTGATTCTGTTCACCATGCCAGCGGAAGGACAAGCAAAATCGATATCCTTATATGCACACCAGGGCGGCTGATAGACCACATTGACGGAACACCTCTTTTCACATTACGAGACCTGCGTTTCTTGGTATGCATCTAATCATTTTCTCACATATCCGCGAAGCACGGCGATTGACACCAACAGGTTATCGATGAAGCGGATAGGCTCCTGAACCAATCATTTCAGGATTGGCTCGCGAAGGTCCTGGCCGCCGTTCAGCGCCCATATCACTCGTATATGCCCCCGGTAGTATCAGGGCACGGATTTTCTCTGCTCGAAGATTCCTCAGCCGACAGTGATGTGGCCGCGTTGCTTGTTTCACACGAACCCCACAGTGAGTTCAGGACGGACTACGACGAACCAAGGCATTCCTCCTGTCAGAAACTTTTGTTCTCGGCCACATTGACCAGCGATCCAGGGAAGATAGCTTCACTCGGGCTGCGGGATCCAAAGTACTTTGTCGTTCGTGAAACTGCAGGCAGTGTCACAGACAGTCACCCTGTGCCATCGGAGAATTTCAGTATGCCGGCAAACCTTACGGTGAGTTTATACATTGTTCCTCCACTGGGAGGCTTTTCTAAAGTGTTACGAAAAGGAACGCATGCTTGTGTGCGACCCTTCCCAGAAACCCCTGATACTCTTCTATCTCACGCATGTCCGTCGAGTGGACAATGCGCTGGTATTCACGAAATCAGCGGAGTCAACTGCGCGCCTTGTCAAGCTTTTTGAATTGTTCGAGGAAAATTCTCCGATGACGGGGAACCAGAAGTTCACAATCCGTTCCTATTCGAGCGATTTACCTCCGTCGGAGCGGAAATCCATTCTCGAGCAATTCAAAGAGAGGAAAATTGACATGTGAGAACGATCCCAGTTTTTTTGTGACATTTTTATTAATCCCATTTAGCCTCGTATGCTCCGATCTAATATCCCGGGGATTGGATATCAGCCATGTTGCCCACGTTGTCAGCTACGACGTACCGATTGATATTCGCAAGTACGTGCATCGTGTTGGTAGAACGGCTCGGGCAGGGAGGCATGGTGAAGCCTGGACTTTGGTTGAAGAACAAGAGGCGGGTTCACTTGTTCTGCGTTTTGATGGTCAGTTAATCCGTATACAGGCGAGGCATTTCAAAGCGATGATGAAGGACGCTGGCCATTTCGATCAGATCAAAAGATTGCGAATATCAGATAAGGACCTCGTCCAATTCACCACTGCATACGACGTGCGTAACTTTATGAAATCACTCCACACTTCTGGCATCCATCCTCTCATCTTTTACTTCAGGCTGCGCTTTCACAGCTGAAAGAGTCCTATCGGCCCCACTGGTAGATGTCATGAGTGGGAAGTATCACCCGCCCCCCATATGGGAGTAAGCGGCCAATTTCTCACCCCATCAATGACCCTGCCGTCAGCCACCCTTTTCCATCTGAAGGACCCACCGTTGGTCATATCTGATGTCTGTGACATCGGATAGAAAGTCGTCTTGTCGACCAACTCTCTGTCTATCCTCACCCGAATCCACGGGATGTGTGACCCAGGGGTACATTTAGTTACGAGATCTATGATAAGAGCCCTCTTCCAAGTCGTCCGTAACCCTCCTTCCACCCGGACAACACCAAGGTCATTTCGGCGCGGCCCCACCCAACTGGTGGAACGATCTGACGCGCCCGACACGTGCCAGCAGGATATCCCAAATGGTGATCACGGCCAATTCAGGCCGCAGGATCCAAAGGATATGGTCCAAAAGTTCCAGGTACTCGTACGAGGTTGATCGATCTAAATTCCATTCCTTGTGAACCATAAAATCAAGCTTTGAGGTGGGAAGATGTGTTCAGCACAGGGATGTAGCACCCGAGCCCAAAACGGTGACCGATTTCTGAGCATCTGCGAGCATGGGTTCCCAATGTGAGCCCGTTGATTGGCCGCTTCGAGCCTCCTTCGATCTCATCCCTCATCAACATCACGTGCGTCTCCCATTCGAAACGGCGTTCTCGGTTATATAACTGCAGAGGGCCTCGGTGGCATCTTCACGCTCTTACGACCATCACCGTATAACACGTCATGGGTGCCTCTCCTTCCAAGCCTGTTACTACTCCCCAACCATCCCCGGAGGTTCTGGAGGAGAAGATGCGTAGTTCGATGAACTCGCTTTCTATCTCGACGACAGACGTGGCACCATTGTCGTCCTCCGGCGTGTTGTCACCCACACTCATCGAGAATTGGGAATCCGAGGCAACTTCTGACCCCCGCACCAAGCTCGCCCGGACCGTGTTGGCTTCCACTCCCATCCATTCCTCGCTGCTGGACCGCACCGCCCAGATCGCCGACCAGCATGTCTTCAACCACGTGATCGATTTCAAGACCGGTCCTCGGACCGATCAGAAGAGCAGCGGAAGGTGTTGGCTCTTCGCTACCACCAATGTGCTCAGATATGAGGTCATGAAGAAGCTCAACATCTCCGAGCTTGAGCTCTCTCAGGCAAGTCGCACCTCCGGCCTCCCGGATGGTATTCGGTATTAATTCCGCGATTGGCTGATTCCTGTTCGCGTACACAGTCCTACCTGTTTTTCTGGGATAAGCTGAACAAGTCCAACTACTATCTTGAACTCTCCATTGAGAATGCCGACAAACCTCTCGATGATCGGTTAGTATACTTCTTGTCTGATGATCTAATCAGCGATGGTGGTCAGTGGGACATGGTCGTCAACGTCCTCGAGGTACCCTATCCAACTCCAAGATACTCATTCCGAGCGTACTCACCCTTATTGTCTAGCAATACGGAGCTGTCCCCAAAGCGATCTACCCTGAATCCTACTCCTCGTCCTCCTCCGGTGTTCTGAACACATTGCTCCAGACCAAGCTCCGCGAACACGCGATCATCCTTCGAGAACTCTGCGCCTCCCTCAAGGCTACCGACCTGACCCAGGAGGCTATCTTGAACGCGCTTCGTGCCAAGAAGGAGGACTTGATGAAGGAGGTGTATACTATCTTGACCGCTACCCTTGGCGCCCCACCACCGGTCAACAAGAAGTTTGTGTTCGATTACTATGACAAGGACGGTAAGCCGGGAAGATGGGAAGGAACTCCCGTTGAGTTCTACAAGGTGTGTGTTTTGAAGATTTGGAGTGTCTTCAGTGCCTTATGGATCGAGGGCGCTGCAGAATGTCGCCTCCGGAAAGTATCCTCCCTCGGATTCATTCTCCCTCATCAATGACCCGAGGAACGAGTACGGCAAACTCTACACCGTCGATAAGCTAGGAAATGTATGGGGTGGACGATCTGTGCTGTGTATGTGAGCACCGCTCCTTATCCAAGGACTGAAGTAATTGACCACCCACCAGACGTGAATACCGAGATCGATAACTTGAAGACCACTGTTGTCAAGCTGATCAAGGCTGGCATTCCCGTCTTCTTCGGCTGCGATGTTGGAAAGCACTCGGATTCTACTCTCGGCGTCATGGATCTCAAGTTGTTTGACTACGATGTTCGTATCCTTCCTCGCCTCATCTGGAAATATCCTGATGGCGGTCACACAGACCGCTTTCAACATCAAACTTGGCATGACCAAAAAGCAGCGCCTCCAGGTTAATGAATCGGCCATGACACACGCGATGGTTATCTGTGGCGTGCACGTTGACCCTGAGACCGGCAAACCCATCAGGTACAAGGTCGAGAATTCGTGGGGCGAGAGATCTGGGGAAAAGGGTTGGTTTATGATGACCGACGAGTGGTTCTCCGAATACGTGTTCCAGATCGTCGTCCCCAAGGCCTTGGCCCCCAAGGAGCTTGTCAAGGCGTTCGAGGGCGGCAATCCCCATGTTTTGCCTGCTTGGGATCCCATGGGTTCTTTGGCTTGAAGGAACTCAGTGAACTACTATTCCTTGAGTTCTCTCCGGGATGGGCAATAGAACGTTTCCTCAAACTGTAATTAATATTCCCTTGTCAGGTTGTTCCACTAGATACCATCGATAGTCGATTCCCTGCAACACCATTGCAACAACTATCATGAAACACTTTATTGTACAACTTGGGGATCCTCGGGGCGCACGAACGAGGTGTCAAGGCGAAGTGAGAGACGCCTCGTAGATTACCCGCCCGGGACTTGCGGGGGCGGTCCTTGTTGTTCGGACATGGTCAACTATATAAAGAGTTGAGCGGTCAGTTGTCATGAAACCGACCAGTTATTCCTCTTACCAGTCCTGCCGTCAGGCTCTTCTGTTTAGCGTAAAACGTGAACAGATCAGCGATCTGCTGTTCGAGAGCTTGTCTCTCCTTCTGCAGCCTCCCCACTTCGCCGGTCATGATCATCACTTCCCGCGTGAGCTGTTTTTTGAACTCTTCGACGTGATCTGGGTTGCAAGTCGATCATTTATTTTTATTCGTTTTTTGTTTCCCCCCGGGTTTGGGGTATGAGGTCGTGGAGGCAAACTTACTTTGGATATTGATCGCTGTAGCTTCTTTCATCGCTTCGATGAACCTGAGCCTCTCGCCCTTTATATCGCCCGAGAGATCTATCCAACCAATGGTAACAGGTCGTAAGGGACCCCGCCGTTGTCAGAAACAAAAACCCCATGATTGCTTACCAGCAGCGACAGCCCTCAAGACCTGTTCCTGTTCCTGACGTTGCTTATCAAACAAATTCTCCACCGCTTCCGTCGCTGTGAAAAGACCTCCCGTCAATAAAACCGGAACTATGGCCTCGTGGCAGCAGACCCACTTAGGGTACCGCCAGTTCCCTCGCTAGGTAACCTTTCGTTTATCGCAGCGAACAGGGTGTTAACCGACGCCTGGAGCGCGTGAATCGTCAGATCTCTCGCTCTGCTTTCAGAAAGGAGAGTCTGAAGGCCGTCGAACAGTGTTCCTGTGGGATTTCCGAGGTGGTCCACACCGGGAGAAACGTCTCTGGAAAGTTGGGTCATTGCGGCAGCGACGGTATCGATTTTGGACGTTCCGTCCTTTACGAACGTATCGAGCCACTGGAAACAAGTGGTACGATCGGTCAGAGTTCACGATGGGGATTTCCGTAGAAGACGTGACGACATACCGAGTTCAGCTCGTTAAGGTATCGAGCAGAGTCGGCTTGACGATCGTTTTGCGTCGCCTGCTGGTCCCTCGTCTCGACCAGGATATTCATAACGTCCTGCAGCTGTGAGGAATATCAAGGTGGCCGAACCATAACAGTGCGAAACTACGAATCATACTTCAGGGATTTCAACCTTCGGTGCCGCAGGTTCCTTTGTTAGTTGAGACTTCAAACTCTCGGTGAGTCCATCCAGCTTCGCGTGAACCTCCGATAAGTCCATAGTGGGCGTCGAGGCCGGTTCTTCCGTAGTCGATTCCTGTGACTTCCCGATATCCCTCAGTGTTCCGATCTCTCCAGGTGGTAGACGATCCAACGCCTCTCGAAGCTTCGCGATTTCGACCATAGCGTCTTCCGGTAGCCCCGCTTGGTCCTTGATCTCCACTCGTAGTGTTTCAAGTTTCTCCAACACAGTCTCGCTGATAGGACCAGCATCTAAGTTCGAGGGGGTCGAAGTCCTCCCCCCGAGGTCCAGAGACTTGATCTGATCGTGGATGGCATCCAACTTCTGCCTCAGGCCTGCCGTCCCGTCATCTTTCCCCTGTAGACTTCCGATAGCCGTTTCCAGTACAGCGAAGGACTTGTCCAGAGCTTCCTCGAACTTTGACATATTCACGTCTGGTGCCGGTTGTTCGCCAATGACGACCTTCAACTCCTGGAACATCGTGTGCATTTCGCTATTGAGTGAGGCGATCTGGTCCTTGAGATCGTTCGTGTGATAGTAGTGTTTCGTAGCCTGGTCCTGGAGGAGTTCCACGAGGGGCGCTAGCCGACCACCCGTATCGACGCTCGGAGCCGGATGATTCAACGAAGGGGACACAGAAAGCGTATGGGGCCCGGACACCTGAGACACGGAGGCGACCTCAGGGATCAAGGCGAGACTGGGGGCAGGCCAAACTGGTCGAGTGTATGGCTCAGTTTCAGATGCCACAGATTCCACGGTATATAGCTCAAGCAGAGAATCGGAACCGGTAGAGTGAGTGCTCCCACGACGCCGAAGGTCAGATCCAAAACGACCCCTCGGTCTGTTCGATTGGGCATCCGTGCGGTGAGGCTCCAGTTGACTGATTCTCCTTTTTACCACCGCTCTCTTGTCCAGATTGAGTATAGAGGCGCTTCTCGGGCTTTCTGGTCGAGAAGGCGACAACGATGAACTGCGTTGAGGAAAAGAGTTCGTGAATGGTGTGCGGTCAGGGCTATAGATCGAAGGGGTTGGCGGAAGATCCCTATCCGCATAGTAATCAGAGGCGGAGAGTACAGTAACTTTGGAAGCTGAGTCAACTGAGAAAGTAGAAGCACGGGAAACCGGTGGGGGAGAAGGCTTCCGCGTAGGAATGGGTTGGTTCGAGGTCTTCTCAAGTTGGATCCTTTCATCTCCTAGAATTACGCTCCTAAGGATTCACAGTGAGGCCGCCTGCATATAACAACAAGATGACGAGCCACTAACCAGACGGAGCTGACCCACTTGGCGCGTTCAGAGATCGACGATACGAGGAACTTTTCCCGAGGAGCACACTCGAACAACAATAAAAACGCCTTCCATTCAAGATCAGGCAACAGCGCAAGCTCAAATTCGCCTAGTTCATCAAGCGGGATAGATTTGGTATCGACGCAAGATTCGAGTTTAATCATGTGTGAGATGGGGTTCCCGTAGGTTGTGTGCCAAGTGACCAGGATGTGAGTATAGTATAGCGCGATGTTGCACTCTGTCCAGACAGGCAGCATGTTTTCGGTGGGGGTGTGCGTCGAGAGATATAGCGCTGGACCTGAGATTATTGGGTTTTCTGCCAAAGATGCGAGGTCTCGATAGCTGGGGTGAGTGCAAGAGGGGGCAATCTTCGCGTTCGTCGGTGGTGGTGAAGGCAGTTCTTTTGGGACAGAGGGTTTTTCTCGCACTTGGGGTTTAAGCTTCTTTGAAAATGCCGCCAGAAGATTTCCAAAAGATCGTCGGAGTGGATTGCGAGCTTTAGACTTGAATATCGTGTTCTGAGGTTCGCCAAGTTGGCCATGAGTGGTGTCAGAAGTAGCCGAAGCGTGAGGTTTCGTGAGGGATTCGAACTTGTTGATGAGATCCTTCGTGGACTTGTTCCTCTGCAGTAGCGGAGGGTCCAGAGTATGCGGTCGTTGTCTCGTAGACTGGGTGCTCGTCCGCGATTGGAACAATGTAGAGGTAGTTTGCACGCGTCCCATCCTCCGAGGTCCAACCAGTTCATTCCGAGAGGAGTGGCTCGAGATTGGCTTATCTGCCGAGGCATCTGAGTAACGAGTCGTTACAGAGGTTGCGCGGGTCACCGGAGGAGAGAAAATAGACGTTACTTCTGATTCTGGAGAAGAGGGCATTCGGATTCAGGCAAATGGGTTGACGGACTTTGCCGATCTCGCAGCGCAAGTCTCATCCATGGGATACTTGGGCCAATCTAAAAGCTTGACAGATATTCGTGGTAGAGTGGGATGCAGACAAAAATACAAGTACAGTAACTCGGAAACAGAATGGTGGCAAAAAAAAGTCCTTCTGATAAAGTCGACAGGCGAAAACACCAAGATCCATGTCACTCAAGCCTCAGAGTAACTTCGACTCCCGCTTCGCTTGTTGGACCTGAGCGAGCCTCTGGCTCCTCAGCGTCATGCTGTGCGTTGCTTGGCCACCGCCCTTCTTTGTGCCGCCCGTACCCGTGGTGGGAGGTGGCGCAGGTGTGATCGCTGTTTGCGACATCGACAGCCTGGTTTCATCGGACTGGAAACCAGGAATACGAATGTTGTGATTCCGCTCAAGGTGAAGCTGGAGATCTCGGACTTCCAGCGTGTCACCACCACGGTGTTTGGCTAGACGGCAGGCAAAATTCGTCACGGAGTCGATAAACTCGTCCGCAATATCGAGCAACAACTGGGAGAGCGCCGCGTCAATCAGCGGCTCGTGACTCAGACGCTGCAAAAGACACAGGGACTCACATCTTCAACATCCGGTTCGATCTTCACACTTGGATCAATGCTCGACACCAAGTCCTGGATGGACCTCCGCATACTTTGATCCCCCGCAGAATTCTTCCTCCGGGGTGCGCGACTGTCGTCTAGATTCAACGTCTCCTCCGTTCCTCTCGTCATTTGTGCGGGTGACCCTGTAAGGTGTGGGTGAACATCGTCTGTTGACCATCCGACCTTTGTAAAGTTCGATCGTACCGGCGATTCTTCCACCGGCCACGCCACCCGTCAACGTTGGACGGCTAACCTGTGGCCAGGTTCCAGCGCCTGTACTTTGAGTCGGCAGAGTTTGACTGATTGGGAATGTGCCGATCGCGGCGGGGATTTCGCTCAGAAGGGGCAGCGTGGTAGAGCTCTTGTATGCGGGGTTGGCTTGGTAGTTCTGCACAGGTGTAGTCGCGCCCTAATATAGGCGTTGGTACGTGTAGCTAGTTAGTAGTGAGCAAAGACAAGAGGGCTTACAGCCGTTGTGGTCGTGGTCGTGGAAGGACCCGCCTGATTTGAAGTGTCCGTGTTGGGGTTTTTGTGTTTGTCGGCGAACTCTTTGAGCTGGAATCGCGAAAGGGAAAGGGACCGAGTGAAATATGGAATACCCCGCGTCAGCTAACAGCCACACTAGCACAAAGAGACAAAGGAGAAACAGTGATCCGTGACTACAGGTCAAGGTCCAAACGGAAGACCAAAGGGCTCGCGGAGTGGCAAAATCGACACCGGTTACGTACAGCGAGTATCTGGCCCTGGGTAAGTTTTCCCTCCTTCACGAGCATACCAAGTTGAGCCATGTTTTGGTGGAGCCATTGCGCAAGCTGATCGCCGGTCAAAGGTGCACCGTTCTGGCCCTTGAATGCTTTCCCCAAGGCGGAGATTATGTTTGCGGCTTCATTGGTGGGTTCGGTCTTTATTTGAGGCTGGGCGGAGGCCATGGTGACGAGAACCAGGGGATGGCGGGTCAACGACGTTGCTTTGGGGTGCTTCTCTTCGCTTCGCCCCTAACATTCCCACGCTTGCTACGTCTCGCATTTTTAACCCCGCGGTTCCCTCAGTCAAGGCAACGAATTACATCATACACCGCCGACGATTATTCGTGCGTTTACGTAGGTAGGGAAGTACGCTTTACATAAGGTCCCTAATATAACCTTGGGTGAAATCGTAGCGACCGTGAGCGCTGGCTTCCAGACGATCACTGGAAGAAAAATAGGTGAGATCTTCGAGGTCTTTTTTTGTCAAAGGTCAGATTTCTCGAGACTTATGAGGTAACCTTTAACAAGCCCAGCAGATGACCAGTTGGAACCCCTAAACCAAAATTGGTTATTTTTCCGGATCTGACGTGAGTTTTCCAACTACTGGATCAGTTCTCCCAACCGTCAGGAAAGAGAACTTTTCAACAACTCCTCAAGGGTGTTCGATGGTAGGACACTCACTGCGTAGGGAAAGTCGGTGAAAGACTCGGGAGCGGTTGGAAAGGTTTGTTTCCTAACTGGAAAAGCTCGTCCCAGACCCCGAATGCACGTATCACTGAATTCGATACCCCGACAGGTTTGTTCAACATGGAAGGTGGGATCTTCCATAGTACGTGCGGCCGTTTGAAGATTTCGCTTGAGGATATCCGAAGAGCTGCCAAGTTACGGGAGACGTAAATGTTCCTTGGGATCAGCCTAGGACCCTCTGACAATTGACTAGACCAATGCAAGGTCCAGTGGTTTCACGAGGTTCGTGCTTACACATCTCACGACCTCATGTGGTGGCGTTGTCAGGTTTCACGCCCTTTGAACTTTAGAGACGGAGTAGCATAAAATTAACACTTTCCCTACCACTCTCCTAGCCTAACTATTGGTAACAAGACTTACGTTTTCTACCTCTCTACGCTCATGTAGTTCCTCGGTGTTCTCAGGTCCTGACATCCGTTGCTTGCATTGACTTAATCATAAAGCGCCTATAGTTGGATCACATGACCATTAATGAGTCGACAGGCGGCTACGCGCCCTCCCCCTTGACTTACCCCGGCCCAAACCATCCTTGACTAATCATCTCATGGCCGGAATGTCCAACACGACCAGGAAACCTCTCCCGCCCGCCTTGAAAGCACTCCAATCTATCCTGGATGCATTACCTCTTGAGGAGGACTCAGAAGGCGAAACTGAAAGCTTGAATATCAAGGATTTCACGGTGAGCATATTCTAAGCGTCGTCGAGGGTGAACCATGGTCGTTAATATGGTTTTCGACGCAGTTGGGAGCGAAAGTTTTCTATCCTAAGGGTGAAATCCAAAGAGAATCGTACCGCACGAAAGACGGAAAAGTTCGTGGCCTCTTACCCGTGGGCGCCGTTTTGTTTCCGATTAGCTAACGCGTTTACAGAAGGTCCCACCCCACCACTGGAGGGTCTACGATTTGATACAGCAGATTCCAGTCGGGAAGGTCACGACATACAAGGTGATATGTGACACCCTCGGTGAAGGCTCACCACGCTCCAGTAAGCCTCCATCGCCTCGGATGAGTTTTCGTGCTCACTGGGTGCGAAATACGATTAGTCGGCGCTGCTCTTGCAAATAACCCTTTCGCTCCATTCATTCCATGCCACAGAGTCATCGCCTCGAACCGAACAATCGGAGGGTTCTGTGGAGAAAAGCATAAACCGGGTTCCAAGAACCGTTCAACCGTGTCCCATTGCGACTGGAAACTACGGATGCTGAGGCTCGAAGGGGTCAAGTTTGATCAACAGGGGCGTTTGGTTGGTCCCAGCCTGGCCATGTGGCAACCTTGATCATCTGTGTTCATATCCCGCATGCTCGCCTCTGGTCTCCGACACGAAGCGACGAATGTATGTGAATGAATCTACGGAAATATGAGGTGTACGATTATTTTTCGATTCAGTCCGAGAGGAACGCTCACAGCGTTTGTTCATTTCCGGCGCTTTGGTTTGTGGGTTCCGGCCGTCCGATGAGCAAGGAACATTACGTTGCAGGCAGAGCGCCCTTCAGTCTAGACCCTCTTCGGAACAGGGTTCCTCTCCGTATTCCCTCGAGGGCCTCCGTGTTTCCGCTTTTTCCCGCCTGCTTCACCTCCTGCTCTCGCCTCCGCTACAGGGGCCGTCGGGCCGTTCAGCAGTTCTCTCCCTTCCTGAACGATTCAGCGCGGGCCCCGAAACTGTCTCTAGCGCCCCGAGCGTACCCCCACGACCGCCCGTTACAATGGACTTTCAGGTGCTTGGATGCACGGTGGGAAATCTGTGAGAGGTTCTTGTTCCATCGTCATAGGGCCGAGGTTGATACGACTCTGACCCCCGTTTTGGGTTACTTATCGTATTGAAATGGAGCATCTCAGTCGACTTTGCGGTTTCCAATTACGCCTGTGGAAAGTCCCACGCGAACGTCATTCAATACTTGACACATGTCGATCTCCATGTTGGGATCGAAGGGGGCGCCCTTTCCGGCGCTAGCGCCACTTTTGATAGTGACCAAGTCGGCGCTGCAAGATGGTCTACCGCGCCCCGCCACATGGGCGTGCTATGGTGTTGGATCAGACGCTATCGCGTGAATCAACGGACCGAGTTCCATGAAACACACCCTGGGTTTCATAGTAGGATTCTTGATGAACTATTAACAACGTACCAATCGCGAAACCTGAAAAGATTTTGAAGCGAGACATGCAAGTGATCAGGTTGAACGTTGATCCGTCACATCCCTCAGGACGGGTGCCCTACTGTTCGATCACCCGATTCGGGATCGGCCAATCGTTTCTCCTTGCCTGAACCTGCTTGTCGGCTCTGCAGCGGTGTTCCATGAAACTGGGGACGCTCCGAAGAACGCAACAATGGCGTGAGCCTGAGTGAATGCCTCACATCACATCTTCCCGCAGACCAAAAGCGGTAAACCAATTACCCCGGTTGAGTTGCATCCCGGCAGCAGTCCAGCATCCTTCTTGCTTGATCACACAAAGACGTACTTAAAGTGACAAAACTTGGATGGCGCAAAATGGCTAGTAATTTACAAAACGCTTGAACCGATACCAAACAATCAATACGAATTACGGCGGATAGTAGACGGAACGTCCGATTTCTGGACACAGATTTTTTTTTCAAGTCAACGTTCGTCGTTCGGTCGGGACCGGGATTCAGTTGATGGTGATGCGTCGAGGCTCTTGGCCAGGGGAGCTCTTGGGGAAAATGACCGTCAAGACTCCATTTTCCATCGCGGCGTTGATGTCCTGAGGCTATACAATACCAGTCAACTCACAATTCTCCTCGAAAGAGCGAGGTAAACCATACAACCTACCTTAGTACCATCGGGAAGCTTGACGCTCCTGGCAAACCTTCCAGTCCTCCTCTCACGGACCGAATACCCGTGTTCGCTGTTCTCGGTGGACTCGGAGACCTCCCCAGAGACGACAAGGTTGCCATTTTGTACTTCGATGTTGACCCTGTCCTTGGACAAGCCGGGAAGCTCGAAGGTGGCCGTCACGAGGTTCTTATCCGCGTCCTCGTGTAGGTCCATCCTGAAGCAAGCACCCGTCAGTGTCAAGTTGGCAAAGCGTTGTAATCAAGCGCCGGATAGCTACCTTGGCTTCAACATACGAGCGCCCTGCGGCTCCTCGTACGACCCGAGAGGACCGCGAACGCGAGGCCTGAATACGTCGTCGAAGAACTGGTCCAAGCCGGGGGGGTTATAGAGGCGAGCGATAGACATCGCGGTGAGATGAAAGCAGCGAGTTAGAGAGGTGAAATGAGTATGTCGAGTGCTGGGCTGGTGAAGAGAGGCGAGTGGAACCGGCGAGGGGTCATACTTATACCCCACAGGCTAGTAGTGGAGCTACACCAGCCAGAACAGTGTGGAAACGTTTGGGCTCTTCTAGAACCATGTCGTAGGATCTAGCCTGAACGCGTCCGGAGACTACTTATATGAACCACTTGGCCCCGGACACCCCATCGCACGCTGTTAGTTTGGGGTTCTTTTAGGAGTCTGTTGGAAATCCACACAAGTCTGTAGAAGACCCGAGGTTAATCGAGAGTCTGTCCCGCCCCTGTGATCCGGTGCGTTTCCTAATTTGGGTGGCAAATCTCACCCTACACCGAAGGGTACGCCAGGGGACGTCTACAATAACTTCTCCACACCGAGACCTCGTTGGTGGTACTCAGTGTCGAGGGAGTGCGGAGAACCAGACAACCAGTGGGTTTTGCCGGTGTGGATCGAGTTCAGCGCGTGACAACTTCGATCCCAATAACGCAAAAACGCAAGCGCCTCCAATCTATGATTCATCCGCTACGCGCTGTGCGAAGTTCGCGCGTTCGAAGGAATTGAACGCCCCTATTCGCCACCCCCATTCAAGGACCGTTGTTGAGGAAATACAGGCTGGGAAGTAGTCTGGCTGTGGGGTCATGTATCACGTCTTTGGTTGTGCAATTACAGCGTAATCACGACTGCACTGGGTCAACTTGGAGCAAAATCTTCTTCCCGCCAGTACCACTGGCCACCTTGTTCATCACCCCCCTTACAAGCTCCGTAGCTTCCTCATCACTAAGCTTTCCGTCGATAGTGACGATTTCATGGCTTGGCTCCTTGAACTGTTCAATTCTTAGCGCATGCAACCAGAGTACGGAAGAGGTCATGATGCGCACCTTGCCCGTGGCCATATATCTGACAAGCTCTCCGGCTACCCGCGCCCGTTCCTCTGGGCTCTTTCGCTTGTACCATTCGGTTTGCCAGAATCCATGCGCGGTGAGGTTACCGAATATGAATGCCGAGGGAGGGAAAGTGAGTGCCTCCTTTGCCATCGCGCCGTATGTAACGAAGTGCGCATCCTTCCCAGCAAGGCGAAGCATTTGTGCTGTTGACTTTCCTCCAACACAATTCAACAGTAGGCGAATATCCTACAAGGCGATCAATGAATGGAACCACGAAACGACATTGATGCATACCTTGCCACCAGTCCACTCCTTCACTCGTTCTGGGAAAGACTTGTCTTCGAGGTCATCGTAAGCAATAACGTGGGTTGCTCCGAGGCTCTTGAGATATTGCTCGACATCGGAGAAGCCAACCCTACAAAAGGTTGGGTCGGAAAAGGTTCATGGAATCGAAGATACAAAACTCACCTGTTCCGGATGAAGTTGATTGTGTTCAATTCCCGTAGTTTGGCCAGCGTAATAACAGCTTGTCCCACCTATATCGATTGAGCCTGCGCGGTCGTTACCGATTACGGGCCATCGCACCGCACTGTTAGCGCCGTTCTGCACAACCCAGTCCCCCGGCTGCAGATCCACGAATTCGGATAACATGTTGTATGCGGTGGCTGGATTCACCTGTGTGATGTGGGAATCAACGGACATTTGATACCACGGGAATCTTTCTGAGTAGAGCGTACCACAAGAGTTGCGGCATTCACGGGAGATATTCCAGTTTCCCTATCAACCTTGATGACATCCCCTTCCTCAAGTATCTGACCACTAGACCACGTTCCCGATTGGGCCTTTCCAAACACAACCCAATCGCCCTTCTTGAGGCCCTTCACGCCTTCCCCAACGTCTGTGACCTCGCCAAGGCCTTCATTTCCGGGGATGTGCAACGTCCGCTCTTGTCCGCTGACGTTCAACTGCCTCGCCCTGGGTTGGTTGGGATACACGCCCTCGATGACGTTTATATCCGAGGGATTAATAGGAGACAAGAGATGCTTAACGGTGACCGAAGAACCAGTTGGTTTCGGAGGGGTGGGGTACGTCACTACGGATAAGACCGAAGCGGGCTTTCCATTCGATTCGTAGACGACGGCTCTGGTTGCCATGGCGGTGAGAGTTCTCTTCCAAGTGGACGTGCTGGTGTTGGGGAGTCGTAACATTCTGCTTTCCGGTTTTGCGCTCACGGCCCCAGGGGAATGTGGAGAACGGTGGAAACGATGTGGGGTTTGGGTCACGGCCGGGACTGCCAGAGAACGTCGCCGCGTGACATCATCGGTCAATAGCTCAACCCGATCATCCTCTCTCACTGCAGCCTGCAGACTGGAGCCGACTGGAACATAATTGACCGGCATCTAGGGTCTCACACCCATAACGGAGTCGTTTTCTGAGATTTTGTGTTCTACACACCGCGGGCGCGTTGGTTTAATAATCATCGACATCGGTTGGAGTCCCATCTTGTGTATTCACGTCGACACGTCACCGTCCATAACTCACGGCTCTACTCATGTTTCATGCCTGGCCCCTTCAGCCAGCGATTCCTCGTCGACTGTTTGCGAATTCTGCCTTCAGTCCGCACGACGAGTTAGACCTACACCTCACTCGCCAGAGAGACGATAGCTATCTCTGTTTTACTCTGACTCGCGGTCCACTTGTGCCTTGTCGTCGTGGCGGGCTTGGACACGCCTCAGTCTTTTTGTTCTGAGCGTTCTGAGATCCCGATGAGATTTCGTGTTGGCCACACGGTCACGTCGTTGCGTGCTCTCCGCGATGATGCCCTGCTTTTTCAGCTCCTCTGCTGCGCGATCCGCCTGGGCCCCCTGATAGCTTCAAGCTTCAAGCTTCCGCGTGCCCCAAGAATGCGTTTGGCTTCGTTGATCCGTCCCAGATGCTCCGAGTTACCCACCGTCTCCGCTTTCCCCCTCGGCGAAGCCATGGGTGGTTTA